>ERZ834798.1841-NODE-1841-length-17108-cov-5.252624_pt1 | contig 17108 bp, 10 predicted proteins | sample MGYA00519689_ERZ834798 | MGnify/ENA primary metagenome ERZ834798 (study PRJEB31850, sample SAMEA3708761) | human gut metagenome | biome: human gut; feature: human-associated habitat; material: faeces | place: China | collected 2014 ...
CCAGCTTGGAGTAGAACACCACATGCAGCAGCAGGTCGCCCAGCTCCTCCTTGATGCCCTCCATATTGTGGTCGGTGATGGCGTCGGCCAGCTCGTACGTCTCCTCGATGGTATTGCTCCGCAGCGAATCGAAAGTCTGCTCGCGGTCCCACGGACACTCGCGGCGCAGCGTATTCATCACTTCGAGCAAACGGGCCGTAGCCTCCAGTCGTTTATCTTCCATGCTCAGTTACAGTTTACGGCAATGGCTGTTCGGGAAGCGGAGTCGGCCGATCTGCCTGAGCGCGCCCGTCCATGCCGGAATTTATTTTCAGCAAAGGTAGCAATTCGGCGGAAAAAAAGTAACTTTGTCCGAAACAAAATTCCGTACCGCCATGAAACTGCGATACCTGCTGCCCCTCGCGGGTGTGCTCTGCACCTTCCTCACGGCACATGCCCAGCCGTCGCCGGCCCGTCAGGCTTTCTACGAGGGCGCCTGCCGCATCAGCCCCCGGACGATGCTCTGTTACGAAACGCCGCTGGCGCCGCTGGCCGCCTACCTGCGCGAATATATCAACGTCGAAACGGCCAGCGACAGTATGTCGGCCGACGACGCGATCGTGCTTTCGACCGATCCGACGCTGGGCGGCGAAGCCTTCCGCCTGACGGTGCTCCCGCAGCGGATCGAAATCGCGGGCGGTTCGTACGGCGGCGTATTCAACGGCGTGCAGGCCCTGTTCAGGCTGCTGCCCGCCGAAATATACGCCAAGAACTGTCCGCTTCCGGTCGAAATCGCCTGCACGAAGGTCGAGGACGCGCCGCGCTTCCCGTACCGCGGTATGATGCTGGACGTGGCCCGCACGTGGATCGACGCAGCTGGAGTGAAGCGTTACATAGACTTGCTTTCCTATCATGGAATCAACAAATTGCATCTTCATCTTTCAGACGACGAAGGGTGGCGTATCGAAATCAGATCGCATCCCGAACTGACCGAAATCGGCGGCTTCCGCGGCGGCGATTCGCCCGTGCGTCCGGTCTACGGCAAATGGGACGAGAAGTACGGCGGGTATTACACGCAGGACGAGATGCGCGGCCTGATCCGCTATGCGGCGGCGCGCAACATCGAGATCATCCCCGAAATCGACCTGCCGGGGCACAGCCGCAACATCGCGTCGGTGCATCCCGAAATACGCTGCAACTATCCGCCCGACACGGTTTCGACCAACGGTTACGACTACCGTTCGGCGTGGTGCGTGGCCCGCGAAGAGAACTACGCACTGCTGACCGACATCCTCGGCGAGTTATGCGCGCTGTTTCCCTCGGAGTACATACACGTCGGCGGCGACGAGGTGGACATGACCCAGTGGAACCGCTGCCCCGACTGTCAGGCGCTGATGAGCCGGCGGGGCATGACCGATCCGCACCGATTGGAAGACCTCTTCATGGAGCGCATGGCGGCGATTCTCGCGGCCAACGGCAAGCGTCCCGGCGTGTGGAACGAAGCCGTGACCACGGGCGGCCTCTCGCGCGAATGTCTCGTATACGGCTGGCAGAGCGTCAAGGCGTGTCTCGACGCAACGGCGAAAGGCTACAAGACCGTGGTGATGCCGGGCGAATACTTCTATTTCGCCATGCGGCAGACGCCGCAGGAGGAGGGGCACGACTGGGCGGCGGTCTTCGACGCTAAAAAGGTCTTCGGATTCGACTTCACCGAAAAGGGCTTCAGCGATGAACAGATGCGCAACGTCGTCGGCCTGCAGGGGACGTTCTTCAGCGAAGCCTACGTTTCGCACGAGCCCGAAAAGCCCGACTATCTGGACTACATGTGTTTTCCGCGCATCTGCGCGCTCGCCCGCATAGCTTGGCGCGGCAACTGCGAAGGCTGGGACGCCTATTACAGGGAGCTGACCGACCATTACGACCGCATGGCGGCCATGGGCATCCGCTTCCGGCTTTTCCCGCCCAAGGTAAGCTACAAGGAGGGCGCCTTCACCGTCGTGGCGGACGACGGCTCGAAAATCTTCTACCTCGAAGGCGATTCGCCCGAAGAGCATCGGTACACCGGCCCCGTCAAAACCGAAAAACCGCATCTCTACCGCTTCCTGACGCGCTACAAGACGGGACGCAGTCCCTACGTGGCCGACAAATCCTACTACAGGACCCTTGCGCCCGCCGTGACGATCACCACCTCGATGGGCGAAAGCACGCAGTTCCCCTACACGAACGCCTCGGCCTACAAGGGACTTGCGCGCACGCGCCGCGCCTGCCGTCAGCAGGACTGGATACTCTACACCTATGAACAGCCGGTGAAGTGCCGCGAAATGTTTTTGCAGACGGGAAACCGCCAGCTGCCCAAAACCATTATAACCACCGGTTATGCAGAGGTGTCGTACGACGGCACGACATACGAGCATGCGGGCGATCTGAAAAAGGGCAGTATAACTTTAAAGCCCGGCCGGCCGGTGAAAGCCGTCCGCATCGTCTCGACCTGCGACGACAACGGCACGCCCTACGTCACGATCCAGCCGCCGCAGATAAAGCCGGTACTGTAAAGAGACGACGCAATCACCGGAAAACCGACAAGAGCAGTATATAACTGTAAATCAATGTTATTTTTCCAATCCGATTAAAAGGATCGGAACGGTTAGCACACTATAGAAATTCTCCAAATACCACTTTACCCGTTCAAAGGAGACTATCGAACAGTGATCTTTGGAAACATATTTCAAAAAGTCCTTTGTCCCACAGACATAGATTCCTACATTAATCATATTCTTGATTTCGGCCCCCGCTTGCAACCTCAGCAAATCACCACCGATAAACGATCTGTGATTGAATGCCACATCGACACCTATGTTATTTTTCCAGAAATCAATTACCAAATCGTTATCCGAATCGTTGAATACTTTCTTCTCCCCTTCCCAACCTTTTTCTAAGAAGAGATCTTTAAGAAGAGCGTTTATCGCAGGTTGTCTTCCCTTTTGAATTTTCTTGCCGATATTCTCTTTCTCCCGATTGATTTCATCAAATTTCAACTCTATATTGCTAAAATTCAGCTGATCCAATATACCGTCGATTTCATTCTTGATCGTATATTCCGAGTTTAAAATAAACTTTCAGCGGATTAGCAGGATAGCGCAACGAGAGGTGTAAAGTGTTGGCTTGTAATTAATAGCGCGTTAATTTGCGTTATGCGGAAATTGGTTCGATACGGTTTTACAGCCTATCGCCGACAAAGAATCGTTACCAGATCATTACGCGGAATTTACTTCGCTATTGAAGCGTAACACATTCTTTTTCTGTGTTTTGCACAATTTTACATCTTGACAAACGGCCCGACAGGTATTAACTTTGTAACCAAAAATCGGGTTTATTATGCGAAGCACGTTTCGGGTCTTATTTTACGTGAAGAAAGGCAGCGCCCGCCCCAACGGCGATCTGCCTTTGATGTGCCGTCTTACAGTAGATGGCGAGGTCAAACAATTCAGTTGCAAAATGGACGTTCCTCCGCGTTTATGGGATGTCAAGAACGGCCGGGCGACGGGCAAGAGCGTCGAGGCCATGCAAATCAATCTTGCCGTCGATAAAATCCGCGTCGAGGTGAACCGCCGCTATCAGGAGTTGATGCAGTCGGACGGCTATGTCACGGCCGCCAAACTGCGGGATGCCTACCTCGGTATCGGAGTAAAGCAGGAAACGCTGTTGAAACTCTTCGAACAGCACAATGTCGAATACCGGAAAAAGGTGGGTTTCAACCGTGAGGTCGCCACATGGAAAAAGTACTGCTGCGTGTGTAAGCGCGTGCGGGAGTTCCTCGCCCATACCTACCACCGGGAGGACATCCCGCTGAAAGAACTGAACCTTACCTTTATCAACGATTTCGAGTATTTCCTGCGCACGGAGAAGAAATGCCGCACAAATACCGTGTGGGGCTACATGATCGTCTTGAAACATATCGTCGCCATTGCCCGCAACGACGGGCGCCTGCCGTTCAACCCGTTTTCGGGCTATATCAACTCTCCCGAAAGCGTGGACAGGGGTTATCTCTCGCAAGAGGAGATCAAGGCCGTGATGAACTATAAAACGGCCAACAAGGCGCATGCCCGCATCCGCGATCTGTTCGTCTTCTCCATCTTCACGGGGCTGGCTTATGCCGACGTGAAAGGGCTGACCACGGACAACCTTCAAACTATGTTCGACGGTAACCTGTGGATCATCACGCGACGTAAGAAAACCAATACCGAAAGCCGTATCCGCCTGCTGGATATTCCCAAACGCATCATCGAGAAATACGCGGATCAGCGGCTCGACAACCATGTCTTTTATATGCCGTGCAACTGCCATTGCAACGACATCCTGCGCGAGATCGGCAAGCAATGCGGCATTAAAAACAAACTGACCTTCCACATGGCGCGGCATACCTTCGCCACAACCATCACGCTCTCGCAGGGTATGCCTATCGAAACCGTCAGCTGCCTGTTGGGGCATACGAACATCAAGACCACCCAAATCTACGCGAAGATCACCAATGAAAAGATAAGCCGCGACATGTCGGCGCTCACCGAACGCCTCGGCGACAAATACCGTCTGGCGGAGTAACAGCCCTTCCGCCCTTGTGCGCCCTTCGGGATTTACGGAGGATCCCTCCGGGCGCACAGGGGCACGGGCTTCCGGGCCGTCGGTTCGCTTTCATCGGCTTCCCCTGCTGACGGACATGACGGCGGCACCGTCGCCCACCCATCGGCCGCTTCGCGCCCGCGCCTTTTTACAAAAGGCATAGCCTATTAGGGCATTTTCTTTCCGCATTGCTCCGCAACGCTGAAAATGCCCCATTAGGCCAAAGGGGCGGCGCCCCTCTGGACACCCCTTGCGGCGGCAACTCCGCAAGCCGGACGACCGGGACAACTCCGAATCCTTATCCGCTTCGCTCCGATGCCGCCGAGAACAGATTATCCAAACCACCTGAAACTATACCGCTATGGGCTATGTCGTATTGCATATCGAGAAGGCAGCCGGAACGGACGCCGCCATGTCGGGACACGTCGAGCGGAGAATAACACCCGCCAACGTCATAACGACACTTACCTACCTGAACGAAGAATTAGTAGAGTTCCCCAAAGGAGTTACCAACCGTACCGAAGCGATCCAGCACCGGCTGGACAATGCAGGACTGGAACGCAAGATCGGAAAGAACCAAGTAAGGGCGTTGCGTGTCATGCTCTCCGGAAGCCCCGAAGATATGAAGCGTATCCGGCAGGCCGGACAGTTGGATGCTTGGGCCAAGGATTCCTGCGGCTGGCTGCAAAAGACCTTCGGAAAGGAAAACGTTGTGTCGGCAGTCCTGCATCTGGACGAGAAAACACCACATATACACGCGACCGTCGTGCCGATCACACGGGGCGAACGCAGAAAGGCCAAGCTGGAGCGGGAGAAGAACGCCCAAAGCGGAAAGAGAACCTATCGCACTAAGAAAGACCGCCCGCGTCTATGTGCCGACGATGTGATGGCACGGGACAAACTCAAAGCCTACCAGACCACCTATGCCGAAGCGATGGCCAAATACGGACTGCAACGCGGCGTCGAGGGATCGGAAGCAAAACATATTTCCACGCAGCAGTATTACCGCGAGGTGTTCGTCCGGAAAAATGAAATGGCCGAACAGATCGAGAATCTGAAAGAACAGCAAAAGACGCTCACGGTAGATATTGCCGCACTCCAAGCACAGCAACGAGCCGCGCAGACAGACTGCAACATTATCGACGAACAGCGGAGGAAGAAGAAAGAAGAATTGGAGAAAGCCGAAACGGAGTTGGCACAGACGCGGCGGGAGATCAAGACCGACAAACTCAAAGGCGTGGCCGTGGATGCCACGACGAAAGCCGTAGAAAGGATCGGAGCGTTATTCCACGACCCCAAGCCCGCGAGGTATGAAAAACAGATTGCAGATTTGCAAGGGGTAATTGCCGACAAGGATAAGTGCATCGGGCAACTGCAACAAGAGATCAAGACCATGCAGGCCGGACACGATAAAGAGGTGGCCAACCTTAAACAGGAAGCACAACAAGTCATAAAAGCCTTGATGCGTGTCGATGAGTTGTGTCCCTATGTAAAGGGGCTGTTGAAATGGGAAAATTACTGCAAGGATGTCGGGTTGGACAAGGAGCGGACCAAAGCGTTGTTTACGATGCAACCTTACAGATATACGGGCGAGCTGCATTCGATAAGGTATAATCATACGTTTCGGGCGAACGATGTCATTCTCCAATTCAAACCCGACAAGGACGGGCCGAGCGGGTTCCAGTTCACCATAAACGGAAAGGACTGCGACGAGTGGTTCAGACAGCAACGAAAGGAGTTTTACGAGCGGATAGGAATTGACATCGAACAAACGGAGCAAAGGCGCGGGATGAAGATGTAACCACGAGCGGGACGGAACCAAAAGGCCGTCCCGTTGTTGTTTTAGGACGGCGTATTCCGTTAAAGCCAGAACATGGGCTATTCGGGCGGCATAAACCCTACGGCACAAAAAGTGCCCGCAACATATTGCGGATTCGAATTTTTTGTGCTACCTTTGGGACAAGCGATCCGCTGTAAAGGCGTGAATCGCGTTGCTGTTTGCGTAAACGTAGGAAATTTACAGTCTGCGGCAACAAGAGAGTCCTTGTCGGGTCGTACCACGCCTTGACGGGGCAGTACATTTAAGGCAACTACACCTGACGGGCGTGGGCCTCTTGTGTTACGAAGTCAGACGGGTTTCCTACGACCTACGCAGCGTAAGTAACGCAAGCCGCATACCTTTCTTGTAAAGGACAGCGGGGTTCTTCAGAGCCGGGTTCACGTTTCGTCATTCTTTTATGGCATCAGTCGGGTCGCATAACTAAAATTGAAAAAGATATGTTACCTTTGCGGATGAAAACGGCGCCATAGCCGTAACATATTCATAAGGTTAGGACAACCTTTATACCAGCGGTAAACTTGCGACTATTATAGCGATATAATAGGTTTTAGGATTGGTGTAAAATTTGTCTGAAACCCTTGTCATGCCTGCGGCTTTGTGCCGTGGGCGGGCACGGGCGTAAGGGCAGTTACCAATCCAAGGCTCGCAAGGCCGACCGTTGGGGCTGTACCTGCGTTCCGTGCTTTTTTATGTGTTTAGGCCGGAACGAGGATTTTAATAACGAACCCTTAATAATACGATGTTACGGCCATATACTCCCAATCGGAAAGAATCACGTTCCGCCGACCCTCGGTCGGTGCGGGGTGGGGCGCCGTCATTCGCTGTAACGAGAACGCTCGCCGTCGATAATAATCCCGCTTTAAAGGCACCTAAATCTGGTAACGGCGGGCCGTTCTCCGAACTGGGTGCGGGACATTGGAATTCTTCATGTCGAAGTTGCGTCACTATTTTTTTCATCGACAGTCCCGCACCCGTTTTTCATCATGCAGGAACCGCTAAAAAAGAGAGTGACAAGGGAAGTGATGTAGCTATCATGTCAAGTAAGTCCGTTGCGGTTCCTGCTTCTTCTGTAACAATGCTTCCGAAATCTCCTGCCTCCATAGGCTCGCGTTTCGGAAGCCGAGGGGCGGACGGAAACGATAAGCCGAAGGATGCTCTTTTTCGTTTATCGTGGTGTGAGGCGTACCAGTCCGTTACCGCCCCTCTTTTTCGATACTTCAATTTTACGATAACGGGTGCGGGATACTCGAATCTTAGCTTCATATTTTCCCACTACTGACTTTACTGTTTCCGCACCTGTTTTTTTACGATATATTTTGTATTCTCACAATAATTTAAGATATTTGTTAAATGCAATGCCGAAACTCGATACGGACTTACATCATCACTGTCACACAACCATCGCCTAACGTATTTGGCATTGTCTTTTTAATAGAAAAAGGGATGACCAACCACGATTAGTTAACAGACAATCGTTATTTTATTGCAATTACAATTCGGTCGTCCCTTTATTTTGTATTCTCGAAGTGCCTATAACCTTTGCGTACGTTTAAGAATTGTTCTATAAACCCATAACTACTGAACCATGCCACAAAAATCCTATACGCTGGGGAATCTGCTTCAAGACTGTTTGGATTGCGACATCCGCAAAAGCGACATCCGGCAATTTTTCGATGATCTGAAAAAGAAGGCGCATTTTGTCTATGCAATCTTGTGCGGTGCTCCGAAATCGGTATTTTGGATTACGCTGGACGATGAAGAAAGCCATCCCGACGAAAAGACATTTTCAGTTGCGGAGTTTAACGACAATTACGAAAACTTCGACAGCCGCATCGATTCTTTCCGGGTTAATTTCAATGCCTATTTTTTTCGCGAGCAATGGGCCACGAAGTTTCCCGAATGGGAATTGATGGAGAACCCTTTCAACGGGGAGGAGCGTTTCTGCGCTACGAGCCGCAAGGAGCTGACGGTAGAAATTTTCGTAACGGAATATCCGCATTTGTTGGCTTACCTGTGCCGTCGGGCGGTTCTGGAAAACGCGCCCTTCGAACTGACGCGCGAAACGATTAAACATTACGGATTCAGCCGCGAAGATGTAAAACTCCTGCGCGATTGTATTGCAAGCAACAACCGACGGATCATCGACGAGTTGCGCGAGGAATACGAGCGGCTGAAAGCCATAGACTGCCTGCAGGTAGTGCCTCCAAAAAGGCGGGGGCGGAAGCCTAAAGCCGAAGTGTCTGCCGAAATCCAGCCCATAGCCAAAAAACCGAGGACGAGGATCAGTCGAAAGAAATTCGTGCCGACACGAAGCGTAAAAAGTTAGGCGTAAACCATCGGAAAACGCAGAGTACTCCTCACCAATTAGCGGAGATGGTTTTCAATATAACAACGAGAATAATTTGCAAATATGATTATCCGTATAACGTCCGTTAATATTTTTAACATAACACGAATAAATCATGCGTAAAATTTATACAAAGACATTTGTGTATTTTGCTGAAATTCAATATATTTATAATGAAATAAACAATCGAAATATCATTATGGACATACTGAACTTCACGTATTATTTTTTAATATATAATTTGATATTTAATTAAAATATATTTATCTTTGATTTCATAACACTACTTTTTAACATTAAAATATGCCGCTATAACACTGCTTTTTCTATCAAACCAAAGATACGGCGTCACTCCGGAATCTTTACTCTTGTTCAACTAAAACCCACTTATTTATGAGGAAATTAACCAACCGAGCACTTTTCATCTGCTTTGCTCTGATGACGTCCTTTTGCCTCATTGCGCCGGCTACCGCTCTGCGTTCCTACGCGCAGGAGGGGGGGGGCAGCACCCTTGAAGGCCTGATCAAAGACGACTCCGGGCCGCTTCTCGGAGCAACGGTGATTGTGAAGAACACGACGCGCGGAACGACAACCGACATGGACGGCAAATTCCGTCTGGAAGGGTTGCAGCCCGGCGACGTACTGCAAGTAACCTACGTAGGATACGACCCCTACGAGGTGACCTACACAGGTCAGACGACACTGGACATCCTGATGACGACGACCGCCAACCAGCTGAACGCAGTCGTAGTGACTGCCATGGGTATCGAACGTCAGTCGAAAACACTCTCCTATGCTGCCGAAACGGTCGGCGGCGATGACGTGGCCGACATCAAGTCGGTCAATATGATCAACGCGCTGCAGGGCAAGGCCGCCGGTCTGCAGATTACCCCGAACTCGACGGGCGCGGGCGGATCGTCGAAAATACTCTTCCGCGGTAACAAGTCGATCAACGGCTCGAACCAGCCGCTGGTCGTCGTCGACGGCGTCCCCCTGATGATGAACATCACGTCCGATCAGGTCGACAGCAACTGGGGCGCCCAGCGCGACGGCGGCGACGCCATGTCTACGATCAACCCCGACGACATCGCCTCGATCTCCCTGCTGAAAGGCGCGTCGGCCGCCGCCCTCTACGGTGCGGTAGCCGCCAACGGCGCCATCATGATCACGACCAAATCGGCCATGGCAGGGCGTCTGGCGGTGAACGTATCGAGCAACACGACCATTGACACCCCGCTCTCGCTGCCCGAATTCCAGAACACATACGGGGCGAACGGCCAATACAGTTGGGGCGACAAACTCGCGTCGAAGGCTCCCGATTACGCCGAGAAGTTCTTCCGTACGGGCTGGACGACCAACAACTCGATCTCGATCAACGGCGGCGCCGAAGACCTGCGAGCCTACTTCTCCTACGGCAACGTAACATCCGGCGGCATCACCCCTGAAAACGACTACTCGCAACACACGCTCAACGCCAAAGTCGGTTTCGACCTTTTCAACGACCACATCAAGGTCGATTTCAACGCCAAATACGTGAACCAGCACATCTCGAACCAGCCGGCCGGCGGTTTCGTCTTCAACCCGCTCGTCGGCACCTACACCTTCCCGCGCGGCGGCGACTGGAACGGCTACAAAAGCAACTTCGAGACCTACAACGGCGAGCTCAACGCCAACGTCCAGAACTGGGTGACTACCACCGACGAGACCAACAGCAACCCCTACTGGCTGCTCAACCGCGAACGCCCCGTCGTCGAACGCAACCGCTACGAATTCGGCGGATCGATCAAATACCAGATCATCGACGGACTTTCGCTCACGGGCCGCATGCGCTACGAGCGCGCCGACGAACACTACGTACGCAACCACTACGCGTCGTCCTACGGCAATAAATACACCTACGGCAAAATGGACGACAACCGCTACTTCAGCGAACAGCTCTATGCGGACCTGCTCGCCCAGTACAACCATACGTGGGACGATTTCTCGCTCAACGCCACCCTCGGCACCAGCATGATGCAGACACGTTCGAACAACGTGAGCCTGCTCTACGAGCAGAGCAAGTTCGTCGCTCCGGGCAACGGCGGCGCCTACTATCCCAACATCTTCAACCCGTCGAATTTCTACAAGAACGGCACGACCATGGGACTGGAGCGCAAACGGCTCAACTCGGTCTTCGGAGCTGTCACGTTCGGCTTCAAAGAGGCGCTCTTCCTCGACGTGACGGCCCGTAACGACTGGTCGTCGGCCCTCGCTTACACCGACGGCTACTCGTTCTTCTATCCTTCGGTGGGCGCCAGCCTTCTGCTCAACCGTTTCGTGGACATGGGCCGGAATATCGACCTGTTCAAATTCCGCGGTTCGTACTCCATCGTCGGCAACGACGTCCCCGTCTACAAGACCAATCCGCGCTATACCTACGGCGACCAAGGCGCCATCAACCCGCCCGAATCGGTGCCGTTCCGCACGCTGAAACCCGAAAAGACCCACTCGTTCGAGGTCGGTTTCGACGGAGAGTTCTTCCAGCACCGTCTGCACGTAAACGCCACCTATTACAAGACCAACACCAAGAACCAGTACTTCGAGGTGACGCTGCCGTGGGAGAGCGGTTACAAATCGCAGTTCGTCAATGCGGGCAACGTCCAGAACCAAGGCTTCGAACTGACGGCCGGCTGGTTCCAAGACTTCGGCAACGAATTCACATGGTCCACCGATCTGAATCTCTCGTACAACGACAACAAGATCATCGAGCTTTTCGACGGTATCCAAGACGGCGTAACGGTCTCCAACTTGGGCGGCGCCAAAGTGATCCTCTATGAAGGCGGCCAGTATGGCGACCTCTACGTCCGCACGCTCAAACGCGACGAGAGCGGCAAACTGGTGACGGAAACCCCCGAAGGCGCCGACTACCAGATCCCCGTAAACGGCGGCGAGCAGAATTCCGACCTGAAATACATGGGCAACATGAACTCGAAGTGGAACATGGGCTGGAACAACACGTTCCGCTACAAGGACCTGACACTGAGCATGCTCATCGACTTCCGCATCGGCGGCAAGGTCGTTTCGATGACCGAGGCCACACTCGACGGATACGGCGTATCGGAACGCACGGGCCGGGCGCGCGACCGCGGCTACGTGATGCGCGAGGGCATCAAATTCTCGAACGTCAAGGCTTACTACGACGTGGTGGGCGCGACAAGCTTCAACTCGGTCTACAACGTCGAGGATTACGTATACGACGCGACCAACGTCCGTATGCGCGAGATTTCGCTGGGCTACACTTTCCGTAACCTGTTCGGCCAGTCGAAGAACCTGACCCTTGCGTTCATCGCCCGCAACCTTTTCTTCTTCTACAAAGACGCCCCGATGGATCCCGACGTGTCGATGGGTACGGGCAACGGCCTGCAAGGCTTCGATGTCTTCAACCTGCCGACCACGCGCAGCTTCGGTCTGAACGTGAAACTGAATTTCTAATCAAAAGCGTTTACACATTATGAAACTCAAGAATATTCTTAGAAACGTTACCGCAATGGCGCTTCCCCTCGCACTGTTGGGAAGTTGTACGGGAGATTTCGAAGAGCTGAACACCAATCCCTACGAGATCGACCCCGAAGAACTGCCGTTCGAAGCGCAGTTCTCCACTCCCCTCTCGTTCAGTTACCCCACCCACCAGAACCTGTTCCAGTACTGGACCTCGTTGTCGATCGACAACTACGGCGGTTATTTCGAGGTGCCGCACAGCAACTGGACGATGGCGCGTTACGACCTCGCCCGCGGGTTCTGCGGCGGCATGCACGAGAACTTCATGCAGAAAATATTCAACAACACCCGCCGGCTGATCAAACAGTGCGACGCCGCCGGACAGCATGACTTCGCAGCCGTAGCCCGCATCGTCGAAGCGTATAACCTGCTCCAGTATACCGACACCTACGGCCCGGTTCCCTATTCGTCGGTCCTCGCAGCGGACGAACTGGCCGAACGCCCCAGCAGCTACGCCTACGACAAACAGGAAGATATCTACAAGGCGATATTCGCACAGCTGGACAAAGCGCTCGAAGGACTGGATACGGAGACCGCAGGTCTCGCATCGTTCGACTGCTGGTGCAACGGCGACCGCACGCTCTGGAAGAAGATCGCCAACCAGCTCAAGCTGCGCATGGCGCTGCGCATCGTCAAGGTAAACCCCGTCGATGCTGAAAAATACGCCAAGGAAGCCATTCAGGCCGGAGTCCTCGAAGACAAGGACATCCTTATCAACAAGTCCTACTCGAACGAACTGCGCCGCATGATGGACTGGCTGGATTCGGGCATCGGTTCGTCGATCGTAGCGTTCATGAACGGCTACAACGACCCGCGCCGCCCGCTCTATTTCACCACCAACGTCCGCCATCTGGTCAAGAAGACCGCCGAACCGACAGGCGAGAAAGACCAGAACAACGAGGACATATACAACGAAAGCGACATCCTGATCCGCAAGGGAGCGCAATACATCGGAGTTCCCGTAGGCTGCGAATTGGGCAATAAGAACGGCGGCAACGACAACCAGCGCGTCTACTACTCGTTTCTGGCCGGCGGATATGCGACGCCGCAGCCCATCATGTTCGCCGCCGAAGGCTGGTTCCTGCGCGCCGAAGCCAAACTTCGCTGGACCGACGCCGGGCAGCAGAGCGTAAAGGAACTCTATGAAAAGGGTATCGAGGTTTCCATCCGCAACCAGAAGAGCTACCGACAGTCCGACGCCGCGGCAGCATGGACCGAGAAGAAACTGACGGCCCCCGACTGGGCGGCTATCGACGATGCGGCTATCAGCAGCTACATCAACGACGATACCTCCTCACCTGAGGGTTATACGGATCCGTGGAAGCCGGAATACAACTCCGATCCGACCACCAGTATCACGGTGAAGTGGGACGAAGGCGCTTCGAATGAAGAAAAGCTCGAACGCATCATCACCCAGAAATGGATCGCCAACTTCCCGCTCTCGACCGAAGCGTGGGCCGATTACCGCCGCACGGGCTACCCCAAACTCTTCCGTCCGAAGCAAAATCTGGCCCCCTCGATCATCGACACGCAGCTCGGCCCGCGCCGCCTGCTGTACAACGAAACGGAACTGAGCTCCAACACCGTCGAGGTGAACAATGCCATCCAGCTGCTGAAGGCTGAATCTTCCGAAGTGAAAGGCGACGGCGACACCGGTGGCACCCGTCTGTGGTGGGACCGCAAGGACAAAGGCAATTTCTAACCCCGCCGATCCGTTTCACTCATAAACCGGGACTCCGTCGTATAACGACGGAGTCCTTTTTTCCATCCGACACATCCGAATCGGGCTCCGGCGCATTTCCGACCACTATCATGCGGCATACCATTTTTTCATGCCCCCGAATGGCTCGTACCGGAAACGGACAGATGATTTGCAAATATCAACTATTTTGTATTCATTTGTAATGAAGATAAAAATTAAGGTTAAAAACTTGTTTTAGTTGTAGCGGTAGCGACAGAGTTGTGAAACACCGTCGCTACATTTTTATTACCGGAAAATAGGCTATATATCAATTATTTTTCGTAATTTGCAGAAAACCATTTTAATCTTATTGCCCATTCGTCATCAAAGCCATCTAACACGGTAACAAGAAATAAAAGGGAAGAAGGTACGAGGCTCATAACCTCGTGCCTTCGTTTTGTATTTAGCACTTAAATCGAATATTTTTGCAAGTTCAAAGAAAATTCCTACCTTTGTTTTTGACAAGGGCTATTTGACAAGATGATTACGCAAAGTAGCGAATTTCGCACATTCTCCAAATCGTTACTAAAACCCCTGTAAAATCTTCTTAAAAGTCTGTTTGTCAGATTGATATATTTATCAACTGATTTATTAAAATAAGTTATTTTTTATATCCTTCGAAAGCAGGACGGCTCATCCAAACATCGTATTTCTTTTTCTTTGTAAATTTACGATTGGAAAATAAATTCGCAATTAATCGCAGATGAAGTCGGCATCGGGATATATTAGCGAAATACTATCCCCGATTTTTCCCGGAAAAACGTACTCTTTTAATGCAATTTTTCCCAAACTCCATCTATTCGGTTTTCCCTAATAACGTTTCCGCCAATTTTTCATCCTTCTCTATCCTCTTCATTTCAGTTTCGATGATGTCGAGCGCATCCTGCTTGATGCGGCGGTAATTCTCCTTGATCTTTTCCTGCATGATGTCTCGCCCGCTGGCGTCGAGGAACGACGATATTTCGGGTATGGGCTTGTACTCCGCCATTTCTTTTTTCACGGCCTCGTTGTCCACGACGATCCGGGCATGGAAAATCTTCTGCTCGATCTCCTCTCCGAAGTTGTCGCTCACAGCTCCGACGAACACGCTCTGCGAGAGCGTCGAGATTTTCGACGCAGGAATAAGACTGTCGAGCTGGGTGTTTATCGACGTCGAGGTATCGCTGCGGTTGATGCTTACGGATTGTCGTTTCTGCACGATCTTTCCGAATCGTTCGGAGAGCGTCCGGGCCGTTTCTCCTACGACCTGTCCGCTGAAGATATTGCCTACGGTATTCTGAATCACGGCGGCTTCCTTGTCTCCGTAGTCGCGCTTTAGCTGGCTGAAATCCTGAAAACCCAGACATACGGCGACCTTGTTGGAACGCGCCGTGGCGATCAGGTTATCCAGCCCCCGGAAATAGATCGTCGGCAGCTCGTCGATCACCACGCAACTTTTGAGCTGCTTCTTGCGGTTTATCAGTTTGACGATGCGCGAATTATACAATCCGAGCGCCGCGCCGTATATGTTCTGCCTGTCGGGATTGTTTCCCACGCAAAGAATCTTCGGTTCCTCGGGGTTGTTGATGTCGAGTGTAAAGTCGTCTCCCGACATGACCCAGTAGAGCTGCGGTGAGATCATACGCGAGAGGGGAATCTTCGCAGAGGCGATCTGCCCCATCAGCTGCTCTGCGGCTCCACCTTTCCATGCATCCACGAAGGGCGAAAGATAGTTCTCCAACTCCTCGTGAGCCATCAATACGGTGAACAGATCTTCGTAGGGTTTGTTCAGCAGCTCGATGGCATGGGGAAAGGTACAGTATTTTCCGCCGTCGTAAATCTTCAGGAACCAGATGATCGCCGCGAGCAGCACGATCGGCGATTCGACGAAGAAATCTCCCTGCTTCTGTATCCACGAACGGTTGAGATTGAGCATGATGACATAGCTGGCCTCGTATGCGTCGGTGATGTCGGACATGAGATTCGGCGCGAGCGGATTGCATCGGTGCGAACGGCGCGGGTCGTCGAAATTTATGACATAGAATCTCGGCGGCGTCGCTCCGTAAGCCTTGAGGTTCTTGCGCAAATGGTTGTAAGCGATAACCGACAGGTCGTCGAACTTGAAGTCGTAGACGTAGAGCGCATATCCCTTTTCGATGGCCTGCTTGATGTAGTTGTTGATGAGGGCATAGGATTTTCCCGAGCCGGGCGTTCCTAAAACGATACTCGCCCGGAAGGGATTCACGACGTTGATCCATCCGCTGTGCCTGCGTCTCCGGAAGACGAACTCGGTCGGGAAGTTGAACGAATCGTCGTTTTTCAGCAGGCGTGTTTCCTGCATGAAACTCTCGTTTTCGGCATTGAACGGATCATCCGTCATACGGTTTTTCAGCAGACGGCTGCTCCATAGCCCGGCCGCCAGCATTCCGAGGAATCCCACCAGCAACGTCGCCGTATAAAGCGCCGCCCGCAGGGTCGTAGCGACATTCATCCCGAGCAGCCAGCCGTTGCCATAGAATAGCAGTATGCCGATGCCGCCTGCCGCGGTGATATGTTTCCACGATATTTTCTCGTCCTTCACACCACGGTTTCCCATGCACGACAATGCGAGAAATACCGTGCAGAAGAGTTTGGTGCAGAGCGTCGATGAGAACAAGGCAGCCGTCCGCTGGAAATTTTGCAGGATGCAGACTATATTTTCCGGGAAGAAATTGCAAAGGCTGGCTTAGACCGGAGCATCCACCAGTATTTTGCGGTTCTGACCAATATGCGTTCTGTTGGCGTTATGGGGGACGGCAGAACCTATGATTATACATTGGCACTGCGTGGCGTTACGACTACAGATTTCATGACAGCTGATTTTGCACGGATTCCATATGAAGTACTGGAAACGGTTTCTGCAAGAATTGTCAATGAATGCAAGTGCATCAATCGGGTTGTGTATGATGTCACCACAAAGCCGCCGGCAACGATTGAGTGGGAATAATTTACGAATTAACATTGTTTAAAATTTAGAAATCATTTTTAAAAGAGGAATTTTTATGAAAGAGATGAATGAAAAGGAACTG
>ERZ834798.1854-NODE-1854-length-16974-cov-3.468349_pt1 | contig 16974 bp, 9 predicted proteins | sample MGYA00519689_ERZ834798 | MGnify/ENA primary metagenome ERZ834798 (study PRJEB31850, sample SAMEA3708761) | human gut metagenome | biome: human gut; feature: human-associated habitat; material: faeces | place: China | collected 2014 ...
AGGCCGATAAAAACGGCGTCCACTGAACTCAGGGTGGACGCCGTTTCCGCTTATGGTCGGTTCTGTGGCTTGGGAAAGCCGGGGCAGTCTCTGAGGACTGCCGGCGGGGGGCTTGAAAATCAGGAGCGGATGCCGGTCCGCGGGAGCTTGGCTTGGGGAAAGCAGGCCGGGCGGCCGATTCGTGGAGCCGGTTGATTCGGGGAATCCGGGCCGGTCGGTTTGGGGAATCTGGGTTATGGCGCCGCGCGGTCTGCTTGGTCGTAGCCGGTTGAAAAACTACTTTCCGGATTCCGGGGCCGGTGTGTCGGACGCTTTCGTAAGCCGGAAGTCCACGGGAAGCGTATATTTCACGCGCACGATCTGCCCGCGCTGTTCGCCGGGTTTCCATTTGGGCGAAGAGGCGATGACGCGGCGGGCCTCCTCCCAAAGCGACGCGTCGGGCGCTTGGAGTTTTTCGATGTCGCTTACCGAGCCGTCCTTCTCGACGACGAACGACAGCACGACACGTCCTCCGATCCCCTTTTCGAAAGCTTCGGCCGGGTACTTTACGTTTTTCTGCACCCATGCCCGGAAGTTGCCGAGGTCGCCGTACGGGGCGGCGGGATCTTCGGTCGGGAAGAGAGGCATCGTTTCGGTCACAAGGAACGCCTCTTCCTTTTCGGGGGTGCCGTTTTTAATTGCGATGGCGTTTGCCGCGGTTTGTTCGGCGTCATCCCTCTTGCCGTTGCTTTCGGACGTAGCAGGTCCCATATCCGCTCCTTTGAGCGTGATGACTATCACGCCGTTGCGGGCCTTTTCGCCGTAGAGTGCGGTGGCGGCCTTGTTCTTGAGGACACTCATGCTCTCGATCCGGTCGGGATCGAGTTTGCCGATCTCCTTCGTTTCGATTCCGTTGACGATATAGAGCGGTTTGTCCGTTACGGTCGTTGTTACGGTCGTGCCCTCCGTTTCGGATTTTCCGGCCGTTTCGGCCTGCATGTCGAACATGAACATCTGACGCGCCTTGTCGCCGACTTGTGCGATATGCGGTTTGCATCCTATGTAGCTGATTTCAAGAGCCGAATTGGCCGGTACCTGTAATGCGGCCAAGCCTTCGTCGTTGGTGACCGCACCTATCTGCGAACCGCTGACCTTGACCAGCGCACCGGCGAGCGGGGCGTTGTCCTTGTAGGTGGCGACGCTGACGGTCACCTGCTCCTGCTGTTGCTCCTGCGGCGTGTCGGGCAGGTCGTCGGTGGGGGTAAAGCCTGCTTTGGGGTTTCGTATCAGGGATACGACGACCGGGTTTTCGTCGTTTACGGCGATGGTCCGGGGCTCGTAGCCGATATAGCTGATTTTGAGTTCACTGCCTTCGGGGACCGTTATCACGGCCCGGCCGTCTTTGCCGGTGACGGTGCCTTTTGGGGGGCCGGCCGCCTGTACGAGCGCTCCTTCGATGGGGTGTTTGTCTTTTTTATCCACTACCGATAGCGTCGCCGTGCAGGTCTTGTCCTGCTTCTGCATCGCGTCGGCCGCGGTTCGTATGTCGGCCGGCTCTTCGGTCGTTCCGGTTGCGGGGGCGGTCGCCGGGGCGACGATCACAGCTGCGCGCGAGGTGAAGCCGAATGCGCACAACAATCCTATCACGGCGGGCAACGTACCCGCCAGCCGCAGCAGGCCGTGCCTGCTCTTTGTCTGCTTGGTCATCATTTTAAAGCGTTTTTTAGTGAGGGAGTTGCGCAGCCCGTTGGCTATTTCCGGACTATAACCGAAAAGCTGCCTGAAGATGGTTTGCATATATTCGGCGCGGTCGTAACCGCTGCTCAGCACGTCGTTGTCGGCCTCGAACTCTTCGGCCTCGGTCAGCCGCCGTGCGGCGATCCATGCGAAGGGATTCCACCATAGAAGGGCCTTCATCAGCTCCATCAGGATGCGTTCGATGGAGTGGCGGTGGGCGATGTGGCTCGACTCGTGGGCCAGAATGGCGGCCAGCTCCCCGGCAGGCGTTTTGTCCCAGACGTAAATGGTGCGCAGGAAGGAGAACGAAGCGATTTCCTGCCGCGTGCGGACGAGCGTATAGTCGCCGGTCCGGGAAATTTCGGCGCCGCGCCGCAGCCTATGGATGCGGAAGACCTGCCATGCCATGACGCCGGCGATCAGGACCGCTCCCAGCAGATAAAGCCCCAGACAGAAAATTTCGGGCGTTACGGCGAAACTTCCGCCCTCGTCGGGAAGCACTTCGCCCATCCAGACGGGGAGGTCGGGCGGGATGGCGGGTGCGGCTGCGACGACGCGGCCCGGCCATACGGGAATCCGCAGCAGCGGAATCAGAGCCGCGGCGAAGGTCGTCAGGAGCAGGTAGAGCCGGCACCAGCGGAATTTTACCCGGCGTTCGAGCAGGATGGCGTAGGCCGCCAGCAGGACTCCGCTGCAGACGAGCACTTCGAGCATGTAGATGATTGCGGGTTTCATTGTCAGCGATTTGACTGGTCGTGTGCTTGTGTTTCGGGCGTTTATCGTCGGTTGGCGTACGCTGTTTTCGGGCGTGTCGCTGCGGCAGGCTGTTTATCGGGTGGCCGCTGCGGCAGCGACGGCTGCGGTGTGTTTTGACGGTCGTATTGCCGCGGCCTGAATGCCGCCGCACCGGTGTGTTTCATTCGTCTCGGAAGTTGTTTCGGCAGCGTGCCGCATGCCGTCCTGCGGCGGACCGGAGGTCTGCCCTTTGCTGCGGGCCGCGTGGCCCAGCAGGAGAATCAGGAAGAGCAGAAGCCGTTTCATAGCGCGTTATTTTTTTGCGTTCCGCATGATTTCGAGAATCTCGTCCATCTCCTTGACCGAAATGTCTTCGTTCCGCGAGAAAAACGACACCATCCGGGCCAGCGAGCCGTCGAAATAGGAGGTCAGCACCGACGACATGACCCCGCGCGCGTACTGCTCGCGGCCGACGAGCGGGTAGTAGCGGTGGCTTTTGCCTTCGGGGGTGTGTCCCACGAAACCTTTGTTTTCCAGAATCTTGAGGAAGGTGGCGACGGTGGTGTACTTGGGCCGCGGCTCCTCGGTCTGGGCGATGATCTCATTGACCACCGCGTCCCCCAGACGCCAGAGTATCTGCATGATCTCCTCTTCGCCGCGTGTGAGTTCCGTTGATTTTTTCTCCATGGTAAAAAGCGCTTTTTCAGTTCCTATGCAAGTTTACTACTAATTTTTTAGATATGCAAGTTTTATATCTAAAAAATTAGTAGATTGAGCCGAAAAAGTTTCTTACCTATATTTAATTAAGAAAAGAGCGGCTGTATAAAGGATAGGCGGGCCGTCAGGCTGGAAGCGGGGTCAGTGTATCCGGCGCTCCTGCTCGTTGTCCTTTTCCTCCTTTTCGTCCTCTTCCCAGTCGAACCACGGGAATTCCTGCCGTCCGGCCAGCGAAAAGCGGGTATAGGTGATCGGAAGACCCATTTCGAGAAAACGTTTCTCGTAGGCCGTTATGACCGAAAGCACCTCGTCGGCATACCCCGAACCGTAGATGTCGGGATTCGAAACCTCGCAGGGAAGGGTGTAGCGGCGAACGACCTCGTTGGTATAGGCGAACAGGTGTTTCGAGTCGGTCTTGAGATTGATCCACCCTGCGGGTTTCAACAGCCGGGCGTAATATTCGAGGAACAGCGGCGAGGTGAGACGCTTCTTGGCCCGGCGGCTTTTGAGCTGCGGATCGGGAAAGGTGATCCAGATTTCGTCCACCTCGTTTTCGGCGAACAGGCCGTTGATGAACTCCACGCGCGTGCGCAGAAAGCCCGCATTGGCGATTTTCCGCTCCGTGACGCTCTTTGCGCCGCGCCACATGCGGGCGCCTTTGATGTCGATGCCGATATAGTTGCGCGACGGGTCGTGTTCGGCCAGCGCCACGGTGTATTCGCCCTTGCCGCAGCCCAGCTCCAGCACGATGGGGTTGTCGTTGCGGAAAAAGTCGCTGCGCCAGCGCCCCTTGAGGGGATGGTCGCAGTGGAATACCTCGTCGAATTCGGGTTGTACGAAACAGTCGAAAGTCAGGTTCTCGCGGAACCTGCGGAGTTTATCTTTGCCCATTGTCTCTATTGGCTTTTTACGATATGGATGCCTACCGCTTCGATGCCTTCGACGGGGCGGCAGGGGGTGATTGTCAAGTGGTAGTCGCCCGTACGGTCGAACCGTACGCGGCGGCGGTAGGGGATGTCGGCTTCGCGCGAGATCGCGGCCGGAGTATGTGCCGGGGGAATGACCATCACGAACGGTTCTTCGTGTTGGAGCGAGTCCGGCGTGCGCACCCGGATGTGGACGGTCAGCGAATCCTCCGCGAACCGGTCGTTGCAGCGCAGGAAAAGGTTGACGTCGCGGAGCGTCGTCGTATCGGCGTTGGCGAGGGTGAGCGGGGCGGGATCGCTCCACGACGCCGAATTGACGTCGGTCGCAATGGCTCCGTGGGGGGACATGCAGCCTGCGGCGAGAAGTGCCGCGGCGGCGAGCGCCGTGCGGCAAGCCGCGCGCATCGGGCGTATCGCTCCCGGACCGGACAGGCTGGCTGCCGTACGGAGCATTTTTGCGGCTACGGAACCCCGCGGGCGCATTGCCGCTCCGGCGAATTTTACGGCCGCAATATCCGCTGCGGAGCATTTCCGCCCCTCGATCGGGATGGGCGCGCGGCCGTCTGCGCCGGGGAATGTTCCGTAGGGATCGGCGTCCGTGCGATCTTGCCTGCCGGTCTCTTGCCTGCATGGATCGGCAGTGCGGTCCGGTCTAATCCGGTCTGCCCCATATGGGGATACGGCTCCGCAGCGTGCCGTTATGTCACCTGCCGTCCGTTGCACCGTTATTCGTTTGCGCCGTTGCCGCCGTTGTTTCCGTTGCCGCTGTTATTGCCGTTTTCGCTGCCTTCGCCGCGCGGACGGTCGTTGTTCGGACGGCGGCGGTTGCGGTTGTTGTTCCGGCCGCGGCTGTTGCCTTCGCGGCGTTCGGCGCCGTTGCCGTTGTTCGTATTGCCGTTGCGGGCTTCGTTGTTGTTGCCGTTGCGGGTGTCGCCGTTTTCGCCGGTCCGGTTTTCGCTGCCGGAGTTGCCTCTGCGGCCTCCGTTGTTGGCGTTGCGGTTTTCGCGGTTCTCTCCGTCACGGCGTTCGCCGTTGTTGCGGCGTTCCGGATTTCCGTTGCGGCCTTCGTTGTTGCGCCCCTCACTGCTGCGGCCTTCGCCATTGCGGGGACGGTCGTTGCGCCGCGGGCGGCGTTCCTGCTGCCGGCCCTGCTGATCGGGCTGTTCCTGCCGGCCTGCAGCCTGTTGTCCTGCTTCCTGCGAATCCTGTCCGTTCTGCCGGCCCCCTTTGCCGCGGCTCCGCTTGCTGCGGCGCTTGGCCTGATCGAAACGGGTGATGCTGTCCTCTTCGGAGCGGTAGGTCGGCTCCTCGGCTATCGGGCGGATGTCGTCGGCGTGCTGCAGCTGGTCGACCTTCTTGCCTGCACGGTTCAGTGCCATGATTTCGCGCACGCGCGACACGGGCAGCGTGGTGACATTGACCATCGCATCCTTGCTCGACGAGAAGGTCATCGTACCGGCGAGGATGTCGCTCTTGACGAGGAAATATTCGCCGTCGATGGCCTGCAACGGCTCACGCAGGCGCGGGAACTCCTTGCGGGCGTCGACATAGGTGTCGTATTCGTACATCATGCAGCATTTGAGCTTCGAGCACTGTCCGGCCAGTTTCTGGGGATTGAGCGAAATCTCCTGTGCACGGGCGGCACCCGTCGTGACGCTCGAGAAGCTCGACATCCACGATGCGCAGCACAGCTCGCGCCCGCAGGCACCCAGCCCGCCGATGCGCCCGGCTTCCTGGCGTGCGCCGATCTGCTTCATTTCGATGCGGATGTGGAACCGCTCGGCGAAGACCTTGATCAGTTCGCGAAAATCGACACGCTCGTCGGCGATATAGTAGAAAATAGCCTTGATCTTGTCCCCCTGGTATTCCACGTCGCCGATCTTCATGTTGAGTCCCATGTCGGCGGCGATCTGGCGCGATGCGATCATCGTTTCATGTTCGAGGGCGATGGCCTCCTGCCATTTCTCGATGTCGTAGGGCTTGGCCTTGCGGTAAACTTTCTTGAACTCGCCGTTGTAGGGGTTGAATCCCGTGCGGCGCATCTGGCGTGCTACCAGGTCGCCCGTGAGCGAAACGACGCCGATGTCGTGTCCGGGCGATGCCTCGACCGCCACGATGTCGCCCCGCTTGAGCTGCAGGTTGTTGGCGTTCTGGTAGAACGAGCGGCGCGTGTTCTTGAACCGCACCTCCACGATGTCGGTTGGGATATTCTCGGGGTACTCCTCGAGCCACGCCGTTTCGTGAAGCTTGAAACACCCGTCGCAGAGCTTCGCCTCGCACTCTGCGCCGCAATCGCAGAAACTGCATCCGCGGCCTATTTCGGGTTTACACTTTTTCGTATATTGTTTTTCGGTGTCCATTTGTGGGCATAATTTGCGTAAAGATACGAAATTTTTTTTATCCGGCGGCCACTCTGCCTAAATCGTTGTCTCAATTGCCCAGGCGGAGCTTGCGGACGCTGCGCCGGATGCGGACGATCATCATCACGGCCGCGGCCGACAAGCCGAACGAGAAGCCGAGGAAAAGCCCCGTCGGACCCATGCCGAGCGTGAAGCCGAACAGGTAACCCACCGGCAGGTTCAGCAGCCAGTAAGATACGAAGGCGATCGGCATGATGATTTTCACGTCCTGTATGCCGCGCAGGATGCCTACCGAGACATTCTGGATGCCGTCCGAAAGCTGGTAGAGCGCCGCGAAGACCAGCAGTTGCGAAGCGATGGCGATCACCTCGGGGTTGGTCGAGAAGAACGTCGGGATGATGTTGCGCATGGTGATGAAGACCAGCGCTGCAAAAGCGTTCCAGGCGAGCACCAGGTGGTACGACGCCTTGGCCGCCAGCGACAGCTCCCCGATGTTGCGGGCGCCGTAGCAGTGCGACACGCGGATGGTGGTGGCCGCACCGATCGACATGACGATCATGAAGGCGCAGTTGCCGATCGTAACGGCGATCTGGTTGGCGCTCATGGTCTCCTTGCCGAACCAGCCCATCATGATGCCAGTGCCGACGAACGCCGAGGCTTCGAGGAACATCTGCATCGAGATCGGGAGCCCCATGTGCAGCAGGTTTTTCACCGTGGCCCACGAATAGTTGCGGGGCGAGAACCCGTCGAGGTAGCCGCGGTATTTGTGGCGGTTGTAGAAGTAGCCGATCATCAGGATCGGGGCGATGATGCGCGAGAGCAGCGTACCCAGCCCGGCACCCTCGGCACCCATTTCGGGGAGCCCGAAGCGGCCGTAGATGAACACCGCGTTGAAGCCGATGTTGGCCATGTTGGCGATGATCGTCACGACCATCTCGACCTTGGTGTTGCCCACGCCTTCGAGAAATTGCTTGAATGCGAAGAAGAGCATGACGAACGGCATGCTGAATACCAGCATCTTGTAGTAGGGGATGGCCATGTCGACGACCTCGACCGGCTGGCCGAGGGCGTACATGAGCGGGATGACCGCATATTGTACGGCGGCCATCGCGAACCCGAGCAGCGTGTAGAACAGGATGCCGTTTTGCAGCAGCCCGGCCGACTTCTCGCGGTCGCCCTGCGCGTAGAGTTCGCCCACGAGGGGCGTCATGCCCAGCGCGATGCCGATGGCGGCGATGAAAAGGATGAAGAACACCGCCCCGCCGAACGATACGGCGGCCAGCGGCACGGGATCGTCGCCGCCGTAGCGGCCGACCATCAGGTTGTCGGCCACCTGCGTGAGGATTTGTCCCAATTGCGTCAGTACGACGGGCAGGGCCAGCCGCAGGTTGGATTTGTACTGGTCTTTGTATTTCGAGAAACTGTACATCGGTTTTCCGGATTAGGGTGCAAAGATAGCCATTTATGTCCGGATTGCAATCCTCGGGCTGTCCCGGGATGAAAAATCCGCCCGTTTCTGGGCGGATTCCATGCCGGAGGTCAGTACGGGAGCGTGATTTCGATGCAGCAGCCCGCGCGGTAGTCGGGGCATACGCGGATTGCACCCCCGAGCCGGGTGACGATCAGGCGGCAGAGGTACAGGCCGATGCCCGACCCGGGTTTGAACGAATCTACCTTGGTGAAACGGTCGAATACCCATTCCTGCTTGTCCGGGGCGATGCCTATGCCGGTGTCGGTTACGCGGATGCGGAGTTTGCGGGTGCGGTCGTCCTTGTCGCAGCAGACCGTGACGGAACCCGCAGCGGTGAATTTGGCGGCGTTCTGCAACAGGTTGTCGATCACGCGCGTCATGTAGGTTTCATTGGTCGGGATGACGCAAGTGCCGCGACCCCCCCCCTTGAGGACGTACTCTACCGACGGGTTTTGGGAAAGTTCGCGCTGGATTTGCAGCCGCTCGGCGCACAGCAGGCCGAGATCGGTTTCGGCGAGCGGCAGGGGCTCTTCGGAGCTGACGAGCCGCGACAGTTCGAGCATGTTCTCCAGCAGGGTGGTCAGCGCGGTCGTGCTGGCCCATATCTGTTCGCGGAATTCGCGCCGCGTATCGTGGTCGTGGTCGCCTTCGAGCAGTAGATCCGAAAACCCGTTGATGGCGTTGAGCGGCGTGCGGATTTCGTGACACATCGAGTTGATGAAGGCCGTTTTCATCTTTTCGCTCTCCATGGCGCGGCGGCTTTGGCGGGTTATCTCTTCGTTGGCATCGGTCAGTTGCCGCCTTATCTGCTTCAGCTGCCGAACCATGACGTACTGGTAGACGCTCCAGCCGATGAGCAGCAGCACCAGAATGCCGCCCGCAAGCAGGGCGATGAATCGTATGCGGCCGGTCAGCCGGGACTTTTCGAATTCCAGCCTGCCCACCTCGAACAAGGTCTGCATTTCGGCAAGACTGCTCTGCGCCTCTTCTACCCGCTCGTTGAAGCGGATGTTATTGGTTGTCCGCACCGCTTTGAGGGCGTTTTTATAATCGCCCATTTTTTCGTACAGATAGGATTGGGTGGCATAGATAGGGGCTAAGTCCGCTTTTATGCCTTTGCTTTTGTAGGCGGTTATGGTCGAGTCGATGTAAGCCACGGCCCGTTCGTAATCCCCCGTACACTGATAATACCGGGCGCTGGTGCTGTATATTTCCGCCATGTCGCCTCTGGCGCGGGCCAGCCCGATACATTTTTGGTAATACTCGTTCAGCTTATCTCGGGAGATCAGGTCGCGCAGGTATACCATTTTGGCATAGGCGCGCATCATGTAGCCCGTCGTGTCGCGGTGGGGCCGCTCGAAGCGGTCGTCCATCGCCAGCCATTTGCGGTGCAGGTCGATACATTGTCCGATCTGCTCTTCGGCGCGCTTGTCCTTGCAGAGCATATAGAGATCGGAAAGTTCGTCGTGGCAAATCTTTTCCAGGTGGAGACGCTCTTCGAGCGGGTATTTCCTGAGGTTTTCCAGCGCTCGCTCCACATAGGGGATCGCCTTGGCGATGTTGTCGTAGGCTTCGGTCGTGACCGACGAAAAGTCGATGGCCAGGCCTGTCAGGAATTCCCATTCGATGCGCTCCTCGGGCGTGAGCCGATCGTAGTTTTTGCCTTTGAGTTCTTCCAGCGCACGCGTTACCGTTTCGATCGAATTGTTGTCGTTCATCTGTTTCCAGAGGTAGTAGGCGTAAAGCGACGAACGGAACAGGGCGTGGCGGGAACCCGGGAGAATGCTGTCCGAGAGGGCGATGTATTTCTCGGCTCGCCGGGTGTCGCGGTCGGCGAATTTACGAACCAGAAAGTCCAGCGCATCTTTGCATCCGTAGGTATCCCCGGCCTTGTGCGCTTCGGCGAGTGCCGCTTCCCAATAGGGTGCGGCCAGTTCGAGGCTGTCGCCGCTCAGATCGGCCAGTTGGACGTATATTCGTCCCCGGTCGGCGGCATCGGGTGTTTTCGGTAAGAGCGTAAGCAGACTGTCGGTTTGTGCCGGCTTGGGGGGCGCCGATATTGCAGCGTACGGAAACAAGGACATAATTAGCCCTGACGCAAGGGCTTTCAGGAGAATATGATGCATGTCGGTGTCGTGAAACAATATTAAATTCGGACAAATTTATGAAAAAAATCTTTCGGGGAATTATCATTTAAAAAATAGCAAACATAAAAACAGAGACCGGTTGCAAGCCGGTCTCTTTTAACGGGACGGGTTTGAACCGTCCGGGAGTCATGCCACCCGCAGCTTTACGCCGTGCGATTTGTCCGACTCGACGACGACCGTGTCGCCTTCGTGGAGTTTGCCGTCGATGATCAGCGTCGAAAGCGGTTCCTCGACGTTGTCCATCAGCGTACGTTTGAGCGAGCGGACTCCATAGCGCGATTCGTAGCCCATGGCCGCCAGGCGACGCTTGGCTCCGTCGGTGATCTTCACCTTGTAGCCCAGGCGGCGCGTGCGTTCGAACAGCCCTTGCAATTCCAGTTCGATGATCCGCTCCACATCGCTCAGTTCCAGCGTGCGGAACAATACGATGTCGTCGATCCGGTTCAGGAACTCCGGGGCGAAGGTCTGCTCGAGTGCCTTGCGGTATTCGCACCGGGGCGTCGCGGAGGCTGTGGCACTCTTCGATACGGTGCTGTAACCTACCTGCACCGATTTCTTGACCACGTCGCGCGACCCGACGTTCGAGGTCATGATGATGATCGTGTTGCGGAAGTCCACCTTGCGGCCCGAGCCGTCGGTGAGGTGTCCCTCGTCGAAGATCTGCAACATCGTGTTGAAGACCTCGGGGTGTGCTTTCTCGATCTCGTCGAACAGGATCACGGCATAGGGCTGGCGGCGTACCGTCTCGGTGAGCTGGCCGCCCTCGCCGTAGCCGACATAACCCGGGGGCGAGCCGATCAGCCTGGCGACGTTGTGCTTCTCGCTGTATTCGCTCATGTCGATGCGGATCAGTCCGCGCTGTTCGTCGAAGAGCCATTTCGAGACCTCCTTGGCCAGCAGCGTCTTGCCTACCCCCGTGGGGCCGACGAAGAGGAATACCCCGATCGGACGGTTCTCGTCCTTGAGTCCGGCCCGCGAGCGGCGGATCGTGCGCGAGATCTTCTCGACGGCCTCCTGCTGCCCTACGACCCGCTGCGAAAGGTGCTGGCAGAGGGTTTGCAGGCGGGTCATCTCTCCGCCCGAAATGCGCTCGGCGGGGATGCCCGTCATCGAGGTGATGACCTGCTGGATATGCTCGGCCGTGATCTCCACGGGGTTGGTTTCGAGCGACCGCTGCCATTCGTTGCGGCTTTCGCCCAGTTTCGAACGGAGTGCGATTTCGCGCAGGCGTGCCGAGGCGGCCTTTTCGTAGACCAGCTCTTTGACCGCCTCGCGGCGTTCGCGCCGCACTTCGTCGAGTGCGCTCTCCATCTGGCGGAGTTCGGCCGGTTCGCGCGCCGATTGCAGGTGTATGCGCGAGCCTGCCTCGTCCAGCACATCGATCGCCTTGTCCGGGAAGAAGCGGTCGGTGATGTAGCGCCCGGTGAGTTCCACGCAGGCTTGCAGCGCCTCTTCCGTATAGCGTACCTTGTGGTGCTGCTCGTAGTGGGGGGCGATGTTGCGCAGGATCTGGAGCGTCTGCTCGGGCGTCGTGGGCTCGACGACGACCTTCTGGAACCGGCGCTCGAGCGCCGAGTCACTTTCGATGTTCTCGCGGTATTCGTCGAGCGTCGTGGCGCCGATGGTCTGCAGTTCGCCCCGTGCGAGTGCCGGTTTGAGGATGTTGGCCGTGTCGAGGCTGCCCTGTGTCGAACCGGCACCCACGATGGTGTGTATCTCGTCGATGAATATGATCGTGTCCTTGGCTTTGCGCAGTTCGTCGAGCAGTTGCTGCATGCGCTCCTCGAATTCGCCGCGGAACTTCGTGCCCGCCACGAGCGACGATACGTCGAGCGAGAAGAGCGTCTTGTCGGCGATGGTGTAGGGCACCTCGCCGCCTGCGATGCGCAGTGCCAGCCCTTCGATGATGGCGCTCTTGCCCACGCCCGCCTCGCCGATCAGGATCGGGTTGTTCTTCTTGCGGCGCGAGAGTATCTGGACTACGCGCTCGATCTCCTGCTCGCGCCCCACGACGGGGTCGATCTTGCCCTCGCGGGCCATCTGCGTGAGGTTTACGCCGAACTTGTCGAGCACGTGCGATGTGTTTTTCTCTTCGGGTTTGTTTTCCTCGCCGAAGTCGAGCATGTGTACCTGTATCTCCGTGCGGAAGTCGTCGCCGGCGGCGAATTTCTTGATGTCTTCGGATACGACTTCGCCCGTGATGCCGTACATTTCGAGTACGCGCGATGTCGCGGTCGAGCGGTCGCCGACGATGGCTCGCAGCGCGTGGGCCGTAGAAACGCTCCGCGTGGCGCCCGATACGGCGCACAACTCGTCGGTAAAGGCGCGGTAAAACTCTTCGGCGCCCGTGTTTTCGCGCCGCCCTGCCCCGAGTACCTCGCGTTCGATGCGCAGGCGTACCTGGTAGAGCTCCCAGTCCTTCAGACGGGAGGATAAAAGCTGGTAGGCAAGCGACCCTTCTTCGCGGAGCATCTCCAGCATGAGAAAATCCTTCAGCGAGTGGTCGATTCCTGCTTTGGTCGTATTAAACGCCGCGCGGGCAATGATGCCCTCGAGCGTCTTCGAAATTTTTACTTGCATGTTGCGTCGTCATGAAATTTAATAGTCTAACTTTTGATTCTTCGCCTATCTAACGGCATGTTATTGTTAAATATTATGTTAACTTGTTGAGCGGTATTTATTGCATTGTCCCTGAGTGGATTGTGCGGCTGAAATTCTCGGTGTGCGATGCTGGAAACGGGCTTGGATGTGTTCTGAACGGGTTTCCGGCCTTTTTCGCAGGGAGAAGATGCTCCCCCGGAAGGATAGTTCCGGTACTATGGAAAGGGTATACGGAGGCAGGATAGGCTCCCTGTGGCCGGTGCCGGAAAGAGCTCTTGCGGGGGCGGGGTTCGCCGGCTTTGGTTACCGGGGCTGCCTGCGGTGCCGGGCGGCTCTGTACCGGACGGCTTCTTGTGCGGGATATACCGACTGCGCCGGGATTAGTTGCCTGTTGCCGGCCGGTGCCGGGCGTCAGTTGCCGTTATACAATTATGATTCGGAATGTTTTATTTTTGATACGATGGCTGAAAGCCGTACCGATACCCTGCCGAAACCGGATGTAGATTTTTCCAGTGTATTATCTCTCTGAAAAACAATTATTATTACAAGTATAAAACGGAGTGTGTGTGTTTTTATTGTGCCGGTCTTGTTTATTTGTGTTGTTAATTTTGTATTTTTGTGGAAAAGGCCCGTCCGGGGCTGTTGACAACCGACTTCAACCCGAAAAGAATATGAAACGGATCCTGATCCCTCTCCTGGCGCTCGCCGCCGCCATGACCTTTGCACAACCGCCGCGCCCGCTGCCACCGGGCTATCCCGACCGTTCGGGGAATATAGACCTCGAAAGGGGGTTCCGAACCCCGCCGGCAGGTTACGGCGAGGTGCCCTTCTATTGGTGGATCGGCGACACGCTCACGCGCGAACATCTCGCCTGGCAGCTCGACATGCTGGCACGGAAACGGATCAGCAGCCTGCAGATCAACTATTGCCACACCGATACGGGCGGCATCACCTACGGCAGGACATTTCGTTCGAAGCCCGACCTTTTCACTCCGGCGTGGTGGGAGCTTTTCGGGTGGTTCATGACCGAGGCCGGCAAACGCGGTATGACCGTCAGCCTGAGCGACTATACGCTGGGCGTGGGGCAGGGCTCCTATGTGGACGAGATGCTGGCCGAAGACCCGACGCTCAACGGTTCGGAACTGCATTTCGACAGCCTGGAACTCGGCCGCGGGGAGCGTTTCTCGCGGGCTTATGCGCAGCGGCCGCTTTCGCTGAACGCTTACCCGCTCGATGCCCGGGGCCGGATCGACGGGGCGCCGGTCGACCTGTTGCCGGAAATGGGGCCAGACGGGGTCGAGTGGCAGAACCCCTGGCCGCGGGCCCTCGTGGCCGAAGTGAAGGCCGAGCGGCGCCTGCCTTCGCTCGATCCGATGCACCCTCGTGCGGGGCACAGTTACGTGCGGCACTTTTTCCAACGTTTTGCAGACCGTTTCCCCGGGGAATCGGAAACGGGGCTCAATTTCTTTTTCTCCGATGAGCTGAACTTCAACCTGCAGGGCAATATCTGGAACGATATTTTCCGCGACGAGTTCATGCGCCGCAAGGGATACGACATCCTGCCGCAGATCGACGCGCTGTTCGTCGACCTGGGTGACAGTTCGGTCAAGGTACGCATGGACTATAACGACGTGCGCGTGGCGCTGAGCGAGGAAAACTTCTTCATCCCCGTCTATGAGTGGCACCAGCGGCGCGGGCTGCTCTTCGGATGCGACCACGGCGGCCGTGGCCGCGACGTGGGCGAGTTCGGCGACTATTTCCGTACCCAGCGTTGGAACCAGGCTCCGGGCTGCGACCAGCCGATGTTGCAGAAGGACATTATTAAAAACAAGGTCGCCTCGTCGATCTCGCACCTCTACGAACGCCAGCGCGTCTGGCTCGAAGGTTTTCACAGCAGCGAGTGGTCGACCAACTCGGCGCAGCTGACCGATGCGATCTTCGCCAATTTCGCCATGGGGCAGAATCTGCTGAGCCTGCACGGGCTTTACTATACGACCATGGGGGGCTGGTGGGAGTGGGCGGCGCCCTGCAACCATTTCCACGAGCCTTACTGGGACGAGATGGACGGGTTGCTGGAGTGTACCGAGCGCCTGAGTTATATCCTGTCGCAGGGATACCACGTCGCCGACGTGGCGATCCTCTATCCCGTCGAGCCGGTGGTGGCCGGGTACGGCAACGAGGCTGTCGAAGCCGCCTTTGCCGCCGGGGAGGCGATTTACCGCGACGGCATCGACTTCGACTACATGGATTACGAATCGCTCGGCCGCGCCGAGGTGCGCGACGGCCGGTTGCATGTGGCCGGGGAGTCGTTCGGCGTGGTCGTGGTTCCCGCCATGCGGGCGATCCGCCACTCGTCGCTCGAAAAACTGCGCGACTTCGTTCGCGACGGCGGCATGGTCATCAATATCGGCCCGCTGCCGGAGGCCTCTGAAAAGGAGGGGCGCGGCGGCCGGGCGTTGACGGAACTGGTGGCGGATCTCTTCGGGGGCGGGCGCGACCGGGTTTTCCGTATCGGCGATCCGGCGGATGCGACCGCACTCATCGGCCGCAATACGCAGCGCGATTTCACGCTGCTCCGCCCGGCAACGGATGCCGGGGCGCATCCTGCCAAGCAAAAGACGGGCGATCCGACCCCTTACGTCATGCACCGCCGCATCGGCGGCCGCGACCTCTTTGCGGTCTATAACGTCGGGCGGGGCGCAACGTGCCGTTTCCGTGCATGGGGAGCCGCGGAGCTGTGGGATCCGTGGACGGGCGGGAAACGCCCGCTGCGGGTTGCCGCCGTCACGGATGCCGGAACCGAGGTGGTGATGCCGCTGGAGCGTACGGACATGCAGCTGATCCTCTTCGACCCTTCCCGCGATGCGGAGGTCGGGGCGGAATCCGCCGGCGCGGGGAGCACGCAGCGGATCGACCTCGGCGGGGAGTGGGATTTCCGGCTGGAACCCTTGCTGGACAACCATTTCGGCGATTACCAGTGGCCGGGGACGGACGAAAAGATCAGTGCCTGTATTTATGATGCCGAATACGAACGGCTCGGCGGCGAGGCTCGGAAAGGCCGCGGACGGTTCACCTTCGGAGAGCGGTTCATGCTTCTGGGAGCGGTACCCGCCTCGGTGGATGAACGGACGGTGCTGGACAACCTGCCCGGCACGGCGTCGGGCGTGGAGGCAGCCGGCGTGCGGTACGACTGGCAGCCCTATGCGTTCTCATGGCGCTGGGGCGTCGAGGGCGACTTCGGGCATCAGGGCTGGCACGGCCTGAAGGCGGAGATGTACGACGATTTCATCCGCCTGGGTGCGACCGAACGGGCTTTCAACGGCATGGTTCGCAAGGCCGAGGCATCCGGAATGAAGGATTATTACCTTTACACCTGCGTGGATGCCCCGCGCGACGGGTTGTACGACGCCGAATGGGGCGGGATGCAGCCCGTGGGGTTCTATGTCGGCGGGGAACGGCGGGAGCCTGCGCCGCAGGTCGCCCTGAAGCAGGGCATCAACGAGATCGTGCTGCATTACGATTCGTTCGGCACGGCGCGGTTCGCCCTGCGCGACGGTGCGGCGGACATCGCGCCCGAGACGCTGGCCGAGGCCCCGTTGCGGATGAAGTTCCGCGGCGACCGGGCGCTGCTGCCGTTCGACAGCCGGAAGACGGCGGATACGCGGGCGCGGTTCACCTTTACGGCGGCGCCCGGGCTGGAGGCGCTGGAATTCACGGCTTTCGGCCGGAAACCCGAAGTGCGTGCCGACGGCCGGAAATGCCGGGTCGCCGAGGTCGCACGCCGCAGCGACGGCGCCGTAACCTACAGTGCCGTGTTGCCCCGGCGTGCCGAACTTCCGGCGGAGGTGTCGCTGACGCTTACCGAAGAGCGCGGGTATGCCGGCGGTGCGGCGATAGACGGCCCTGTGAAGCTGGTTTGCGGGGTGGGACGCTATACGGTCGGCGACTGGTGCCGTAACGATGCCTTGCGTACTTATTCCGGTGCGGCGTGGTACGGCCGGGACTTTACGCTGACGAAGAAACCCGCGGGGCGTGTGACACTCGACTTGGGCGAGGTCGTCTCGACGGCACGGGTGCTGGTCAACGGGCGTATCTCCGCTCTGCTGGAGCTGGGTGCCGGCTTCAATATGGAATACAACGGTATCGAGAATGTCTATCTGAATGGTACCATGATGGGATTTTCCGAAAAAGAGATCGAGGCAAAGCTGCCGGAGATCTTAAGCTTTGCGGATATCGGAGATTATGTCTATCAGCCGGTAAAGACCTATTCCAGCGGTATGTTCGTCCGCCTGGCGTTTGCA
>ERZ834798.1861-NODE-1861-length-16915-cov-3.481851_pt1 | contig 16915 bp, 12 predicted proteins | sample MGYA00519689_ERZ834798 | MGnify/ENA primary metagenome ERZ834798 (study PRJEB31850, sample SAMEA3708761) | human gut metagenome | biome: human gut; feature: human-associated habitat; material: faeces | place: China | collected 2014 ...
CGTGCGGACTTCGCCGTTGGCGAACTGGTGACGCACGTTCTGAAGGTTGGGGTTGAACACACGCTTGGTCTTGATGTTGGAATGGCTCACATAGTTGCCGGTCTGGGGCTTTTTGCCACAAAATTCGCACTGCTTGGACATGACATCCTCCATATATTCGGACGGTCGCCCGAAAAAATCTTTCTAGGGGCACGGACTGTCCGCACCAAAGACTGGTTTCATATACGCTCTCCCAAAAAAACGCAAGAGGTAAGCCGCGTTTTTCGTACGGAACGGCTGGCTGTATTCCTTCCGTCGCGCGTCCGGAAGGGGAAAAGGAGCGGCGGGATTTCCGGAAAAGGTGCGCTTCTTCCTCTTGCCAGCGGGAACAATGGCGTGTAGGAACTGAGGGATTCATTATTCTTCATTTCCCTATATGATGGAGTGCCGCTGTTTCGGCGTGCGGCCATTGGTGTCAGCCGGTGGAGAGGCCGGTTGCGGACGAAACAAATCTACCCTTGCCCAGCGGGGAGCGATATGCCCAAGCGTACAGATCTCAAGAAGATCATGGTAATCGGTTCTGGCCCGATCGTCATCGGCCAAGCGTGCGAATTCGACTATTCCGGGACTCAGGGCATCAAGGCCCTGAAAGAAGAGGGATACGAGGTCGTACTGGTGAACTCCAACCCGGCGACCATCATGACCGACCCCGGGCTTGCGGATCGCACCTACATCGAACCTATCGAACCGGAAACGGTTGCCGCCATCGTGCGCAAGGAACGCCCGTGCGCCATCCTGCCCACTCTCGGCGGGCAGACGGGCCTGAACACGGCGCTCGCGCTGGCGAAATCCGGCGTGCTGGCCGAGTGCGGCACGGAACTCATCGGCGCGCGGGCCGAAGTCATCGAAAAGGCCGAAAGCCGTGAGCTGTTCCGTCAGGCGATGGAAAACATCGGCCTCAAGGTCCCTCAGAGCGCCATCGCCCACAATATGGACGACGTGCGCCGCATCGGTTCCTCCATGCCCTTCCCGATGATCATCCGCCCCGCCTTTACGCTCGGCGGCACGGGCGGCGGCATCGCCTACAATATGGAAGACCTTGAGGAAATCGCGGGTGACGGCCTGACCGCCAGCCCGGTGGGCGAAGTCATGATCGAGCAGTCGGTCATCGGCTGGAAAGAATTTGAGATGGAAGTCATGCGTGATACCGCGGACAACTGCGTGATCGTGTGCTCCATCGAAAACGTGGACGCCATGGGCGTGCACACCGGCGACTCCATCACCGTGGCCCCGGCGCAGACCCTCACGGACCGCGAATATCAGAAGATGCGCGACGCCTCCCTCGCCATCATGCGCGAAATCGGTGTGGAAACCGGCGGATCGAACGTGCAGTTCGGCGTCAATCCCGCTAACGGCGAACTCGTGATCATCGAGATGAACCCCCGCGTGTCCCGTTCCTCCGCGCTGGCTTCCAAGGCGACCGGCTTCCCCATCGCCAAGATCGCGGCCAAGCTGGCCGTCGGCTATACGCTGGACGAGCTTCGCAACGACATTACCCGCGAAACCTCCGCGTCCTTCGAACCCACCATCGACTACTGCGTGGTCAAGATTCCCCGCTTCACCTTTGAGAAGTTCCCCGGAGCCAAGGACGAACTGACCACCTCCATGAAGAGCGTGGGTGAGACCATGGCCATTGGCCGGACTTTCAAGGAATCGCTCCAGAAAGGGCTGCGCTCCCTGGAAATCGGGGCTATCGGCCTCGGTAGCAACTTCCGCGCCGCGTTGCCCTCGCGCGAAGATCTCATGGGTAAGCTCCGTACGCCCAACTCGCGCCGTATGTTCGCCATCCGTCAGGCTATGCTTGTCGGGTTCACGCTGGAAGAACTCCATGAAATCACGTTGATCGATCCGTGGTTCCTGCGCCAGATCAAGGAAATCGTGGATATGGAAGGGCAGATCCGCGACTTTGCGCTGGCCAACTCCATGACGCCCGACAATCCGGAAATGGTCGCCGTGCTCCGCAAGGCCAAGGAATTCGGTTTCTCCGACCGTCAGCTTGCGGAAATGTGGAAGAAGCCCGAAGGCGACATCCGTGCCCTGCGCCGCGAAACCGGCACCGTGCCCACCTACTATCTGGTGGATACCTGCGCCGCGGAATTCGAAGCCTACACTCCCTATTTCTATTCGACCTATGAAACGGGTCAGGAAGTGGTCCCCGCCGACCGCAAAAAGGTCATCATCCTCGGCGGCGGCCCCAACCGCATCGGGCAGGGCATCGAGTTCGACTACTGCTGCTGCCACGCTTCCTTCGCCCTCAAGGACGCCGGGGTTCAGGCCATCATGGTCAACTCCAACCCCGAGACCGTTTCCACCGACTACGACACGTCCGACCGCCTCTATTTCGAGCCGCTGACTTTTGAAGACGTGATGCACATTGTGGAAAAGGAACGGCCCGACGGCGTGATCGTCCAGTTCGGCGGCCAGACGCCGCTGAACCTCGCCGTGCCGCTGTTGCGCGCGGGCGTGCCCATCCTCGGCACCAAGCCGGAGACCATCGACCGCGCCGAAGACCGCGAACGTTTTCAGGCTCTGCTCCAGAAGCTGTCGCTTCTCCAGCCCGCCAACGGCACGGCGACCACGCTGGAAGAATCCCGCGAGATCGCCCACCGCATCGGCTATCCCATTGTGATCCGCCCGAGCTACGTGCTTGGCGGGCGGGCCATGATGATCGTCTATGACGACGAGGAGATGGCGGAATACTTCGCGCTGCATGTCGGCAAGCAGAAGCTTGAGCATCCCGTGCTCATCGACAAATTCCTTGAAAACGCCATTGAAGTGGACGTGGACGCGCTGTCCGACGGTGAGGACGTGTACGTCGCCGGGGTTATGGAGCACATCGAAGAAGCGGGCATCCACTCGGGCGACTCCTCTTGCGTCTTGCCTCCCTATTCGCTGCCCGCCGAGACCGTCGCCGAAATCGAACGCCAGACCGTGGCCCTTGCCAAGGAACTGCGCGTCGTCGGCCTGATGAACATCCAGTTCGCGGTCAAGGACGGGGTTGTGTTCATCCTCGAAGTGAACCCCCGCGCCTCCCGTACCGCGCCGTTCGTCTCCAAGGCCACGGGCGTGCCCCTGCCGCGTCTCGCCACGCAGGTCATGCTCGGCAAGACCCTCAAGGAACTGGACCCCTGGTCCATGCGCCGTTCCGGGTACGTGTCCGTCAAGGAATCCGTCTTCCCGTTCCGCCGCTTCCCCGGCGTGGACATCCTGCTCGGACCTGAAATGCGTTCCACCGGCGAAGTCATGGGCATCGCCCCGACCTTTGAGGAAGCTTTCCTCAAGGGGCAGTGGGGCGCGGGCCAGAAGCTGCCGGAAGGCGGCAAGGTGTTCCTGTCCGTGAACGACCGCGACAAGCGCTTTGTGGCTGAGGTCGCCCGCCAGTATGTGGATCTCGGTTTCGAACTGCTCGCCACCTCCGGTACCGCCGGGCTTTTGGCTGGGCAGGGCATCCCGTCCACCCGCGTGCTCAAGGTGTACGAAGGCCGCCCGAACATCGTCGACCTCATCAAGAATGGCGAAGTCTCGCTGGTCATCAACACCGCCTCGGGCAAGCGCACCGCGCACGACTCCAAGGCCATCCGGCAGGCTACGCTCCATTACGGCGTGCCGTACAGCACCACGTTGTCCGGCGCGAAGGCCATTGCCCGCGCCATCGGTGCGGCCCGGACCACCGAAGTGCGCGTAAAGAGCCTTCAGGAATATTATAAGGGCGAGTAACCCGCGGGGAGGGCGCTTCTGATAAGGAGGCCCTCCCTCGTTCCTCCCCTGCTGAAAGCCTCTTAAGGAGGGGGCGGTTCTCCGCGTGTTGCAAGAACCGGAAGTTTTTTTTATCATTTCTCCCTCCTTTTTTGAAAAGATACCCGGCCTTCCGGGACGGCGGCGGAAACGGTATGCAACCGTGATGCCGTTGTACCGGAAGGCTTGCCTGTTTAGGCCAGCCTGCGGCCTCTCGCGGAAACGCGATGCCGGAATCCCTGCCCTTTTTGGGACGGAAGGCTATCCGCCGACGGGGCGGGACCTTGCCGGGAATGGGGCAAAGCCCCGCTGGACTGCGACAAGCGTACAACGAGCGCCCTGCCTCCGCGGGCGTTATCCACTGACCACAACAAAGGTCGACGGAGCGGAAGGAAAGCCTGAAGAGGGCGGAAGAAGCCTTTCTTCAAGGGGCTTTTTCCGCCCTCTTCGTGACAAAAGGTATTGTATGTGCGGAATTTTTGGTATTTCTGGACATCCTGAAGCGGCTCGGATGGCCTATTTCGGTCTGTACGCCCTCCAGCATCGCGGGCAGGAAAGCACTGGCATCGCAAGTTATGACGGCAAGCACATCCGGCTGCACGCGGGCATGGGGCTCGTGCCGGACGTATACGACGAAGCGACGCTTGGTCAGGAATTGCAGGGCAACAGGGCCATCGGCCACGTGCGTTACTCCACCTCGGGGGTTTCGGTTCGCAAGAACGCCCAGCCGCTGGTCGTCCGGGTTTGCGGCATCGAGATCGCGCTGGCCCACAACGGCAATCTGACCAATGCCTCGGAACTCCGCGGCGAACTGGAAAGCGAAGGCGCCATCTTCCAGACCAGCAGCGACAGTGAAATTTTCGTGCACCTCATTGCGCGCAGCCTTGCCAAAAAGAAGGATCTTGAGGAGGCCATCCTCTCCGCTTGCGATCGCGTGCGCGGGGCGTATTCCCTCATCATCCTGTCCGAAGGCCGCATCATCGCGCTGCGCGACGCCCACGGCTTCCATCCGTTGGCAATGGGCAAGGTGGACGACGCCTATGTGTTCGCTTCCGAAACCTGCGCTTTTGACCTGTTGGAGGCCGAATATCTCCGTGAAGTGTTGCCCGGCGAAATGGTTGTCGTCGACGGCGACAAGGTCGTCAGCCGCCCGCTCAACAATGCCGGCAAGGTGCCTGTCCGCCAGTGCATTTTTGAGCTGGTCTATTTTGCCCGCCCCGACTCCATCGTGTTCGGTGAAGACGTGTATCAGTGCCGCAAGCACATGGGCTACGAAATGGCCAAGGAAGCGCCCACCGACGCCGAACTGGTCATGCCGTTCCCGGACTCCGGCGTGTACGCGGCCATCGGTTTTGCTCATGCCGCCGGTGTGCCCTACGAACAGGCGTATATCCGTAACCACTACGTGGGCCGCACCTTCATTCAGCCCTCCCAGACCATGCGCAATTTCGGCGTCCGCGTGAAGCTGAACCCGGTGCGCTCCATGATCAAGAACCGTCGCATCTGCATCGTCGACGACTCCATCGTGCGCGGCACGACGGTTCGCACCCGTGTGGTCAAGCTGCGTGAGCTGGGCGCTCGTGAGGTGCATTTCCGCGTGAGCTGTCCGCCGTTGCGCCATCCCTGCTTCTACGGGATCAATTTCTCGTCCCGCGGGGAACTCGTGGCCGCCAACCACCCTCTGGAAGCCTTGCCCGGCCTGCTGAATCTTGATTCGCTTCATTACCTCACCATCGAAGGGCTGCTGAACTCGGTTTCCGAACCGGACAAGTACTGTCTCGCCTGTTTCAATGGTGAATACCCGGTTGCTTGCGGCGGGCAGTGCTCCTGCTGCGGTTCCGCAGAGTAACCACTGGAAAGGAACGCCATGACGCAGAAGATTGTCCTGTACGATACGACCCTCCGCGACGGCACGCAGGCCGAAGACGTCAACCTGTCGACCCCGGATAAAATCAAGATTGCCTTGCGCCTTGATGAATTCGGCATCGACTATATCGAAGGCGGCTGGCCCGGTTCCAATCCGGTGGACGTGGCGTTTTTCAAGGAGATCGCCAACTATCACCTGAAATACGCCCGTATCGCCGCGTTTGGGAGCACGCACCATCCCGACAACAAGGTGGAAGAAGACCCGAATCTGAACGCGCTCATCGCTTCCGGCGCGACGGCGGGGACGATTTTTGGCAAATCGTGCGAACGCCATGCGAAGGAAGCCCTGCGTCTGGACCCCAAACGGAATCTGGACATCATCCGTAATTCGGTAGCCTACTTGAAGCGCTCCATGCCGGAAGTCTATTTTGACGCGGAGCACTTTTTCGACGGCTACAAGCGGAATGCGGAATACTCGCTGGCTGTCCTGCGGGCCGCGCACGAGGCGGGCGCGCTGATCATCAATCTGTGCGACACCAATGGCGGCACCCTGCCGAACGAGATGCAGCAGATCGTTTCGGATCTGCGTGTGGCCTTGCCGGAAGTGCGGCTCGGCATCCATACGCACAACGACTGCGAGATGGCGGTGGCGAATACCATCGTTGCCGTGCAGGCTGGCGCGGAAATGGTGCAGGGCACGATCAATGGGGTGGGCGAGCGCTGCGGCAATGCCAACCTGTGTTCGATCATCCCGGTATTGCAGGTGAAATGCGGTTTGACCTGCTTGCCTGAGCCCGCTGATGTGCGGCTCCGCCAGCTGACCAAACTGTCGTCCTACTTCGCTGAAGTGGCGAATATGAAGCCGTTCAACCGCCAGCCTTTCGTGGGCAATTCCGCGTTTGCGCACAAGGGTGGGGTGCACGTCAGCGCCGTCAACCGCTGTTCCTCCCTGTACGAGCATATGGAGCCGGAGTTGGTCGGCAACGGCCAGCGCATTCTGATCACGGAGCTCGGCGGACGGAGCAACATCGTTTCGCTGGCCCGCCGGTTCGGGTTCCATCTGGACAAGGACGAGCCCGTGGTCAAGGGGCTGTTCAACGAGCTGAAAAAGAAGGCCAGCCTCGGGTACGACTACGCGTCCGCCGAAGCCAGCGTCGAGCTGCTCATCCTGCGCAAACTGGCGCGGCGCGGCGTCCGGGACTTCTTCAAGCTGGTGCAGTACCATGTGAGCGCCGTGCGTGATGCCAGCCATGAGTTGCCGATGGAAGAAGCCACGGTCATGGTGGAAGTGGAGGGTGCCGTCGAGCATACCGCAGCCACCGGCAACGGCCCGGTCAACGCGCTTGATACCGCGCTCCGCAAGGCGCTTCTGCCGTTCTATCCGCGTTTGAAGGAAATGAAGCTGTTGGACTTCAAGGTCCGCGTCCTTTCCGCTTCCGACGGTACGGGCGGGACGGCCTCCGTTGTCCGTGTGCTTATCGAATCGGGCGACGCCGACAGCACATGGGTGACCGTGGGCGTGTCGCATGACATCATCGAAGCCAGCTGGCAGGGGCTTGTGGATTCTGTCGTGTATAAGTTGTATCGTGACGAGGAGGGGCAGCGGAAGCTCCGCGACTTGCGATAGAGGTAGAATGCGAGAGTGGAATTGGTGAGGGAAAGGGGAACCTTTCTGGAGAAGGGGAGAGCACCTCCACGGCTCCTTTTCCCTCCTAAGACTTTCGACTGGTTGGGAGGCCGCCCGGCGGCAGTTCCGTTGGATGAGAAAGTGAAGACGCCCGGATACGTTCGTGTATTCGGGCGTTTTTTGATGACCACCGCTGGATCTGGAATGGTATCGTCATGGGGGAGTGGTTCTTGGGCATAGTGAATACTGCGGATGGGGGATTCGATAAAGGGAAAAGGCTTTGAAGGGAGTGGAGGGAAGGTTGAAGGGGGCGAGGGAAACGTGGGGGTGCCCCCCTTCTTCAGAACGTTTCTCTCGCCCCTCAAATCTTTAAAAGATTCCGGTGAATTATTCCCTTCGCAGCAGCAAGGGGATAAGCCGCCAAAACGCAAAGAACAGCGCGATGAGGTTGGCGGTCCACGCGGCGAGGAACGGGTGCAGGATGCCGCGCTGCCCAAGCGTCGTACCGAGGGTATACACCGCGAAGTACAGGAACGTGCACAGCAGCGCGACGGTCACGGCGATATAGATGTTGTCCTTCCACGAGACAATGGCCGTCGCCACGAAGGCCATGACCAGAATCGATGCCGCATAGGCCAGCTTGGCGTGCCACGCCGTACGGAGCGCCTCCACATTGGAACCGGAAGATTTCAACTGGCTGATGGCGTCCCCAAGCTGCCAGAGCGGCAACTGCTGCGGCTTCGTGCCCGTACTGACGAGCCGGAAGGTTTCGGGATCCTGCCTGAGCGGGAGGACGAAATCCGGCTCTTGCTCCTGCGTGAAGGTGTCGGGCGTGTAGACGCGCACATCCTGCAAGGCCCAGTGGTTGGGCTCGGCGGTGAACGTGGACGCCTGCACGATGCGCTTGATGCTCAGGCCGTCGTCGGACAGTTCATACCCGGAAAAGCCTGTGCCGTGCGCCTGGGGATCAAGCGTACCGAGCGAGACGATCCAGTCCCCATCCGTAAACCAGACATCCTTCAGCACCGTTGCCGCGAGGTTCTTCTTGCGGACCTCTTCCTGCCAGATGCGGGCGGACTCGCGTTCCCCGGCAACGCCCAGATATTCGGAGAAACCAAGCTGGACGCCGCCCCAGAAAATGCCGCAAAGGATCATGGAGTTTGCCACCACGCCGAGGGAGATGCCCCCGGCCTGCAACGCCGTCAGTTCGCGGCTGCGAGCCATGATGCACAGTTGGATGACCGTGGACAGCAGGAAGATCACCGGCAGGATCTGCGAAATCACGAGCGGCATCTTCACGACGAAGTAGGTGAGCACCATGCCCACGGACAGCCCGGCCTCGATGAAGTTGTCGAGACGCTCGAACAGGTCCGTAAGCACATACAGGCCGATGCCGACGGCAAGGGTCGGCAGCAGGATCATCGCGTTGTTCTTGGTCAGATAGCGGAAAAGCAAGCTCATGACGTCCTCCGTGTCCGCAGGTTGCGGAAGAAGGTCGCCACGTGCGGCGTTCGCTCATGCGCCGTCAGCCATAGCCCGTAGATGCCGAGGCATAGGAACAGGATGTTCGGGACCCACAACCCTATGGAGGGGGGGATGGCCCCGGACTCGCCCGTGCTGAACCCAAGCGACATCAGGCTGTAATAAACAAAGAACATGGCGAGGGCCAACATGAGCCCCGTCTGCCTGTGCAGCCCCTCAAAGGCCGAAGCCAGCGGCAGCACGAAGAGGGTCAGGGCGATGCACGCCACCGGATAGGCCCAGCGCTTGTGGCGCTCCACCTCCAGCTTGTTGGCGTAGTTGGCGTCCACTTTTAGCGCTTCCTCCCGCGTGATGCTGGAGAGCTTGCTCCATGACATCTCGCGGGGCCGCACATCTCCGAGATCAAGGCTCTTGAAGAGGGAATCCAGCGGCAGCCGCACTTTGTATTCGTCGAAGGCCAGCACCGAGGAACCCTTCTTATCCGTGGTGTAGATCTTGCCGTCCTCAAGCAGGAATACCAGCTCGCCGCGTTCGGTATCGGTATCGAAGCGCCCTTCCGGGGCGAGGATGGTCATGTGGCGCTCGGGGTGCGAACGGTCGTCCACCAGAACCTGCGACATATCCCCGTCACCGGGGTTCACCTGCCGGGCGAAAAGCACCAGATTGGGGAAGTCCGTATTGAAGACGCCGGGCTGCACCACGACACGGGCGCGGGTATTGGCGATTTCAAGGATCGTTTCCCGGAAATGCCCCATGCCCCACGCCAGCCAATGCAGGGATACCCAGAGCGTCAGCAACATGCAGATCACACTGAACAGGAGCGGCGCGGGAAGCATCTGATAGATGTTGATGCCCCCCGCACGCAGGGCGACCAGCTCGCGGTCCGTGCTCATGCGCAGGAAGGTCAGGAAGACGCTGAGCATACAGGCGATGGGAATCACCAGCATGAGGAACAGCGGGGTCATATAGCCGAACAGCAGAACGGTATCCAAGATGCCGAGATCCAGCCCCAGAAACAGTTCCCGCATCTGCACCGCCCGGCTGATGAGGATGAGCGTCAGCAGCACCCCCACGGCGAGAACGAACAGGTTGGCGATTTCTTTAAATATCTGTCTCTGAAGAAGCGAAGGCATCGGGCAACGTCCTGTAAGGATGCGAAGTTAGCGTTTGCACGGGGCGGAAGGCTCCTGTCCTTTTTCGGAAAAAAGGCGGGCAAGCTGAGCCGCGTCCAGCGGCGTCAGATTGAAGCGCATACCCGCTTCATCAAGCAGGGAGGAAAGCGGCACATCCGGGCGGCGGCAGCGTTCTTCCTGCACATATTCCAAAGCGCGGCGGACCAGTTCGCCGTGTTCGATGAGCGTCATGTGATACCTCCGTGATTAGAACGCGGCGCTATCACCGGGCTTCATGGAGACCAGGCGGACATCTGGAGCCACGGAAGCGAGATGCGACGCAAAGGCCGAGGTGTCCTTCGCAAGGACCGGGAATGTCCCCCAGTGCATGGGGATCACGGCCTTGGGCTTGAGCAGACGCGCGGCATGGGCGGCCTGCAACCCGTCCATCGTGAAGAAGCCGCCCACGGGCAACAGTGCCAAATCCAGCGGATACAGCGAACCTATCAGCTCCATCGAGGAGAAGAGGCCGGTATCGCCCGCGTGATAGAAGGTAAAGCCGTCCGGCATGGTCACGACGTACCCTGCGGGAGCCCCGGATTCCGAAGTATGGAACGCCTGCGTCATGGTGACCCGGACGCCCTTCACTTCGATGGTGCCCCCGATATTGAAGCCGATCCCGGCGGGAATGCTGGCTTGCGGCATCCCGGCGTCGATCAGGCGTTCGGCCGTGCCGACGATGCAGCCGCAGGTTGCGCCGCTGCTTTTGCAGATCGCCACGGCGTCACCCGTATGATCGCCGTGATCATGGGTGACGAGCACCAAATCCGGCTTTCCAGCCTCATTCCACGTCACGGGGCAGGAAGGGTTATGCGTGAAGAAGGGATCTATGAAAACAGTCACGTCGCCGCAAGAAACCTTAAAATTGGAATGACCGTACCAAGTAACGGAAACGCTCATGGAATACTCCTTAAGATAAAGAAAAAGAAGGGGAAGCGTAACAAACGGATGGACACAAAAACACGGCTCCGACACCAAACGAGCCGCAGCACGCTCCCGGTACCGGAGCATACAGCTTGACAGGACGCGGCACAAGAGCTAGCTTCCCAACTCTATAGTGTCCCCTTCCGGGGAAACTCCGCGCCCGTAGCTCAGTCGGATAGAGCGTTAGCCTCCGGAGCTAAAGGCCGTGCGTTCGAATCGCGCCGGGCGCACCATGAAATCAACCCCTTACAGATAGCAATCTGTAAGGGGTTTGCTTTTCCCAACGCGGTTTCAAAAATCAGGCTCTTTCCATGTCTCAACTCCCGTTCTTTCCCTAAAATTCCGTAAATTCCCTGCCCAATACCCTGAAAAAATACTTATAATAGCTCCGGTCTAGTACGATAGATGGCTTTCACGCGTTGGCTTCCTCGTATCGTTTCACAAAGGCTTGCCACGGTTATCCGACTTTCATTCGCCAGGTGTGCGGACCTCCTCCGCCTGCGCCGTTCCGTGTCGGCTTGCTCAATTCCAGCCGTACGCATGGTGCGAATATCGTTTCTCCTTAGAAGCGGCTATACTTTCGGATTCCCTCCCCACGGGTTCTTCTATCTCTTTGGCCCCCCTTCCACCCCAGCGATACTGGATATAGGACATCCGCTCTTCACCGTATCTATCCAACCGGGCCACCATTCAAAATGACGCCCGCGTAACATATCTTTTGCCTCTTGGCTGTTGTCATTTTGCACTCCAATCATCTTTCCCCGCACACAAGAAAAAATAGAAATCGACAGAAATCAACAGAAAAACTATTCTCAATTTATCATGTAAAAACAGAGTGATAAAGATACAAATAGGACTTCCTAGAAACACAAAAAATCAGTTCATAGACTCCGGAGTTAAAGGCCTCGCGTTCGAATTGAGACAAAATAATATAATAATACCCCCGCATAGCGGGTGGTTTTCTATTTCAGTCTCTTCGCTCCTTCAACGAGCTAAACCAACAATAAAATAAATATGTTAAAAAATAAAAACCAATTTTTTCATGATTAAAAAATTTTCACCCCCTGTTTTCAATATTTAGGCTAAAATTTGAGATGACTCCGTAGCAAGAGTAGCAATAAAACCGTTACGGAGGAGAAGTTATTCAAGAATACTTCTTCCCTACTTATCCTTACTAGGCTCAGGAATCATTAATCAAGATAAAAGATAACGCAGATAGCTAAAAAAAGTATGGACACAGTGGTCATACCGAGTCGCGATACGCCGCTACCCCTTCAGTTTACTGAATGTATTTCCAATAAGATGCCGCCGCTTATATAGCACCTTATCAAAAGAAAATACTGTATTTCTAGTTCTTCGGGGTGGTATCCAGACTGCCATCCCCTTGGCTCTCAGAGATTCCCGCAGCCAACTCGCGTCATAACCTCCGTCTGCCAGAAACGTACAGATATCGGGAAGGAGGTGCTGGAGAATGGCTACACCTTTGTAGTCGCTGACCTGCCCTTCAGTCAGCAAAAGCAGGACGGGCCGCCCGTGGCCGTCATAAGCGGCATGAAGTTTGGAATTCAGTCCTCCTTTTGTGCGACCGATGAGACGTAGAGAATCCCCTTTTTGAGCAGACTTGCCGCCGTGCGGTGAGCCTCGAGATGGGTGGAGTCGATCATCAGGGAGCCATCAAAAGGTGTTTTATTTGCCAACTCAATGAAAATTTTATTGAAAACACCGAGCCTGCTCCACCTGACAAAGCGGTTGTACAGCATTGTGTGCGGACCTCATCAGGTGCATCCTGCCACTGAAGTCCGTGCTTGATGACGTAGATAATGCCGCTGGCGACACACCTGTCATCCACACGGAGAGCACCGTGAGAACGGGGAAAGAACGGTTTGATAAGCTCCAACTGACTTTCGGAAAGATGAAATAGGGTACGCATGGGACACCTCCGTGCCTTCTGCTCCTTCCCTTGAAAATAACGAGTCCTGACCCTAGGTCTTTTATTAAGTACACTTGAGCGTTTTTTCATCTCTCTACACCGGCACTCTTGCGCTGGGTCAAAATTTTTGCCGAAAAACATATGAAAAACTATGTTCCTAAAAGGTTATCGTTGAGATTGATAAAATGTAGCAGTATCTCAAATCAAAAAAATAAACTTTGGATATGGAAAACCTACTGTTGTGATACTAGGGGTGTAGAGGGCGTGATCAAAACATCTTACATCGAATAATGGATTTTTACGCAAATAAATGGATATGTGATTTTACTATGCAAACAATTGGGAAATATATCTATTTTAGATATTAGAAAATGATTTACTGAAAAGAAAATCCGAGACTGTACATGTTGAAAGAAATAATTGTCGGCGGAGACACTGTTTGCACGGTTCAAAAATAAGCTTGTGGTTGTTTCAAAAAGTCTGAAAAAGGTTGATGTTATGATGATTTGTTTGCTAATTCCTATGTAAATAGGAGCATAGAAGAATTAAAACATTATATTATTAATACTTTTCTCAAAATATTGCTGTGGCATTAACTGCCAGTTCTTAGTTGAAATATTCCGGCAAAACATCATAAGGCTTCCCATCCATTTTTATTTTTCCATGTTCGAGCCAAATAATTCTATTGCATATTTTATATAAGAGATCTTTTGAATGACTAGCAATTATAAGTAGTTGTGCATTGTTTACCAGATCGGTCATGCGATTTTCGGCCTTATCCTTGAAAGATTCATCTCCTACAGAGAGCCATTCATCCATGATGAGGATATCAGGACGAATCATAGTAGAGACTGCGAAAGCCAAACGCATCTGCATCCCTGTTGAATAGGTTCTGATCGGCAAGTCGATAAAACTGCCCAGCTCGCAAAGTTCAATAATATTTTCAATCTGTTCTTCAATTTCTTGCCGTTGTACGCCTAAGAGACTTCCACGAATAAAAATGTTTTCCCTCCCTGTCGCTTCCTGATCAATGCCAAGCGAAATATCAATGAGAGATCCTATTGAGCCTCTAATCTGAACAGTACCAGAACATGGAACATATACCTTACCGAGCACACGCAATAACGTACTTTTTCCCGCGCCATTGTGTCCAACAAGGCCCAATCTATCTCCATCTCTCAACGTAAAAGAGATTCCATCCAAAGCACGAATGTTGATATTCTGGTCTAAAATATCAACCTTTCCCCCAACTGTAGATTGTAAAATAGTATTTTTTAATGACCGTGTATTGGCATTATAGATAGGGAAGTCCACAATGACATTTTTAAGCTCGATATTTACCATGACAGATCCTCAGCTAAAGCCAATAGGCTATCCGATCACGATAGCGTCCTAAAAATATTGTAGTACCAATCCATCCAGCAATGGCCATAATACAACAGATGAGATAATTTTCCAGTCCTGGTATGATCCCCAATATTGGATCGCGGACAACGCTGATCAAATGGTGAAAAGGATTCATATCAAGGAGGAGCCGTCCTACTCTTTGGGGCATAAGTTCTGGCATCCACATAATTGGAGTCACATAAAAAAATATTTGCAGGACACTTGTAATCAATTGGGGGAAATCTCGAAATCGAGTGCAAAAAATTGCAGAAACCATACCCATCCAAGATACATTGACTGTTAACAACAGGAAACCGGGAACAGCCAGAACGGCCTTCCAACTTAAGGAATACCACATCACAATAAAGACAAAAGGAATGATTACAGCATTGTGCAGTAAAAAAAGAAACGAAGTCCATACGCGACAAAAAAAATAAAAAGCAATAGGCAATTCAAGTTGAGTTATCATTCCCGTAGAGGATATGAAAGACGTACTACCTTCAGAAATAATAGCAGTGATATAGTTCCACAAAATAATACCTATAGCAAGAAAAGGGAAAAATTTATGAATGGAAGCGTCAAAAAGCTGTCCAAAAATAAGACCTAAGGTTAAAATTTGTATTCCCATACTTATCGTTATCCAGAATGGTCCAAGCTTGGAACGTCTGTACCTCAAGACCATATATTGTCGTCCAAGCATGCGAATCAGATCATACTTGCGAAAAGAGTTTATGATATCAATAATCCCATATCGTAATATACTCATCTGTAACTCTCACTGCCTTCCCATGATTTCCAAGTATAGCACTTGGAAAGATAAGGGGTTTCATTTGCTTTTAAAATCGTAGGAAAGGAGGACTCCCGGCTATAATGAGCTGAATAGAATGGATCCCATATAAGCTGTTCTCCCCATCGCCCAATCATCGTAGAAATTTCTCGTTGAAATCTAGCCTGTTTTTCAGGGGTATCTTCGCATCCCCTTGATATTGATTCTAGGTGATATAGCTCCACATCCCCTATATAGGTGTTATGATACCCACCTTCGTGGAGTTTTAGACAGAAATCCACATCGTTAAAAGCCACTTTCAATGCGGCTTCATCAAATCCTCCAAAATGGAAGAAAAGTTCTTTGCGCACTATTAAACACGCTCCCGTGACGGCAGTGCACCAGCGTGGCAGCTGAAATTGATAAAAAAAGTCAGTAGTATCACGAGAAAGTTTTTGGCCTATATGAGCAGCAATGCCACCCATACCGCGTACCACACCTCCATGCTGAATAGTTCCATTAGGGTACAGAAGCTTTGGCCCTACGGCACCGGTTTCAGGTTGGATAGCGTAGGCAACAAGGCGCTGTAACCAGTCAGGATGAATGACTTTAATATCATTATTGAGAAATGCGAGAATTTCTCCATGAGCCTCCCGTGCGGCCATATTGTTTATTTCACTATAATTAAAAGGCTTATCCCAGTGGATAACATGCACCTTAGGATGGTTTTTAAATGACTTGTATAATGAAATAGCGTCCTGTTCAATACTACCATTGTCTACAAGAATAACCTCAATGGGAGCATAATCTGTATGGTACAGTAAACCGTTAAGACATATCTGGGTAAGCTCCGCATGATTTCGTGCAGGAATAACGCAGGTAACGGGTGGAAGCTTTTTGAGTGTGTAGTTGATCTTATTAAAACCAAAACAGCCCCTAGTAACAGTTGCATTACATTTTTTGGTTTCAAGGTAGTCAGCTACAGCCTGTCTGCGCGCCTTTTTGCACTGTTCCAATGCTCTGTCAGAAAAACTTCCAGAACCGGGAAACTGTCGCCAGTGATATAAAATGCGTGGAATATGGCGAATTTGGGAAGGTCGAATTTTAAGTACACAGCGCAAAGTAAGGTCATGATCCTGAGAGCCCTCATATCCTAAACGAAAACCACCAATCTCGCGTAAAAGGGATGTTCGATATATACTTAGATGATTAAGATAATTTGAGGCTAAAAAAAGAGGCTCATTCCAGTCCGGTTTAAAATGAGGATTATAACGTTTATCTTGTGGAGATAAAAGATCTTCATCAGAATATATCAACATTGCATCAGGATGCTGAGTTATTTCCATAGCGACAAAGTATAAGGCAACTTCTGGAAGAATATCGTCATGATCCATAAGTGCTGTGTATGTCCCCGTACATAAGTCCAAGGCACTATTTGATGCAGCACAGATATGGCCGTTTTCCTTACGAAAAATGACATGGATTCTGGAATCTGCACGACAGTAATCTTCAAGAATCGTTTGGATCTGAGCGTTAGGTGATGCGTCATCAGCTATGCACAGTTCCCAGTAAGGGTATATCTGGTTTTGTACTGAATCGAGCGCTTGCCGCAATAAATGCGGGTCTGGATTATATACAGGCATAAGAATTGAAATGAGCGGAGGAGACTGTAATCCCTGAATTTGCTTCCTGATAGCGGACATATCCTGTGGGGTCAGCTTCTCAAATCTTTCTTGCCATTCGAAGTATCCCGTTCCTATCCTGCTTTTCCATGACTCCCGAAGAATGGTTTTTATTGATAGTCCTTCTCTATACTTCCTGAAAACAAGATTCCAACAGGCTACAATCCCACCTTTGTTTCGAATAGCACAACAGATAGTCCATATAGGATTAATCCAGCAATTTTTTAATACTGATATGATGGAATGAATCATGAATATATTTTACCTCTCACAACAATATTAAAACTTGTTCGTCGTCAAAACAAT
>ERZ834798.1901-NODE-1901-length-16615-cov-7.219263_pt1 | contig 16615 bp, 20 predicted proteins | sample MGYA00519689_ERZ834798 | MGnify/ENA primary metagenome ERZ834798 (study PRJEB31850, sample SAMEA3708761) | human gut metagenome | biome: human gut; feature: human-associated habitat; material: faeces | place: China | collected 2014 ...
GTGCCTTTGTGGATAATGAAATGCCTTATGGCAGAGTCCCGCAGGGACATCCGGTGATCGTAGATTATTTCTATCATGAGGAAATCCGAGGGACAGAAAATACCGGAAAAAGAAATCGTTAAACAGAAATTTTACAGGAACATCGCTATATAATGAATGGGAGTATTAAAAAAATAAATACGGATATATTGATTTACTACCAGTAGGAGATTTTTGGTATGGAATTAGATGAAAAATTTAATTTACTTAGAACATTAACTCAAAAAGTACGTAGTTATGACAAGCATTTAATAGATACTGTTACTTTTTGTAATAATAAAATGTCTTCAATCGTTTATGATTATTATCCATTTGAGGTTGAAATTAGAGATAACAACTTATATTTTTTTATCATAACAAATCGCAGTGAAAAGAAAATGCTATTTTCGTCATCGCTTAATACCGACTTTGATAAGCTTTGTGACAGTTTGATAAAATGTATAACGACAGATGTAAAAAAGCAAATTCCCAAGAAATTTTTAAAAGCAAAGGGGTTTTTATAATGAATGAAAATCAAGCAGAAATAAAAGCCCAAGCTGTTGAAACTGAAATGAAAAAATATTTTGGTAGTTTAGTTTCGGATTTTAATTTGATAGACGCTTTTTACGGCAATGGACATGAAGAATTTAGTTTGGGATTCAAGTATTGTGACTATTTTGATATGCGCTTTAATTATGGTCAAGGTGCTTGCGGATGCTGCATATGTTATGATTGGGGTGATAATAATGAGGCTATACTTATTAAAACCTCAATTGATGGTTGGTGGGAAAAAATTTCAATTCAATGGAAAAAATATTTTCATGAACTTAAAAAAGAACTGGATTTGCGTATTCCCGATGATTATTTAAAAGAATTTTATATAAATCCTAATACCGAAACAAATGTAGTGTGAACTAATGCGAATGCTACGGAACATATGGGGGAATATGTTGGTCGATTTGGTGAAACAAGTTTTTCAATTGATTTAAGAAGTCAATTGATGTTAGAAAGTTATGTATCTGCTTTAGATCAAGCAATGGGAGAACTTGCAAGCAAACCTTTAGGCAGATATGAAAATCTTAACTTTGGCGGTTGGGTGTTCGGAATTGACACTAAAGAAGGAGTAGTTTTCCATGCATTTTATGAAGGATAGGTAATCATATGAAAATTAAATATATTTCAGATGATTATGAATTATATCTTATACAACAACGATATAGTTTTCAATATGATTTGATTATTGACTGTATAAGTAAAAAAGATAATTTCACAATGTATAAAGTTCAGAAAACATGTCGAAGTGATCCTAGTGATATTATTTATCATGCCTTTTACTATGATCATCAAAGAAAGCATACACCATTAGATATAGCAGTAAACAGTAAAACTAATATTATTGAATATATATCATTTTTTGTTTCTGATTCAATGAAGATAAACAGTAATCAGTTTGATTCATTATTTATTGATAAAAATGAATACTGCTTATTTAGTATGATTGAATGCAATGATACTCATAGGTATTTTAAAATTGAAAATGAAAAGGATAATTTTGTTTATTTTTATGAAAATAATTCTATTTTCTACCTAAACAATAGACATCCTTGTAGCCTGAATATGTATTGCATTTGTGATTTTTGTTGGCTATTGATCGGTGAAGATGATGAAATTTATGGAGTTAAAGTGAAACTGTAAATTTTTGCTCTCACAACTTCGATAATTTATCATGCTGTTGATTTTTGGCTGGATAGTTTAAAGTTATACAGATTAGTGATGGACGGCAACACTGCTGCGGCAGAACAACTTGCTGCACGAACTAAAATGGACTGCATAACGCATACAATTTTTCTTGCTGGCGGAGCATTTTTAGAGCCGATAGTTAACGGATTTATGCGAATTCCGTTTGTTCAAAGGCTGATCGGAAGTATTTCAGGAGCAGTATGGGAGTTAAATAATAAGGTTATTGCGTCAAGCGAACTTTATCAGAGATATCTCCTGAGTTGCTTGACTCAATATTCAAATCCGGTCAAGCTTCTGATATTGTTGCAATAAATAAGATTTTGGATAAAGACGCTGTTGCAGCTTTGATAAGAGACTATGGTGATGATGGCGTTAAAGTTGCTGTTAAGGGCGGCGATTATCTTGTCAAGGTAATTAATAACCTTGATGACGACGCAGCGGAATTGTTTGTAAAAACTGCTGATGGAACGATTCTTTGGTCTAAAGTTTCTTCAACCGGAGCTTTCAATATATTTACTGAACTTGCACCTTGCTCAAGCTGCCGAAGCGTTATTAAACAATTCAATAGAGCATACCCCGGAATAGTTGTTAATGTGTATTGGAAATAATAGAAAGGATAGCACTTATGAATGATTATTTAGAGCCATATGAAGATATGTCTGCTTATTCTTTTGCAGTTGCGGATAAATATGTTGAACCGATAACGAATGCACTTTGTAAAACCATGGGTTTTGTTTTTGACAGAAAAGAAAAACGCAAGTCTTTTCCAAATCATTATTTTAAAGGTGATGAGAAATTTATTTTTTACAAAAGCAAAAATGATGAGCGTGCGTTTATGATTGCTTGTGAGGGTTGTCAGGGTTTTTGGGGAATTTCAGTCAAATGTAAAACCGAGGATAAAAAGCTTTTTTATGACACAATTAAATCTGATCTGTTTGAAAATAGTGATTATACCGGTATTCCTTTTTTTGAGATAGATGATTTTCAAGATCAATTAAGGGGGAATTTTACTAAAAGACAGGTGAACCTTATTTATAATGATTTAAAATACGCCGGACTAATATGATCATTTTGTAGATCAGGACATACATAACAAAACAAACCATACCGGCGGTCGCAAGATTTGGGGCGGCGGTTCAGATGCACGTTAAGGAGGAAATAATAGAAAGGATAACACTTATGAATGATTACTTGGAGCCATATGAAGATATGTCTGCTTATTCTTTTGCAGTTGCGGAGGAATTTGTTGAACCGATAACAAATGCACTTTGTAAAACTATGGGTTTTGTTTTTGACAGAAAAGAAAATCTAAAAGTTTTTCCTAACAGTAGTTTTAAGGGCAACGAGGTGTTTTGCTTTTACAAAAGCAAAAATGATGAACGTGCTTTTATGATTGCAGTCCAAGGAAACAGTGTATACTGGGGAATTTCAATAAAATGCAAAGCAGAAGATAAGTTATTATTTTACAATACAATAAAAAAATATCTTGAAGATAACAGCGACTATACCGGCATACCGTTTTTGCAGATTGATGAATTTGAAGATCAACTCAGAAAGAACTACTCAAAAATACAGCAAAATCTTTTTGAGAATGATTTAAGGGACGCCGGACTAATATGATCATTTTGTAGATCAAGACATACATAGCAAAACAAACCATACTGGCGGTCGCAACATTTGGGGCGGCGATGATCTTGTAAGGGCGGTTAAGAATCTTGACGATGATGCAGCTGAATCGTTCATAAAAACTGCTTCTAAACAGGATGATGAATTTTTTTTGTTTAGATGTCAAAATATGATGATATTCCTTCTTGGGCATGCTCTGATGTAATTGATTTTAATTCAGCTGAAAACGTAAATGAAATTTTAAAACAAAATGGATATACAAATCCCCCTTATAAGCCGGGAACTAATGTAACAAATATCGAATTAACTGAAGATACCACGTTTGTTAGAGTGTATACTGAAAACATAACAAGTGCAAAGGGTCAGTGGGTAATGAACTATGAAGAGATTCAAGGATTGTCTTCATAGCAAATTAAAGATAAGTTTGCATTACCATATGAACCAACACATATTTGTGATGTAGAACTACCGGCTGGTACAGAGGTACGTTTTGGTATAGCAAATGAAGTTCCAGAATGGGGTTTGGGAGGGGGATTACAATTTGATTTAATGGGTCAATATTTTAATTCATTTGGCAATTTCAGACCACTATAAAAGGAGAAGATTTTATGTTACCGATAGTTGAAACGAATGGAAAAACTCTTTACATTAATTCTAATAAAGTAACTTTTCCGTACAAAATTGAACAAGTTTTAATTTTAAAATCTCAAATATTGATCTTACTGGATAGTTGCATAAAAAATGAATGTGATAACGTCTATTCGGTAAACTTTGACGGAACAATAGGTTGGCGTGTTCAAAGCAGAAAATACTTATCAAGGGAATATGAAAATAAAAAATTAACCTCATATGTTGGTATGTATGTCAGGAAAGAAACTAATCTTCTTCAGTTAAATGATTGGTGGGGTGGAAGATACATTTTTGATCTTAATGACGGACATATAGTGGGAAGAGATGAAAGTGGGCGTGATTGGTAATAGTTCCAATAAGAATAGAGGAGTTTTACAATGAAAGATCGTTATCATAATGAGGAATATAGTATGGTATTAAGAATGATAATATCTGAAAAATGGATTCATATAAATAGTTATGATGTTTGCTTTGATTATAATGTTAAGTCTGTAATAATTTTAAAACAAAAGATAATTGTACAGCTAGAAATCGGAGATTTATATGCTGTTGATATGGCAGGTAACATTATTGAAAAAAATAATAAGCCTTTTCAAAGATTAGACTTAGATAAAGATTTTATAGTAGAAATTAATCAGAATAATCTATATTTTAATAACTCTGCCGTTTATTTTGAACATAACATTTATTCTTTTGTTTTATTTGATGATAGGATAATTATACAATTAAATGAACTGGATGCGTCTGCAAAATCTGATGAAATCGACAACGTATATGCTGTTGATATGGAAGGAAATATTATCTGGCGAATTCAGAATAAAGAAAGGGTATGTCCGGAATATAAGTTTATTTCGCCGTATGTAATGATTAATTATATTGATGGTGAATTAATTGTAAATGATTTCAACGGATTCAGATTTGTGTTTTCACCTGACGACGGAACTTTTGTTAAACGAATTCAAAGTTTAAGACCTTGGTAATCAATTTGTAATTCAGATCTTTAGGGCGACACCGCACATCTACCGCCTAACGGCTTTGTGTACGTCTAACTTGCCAATTTTCCGTTATCTTGCACAGAAACTCCTTGAAGGACGCAAGTATTCCTGCGTCGTTTCTATACAATTGGTAATTTCAGACCAATGAATCTGGAGCAAATTTTTTTTGAATTCCCGGTGGTTACACTTCCGGCGGTGTCCCTGAAGCAATTTCGGATGCCGTTAAATTGTCTGAAGCGAAAGTCACGCGTTTAAATTGAGAGAAGAATATCAGCATATGGCTTATAAGGATACTATAACTAAATACGATATAAACTAAAAAAATATACATGAGTTAATGAAACTGTTGAAAGGCGAATACCCTGTTCATGCGTTTGTTAGTCCTATGGATGTAGGAGAACTTCTTCTGCCTTTGTATGAGTTGTATTTACGGCTTTTACGGGTAAATAATGTAACCTGAAAGCCTAACTTTTGCATTATTTTTTTTGGAAAATGCAAAAATATCCCCTCCAAAGCATTTGCCTTGAAGGGGATAACTATATGCGTTTTACTGTGGCTTCTTAACATCTGTCATGACTTCTTTAAGTCCTGTTGCAAGACCTGCAATACCCTGTATCTCACTTGGTATAATGATCTTTGTAGCCTTGCCGTCTGCTGCCTTGGCAAATGCTTCAAGGCTCTTGAGCTGGATTACTTGCTCGTTAGGGTTAGCAGCATTCAGCTTGACGATACTCTCGGCAATTGCCTTCTGTACCATGTCGATAGCCTGCGCTTCACCTTCTGCCTCAAGTATCTTCTGCTCCTTTACAGCGTCTGCACGAAGTATCATAGACTGCTTCTCAGCTTCGGCTGCAAGTATCTGTGACTCCTTGTCTGCCTGTGCTCTGAGTATCTTAGATTCTTTCTCACCCTCTGCAACAAGCACCTGAGATTTCTTCTCAGCCTCTGCCTGAATAACCTTTTCACGTCTTTCACGGTCAGCTTTCATCTGCTTTTCCATTGCGTCCTGAATTTCTCTTGGAGGAAGAATATTCTTAAGCTCAACTCTCTGCACCTTGATGCCCCACCTATCTGTGGCTTCATCCAGAATGGCTGTTATTCTCGTGTTGATAATGTCACGGGAAGTGAGCGTAGCCTCAAGATCAAGGTCACCAACAATGTTTCTGAGTGTTGTTGCCGTCAGATTTTCAATAGCTGAGATAGGTCTCTCAACACCGTATGTGAACTGCATTGCGTTTGTTATCTGGAAGAACACAACAGTGTCTATCTGCATTGTTACGTTATCCTTTGTGATAACTGACTGTGGCTTGAAGTCAACTACCTGCTCTTTGATAGATACTCTTTTTGCAACTCGGTCGATAAAAGGTACTTTTACGTGAAGTCCCGTTCCCCATGCCGCATGAAAAGCTCCAAGTCTTTCAACTACAAATACATATGCCTGTGGTACTATCTTGATGTTGCTGATAACAATAATTATAAGCAATACGATGATAGCAAGTACGATATAAATTCCAGGTTCCATTATATGCCTCCTAAAAATAAGTTTATGTAAGTTGTTACTTTTCTTCTGAAACTATCAGCTTTGCACCGTCAATACGCACGACCTTCACTGGTGTGCCTTCTGAGATCTTTGAGCCGTCCTCAGTTCTTGCTGCCCAATCTGTGCCCTCAAGAGTGACCCTGCCTTTGTTCACAGAGTTATCTATAGGCTCAATAACTATTGCAGTTTTTCCCACATCAAGCTCGTAATTTGTTGCAACTGTCTTGTTCTGGAGCTTCTTGACCACAGGTCTTGTAAGCAAAAGAAGTATGATCGAGCTTACGACGAATACGATGCACTGTGTAAGGAAAGAAAGCTTAGCTATGGCACAAAACATCGCAATAAGCGCTGCTATAGCAAGCCATATAGACACAAGTGCCGTTCCTGTTGCGACCTCACATACAACAAAGAACACGAAAGCTAAAGCCCAGAAAACTATTTTGAGTGTAGCCATTGTCATATGATACCCCCTGTTCCTCTCATTTATTTAAGATTTATTATAACATATTATTTTAAAATTTACAATAGCTAAGACACAATATTTTTGCTTTTTTACCTTTAATCTTTAATGATTTTACATTGACCGCAACATATTTTATTAGCTGTACCCTAATATATATATGTTGATGCTACTACATAAAGAAAAAAGTATTTCTAAAAGATAGTTATATAAAAAAATTTACAGTAAAAGCGGTAACCCGCTGGAGGTAACCGCTTTTACTATTTGTGTAATTATACGTTGTCACTGAAATAAACATCATACCAAACAAGGAATGAGAACACTGTCCAAATCTTTCTTGAATAGTCATATTTGCCTGCACGGTGATCGTCAAGAAGTTGTACAAGCTTATCTGTGTGGAAGAATTGTGCCGACTGAGGAGAAGTAAACTTATCCTTTACTATATTATAATACTTATCTTCTTTGAGCCATACCCTGATAGGAACAGGGAAGCCGAGCTTCTTTTTCTTAGCTGTCTGTGGAGGGCAAGCCTGAAGTGCAGCAAGACGCATTGCATACTTCGTTTCAGTTTCAGTAACTCTGTCCTTTACAGGTATCTGCTCTGCAAGCTCCATTACCTTTCTGTCAAGGAACGGTACGCGAAGCTCTAGGGAGTGAGCCATGCTCATTTTATCCGCCTTAAGAAGAATATCACCTGTCATCCAAAGGTGCAGGTCAATGTACTGCATCTGCGTTACCTGATCCTGATCTCTTACCTTATCGTAGAAAGGCTTTGTAATAGCCATAGCGTCAGGAGCGTTTGTCTTTATGCTCAGAATGTCCTTGCGCTCTTTCTCAGAGAAGATGTATGCGTTACCAATAAATCTCTCGTCAAGGTCCTTAGAACCTCTTATAAGATAGTTTATGCCATGCTTGTGAGGCAGTTTATCAGCAACTGCACCAACAGCCTTTCTGATAGGTCTTGGTATCTTGAAGTAGCTTGCCATATCAGCAGGGTTGTGATAGATATTGTATCCGCCGAATATCTCGTCTGCACCCTCGCCTGAAAGCACTGCCTTGACCTTTTCTGATGCAATCTGACATACGAAGAACAGAGCCACAGCCGCAGGGTCTGCGAGAGGTTCGTCCATGTGATACTGTATCTTTGAAAGACTGTTCCAGTATTCCTCAGGGCTGATGACCTTTGAGAAATTCTCCTTGTGGATATACTTTGAAAATTCCTTAGCATAACCTATCTCGTTGTATTTCTCGTCCTCTCCGAAGCCCACAGTAAAGGTCTTGTCAACGTTAGCAACAGCGGCAACATAGCTCGAGTCAACACCGCTTGAAAGGAATGAGCCTACCTCAACGTCAGCAAACTTGTGTACCTCAACAGAGTTCTTGAAAGTGTCAGATATCCTATTCACCCAATCCTCTAAAGAAGGACCATTGTCAGCATGAAACTTAACTTCCCAATATCTTCTTACGTTCATCTCGCCGTTCTTGTATGTAAAGCAGTGAGCGGCAGGGAGCTTGTAAACATTTTTGAAGAAAGTTTCTGTTGTAGGAGAATACTGGAATGTGAGATAAGTTTCAAGAACGTCTGTGTTAAGTTCCTTCTTGAAATGAGGGTGGTCAAGAAAACTCTTTATCTCAGAACCCCACATAAGAGTTTCGCCCATTTTTGCGTAGTAAAGAGGCTTGATACCGAAGAAATCTCTTGCACCGAAAACCTCATTTGTATTCTTGTTGAATATAACGAATGCAAACATTCCTCTCAGCTTGTCGAGCATATCCTCGCCCCACTGCTCATAGCCATGGATAAGCACCTCTGAGTCAGTCTGTGTATAGAACTTGTGACCATACGCTACAAGCTCCTCACGGAGATCCTTGTAGTTGTATATCTCACCGTTGAATGTAAGTACCAACGACTTATCTTCATTGAAGATAGGCTGGCTACCTTGATCTGAAAGGTCGATGATCGAAAGTCGGCGGAAACCCATTGCGATCTGCTCGTCAACATATTTTCCGTCAGAGTCAGGACCTCTATGTTTTATTCTATCCATCATTTTTCCAAGAACTATGGAAGCGTCATTGATTTTATTTGTAAATCCAACAAAACCGCACATATAAAAGCCTCATTTCTGTTAAATCAAATTGCCTGTATCTTAGTTAATACGGCCGCTTGTCGCCTAGTGAACGTCAAGCAATATAATATTTATTATACACTATATGCGGCTTTTTTGCAAGGGGTAAAAACAAAAATTAAACAATAAAAGAAATTGTCTTTTGTGCATTTATCACATGGCAGTGTGTATGGTATAAAAATATCTGCGATTTTGTCATTTTGGCTTGAAAAAGGCAGAGGGATATAGTATAATGGTATTAAAATCATATTTTGGAGAAGATCTTATGAACGATAACAAAAAGAAGAAAAATGGTTATAGATTGGATATTGTGTTGATAGTGAGTTTTTTTGTAATGCTGATATCTTTCTGTGCCTACATGATGAACACTACTCTCGAAGAGGTACTTGAAAATGAAACAGGCAGCTCTGTAGTCACACATGATTACACTTACGAGAGTGCTGAGAGCAGTTCAGCAGCATAGTGCAAAATTTAAAAGGCTCGACAAGTTTAGGCACTTTACACACTTGCTGAATTCGCCTATTTACGACATATCAGAGGCATGAAGCAGCGCTTGAAAATGCATAAGACGACAAGTTAACTCACTTTACAGCATCAAGAACTAAACTATATTGTATTACGGGCTGCAAAGTTCGACTACATTACAGCTAAAAGTATTTTACTTGACATCTAAAATCAATATCTGACGAAAATGTGGCTTTGTGCATTTAATACAAATAACAAAGTCACATTTTGTTGTATAACGCCTTGACTTTGCGTCATTTATACTATATACTTGTATTAAGCACTGCTTTTTATACAATATGTTGTGATTTGCGGTGCGAATTGTGAGAATATAAAAAATATAAGGATAAATCGGGAAAATCGGAGGCGGTATTGTGATAATCAAGATAAAAAAGCGTGACGGACGTACTGTAACTTTCAATATTGAGAAAATAGCTGGCGCTATATACAAGGCGGCTCAGTCTGTGGGCAAGGATAACTATGAGGAAGCTTTGGAGCTTTCGGGTAAAGTTGTTGATAAGCTTATGGAAAAACACCTTGATATGCCTACTGTTGAAGAGATTCAAGATTGCGTTGAGCGTGTACTTATCGAGGAGGGCATGGCTGATACTGCAAAAAGTTACATACTCTACCGCTCAAACAGAACTCGTGCAAGAGAAATGAATACCCGCCTTATGAAAGTTTATGAGGATCTTACTTTCAAATCAGCGAAAGATAACGATTTGAAGCGTGAGAATGCTAATATAGACGGCGATACCGCAATGGGTACAATGCTTAAATACGGATCTGTGGGTGCGAAAGAGTTCAACGAGATGTATGTTCTTGCTCCTGAGCATTCAAAGGCTCATCAGGACGGGGATATCCACATTCATGATCTTGATTTTTATACACTGACTACCACTTGCACTCAGATAGACCTTACAAAGCTTTTTGATAAGGGTTTTTCTACAGGTCATGGCTTTTTGCGTACACCTAATGATATACAAAGCTATGCGGCGCTTGCCTGCATTGCGATACAATCCAATCAGAACGACCAGCATGGTGGTCAATCTCTTCCGAAGTTCGATTATGATATGGCTGAGGGCGTAAGAAAGACATTCAGACATCGCTATCGTGACAATATCGGCAGGGGTCTTGCTCTCCTTGGTGAAGTTTCTGATGCTCAGAGCATTGCAAAGAAAATAACTGAAATGCTTGATGAGCAGGGTTTAAAGATCACTCTCGCCAATGATAACGGCTATCAAGAGGCTGAAGCACAGTTTCTTGTAAATTTTGTTGACGCACCTATAGTGAAGAAGATACAGAGTTTTGCATATAAAAACTCTTTGAAAGAAACTGACAGAGCCACATATCAGGCAATGGAAGCGCTTATCCATAATCTTAATACCATGAACTCCCGTGCAGGCGCTCAAACGCCTTTCAGCTCCATAAATTATGGTACTGATACTTCTATCGAGGGCAGACTTGTTATAAAGAATATTCTTCTTGCAGAGGAAGCAGGACTTGGCAATGGTGAAACGCCTATTTTCCCTATACATATTTTCAAGATAAAAGAGGGCGTGAACTTTGATCCTGATGACCCGAACTATGACCTTTTCAAGCTCGCCTGCCGTGTATCAGCGAAGCGTCTTTTCCCGAATTTTTCATTTATCGACGCTCCTTTCAATCTACAGTATTATAAAGAGGGCAATCCTGACACTGAGATAGCTTACATGGGTTGCCGCACAAGAGTTATCGGTAACGCATATGACCCTACTCGTGAGATAGTGACAGGAAGAGGAAATCTCTCTTTTACTACCATTAATCTCCCTAGACTTGGCATAAAAGCACAGCGTAATATCGGTGCTTTCTTTGACAGCCTTGATGAGCTTATGGATCTTTGTATCGACCAGCTTATGCACAGATTTAAGATACAGTGTTCAAAGCGTGTGAGAAATTATCCGTTTCTCATGGGTCAGGGCATATGGCTCGATTCAGAGAAGCTTACGGCTGACGATACACTTGAAGAAGTGCTAAAGCATGGCACGCTTTCAGTGGGCTTTATCGGTCTTGCTGAGTGTCTTAAAGTGCTTACTGGCAAGCACCATGGTGAAAGTGAAGAAGCAAGAGAGCTTGGCTTGGAGATAATCTCACGTATGAGAGCAAGAATGGACGAGGAAACAAAGCGTACTGGTCTTAACTTCTCGTTGCTTGCAACGCCTGCTGAGGGACTTTCTGGCAGATTTGTTAAAATGGATAGAGAACGTTACGGCGAGATAGCAGGAGTTACAGACAGAGAATATTATACTAATTCTTTCCATGTACCTGTTTACTATCCGATAACAGCGTTTGAGAAACTTAAAATAGAAGCTCCTTACCATGCTCTTACAAATGCAGGCCATATAAGCTATATCGAGCTTGACGGCGATCCGCTGAACAATCTTTCTGCATTCGAGAAAGTCGTAAGATATATGAAAGAAGTTGGCATAGGCTACGGCTCAATAAACCACCCTGTTGACCGTGATCCTGTTTGCGGATATACTGGAATAATAGGTGACAAATGCCCGAAGTGTGGACGTTCTGAGGCTGAACACAGCAAGGTGATACATGAGAGGATACCTCGTGCAAAAGCCTGCTGTGAGGGTGACAATTAGCCATGGAGCTTAGGATAGCAGGCACTGTCGGTGAATCTATCGTAGACGGACCGGGTTTTAGGTTCACTATTTTTACGCAGGGCTGTCCACACGGCTGTGAGGGTTGTCACAATCCGCAGACACATGATTTTAACGGTGGCATTGTCGTTGACACAGACCAGCTTTACAATGAGATAATAAAAGACCCGCTTCTTGACGGTGTGACGTTCAGTGGCGGTGAGCCTTTCTGTCAGTGCAAACCGTTAGCAGAACTTGCAGGAAGGATAAAAGCGTTCCGTGGCTTTTCACTGAATGTGATATCATTCACGGGCTATACTTATGAATATCTAATCGCAAACGCTAACGCTGAAAACGGCTATATGGAGCTTCTTAGTCAGCTTGATTATCTTGTTGACGGACCATTTATTCTGTCACAGCGAAGCCTTGAGTTGAAATTTATGGGCAGCAAAAATCAGCGTTTTATTGATGTACAAAGGTCCTTGAAAGAGGGCAGAGCAGTAGTCGTTGAACCATATTGAACATAGAAAAGCGAGTTTCATGATGTTGAAACTCGCTTTTATTTATACCAAAAGACCTCCGCAATCGTTAAACTACGGAGGTCAAATTAATTATTTCTCAGGCTCTATTACCTCAACATCTTTTGGGTCGAGAGTTTCTGCATTATCAGCCTCGGCTGCTCTCTTTACTGCTTCTTCCTGTGACTTTTTCAAAGCTTCCTGTATGTCCTCGCCAAGAAAATCAGGGAGTGACATTCCTGCTTGCTTGAACAGATCGTCCAGCGGAGGAACTGACTGCATAAGTCCGCTTAGAAAGTTTGCTGTCGAGCCTTTTCCGTCTGCACCTGCGCCTGTATCCCACACGGTTATCTTGTCTATCTTAATGTTCTTGATAGCTTCTACCTGAATAGAGATAAGTTCTTCAAGCTTGTCAGCAACTATGAGTTTGACGGCTGCATTAGCATCTCCGCCTGCTGCTTCAACAAGCTTTCTCATACCCTCTGCCTGCTTTGTGAGTATTTCCTGATTACCCTTTGCTTCAGCTTCCATTTTTGCAAAGATAGCATCGGCCTCACCCTTTGCTTTACGTCTTACTACCTCAGCCTGTGCTTCAGCTTCGATCTCGGCCTGCTGCTTTGAGATCTGAGCCTTTACGATAACATCGGCGGTCTGTGTAGCCTTTTCAAGTTCGGCTCTCGTCTGCTCGGCGGATTGCTGAGCTATGTAAGTTTCCTGCTTTGCCTTTGCTGCCTGAACAGCTTCGGCGGCTGTAGCCTGTCTGAGAGCTTCCGCTTCACGCTCACGTCTGAGGGCTTCTGACTGTGCGACCTCTATCTTGGCCTGGTTCTCACCGTCTATAGCAGAAGCGTTTGCAGCAGCAACTTGGATACGCTGGTCTTTCTGAGCGTTTGCCTGACCGATCTCACCGTCTCTGTGTTTTTCAGCAACTGACTTCTTAGCGTCGTTTATAGCCTTTGCAGCAGCCTCTTTACCGAGAGCTTCCAGATATCCAGACTCATCTGTAATATCCGTTACGTTTACGTTGATAAGCTTAAGGCCTATCTTTTTAAGCTCTATCTCAACATTGTTTGATACCGCGAGCAGAAATTTATCTCTGTCCGAGTTTATTTCTTCGATATCCATGGTGGCAATTATAAGTCTGAGCTGACCGAAAATAATATCCTTAGCAAGCTCCTGAATTTCCATGAGCTTCAAGCCGAGAAGACGCTCAGCAGCGTTTTGCATAACGCCTGGTTCTGTCGAGATACCAACAGTAAATCTTGACGGAACATCAATTCTGATGTTCTGCCTTGAAAGAGCGTTTTTTAGATCCACATTTATGGATATAGGAGTAAGATCCATATACTCATAAGATTGGATTATTGGCACGATAAATGCCGCACCGCCGTGGATACATCTTGCGCTTCTTGCTTGACCATTCTTGTCTGTTCCTACTTTACCATAGATAACAAGCACCTTATCAGACGGACATTTTCTGTAGCGTGACAGTATTGCCATAATTGCCGCAAAAAGCACAACGACTATCACGCAGATGATGATTACTGGTTCCATAATTTTTCCTCCCACACAAATAATATTATAATAACCTCAAGACGGGTCATTTCACAGAATCTTTATGTTTAGCACCCCTTTGTTCTATCAATTCTTTTATTTTTCTATTACGACAGTATCTCCTTGCAAATCGATAATACGAACCTGAGTTCCTGTCTTTATAAGCTCATCACCATTGTTTATTGCAGTGACTTCTCTTAGCTGTCCGTTTATCATAACATTCACTTTACCAAGCCCATGGTCTTTAGGTGGGCAGGGGATATAAACAGTAGCAGTTTCTCCTATAGCATTTTTATAATCAGCCGTACCGTTTTCAGCAAGTCTTGCAGAAAGTTGAACTATCTTTGCTACAAGAAGCATAGTCGCCAGACCCAGAACAAAGCCGATAACTGTAGACAGTGCTGGATAAACACCTGAGCTTACAAGAACGATAGATGACCAGCTAAAAACAGTGAAAAAAGCAACTATGGTCTGAAGCGTGAACATTCTCATAGAAGCAAAATCCGCAGGGTTTCCGCCGTCTACGTTGTGGTCACAGCCGATATCATGTGTACAGTGACCAATATCCACATCTCCGTGACCGCTTATGTTGGTATCAACATCAAGATCAAGACCTGACGTGTCACTGAAATCGTGACCGCTTCCACCATCATGAAAACCGAACATAGAAAGCAAAGTCTGCACAAGCAGTATAAGCGTTGACGGAAACGCTATACAATACAGCACTTTAAGTAAAAGCGACAAACCGTCCCACCATTCATTCATATAGCTTACACCTCCAATGTAAATTTTATTTACGTTTATTATATACTCATTTATCTTGTTTGTCAATAGATTTTCAACAATAATTAAAATTATTTTTTAGATATGGCTTAGCACAAAAAAAATTGTAAATTTTTCGTTAAACACTTGAAATCTGTTTTACTATCTGCTATCATATAAGTAAATGAAATTTACAGTAAATAAAGTGAGGCGATATAATGGAGAAAAATACTCTCGGCAAGAGGATAAAAGAGGCAAGGCTTGCAAAGAAAATGACTCAAAGCGAGGTAGTGGGTGATTTTATAACCCGCAATATGCTTAGTCAGATAGAGAGCGGCTCAGCAACGCCGTCGGTAAAGACCCTTGAATACCTCTGCAAGGTGTTGGAGATAGAGCCTAATACCCTTCTGCCTGATGAAAACGACTCCAAAAATGCCCCTGACGCAGAGGGCTATATCAGTATACGGACAGAATTTATAAACAAGAACTATAAGGCTGTTATAGAGTATGACGCTGATGACGAATTTTCAGATGAGATATGTGCGCTTAAGGCGAAAGCTTGCCTTATGGAGGCTAGGGAGTATTCAGGCTCTGACAGTGCCACGGATCTTCAAAAGGCGATAGACCTTGCCAAGCAGGCTTCTGAACTTTCAAAGCGTGGTATTTTTGCAGATGAAAGCGTTAAAAACAAGGCTGACGAGCTTTTGAAAGCTAACGCTAAGCGTCTTAGCGACTATTACAGAAGTCTTTTGTAGGGTACAGTCATGGAATTTGTTATCATAGCCACGGTTGTTCTTGTGCTTGCCTTGTGTCTTGGCGCAGATTTTGTTATAGTTCCTATAATGTTCATTGTTTTTCTTATCGTCCTGCTACTGGTTATTTTTGGTTTCTTTGTATACTCTGCTGTAAAACTTACTGGAACGAAAAGCGTGAAAGGAAAGTTTGTGCGTTTCGGCAGGGCAGAGGGCAAGAAATTTGATACAGCGTTTTACAAGGTTAGTGATAGTGAGTATCCAAACGTATTCCCATATGAGGTAGTAATGCGCTCAAAGATATACATACCCGATAAGGTCTGTAGGCTCAGATATGACGGCAAAAGAAATGAAGTTTTTGACCTGAATGCAGTTTGCTGTGTGATATTTGGACTTGTTCTTAGCAGCGTATCGGCTGTGATGATGATACTTTTTCTACTAACAGTGATAGGCGTGAATTGAATGATTTTAGGCAGCAGGTTAGCTTGCTGCCTTTTTTTGCATTTAAAATGGCAATAGTGCATGATTTAAAAGGCTATTTCAACTTCCGTGTTGATAAATGTAAACTTTTTCAGAAAACATGTTGTAATATATGACAATTTGGAATAAGGCTGTAGACAAATGAGGCGATTGGCAAGCTGCACAGCATATAGCTAAAAAATATGATGATGACGGATATCTTCGCAAGAAGGAATAGCATAAACAAAAAATAAGGCGCTGTAAAAAAAGCGCAACAAAGCCCGTGGATTTCCTCGATATG
>ERZ834798.1903-NODE-1903-length-16612-cov-4.085100_pt1 | contig 16612 bp, 16 predicted proteins | sample MGYA00519689_ERZ834798 | MGnify/ENA primary metagenome ERZ834798 (study PRJEB31850, sample SAMEA3708761) | human gut metagenome | biome: human gut; feature: human-associated habitat; material: faeces | place: China | collected 2014 ...
GCCCAGATGCTTCCAACGCGCGCCGGCCAGCATGACCATCACCGCCGAGACGATGAGAATGCTGCCCGCGGTGGACAGATTCGGCTGAAGCAGATTCCATACGCTTATTACGACCGATTCTTCCCTGATCTTGATGAACAGACCCGCATTTTATATTATGCTGTCACAGGCGGTGTTCCGAAGTATATCGAATTATTTCATCCATGTGCCGATATTGATACCGCCATTCTGCAAAATGTAATGACTCCTCAGAGTTTTTTGTATGAAGAACCTGAATTTTTACTGCGGCAGGAGGTTCAGGATGTCGGAAGTTACTTTTCCATCATCCGTGCGATTGCATCTGGAAACATGAGGATATCTGATATTGCTTCTGCGCTGTCGCTTCCAGCCACCAGTTTGTCAAAGCCCTTAAAAACATTGTGCGATCTGGATATTCTGGAGCGAGAAGTGCCTCCCACCGAAAAAAATATTGAAACCAGCAAAAAGGGGCAATACCGCATTAAAGATAATTTTCTTGCGTTCTGGTTCCGATTTGTTTACCCCATGCGCTCTTTCATTGAAAGCGACCACCCGGAAATCGCAATGACAAAGCTGAAAACCGGGTTTATCCCCAATCATGTTGGCTACGTCTACGAGGATATTTGCAGACAAAAGATGTGGGAGCTGAACGCGCAAGGAAAACTGCCCTTTCTCTTTGACCGTGTTGGCCGTTGGTGGGGTGGAAAAGATACAGAAATCGATATTGTCGCCATTGATACCACAGACCGAAGCAAAATCATCTTTGGAGAGTGCAAATTTCATCAAAATGTTCCGATGCAGCTGTCGGAACTGCACCAACTGAAAGAAAAAGCTGCTGTCGTTCCGTGGGGGAATGCGAATCGAGACGAATACTTTGCTCTATTCTGTATCAGTGGTTATTCTGAGGACTTGCAGCAGCTTGCACAGGAAGATTCTCATCTTCTTTTGATGTGATTTTTCTCATGTAATAATTTGTAAATAGGACTGCTCCACAACATCTTGTGAGGCAGTCCTGTTTGCTTAGTACCCTTTTCATTGGAGCCAATATTTACACCTGACAGGAAAGGAGTGATAGTTTTCCACATGAACAAGCACTCACAGTTGAAAATCCGAGGCCACGCCAAATGACGCTAGACTATTTCTATGGGCAGTCGGGCGAGTTGTTCTCCTATTTCCGCATCCCCAAGGCACACCTTTTAACTTATCTTATCGGATTCGCACCCGGCAGCATGGTTCGGGCGTGACATCCTTGCATTCTCTCCCGCCGTTGGGTACACTGATGGTGTCAGCGGCAGAAGTTACATATTCAAGTGGATGCAAAGACAGGAGGTAACACTATGGTAGCAGGGCATCTGCAAGAAAAAAAACGACTTCTACTACATCGTTCTGAGTTACAAGGACGCAAACGGAAAGCGAAAGACCAAGTGGGAAGCCACCGGTCTGTCCGTCAAGAGGAACAAGAAGAAAGCCGAGGCTCTTTTGCTGGAACGTCGGCGGAACTTCATGGTTTCCACCGCACCTGCGGAGATTCGCTTAGACGATGACATTCTTTTTTCGGACTTCATGCTGAAATGGCTGGAAGTCACGAAAAGTACTATCCAAATCACGACCTATGCAAGCTATCAGGGGACGGTGGAGCGCATCATCGTTCCGTATTTCCGAAAGCGCAATATCAAGCTGGTAGACCTGAAAGCCACCGACTTGCAGGATTTCTACAACAAACAGCTTGGACGGGTCAAGGCAAATTCGGTGATCCATTATCATGCAAACATCCACAAGGCGTTGAAGTATGCGGTAAAGATCGACCTGATTCCCACCAATCCGGCAGATAAGGTCGAGCGTCCAAAGAAGAATGAGTTCAAAGGCAGCTATTACAGTGCCGATGAGATTCATGCTTTGACAGAGATTGCAGAGGGAACCAAGCTGGAGATCCCAGTTCTGCTGGCATCCTTCTACGGCCTGCGCCGCAGCGAGGTACTGGGTCTGAAATGGGATGCCATCGACTTTGAAGCCAACACGTTGGAGATCAAGCACATCGTCACGCAGGCATCCATCGACGGCAAAAAGGTTCTGGTGCAGGCTGACCGTGCAAAAACGAAGTCCAGCCTGCGGACGCTGCCCCTTGTGCCGCCCATCCGTGACCGCCTTCTGATGCTGAAAGGTCAGCAGGACACCTACCGCCGCCTGTGCGGTAAAAGCTACAACCGGGAGTATCTGGGCTATCTGTGTGTGGACGAGATCGGGAACATCATCCGCCCCAACTACGTTTCCGAGCAGTTCCCGAAGCTGTTGGAAAAAAACGGTCTGCGTCCTATCCGTTTTCACGACCTGCGTCACAGCTGCGCCAGCCTTCTTCTGGCAAACGGCGTTCCCATGAAGCAGATTCAGGAATGGCTGGGTCACAGCGACTTCTCCACCACCGCCAATATTTACGCCCACCTCGATTACGCTTCCAAACTCTCGTCTGCACAGGCGATGCTGGAGGGGCTGGGCTATGGCAATGCGTCAGCATGATGCCATACGCCCCAAAGACAGGGTGGACGGGCGATGTTCCGGCAAAAAAGAATGGACAGACGAATAAAATTCATCTGTCCATTCGATTTGGCGGAGCATCAGGGAGTCGAACCCTGGCACCGGTCTCCCGGCCTATCGCATTTCGAGTCTTTAAAATTGTTGGATGAAGCTGGTCCCGCGCGGCCGTCATTGGCAGCTGAGGGCATTTTTGTAACCTCAAAAAAGGCACGTCACACCGCAATTTGCAGGCAAAAATCAGCCGCTTTTTGCGAAATGACGTTAGAAAAAGCCTTTTTCACACGGGCCGTCAACGGCTGCATTTCAGGTGTAGTTGTGTTAGATGTCCGTTAGAATTATGCAGTGCTGCCGTTGCTGTGCCAGCTCACAGCAGGCTTCCCTGTCTGAACGCAGCGTTTCCCGAAAGCCGGGAGATGCTGCGTTTTCTCTTGCCCGCATTGGGCTGAAAGGGAAGCCGCCATGTCAACATTCCGCGTCAATAAAAATGTCAACTACACCGTCATGAGCAACCACCACCTGCAGGATAAGAGGCTGTCCCTGAAGGCCAAGGGACTGCTGTCCTATATGCTCTCTCTGCCGGACGATTGGGATTACAGCCTGAAAGGGCTGACCGTTGGTTGCAAGGATGGTCTGGACAGTGTACGCACCGCTGTTCTGGAACTGGAAGAACACGGCTACGTCCGCCGTCAGAAAGTCCGCAATGCCAAAGGGCAGATCATCGACTACGATTATCAGGTCTACGAATCGCCTGTCGAGGACGCTCCTGCCGTTCCCGGCAAGGAAGGCGAGCCGTCGAACCCGTCCGCATCCAAAAGTCTGAAAAGCCGCATGAAGCCTTGCTCTTCACCATTTTTGGATTTTCCAAATTTGGCTGAGCCCAATTTGGAAAAGGCAACGCAACAAAATACTAATAAACAAAATACTAAAAGACAAAGTACTAATCTATCAGGGCAGACGGACGAATCTGCGGATTTTGACCAGACGGAAGCACAGGTGCGGGAGGAGTTCCGGGAACGGCTGGAAATTGACACCCTTGCCCAGCGGTACGCCCCCGACAAGCTGGAGGAACTGCTGGACAACATTGTGGAGATGTACTGCTGTCCGCTCAAGACCCAGTATATCGGCAAACAGGCACAGACCACAAAGGCAATCCGGCTCCGACTGGATAAGTTGACCAGCCAGCACGTGGAGTACATCTTTGATGTGATGGCCAACACCACCCAGCCCATCAAGAACATCATGGCCTATCTGCGTACCACCATCCTCAATGCCCCCACCACCATGGAACACTACTATCAGGCGCAGGGAAACTGGCTAACAGCGCAGAACCGGAAGAAGTGAACATTGTTTTCCACCACGACCGCAGCACACGTTGAAAACACAAAGGAGATTTACCATGAAAAACGAAACTGCTATCCGCACCGAGATCCACTATGCACGGGTCGGGGACTATCAACTGCCCCTGCTTATCCTGCCGCAGACTGACAACCACGAACCTCTGGGCAAGTACGCCCGGATGCGCCTGACCTATCTCAAGACCCAGCGGCCGGTACTGTACAACCGGATGCTTTTGAACGGTTCGCTCTGGCCGCATTTGCAGGATGTCCAGAAAACCGCCTCAGAGCAGGTGGAGTGCACGATTGCGACCTTGGCAGACAAGTTTCCCTGCGCCGGACAAAGAGCGCTCACAGCTTCTCTGGACGGCTCATATGAACGGGCTGAAAGCGCAGGCGGAAGAAGTGGTGGTGAGGGAGATCGTGTATCAATGATTTTTCTTGTCTATCCGTATGAACATGGTATAATGGAGCAAAGGAGTGTGATACCATGAGCCCAATCAAAACGCCGACCAGCATTCAGTTGCTCGAAAAGCAAGAAACCCGGACAAGCCGTGGGATGCTCTCAAAGGGCTGGTATCGTGTGGACGACCAGCTTGTCATGGTAAAAGGCAATTCTATTACTGAGGCTCGAACAGCTGGATATGAGCCCTATTCAGAGGTCATGGCATCACTGATTGCAGAGGCACTAGACTTGCCTCATGTAAAATATACGCTGATGCCTGCTAAATTTTTCCCAGATATTAAAACCTATTCCTGTGATGTGGTCAGTGTCTGTCCAAAATTCACAACTGACAATGAACAATTGTACCATTTTGCTGATTTAGCAGATTCTTATTGCCTTTCTCACGGATTAGATTCTTCATCTAGCACTCACTTTCAGGTTGCACTTAAACTATATGGAAGAAAAGCGCTCTACCAAATGCTTGCATTCGATGCTTTTATTGGTAACGAAGACCGCCATGAAAATAATTTTGACCTGATAATCCGTGATAATGGAACAAATACTCCCTCCATAAAACCGACGCCCCTTTACGACAACGGCGGCAGTCTACTTGCGTGGGCAACGGACGAAGAACTGACCGACACCAAGCTCCGCTACCAGTTCGATAAAGCCAAACCGTTCCGCAGCCGTCATGCCCAGCAGATCAAGCTGGTGGATGAATCCGTCCTGCCTGTGCGCGATCTGGACGAACTGTATCAGGAGATTCTTCAGGCAATTTCTCCGATTCTCGCCTTGCTGAGCGAAAAAAGAGCGTCTGCGATCCGCCAGTACCTGAAATATCGTCTACACTACCTGAAGTCTGCCATGGGGTGATAAAATGGCCTACCTGAAATTGATGATGGATGAAAAGGAAATCGCTCATCTGAGCGAAGATGGACAGTATCTCTGCGCCAATGAGGGCGTGCCGCAGTATGACCTGCCTTTGAACCTCTTTATCGGCAGCAGCCGCAAAGTCCCACTGGTCGATGTGGTCGTCTGGGCAAAGAAGCGCATCTTTCCCCGGAATCGGATGGACTGCAAAGAAATTCTGGAAATGATGGGTCTGCCAGACTATAACGCGTGGGAGATCGTAAAGCGTACCAATGCCTGCCTGATGGAGGACCCTTTCTGGCTGCGCTTCAGCGAAGATGAGACCTTTGAGGATACCACGCGCGGCAGGGCAAGAAGGATCATGGCCGAATATCAGAAGCCTGCTGATACCAATTAGTATCATTTATAACAACGTTAGGGCCAAGCTCACCTCCCCTTCACTTTAAGTCAGCGTTTGTCGCCGTACATACCTGCCCTTTGGGGACATTCAAATTTTTTCAAAACAGAATCCCTTAATCGCCTTGCTTTTCCCTTAAAATGCGGCCAATTTTAAGGGAAAGCGCATTGAGTAAGGTCTGAATCAGCTTTATTTGCTTGACTTTTTTGCTGGTTGCCAGTATATTGATACCAATTGGTATCAATATGTATCAACCGTGAGGTGATTGGAATGGATGGAGCCAAATTTGCCAAAATGCTTTCAGACCAGCATCTGTTTGAGCTGGATCGGATGGAGTATAAATATTCTGTCTCTAGTGTCAAGGAGTTTACAGAGCTGCTCCTTCAGAACTTCGCTCAACCTTTGCCTTTGGCTGATTTTTCCAGTGATGAACTGTTCTATCTGCCCAATCTGGCTCAAATCTCCACAAACGGCATGAAGCAGCTTCTTTCTGTTCCCGCAAACAATCAATCCTTTGGCTTGCAGGCCATGACTGAGGAGATCCACGCAACCTTCCAAATCGAAAGCATCCACTCCTCACGCAACAGCATCCGGCATATTCTGAATGGCTACGCCCCGCGCAATGAGGAAGAATCCCGTATTTATGGCATGAAGCGTGGTTTGGACTTCATTGCTGACCGCCAGAATATGATCACGGAAGAAAATTTGCATCAGCTGTATCAAATCAGCTCCGGCGACTATCTGCCGGATGAAGACCGCCTGTTGCCTGACCATTTCTACCGGCACGATGTTGTCTATGTTGTGGGCGGTGAAGAGAGCCGGGAGGGACTTCCGGCGCAGCAGCTCCCGGATGCTATGAAACGACTGGTCGATTTCGCCAATGCCAAGGATGGTATCAACGAGCTGCACAAAGCGGCGATTCTGCACTTTGCCTTTGCCTACTACCATCCTTACTTTGATGGCAATGGCCGCACCGCACGGTTGCTCCACCTTTGGTATCTTGTTCAGCAGGGCTATCCTGCGGCACTATTCACGTCGTTTTCCCGCTATATTGCCGAGAGCAAGGCAGCTTACTACAAGGCCTATGACCATGTCGAAAAGAATGCTTTTATCTCCGGCTACACGGATGTGACACCATTCCTGTCCTACTTCTGCAACGAAGTCTATAACCGTCTGCAAGTGGATGTGATGCCGCCGCAGACAGAGCTTCAGGTATATCAGACAGCCCTTTCGGAAGGAAAAATCACCGAGAAAGAACGGCTGCTTTGGGAATATGTTCTGTCTGCCTACGGCACAGAGGAGTTCACCACCAAGCAGCTGGAGAGGGACTTCCGCCATGCCGCCTATGCCACGATCCGGACATTTGTAATGAAGTTCCATGAGATGGGGTTGCTGGTAGCAAGGAAAGCCGGGAATCGGGTGTTTTATAAAATCGCCTAAGAAACAGCCTGTTTTTAACTTGCCATCGCTATCTTTTTAACCCTGTTTTCAACCGAAACTTAAATTTCTCAAGCTAAATCTCAAACTACTCAAGCTAAACTTCATCTTATCTTGTCGCCAACACTTCAAAGCATTGAACAGCCTGCCGATCCGCGCTATAATAGAAGAAAACTGCAAGGAAGTGTCATCATGCTGCATCCCGGACTGTACGAACAGGTCATCAACAACGCTCTGGAGAGTGAGCTTTCGGAAGTTCCGGAAGCCCGCAAATCCACTGCGCCCATCGACACGGCAGAGGCGTCCAAGGTGCTGGCGCAGTATCTGACCGAGGTGGTGCAGAAGGGCCTTGATAACGTACAGGACAATGGCGGCGGCATCGAAGCGCAAATTGCGCTGGCAAACCAGATCGTAAGCACCATCCAGACGACCACCCAAGAAGCTGACTTTGCCGCGCTGGGCGTTGACCAGCGGGCAGAGCAGCTTCTTGCGCTTTTGCGGGAAAATGACCCTCGCCTTGCCGCCGGAAAAGCTGCCAAGGACATCGAGCGGCCGGAAACGTCTCTTGCGCAAAGCTCGTTGTTCACCGGTGCCATCCATGAACCGCAGATGTACACCGAGCTGAAAAAGGAAATCGTGTCTGCCGACCGCATTGACATGCTGGTGTCCTTCATCAAGTGGAGCGGTCTGCGCCTTCTCATGGACGAGCTGCGGCAATTCACCCAGAACGGCGGCGAACTGCGCATCATCACCACTTCCTACATGGGTGCCACCGATGTAAAGGCCATCGAGGAGCTGCGCCAACTGCCCAACACCAAAATCAAGGTCAGCTACGACACCAAACGCACCCGGCTCCACGCCAAGACCTATGCGTTCTACCGGGACACTGGCTTTACAACGGCCTATGTCGGCTCATCCAACCTGTCCAACGCGGCCATTTCCAGTGGGCTGGAATGGAACGTGAAAGTGACGAAGAAAGACCTGCCGGAGACCATTGACAAGATCGCCGCCACCTTTGAAAGCTACTGGAACGCCAGCGAGTTTGAATACTATGACGAAGGCCAGCGGGAGCGCCTTGCCCGTGCCCTGAAAGCCGAAAAATACAGCGAGACTGACCACAGCGGCATTTACACGCTGGATATTCTGCCGTATTCCTACCAGCAGGAAATTTTGGACAAACTGGAAGCCGAGCGCGCCGTGCGCGGGCACAATCGTAATCTGGTAGTGGCAGCCACCGGCACCGGAAAAACGGTGATCTCTGCGTTGGATTACAAGAGGTTCTGCAAACAGCGTCCCGGCCAGCCCTGCCGCCTGCTGTTCGTGGCGCACCGGGAAGAGATCCTGAAACAGAGCCTGTACACCTTCCGTGCCGTGCTGAAGGATGCCAATTTCGGCGAGCTATTGGTGGGTAATTACAAAGCGGACAGTATCGACCACCTGTTTATCTCCATTCAGACCTTCAACTCGCAGGATTTTACCGCCAAGACCGGAGCCGATTTTTATGATTACATCGTGGTGGACGAATTCCACCATGCCGCCGCGCCTACCTATCAGAAGCTGTTGGAGTATTATCAGCCGCAGATTTTGCTGGGACTGACCGCTACCCCGGAGCGTATGGACGGCAAGAGCATTCTGGATTATTTCGGCGGGCGCGTTGCTGCTGAGATTCGCCTGCCGGAAGCCATCGACCGGAAGCTGCTGTGTCCGTTCCAATATTTTGGTGTGACCGACACGGCCGACTTGAGCAGCCTGAAATGGCGCACCGGCGGTTATGACAAGGCCGAACTGTCCAACCTGTATACCTTCAGCGGCATGGTGGCACAGCGCCGTGCCGACCTTGTGGTGAACTCCATCCTGAAATATGTCACCGATATCGATGAGGTGAAGGGTCTTGGGTTCTGCGTTTCCATCGAGCACGCCCGGTTCATGGCAAATTATTTCAACACCCACGGCATCCCGTCCATGGCACTGACCGGGGATTCTTCTGATGAGGAACGCAACACCGCCAAACAGCGGCTTGTTTCCGGGGAAATTCGCTTTATCTTCGTAGTGGACATCTATAACGAGGGCGTAGACATCCTGGAAGTCAACACCGTGCTGTTCCTGCGCCCAACCGAGTCTCTGACTGTGTTCTTGCAGCAGCTGGGCCGCGGCCTGCGTCTGGCCGAAAACAAGGAATGTCTGACCGTGCTGGACTTCATCGGGCAGGCGAACAAGAAGTATAATTTCGAGGAAAAGTTTGCCGCCCTGCTCTCCAACACCACCCACAGTGTCAGCCGGGAGATCAAAGAGGGCTTTGTCTCCGCTCCCAAGGGTTGCTATATCCAGTTGGAAAAGATCGCGGCGAAATATGTGCTGGACAACATCAGCGCCTCCTACGACCGTACCTCCGGCCTTGTAGCACGGGCAGCATCCTTCACCGAGGACACCGGCCTGCCGCTGACCCTCGGAAACTTTCTCGATTACTACCACCTCGACCCGCGGGCAATCTACAGCAAAAAAGTCAAGGATAAAGCCCTTTGTTTTTCCCGGCTGCGATTTTTGGCGGGCGTATCTTCTGATTTTGCGGAGCCGCTCGAAGAGGTCCTGACAAAAGCCTTTGCACGGTTTGCCGTCGTGGATTCCCGCCGGTGGATTCGTTTTCTGCTTGACCTTCTGCCAAAGCTGGACAACACGGATTTTGCGAACCTGCCGCCTGTTGAACAGCGGATGCTGCAAATGTTCTATGTTACCGTCTGGGGCAAAGCAGCAGAGGATTGGAACAGCGAGGAAGTGCTTGATAACTTGTATGCACTTTCGGACAGCCCGGTCCTGCTGGGCGAATTGCAGACCCTTCTGCAATACCAGTACGACCGCATTGATTTCATCGATGAACCGGTAGACGTTGGCTTCGACTGCCCGCTCGACCTGCATTGTACCTACACCCGCGACCAGCTGTTGGTGGCACTGGATTTCCTGAAGCCATCTACCGTCCGTGAGGGGGTGAAGTGGCTGCCGGAAAAGCAGCTGGATGTGTTCTTTGTGACCCTGAACAAAGCCGACAAGGATTATTCGCCCACCACCATGTACAACGATTATTCCATCAACGAGAACCTGTTTCACTGGCAGAGCCAAAGCACAACGGCCGAGAACTCCGCCACCGGACAACGGTATATCCATCACCGGGAAAAGGGAAGCCGTGTTCTGTTGTTTGTCCGGGAGTTCAAGGCAGATTCCCGCTTCGGCGGTGCCGCCGCTTACACCTATCTTGGCACTGTGAACTATGTCCGGCACGAAGGTTCCCGCCCGATGAACATCACATGGAAGCTCGACCGACCCATTCCGGCACGGTTCCTCAAAAAGACCAACAAACTGATCGTGGGGTAACATACTATGGACGATATGCTGGCTCGCACCATAATTGAAACTCTTGCAAAAGGTATTGATCCTTTAACCGGTTGGATTCTGTCTGAAAATGATAGTTGTGCTCAGGAAGAAATTCAAGAAGCATTAAAGATTGTATTGGAACATTGCTCTATTGAATCTACCGCTGAATATCTGAAGTCTCTTTCTCGAAACAAAAAGGCAGAGCGTTATTCTCGCGCTGGAACAGCATGGTCACAAAAAGAAGAACGTGAATTGTTGCGGCTCCACCAGCAGGGAAATAGTGTCAACCGAATTTCTATCATCCTAAAACGTTCTACAGGCGCAATCGAATCCAAGTTGAAAAAGCTGGGTTGTCCACTCTATTATGAAAAATAATTCAGGAGATTTTCATGAAAATGATTCGCGTTGTCGCGGCCGTCATCTGCGACTCCATCCAGACCAAACACAAAATTTATGCCACCGCCCGCGGCTATGGCGACTATAAAGGGCAGTGGGAATTTCCGGGGGGCAAAATCGAACCGGGCGAAACGCCGCAGCAAGCGCTGAAACGAGAGATCGAGGAAGAACTGGACACCGAAATCGCGGTACATGATAAGATTGGAACCATCGAATATGACTATCCGACATTTCATCTTTCGATGGACTGCTTCTGGTGCGTGGTTCTCTCTGGCGACCTTATTTTGAAAGAAGCCGAAGCCGCACGCTGGTTGACAAAAGACGAACTGGATTCCGTACAGTGGCTTCCGGCCGATCGGACGATTCTGGAAAAGATTCAAAAAGCAATACTATAATAGTGCACCTTTCTATGCCGGTTGATATATGTAATTCAAAAGTCAACAAAAAACTATTAATAGAAAATTTTGCATCAATGGTTTCTTGTTTGTCGCTTTATACATGTAAAAAGCGAAACATATTTGAGAGTTCGAGGTAAGTCATGAATCCAATTATAGCTAATGAACGCAATAAAAAGAAGTGCCAAAAGTTCACCCCCTTAAACAAAGTAGAAGACATGCTCGATTTAGCAGGTTATTCTCGTGACTTATTTGGAAAAAAAGTTTTAGAGTATTCATTTGGATCTGGTAATATTATCAAACAAATTGTCAAGCGATACGTTGAAGATGCTCTCTCGCAGAATATCGATGTTAATAATATTTCCTCTGGACTATCTGTTGACATTTATGGTATTGAACTTGATCCACAATTGTACGATCAATGCATCAGCGATCTCAATGAAATCGTAAGGAGTTACGGAATTTCAACCGTCAATTGGTCGTTTGTGTGCGCAGATGCACTTCAGTGGACTACAGATATTAAATTTGATTTTATTATTGGAAATCCTCCGTATATTTCATATCACGATATTGATGAAACAACCCGAAAATTTATCCGTCAAAATTTTAGAACTTGTAAAAAGGGAAAATTCGACTACTGCTATGCTTTCCTAGAAAAAGGCGTCGACTTACTTGCTTCTGGTGGAAAGATGGTTCAATTGATTCCAAGCAATATTTACAAGAATGTTTTTGCAGATGATATACGAAAAAAACTTCTTCCTGGCATCAGCACCGTATGGGAATATCCCAATAGTCAATTATTTGAAGATACTCTTACATCAAGCAGCATTCTGGTTTATGAAAGCAGAGATAATATAGCAACTATTAATTATCGAGCCACATCGAAAGCAAATAGCGTTCAAGTGAAAAAAGAACTTTTAGGCGATAAATGGGTTTTTTTGAATACTGACATTAACAGAAAAAAAACAATCCGGTTTGGTAGCAGGTTTCACGCATCTATAGCCGTTGCAACTCAATTAAATAAGGCATTTATTGTAAAAGAAGAAGCCTCTATTGAACCGGGATGTTTAAGAAAAGGTGCCGCTCCACGCTCTCTCCGGCGCAATGTAAAAGAACAAATAATTTTCCCATACTATTATGATGAAAAAGATACCCTGATGCGCTATGAAGAAGATGATTTTAAATCTCGATTTCCAAACACATACGAACACCTACTCGCTTTCAAAGACAAACTCATTGTGCGTGATGCTGACAAATCAGCAAAGTGGTACGAATATGGTCGCTCACAGGCTTTAGGCCATCTCCATCAGGAGAAACTTCTTCTCTCAACAGTAGTAACAAATACTGTTGAGGTATATTATTTGGCAGCTGATGACATCCCATATTCCGGTATCTATATAACCGTTTCCGATGGCAAATCCAGTCTACAAGATGCGCTAACAATCCTTCAAAGCAAAGATTTTTTAGAGTATATTTTAAACCAAGGCTTAAGTGTTAGTGGAAAATCCAAGCGAATAACTTGCAAAGATATCAACGACTATCAGTTTGAGGAGATTTGATTTCATGGAACATTTACAATATGTAATTGAAGACAGCACAATTGCGTATCTGCTGGGTGTGAACAACTTCACAAACGACGAATCCGCTATTCTTGAACTAGTCAAAAATTCTTATGACGCCGGAGCTCTGCATGTGAACATTTCTTTTTCAGGAGATGAGCTTGTTATTGCTGACGACGGACAAGGAATGGACGAAAATAATATTAGAACGGCATGGATGCATGTCGGAAAAAGCGATAAATCTTATGAAATTTTTGATGCAAATAATCGGAAGCGAGTTCTGGCCGGATCAAAAGGCGTTGGTCGTTTTGCCTTGGCACGACTCGGCAATCATGTAATGATTCAAACAAAGAAGGATTCCAATGCAGGAATAATTTGGGAAACAGATTGGAATTCATCTTCCATGCGGCAGGATTCAACAAAATTATCCGTGGGAACTACTATCAAAATCTCTGGATTGCGCGAAAAGTGGGGCAAAAAGAAAATTGAAACCCTCGTCAATTTCTTGTCGAAAACCTATAATGACAGGGCTATGAACATCTCTGTGACACATCCAGACTTTTCTGGCGATATTCCCTTCTATCTTCCTCAACCAGTTCTTGGCGTGAATTGTCTTTCTTGCATTTCTATAAATTATAACAGCCATGAAAAAACACTGCACACAGTAATTGATTCCGATGAATTTTTGGATTCTGCTCAGGATTATTGTCCAAATATAAATCTCCAAAGAAAAGAAAGTGAAGTTGATATCGTTGCCGAGCTAACCGGATTATCCAATTATGATTTAACGAAAGAACAATTGGAAGACATTGCATCTCAATTAGGTGATTTCTCAGGCACTTTTTTCTTTTGTATGAAGCCATCATCCATTGAATGTGAAAAATTTTTGTATAAACATCACGGTTTACCTGCGCCAATGCCAGGCGGAGTGATTCTGTATAGAAATGCCTTCAGTATCTCGGCCTATGACGGAAAAAAAGATTGGTTAGGTTTCGGAAAGCGTTCCCGTAAGTCACCCGCTGCAGCTTCACATCCCACAGGAGCTTGGAGAGTTCGTGAAAACCAGATATCGGGAAAGATAGAAATCGACAAAAGGCGCAACGCGATGCTTCAAGACTTATCGAATAGACAAGGACTGGATGAAAATATTTATTACCAGCTCTTTGTTGATATTATTTTGCTGGGATTTAAGGAGTTTGAGCGGTACCGTCAAGATATCGTGAGACATATTAATGTCAAGAATGAATCCATTTCCATTCCCGCCAAAACTCCCGTTTCAGATAAAGTCGTTCAAAATCCCAAATTGGTTCCTACGCTTACCGTGAAAGAATCTATGCAACTCGCTGATGAAATCAAGAGCTACCGCCAAGAAAGCCAAGATGCTCGCCAAGAGCGGACGAATGTAGAGGAACGTTATAAGTATGACATCCGTATTCTGAATGTACTTGCAACAACAGGTCTGAAAGCTTCTTCTATTGCCCATGAAATGAGAAACGATCGTAATTCGATTTCAGCGAATACAGATTATATTATTGCCGCACTGCAAGAATATGGAATGTGGGATGAGCTTTTATCGCCAGAAAAGACAAAGAAGACGTATAAAAATGTTCCCGTACTTCTTGAAAAGGGACGCGAAAAATGTGCTAAGATTGTTTCTTTTATGGATACAATGCTTTCAGAAATCGAAAAGCGTCAATTTCATCCTGGAATGCAGTCTATAATGGTACTTTTAAACCGTATAAAAGAGAGTTGGGAACGAGATTATGCGTGGATATCGATATGTATTAGAGTAGCTTCTGATATTGAGTACTATCTATCTGAGGACGTGCTTCATGTTATTTTTGACAATCTTATATTAAATAGTATTCAGCAAAATGAAAAGAGCAACCATCTGAATATTATAATTCAGGGTTCATTAGAAGATGGTTTGCTGAAATTTTCATATTCCGATAATGGTGTAGGCTTAGCCCAAAAGTATCAGAATAATCCTATGAAAATTTTAGAGGTTCACGAAACAACCCGAAAAAACGGTCATGGTCTCGGAATGTGGATCGTCAATAACACCGTAAATATGTCTGGTGGTCAAATTTTGGATATTCGCGGTACAAAAGGATTTTTTGCCGAGTTTTCGATTGGAGGTTCATTGTAATGGAGGAATATAATTTACTTTATATCGATGATGACATTGATTCACAACTAAGCGAATATTTAGACAAGGACTTAAAAAACGCTCTGCAAAGTGATGTAGTCCTTAATATATCTGAACACGAATTCAAACCAGCTGAAGGATACAAAAGTCTGCTAGAAAATCCTCAAGTGGCTACGGCAAATATCATTCTGATTGACTCGCGGCTTTTTGAAAACAATTCTGCAACCGATGGGAAATTTTCCGGAGAAGAGTTCAAGATTATTTTAAAAAAGCAATTTCCATTTATCGAAGTTGTAGTTATTACTCAAAATGGTGAGGATGATTCTGTCAAAACCATTGCAAAATTCAATCCCAAATGTGGATTAGCTGCAAAGGAATACTATGATCATATTCTTCCTGATATTATCAAACATGCAATTGAACAAGTGAAAATTTATCGCAATTTGGCAATTCGATTTAAGAGCAACGACAGTTGGGAGCCGATTATAAAAGAACGGGTACTTGGTTCCTTGAATGGCACCGCAGCATATGATAGTCTTACCGCAGCAGATATCGATAAACTTGTACTCGCTTTTCAGGAGATGTCAAAAATAATCAATGAGTAAAGATTACAGAGATACAGAATATTGTCCCGGATATGGCAACATATTGGAAGACAAGAAAATTTTCATGGATTCATTCCGTACACAGCACCCACGTGCAAAGGATATTCATGCGTATGTTTCAAAGAATGAGGGCACCTACAAGAAAGACTTTATAAAAATCTACAATGGAAAGTGTGCCTATTGTGGTACTTCGATAAAAATCATTCCAAAGACAATGTTTGAAATCGATCACTTTATCCCCCAATCAGCAGACTGCTTTGTTAATAAAGCGGCTGCAGGGGATATTAGCAACATCGTATTATCTTGTCAGACATGCAACCATAATAAGAGCGACTTCTTAATAGAACCTGAGATTCGATCATTATTACATCCAGATCACGATGGTATACGGAATGCTTTTTTTAGAGATGAACTATATTACATAAGGGTTGTGGATGGACAACCAAGCGAAGTAACTGATTTCTATAAGCAATTAGAGCTCGATCGTCAAATCTGTCGGCTAGACTATCTTCTGCTAAATATGAAGGGTCTATATGCTAAAATAGCAGACCGACCTGAGATTCACAATCTTCTCGGAGAAGCTATCTCATTACTGTCTGAAAAGCGTAATAATGGTTGCTAGTTTCAAAATTTCTTCTTTCCACAAAAAACAAGTTTTGGATTGTGGATTGCTCCAGCAAGCAGGGCCTCTGTGTGCACAAAGGCCAAATTCACACGCAGAATTAAAATTCTGCCGTGTTCATTTGCTTGTTGGGATGCAATCCCAAGCCCTGCGACCATCACGATTCCGTGATAGCTGCGCACTCCTACGACGCATCAAAAAAGCGTTTTACAAAAAACGCGCAGCCTGCATCCGTCGGATGCGGTTCAAGGGTTTGGGATTTCCCAACAAGCATTTTGCAACGCAAAATGGTCGTTGTATATACGAAGGCCCTGCTTGCTACGGCTATGAACGCCTTTTGAATTGCAAAACGATTTTTTAGTTGCTATACTGGGCTTATCAAATTTTTTTCGGGAGGCTGCTACAGTGACCACACAGACAATGCAAATCGGAAACAGACCTTGCCGCATTTACGGCGGGGCTAATGCAGAATACTTGCTGCTCCAAA
>ERZ834798.1913-NODE-1913-length-16568-cov-3.325622_pt1 | contig 16568 bp, 16 predicted proteins | sample MGYA00519689_ERZ834798 | MGnify/ENA primary metagenome ERZ834798 (study PRJEB31850, sample SAMEA3708761) | human gut metagenome | biome: human gut; feature: human-associated habitat; material: faeces | place: China | collected 2014 ...
GAATTTCTACCATTACACTGAGCCCATCCGGTAAATCCGGGAGTCACGTCGTGTCTATGTTTTTGATAATCATTATATAACGGAAGATATTCAACCAACAGAGGTCTTGGACCAACTATGCTCATATCACCTTTTAGAATATTAAATAACTCTGGTAACTCATCTAATGATGTAGATCTTAGTGCTTTACCAAATTTTGTTAATCTGACTTCATCTGGTAATAAGTTGCCTTGCTCATCTGTATCACTTGTCATTGTTCTAAATTTGTATAAAGTAAAGATTTTTTCATTTTTCCCAGGTCTTTCTTGTTTAAAAATAACTGGTGATCCCAATTTTGTTCTTACAAGGATAGCTGTTATCAAAAGAACTGGACTTAAAATAACAATTGCTATTAAAGATAAAATAAAATCTAACAATCTCTTAAAAAAATATTTATACATTATTCAAAACAACTCCTAATCATTTCAATGATGATATCTTGTTCTTCTTTAGTCATCTTGTTATCTGATGGTAAACATAGTCCTCTATGGAAGATATTCATTCCTACATCTAATGGTTTTCCATCTTTTCCTAATGTTCCACCTTGAATATAAGCATTTGTCTTTGCTCTTCCATCTCCATCTCTTGTGATAAATGGATTGTTTCTATAGATTGGTTGCATATGCATTGGTTTCCAAATTGGTCTTCCTTCTGCATTGTATTTAAACAATGTATCTAGGATTTCATGTGGACATGATTTTCCTTTTTCTGATACGTATAAATATTCTTGTTCTCCTCTTACCTGTTTACACATTGCTTCTTCATCAATTAAGATACATGATAACCAATAGTTAGGACTTGTATTTTCTTCATCTACTGGATTCATTTGTAAAGGTAGATCTTTCAATCCTTCTTTATATCTTTCATAAATGGCTTTCTTTTGTGCAATATGTTCATCAAGATATTTATATTGTCCTCTTACAACCCCCGCAATCACATTAGACATACGATAGTTGTATCCTAATTCTTCATGTTGATACCATGGTGCATTTTCTCTTGATTGTGTTGACCATTTTCTTACCTTATTGGCCATTTCTTCATCATCTGTAAGGAACATTCCTCCTGATGATCCTGTAATGATTTTGTTTCCATTAAATGAGATTGCATTATAATCACCAAACTGACCACATGGTTTTCCTTTATAAGTAGCTCCTAATGCTTCTGCAGCATCTTCAATGATAACCGCATTATGTTTATCACAGATAGCTTTGATTTCATTCATTTGACATGGTGTTCCATATAAATGAACAATAACTACTACTTTTACTTCTGGATACATTTCAAACGCTTTTTCTAAAGCTTTTGGATCCATATTCCATGTTTCATATTCACTGTCAATAAAGACTGGAATACCACCTTCATAGACAACTGGATTAACAGTTGCATCAAAAGTCATATCACTACAGAATACTTTATCTCCAGGTTTTACCCCTGCAGCTTTTACTGCAAGATGTAAAGCTGCAGTACCTGCAGATAAAGCAACTGCATATTTACATCCAATTTTTTCACAAGTAATCTTTTCTACTTCATTGATGTTTTTACCAACTGTAGACATCCAGTTTGTTTCATAAGCTTCTTGTATGTATTTCATTTCATCCCCATGCATTGTTGGTGATGACAACCATATTTTCTTTTCAAATGGTTTGAATTCCATATTTTTCCTCCCCTAAATATATTTATATACTAAAAAAGGCATAACAAAGTTATGCATAAAAAGTGTATATAAAAAAGCACATTTCTGTGCTTTTTATGATTTACTAATAATTTCTAATCCTACTTTAACTCTTGTAAGCTTTCCAAGTAGTTCTACATCAACATAAGCAATACGTTTATGTCTGTCTATTTTTGTAATAAGTCCTTCTAAACCAACGAGAGGACCTTCATTAATAATGATTTTATCGTTTTCAATAATACCATTAGAAATATCAACAACATGATCTTTATTTGAAAATTTTGTTAGAAACATAGCTTCTTGTGGATAGATGGGATAGATTTCTTTCCCATCGTTTCCAAGGAGTTTTGTAAGATCTGGTACTTTTTTGAGTTGTGTATAAAGTTGTTCTACTTGATTGGTGATCATAAAGATATATCCTTTAAATAAAATATCATCAACAATATGCCATGTACCTTGATATTTCTTTTTCTTTTTCGTAATTGGAATAAAACAATCAATTAAAATATCATGGTCAATATAAAATTGACATTTCTTCACAATTTCTTCTTCTTTTCCTGTTCTTACTTGAACTACATACCAATTATCAAACATAAAAAACCTCCATTTGAGTATGCTTCGCCCATCCAATAGATTTATTGGACTCTTTTCATATATGAGATAAAGTAAACGAACGCGACAAAGCGACGATTCGTTTAGCTCTTTATCCTTTGTTTTTTATACCATGTGTTGTATTTTCATCATAATGGTAAGTATCTACCATATGTTGAACATCTTTTCTAATATCACTATCTTCATCAAAAGCACTTTGACGTAAATCTTCTAATTGATCAAAGAAATCATCAGGTAATTGAATTGGTTGTCCAATATGAATCATCTTATTAGGCGTTGTTTTCATTCCTTCTTCTTTCATCAACATTTCTTCATAAAGTTTTTCACCAGGCCTTAACCCAATAAATTCAATTTTAATATCTACATCTGGTTCTAAACCAGAAAGTTTAATTAAGTTTCTAGCCATATCTAAAATCTTAACCGGTTTTCCCATATCTAAAACAAAGATTTCTCCTCCTTTAGCATAGGCACCTGCTTGTAAGACAAGAGAGACAGCTTCAGGTATTGTCATAAAGTATCTGATGATATCTGGATGTGTAATGGTAATTGGTCCACCTTCTTTAATTTGTTTTTTAAATAAAGGAATAACGGATCCATTAGAACCTAATACGTTTCCAAAACGTACAGCAACAAATTCTGTTTTTGAAATCTTGTTATAAGATTGTACAACCATTTCACATAATCGTTTTGAAGCACCCATAATATTTGTCGGATTAACTGCTTTATCTGTAGATATCAAGATAAATTTCTTAACACCATATGTATGACTTGCTTTTACGACATTGTATGTACCAAAAACATTGTTTTTAATTGCTTCATGTGGCGCATCTTCCATTAATGGTACATGTTTATGTGCTGCTGCATGATAAACAATATCTGGTTTGTAATAAGCAAATAAATCATTGATTTTAACAGCATCTCTTACGGAAGCAATCATGGTTTCAAGATTTAAGTTTGGATATTTATGTTGTAATTCTAATTGAATGTTATAAGCATTATTTTCATAAATATCTACAATAATCAATTGTTTTGGATTACTTGCAGCAATTTGTCGACAAAGTTCAGATCCAATAGATCCTCCTCCACCAGTAACCATAACTACTTTATCTTTTACATAACCCATAATTTCTTTTAAGTTTACTTGGACAGGATCTCTTCCAAGTAAATCTTGAACTTCAACATCTTTTAGTTTTTCTAAAGTAATTTCATCGTTCAAGAATTGATACATACCAGGTAATTTTTTTATTTTACATTTGGTTTCTTTACAAATATTTAAAATCTTAGATGTTTCTTTATCATCTATTGATGGTAAAGCTACATAGATTTCATCAATTTTATATTTTTCAACTTGTGTAAGGATTTCATTTCTTCCTCCTACAATAGGAACATTGTGAATGCGTCTATTGTGTTTTGTTGCATCATCATCAATGAAACAAACAACTTTTTTATGAAGTTTTGTCGAAACAAGTGTTTCTCTTAAAATCTTTTCACCTGCTGAACCAGCACCAACAATCATGACTTTGCTTTCATTATCATCACTTCTACCAAATAAGTAATGTCTTGAAGCATAAAGACGAACAAACCGATAACCAAATCGACTTCCACCTACGAAAACAAGTAATAATAATAAATATAAAAATATTGTACTTATCGGCGGATGGACTGGAATGAGTAAACATAAAATACAGTATAAAATTGAACTGCATATTGAAGCAATAATAACATTTAATAATTCATTAATGGAAGCATAGCTCCATAAACTATCATAAAGCTTCATTATAATAAAGAAGCATAGACTTCCTATGAGTAAAATAGGTATTAAAAAATAAGTATATTTTAAAAAGCTTAATTCCATAGAACCGTCATATGCAATAAATGCTGATAAGAAGAAAGATAAAATAATACTTATTATATCTACTACTATCAAACATAGTCTTCTAAATAATAATTGACTCTTATTTTTGTACATATTTGTACCCCCCCCTCAATTTTTAAAGTTAATACGACGTATTTTGGAGTTCATCTATAATCAAACGTATTATACCGTGATTTTTTAAATTATCAATAAATAATTACTGAGCGGTCGATTTTTATAACCAAGCGGTTAAATTTATGACTTTTCCTTTTCTTATATAATAATACTTCTATAAAAAAATCTAATTCTGTTGATTTTTAAAGGCTTTTGTTAGATAATGAGCATCGACGTAGTATCTATAATTGTTTATAAAAATATGTATTAAAGGAGATTAAGTAATGGATAATCAAGAAATCCAAAATGAAGAGATTGAAATTAATTTAGCTGAATTGTTTCAAGTATTAAAAGAACATTTACATATCATTATTATTTCAACATTGATTTGTGCTATATTAGTGGGAGCTTTTACTATTTTCTTTGTTAGTAAAAAATATGAATCAACGGCTCGTATTTTCCCAAAACCAGAAGTTAACGAAGGAATCGTTGACTATTCACAAATTAACTCAAATAATTCGATGACTAAAAACTATGTAGCTTTACTTGGAGGAAACAATATTCAAAGTAAAGTTGCTAAAGAATTAAATTTAGAAGTAGAAGATATCAATAAATATGTATCCGTTTCAAATGAAACAGATACCCAAATTATTTCTATTTCAGCAACAACAACTGATCCACAACTCAGTAAAAAAATTGTTGATACAACGGTTAATGTCTTCACAAATGAAGTGAAAGAAACTTTAAATATCAACAATATTACAACAGTTGATGATGCAAAACTTCAAACATCACCTGTTTCACCAAGTGTTCCTAAAAATATAGTTATTGGTGGTTTAGTAGGTGCTATTTTAAGTATTGGTATTATCTTTATTAGATTCATGTTAGATAATCGTTTACATACTCAAGAAGACGTTGAAAAATATTTAGAAATTCCAAATCTTGGCGTTATTCCTTATTTTGAGGATTAGTTATGGCTTTTATTGATATACATGGTCATTATGCATGGGATATAGATGATGGAATGCCATCACTTGAAGATGCTAAAAAGGCTTTAGAAAAAGCTAAAAATAATCGTATTTCTACGATTGTCGCAACACCTCATGTTGTTTCTGGAAAACATACTTTAAAAGATTTAGAAATTATTAAAGATAGAATTCATGATTTAAAAGAGCTTGCTAGAGTTTATAATATTGAAGTTTTAGAAGGGTGTGAACTCTTTTTAAATCATGATTATCTAGAAGCACTTGAACAAAACATCTTTATACCTATTGAAAATACCCATTATTTACTTGTAGAATTTGATGTTAGAAAAGAATTAGGAAATGAAAATGAAGTAGAAGATCGTCTTTATGAAATTCAATATAAAGGATATACTCCCGTTATTGCTCATGTTGAAAGATACTTTAAAGATTCTTTAGATATCGAAAGAATTCAAGATTTTATAGATAATGGTTATCTTATTCAAGTTAATGCAACAAGCTTTTTGGGATATCATGGTAAACATGCTCAAAAGTTTGCTTATCAATTATTAAATCAAGGATTACTTCATGCAATTGCAACGGATACTCATCGTTGTGATGGACATCGTTCTCCTTGTTTACAAGAAGTCTTTGATTTACTTGTAAAGAAATATAGTTATGAAGATATTCATACATTAATGTATGAAAATCCTCTACATATCATCAACGATGAAGAAGTTGATCCTATTGAAGGAAAAACATCCTTCTTTAAAAAAATATTTAAAAGGAGATAATTATGGCAAAAAAAACAAGTAAAAGAAAAACATTAAATATTTTAGATAAAAATAAAAAACATAGCCAATTTGATTATACTGAAATCTTTCGTCATATTCGTACAAACATTGAATTTTCTACAGTAGACAAAGACATTAAATCAATTTGTATTACTTCAACACAAGCTGGTGAAGCAAAAACAACACTATCTATTAACCTTGCTTATATTTTTGCAACAAAATATAATAGAGTTTTATTAATTGATTGTGATTTAAGAAATTATACTTTACATAAATATATGGGATTATCAAACAAACATGGTTTAACAGATGCTTTACTTGAATATCGTCAAACTAAAAAATTAAATGTTGAATACTTCCAAAGTGTAAATGATCCTTCTTTTGCAGGTACTATGGCTGTTTTAACAAGTGGGATTCATATTCCTAATCCTTCTGAATTATTAGGATCACATGTATTTAAAGATTATATTAATGAATTAAAGAAATCCTTTGATTTCATTATTATTGACTGTGCTCCTGTTGGAATGATATCTGATGCCATTCCTGTAGGAAATGCCGTTGACGGGACTATTTTTGCTATTTCTTCACAAGATACTAATAAAAAAGATGCTGCAAATTGTGTAAAACTACTTCAAAGAAATAATGTAAACGTTTTAGGAAGTGTTTTAACAAAAGCAAAATCTCTATCTGGTAGTCATTACTACTATTACTAATATGAAAAAAGTTACTTTTTCTATTACTGTTGTTGTTTTACTTGCTATGATTGTTGGTTTAATTGGTTATGACCGTTTTTCAACAAGTCAAAACGCTAAAAAATACCAATCAGAAGAAAAAACAACAACTACAACAAAAGAAGAAACAACAAAAACAAAAACAAAAAAGAAAAAAAATAGTCAACGTATTTATTGTATTGGTGATAGCTTTACCTTGGGAAGTGAATTTGCTAGTTACCCACTTAATTTAGAATCACTTACAAATAGTGAAATTATTAAATTCGGTGGAAACCAAGATACAACTTTTGATTTATCTATTCGTGTAGGAAGAACAAAGATTTTCGCTAATAATATCACCATCCCTGGTGATAAAGAAGCTGTAGACCTTACTTTCTATAATGAAAAAGGTGAACAAGTAGAAGCTTTAAAAAATAGTGGATCAAACTTCGATGAAGTTACCATTCAAGGTATTAAAGGAACTTTAGCTTACGATTCATCTCGTAATATTCATACATTTACAAGAGACAAATCTGGAAAAGCTGTTACCCTAACAGCTCCTGCACAAATCGAAGCAACACTTCCTGAATTCAATGAAAATGATATCGTTATTATCTTTTCTGGAAACTATGATAAACAAAACAACCAAGATGTTTATCGTACAATCACTTATCAAAGAGCTATTTTAAACCAAATTAAAACACAAAAATATATTGTTGTATCAATGACATCAAAAAGACAAAACAGCCTTGTAAGAGACGATAATAACATCTTAAAAGAAGAACATAAAGATCACTTCTTAGACTTTAGAACTTATCTTCTTACAAATGGCTTAAAAGATGCAAATATTACAGCTACTGAACAAGATCAAAAAGATCTTACAAATAGCTATATCCCATCAAGTCTTCTAAAAGAAGACAAATTCGCAGGTAATGATACATTCAATCAATTACTTGCAAACCAAGTCTATCAAAAATTACAAGAACTACAATATATCAAATAGAAAATACCTCCACTGGAGGTATTTTTATATAAAATAAAAGCTCTAGTCTCCCTGAACCCTTATAACGAGAGGTTACTACTAAAGATTAGTTAACAACTTGTGTACTCATTAAGTACACTTTTATATTATGCTCATTCTTATAGCTCGATATTATCAAAGAAATAATTCTTCATATATTCATCTTTTATTCCAACAAATCATTGGACAATCTGTCCAATGATTTTTAGTTTACAACAATATATAATTTAACTAATTAAAATTATATTAAACATAAGGAAATGAATAATTTATGAAATTAGTACCTATAGGAATTGAAAACTTTAAAGAAATGATTGATAAAAATGCTTATTATGTAGATAAAACAAATCTTATTGAAAATGTATTAGACGAACAGAGTGTTTTTTTTACAAGACCTCGAAGATTTGGAAAGACTCTTAATATGTCGATGCTTTATTATTTCTTTTCTATTAAAGAAAAGGAGAATGCATATCTTTTTAACGGATTAAACATTTCTAAAAATAAAGAAGCTATAAAACATCAAAATCAATATCCAACACTTTTCATTACTTTAAAAGATATGAAAAATAGTTCCTATGAAAAACAAATGAATCGCTTTAAAGAAGTTATTTGTTTGTGTGCAAAAAGTCATCTTGAATTACTTAATAGTGAGAGATTATTAGCTTCTGAAAAGAAACTTTTTCAAAAATATGTTGATAATGAAACAGAAGATAATGAATTAGAAAAATCATTATTCAATATCTCATATTTTCTTTATAAACATTATCATCAAAAAGTCATCATTCTTATTGATGAATATGATGTTCCTTTACAAGCTGCTTATCAATATAACTACTATGATGAGATGGTAGAATTTCTAAGAAGTGTCTTTTCTTCAGCACTTAAAACCAATGATGCTTTAGAAAAAGGAATCATGGCAGGTTGTCTTCGTATTTCTAAAGAAAGTATCTTCACCGGTTTAAATAATTTTAAAGCCTATCCTATTCTTTATAAATCAAAAAATGAGTAAAAAGAAATCTTACAATTATTAAAAGATTATAATCTAACAGATTATGTAGATGAAGTTAAAGAATGGTATGATGGTTATTTATCTGGAAACATCGAAATCTATAATCCTTGGAGTACACTTATGTATGTTAATTGTAAATTAAATAGCTCAGATAACAAACCTATTTCCTTCTGGGCAAATACCAGTGGAAATGATCTTGTTGTCAACTATATTCAAAATGGCAGTGATGAACTTCATGAAGAATTTGAACAACTCATTCAAGGAAAGTCTTTAACGAAATATATCAAACCTGAACTTACTTATCGAGAAATGGATAATATTAATAATATCTATAGTTTTCTTTTACTTACAGGATATTTAAAGATAAAAGAAGATTTAGGAGAAAATAAGTATAAACTGATTATTCCCAATAAAGAAGTCTATGAAATCTATAAACAAACATTCATGTCTTATTTTGAAGACTATACTTTTGTAAGAAAAGAAAATCTTTATCAAAGTCTTGTTAAAGGAGACGTTGATCATGCAAATGAAATACTAGGAGATATCTTATCTAGAAGTATTAGTTACTTTGATAATGAAGAATCTTTTTATCATAGTTTTCTATTAGGACTCTTTAGTGGTAAAAAGATCAAATCAAATCGAGAAGCGGTGCATGGAAGATTTGATCTATGTATCTTTCCTAAACAAATCTTTCAGACAGCACTAATCTTAGAATGTAAACATTCTAAGAGGGTTAAGGATTTAATTAAGGATTCCAGCGAAGGAGCCCAACAAATCATTGATAATAAATATGAAGAAGAAATCATCAATGAGGGATATCTTCATGTAAAAGGATATGGCATATCCTTTTATAAGAAATACTGTTATATTGTAAAAGTGCAAGCTTAAGCCTGCACTTTTATTTATTATGTAAAGATATTTCATTAATTACCTGCTTATATGTTTTTCCTTGTCGATCAACAAATAAAACAGAACCATCATCTAATAGCTTTTGAAAACAAACTTCTCCATAATCACCATATTCTACCCATTGATCTTTTAAATAAGAAATACTATTAGCGTATTCTAAAACCTTATGAAACTGATTTGTTTGATATAAATTATAATAAATCAACATAAATGTTTTCAGTCCAATAGCAAGTTTAGATATTTTATACTCTTTATGAGTAATTTGTTTCATTGATTGAAAATCTTCATTATTAACATTCAATCCTATTCCTACAATGACTCCTTTTAAATCAGGATCTAAGATCGTTTCTACTAAAATACCACAAATCTTTTTTCCATCGACATAAATGTCATTCGGCCATTTAATCGTTGCTTTAATACGATAACGATCAAGTAAACCAACAACACTACATGTTGTTAATTGTGTCATTTTCCAAGCATCTTCTATTTTATGAAAATCTTTAAATAAAAAACTCATAATCAAATTCTCATTTGCATGACTTTCCCAAACATGACCATTTCTACCTCTACCTTTTGTTTGATATTTGGCAGTGACACATGTTTGCATAGGTAAATTTTTATATTCTCTTTTTAAATAATCATTTGTTGAATCAACTTCTTCAAGTTCAATCAGTTTCATAATGTCACCTCTTTATCATGATAAAATAAAAAAATTTGCAATTCAAGATTATTGAATTGCAAATGTAAGTTCAGCTTTGCAAACAACTTTACCATTTACTTTTGCAATAGCTTCACCAATTCCTACGGGTCCTTTTTGTTTAGTAAGAACACATTCCATTTCTAAAACATCCCCTGGTGTTACTTGTCCTTTAAAACGACAATTTTTAATACCACCAAAAAAAGCAATTTTTCCTTTATTTTCTTCTTTTGATAAAATAGCAATACATCCTACTTGTGCCAAAGCTTCAACGATCAAAACTCCTGGCATGACATGATGACTTGGAAAATGTCCACAAAAATGCATTTCATTAACACTGACACATTTGATTCCTTTAGCATACTCACCTGGTTTATAATCTGTAATTCGATCTACTAAAGCAAAAGGATAACGATGAGGATTGATTTCTTGTATTTGATTACTATTAAGTTCCATTACTCTTCTCCATATTTCTTAAAAATAATTGAGGCATTATGCCCTCCAAAACCTAATGAATTTGACATTACATAATTTAATACTTGTTTTCTTCCATGATTTGCAACAATATCTAAATCGCATTCTTCATCAAAATTTTGATAATTAATAGTTGCTGGAATAAAGTTATCTTCTAATGCTTTAACACATAAAACACCTTCAATTCCACCAGCAGCTCCTAAACAATGACCTGTATTTCCTTTTGTTGAAGATACAGCTACTTTATGAGCATGATTTTTAAAAGCTTTTTTGATTGCAGCCGTTTCTAACTTATCATTCATTGGTGTTGATGTTCCATGAGCATTAATATAATCAATTTGATTAGCTTCAAGAGAAGCATCTTGAAGTGCATTGATCATGGCTTTAGCACCTCCAATACCTTCAGGAGCTGGAGCTGTCATATGATAAGCATCACAACTAACACCATAACCTACCATTTCGCAATAAATATGTGCCCCTCTTGCTTTAGCATGTTCAAGTTCTTCTAAAACAAGCATTCCTGCTCCTTCACCCATGACAAAACCATTTCTTTCTTTATCAAAAGGAATGGAGGCATGTTTGGGATCATGTGATTCACTTAAAGCTTTCATTGATGTAAAACCACCAATACCAAGAGGTGTAATGCTTGCTTCGCAACCTCCAGCAATGGTTACATCTAAATAACCATCACGAATATTTCTAAAGGCATCACCAATAGCATTTGTTCCTCCCGCACAAGCTGTTACAGGACATGTAGCAAGTCCTTGTGCTTTAAAGGCAATGGCAATTTGACCAGCTGCTAAATTAACAATGGTCATAGGAATAAAGTATGGAGAAACACGATCAAATCCTTTCTTTAAACCACGTTGATGATTTTCTTCAATAGATCCTAATCCTCCAATACCACTTGATACTACTACCCCAAAACGATCATGATTTATAGAATCTATCTCTAATTTAGAATCTTTGATAGCTTCTTTAGCTGCAATCAGTCCATATTGAATAAATTTATCCATTTTACGAACATCTTTTTTATCTAAATATTCAGTAGCTTCAAAGTTCTTTAATTCACCTGCTACTTTTACCTTCATATTTGAAGTATCAAATGATTGAATCAAATCAATCCCACATTGATGATTTAAAATACCCTTCCATGTATCATTTACATTATTTCCAATAGGTGTTAAAGCACCTATTCCTGTTACGACAACTCTTCTTTTCATATGCTTCTCCTTTACATAGCCATGCCACCATCAACATGCAATGTTTGTCCAGTAATGTACTTTGCTTCATCACTTGCTAGAAAAACAACTGCATTTGCAATATCTTGAACACTTCCAAATGTTCCTAAAGGAATTTGACTTTTCATTTGTTCTTTAATTTCATCACTTAAAACATCTGTCATTGCTGTTTGAATAAAACCTGGTGCTACTGCATTAACAGTAATACCACGACTTCCAACTTCTCTAGCAAGAGACATTGTCATTCCAATAATTCCTGATTTACTAGCAGCATAATTGACTTGTCCTGCATTTCCCATAACACCTACAACAGATGACATGGAAACAATACGTCCATATTTTTGTTTCATCATTAATTTTGTCGCATGTTTCATACAATTCCATGTTCCTTTTAAATTGACATCAATAACTGCATCAAAATCATTTTCTTTCATGCGTAACATTAAGCCATCTTTTGTAATTCCTGCATTATTAATTAAAATATCCAATCTTCCATATTCATTTTTAATTGTTTTAAACATCTCTAATGTTTCATCATAACTTGCTACATTTGCAGGTAAGATTTCACATTTTCCTCCAAGACTTTCAATTTCATTTTTTGTCATTTGAGCAATTTCTTGATTATTCCCTAAATCTATATAATTAATTAAAACAAAAGCACCATTTAAAGTTTTAGCAATTTCTTTACCAATACCTTGTCCTCCACCTGTAACAAGAGCAATTTTATTTTCTAATCTCATTTTATTCTCCCTTCAAAGCTTTCACTGTTTTTTTCAATGATTCCATATCTTCTATTTGATAAAGCTGAATACTTCGATCTATCTTTCTAACAAAACCACTTAATACCTTTCCTGGTCCTACTTCAATGATCGTATCAACACCTTGATCTATCATATAGCGAATACTTTTTTCAAAGTAGACTGGTGACATCACTTGTTTTTCTAAAATTTCTGGTATTGATTGATCTTCGATTTCATGACCTAAAGTATTAAAAATAACAGGTATTTTCATTTCATGAAAAGTTTCTTTTTTAAATCTTTCTTTTAAAGCAAGTGACGCTTCTTTTAATAAAGACGTATGAAAAGGTCCACTCGTATTTAAAGAAATCACTCTTCTTGCTTTATTTTCTAAAGCTAATTCTTTGACATTTTCCACAGCTTTCTTTTCACCAGCAACAACAAGTTGACCAGGGCAATTATAATTAGAAATAGAAACAACTCCTAATGAACTTGCTTGATGACATAAATCTTGTAAAAGTTCTTCCTTCATTCCTAAAACAGCAATCATTTCACTTTCAATATTTTTAACAGCTTCTTGCATGACTTTTCCTCTAAAGCGTGCAAGATCAATGACTTGTTGCCTTTCAAAAACACCTGCACAATATAATGCTGAATATTCCCCTAAAGAAAGACCAGCTGTATAGTCAGGAACAATCCCTTGTTCCTTTAATAAATCTGTAATGATTGTTGCAACCATCACCATACATGGTTGGGTATATGGTGTATACGATAGTTTTTCAAGTGGTCCATTAAAACATAATTCCTTTAAATCTTCATTTTGATCAAAGATTTCACGAGGATAAAATGATTTTCCCATTCCCACAACTTGACTTCCTTGACCAGCATAAATAATTCCTAATTTCATTTGTCATCCTCCATTAATTCACGAATCACTTCATCAACATGCATCAAATGATCTTGCCTATAACCATGAGCTCCTGTAAAAATAAGACCATCTTCTAAATTTCCTTTAACAGCTTCTATTAAAGCTCTTGAAATACAATAAGGTGTATTTTTAACATCACAAGGAATTAAACATTGATAACATTTTTTAACAGGTATTTTTTCTTTCTTGGTTTTTTTAACAAAACTATTTTGCATTGCTCTTCCTGGCATTCCAACAGGAGAAGAAACAAAACCAATATCTTCCTTTATAGCTTTTAAGAAGGCTTCTTTATATTTGATAGAAGCATCACATTCATAAGTTGTAATAAAACGTGTTGCTACTTGAATACCATCGACACCTAGATCAAAGAAATGCTTAACATCACTTCTTTGACTGATTCCTCCTGCTACAAAAATAGGAATGTTCAATTTATTATTTTCTACAATTTCTTCAACATCTTTAAAAATTTCTTCTAAACTTTGGCATGTTTGATTTTCTAAGTCTTCTTTTTTAAATCCTAAATGTCCCCCTGCTTGACTTCCTTCAATAACAATAAAATCTGGTGTACGTTGATATTTTTTGAGCCAATGTTTTATGATTACCTTACAGGCTTTACCACTTGAAACAATTGGAGCAATTAAAACATCATGATCTTTTACCAATTCTGGTAAACGTAAAGGAAGTCCAGCTCCTGAAATAATGGCATCAACTCTACTCTCTAATGCTGCATTGATCAATTCCTCATAATCTTTTAAAGCAACCATCGCATTGATAGCTACTAAACCTTTTCCTTGAGAAAGCTTTTGTGCTTTTAAAATTTCTTTTTTTAAAGCACGAATATTTGCTTGACGATGATTACTTTCAAAATCATCTTCCTTGTATCCTGGATGCGCTGTAGAAATAACCCCCATCGCCCCACACTTAGCAACATGTCCTGCCAAATTTCCTAGAGAAACACCAACACCCATTCCTCCTTGAATTAAAGGGACAGTTAAGCTTTTTTGATTGATTTCTAACATTTTAAATCTCCAAATTTGAATAAGTTTCTTGTAACTCACTCATCATTTCTTCTAAAATTTGTTTAACGGGTTTAATTTCATGAATCATTCCTGCAACTTGTCCTGCCATCAAAGAACCTTCATCAACATTTCCCTCAAAAACAGCTTTTTTTAATGAACCTAAAGTATACTTTTCAAGTTCCATCATCGTAGCTCCTTCTTTTTCTTTTTGAATATAGGTTTTTGCCATTTTATTTTTTAAGATTCTTACTGGTGTTCCATTAATTCTTCCTGTAACAGTTGTCGAAGTATCTTTTGCCTTTAAAATTGCTTGTTTATAATTTTCATGAATTGGACATTCTTTACTTGCGAGTAAAACTGTTCCAATTTGTACACCACAAGCACCTAAAGCATAAGCCGCTAACATTTGCTTGCCACTGGCAATTCCTCCTGCAGCAATAACAGGAATAGAAACATTACTTACAACTTGAGGAACAAGCGCCATAGTCGTTGCCTCACCAATATGTCCCCCTGCTTCACAACCCTCAACAATTAAACCATCCACGCCTGCACGTTCTAATCTTTTAGCAAGAGCCACACTAGGAACAACAGGTAAAATTTTAATTCCTGCTTCTTTCCACATTTTTATATATACACCTGGATTTCCAGCACCAGTTGTCACAACTGGGACATGTTCATCAATAACGATTTGTGCCATTTCTTTGGCATCTGGATTGAGTAACATAATATTGACACCAAAAGGTTGATTTGTTAATTTTTTACATGCTTGAATTTCTGCTTTTAACATTTCAGCATTCATTCCTCCAGCTCCAATCAAACCCAAACCTCCTGCATTAGAAACACTCGCAGCAAAGGCACCGGTAGCAATATTGGCCATTCCTCCTTGAATAATAGGATATTTAATATTTAATAACTCATTTAATTTCATTTTGTTCTCCTTACCATTCCATTAAAATTGCACCCCAAGTAAGTCCTCCACCAAAGCCAACGAGAATGATTTTCATTCCTTTTTGAAGTAACCCTTGTTCATTCATCTTCGCTAAAGCTAATGGAATACTCGCTGCTGAGGTGTTTCCATATTCTTGTAAGTTCATATAAAACTTTTCACTTGAACATTGATATTTTTTATAAACATGTTTAATAATTCTTTCATTTGCTTGATGACAAATTACATAATCAATATCATTTAATGTCATCTTTGCTTGGTTTAAGACATGATCAATACTTAAAGGAATTGCTTTAATAGCAAATTTAAAAACATCTTGACCTTTCATTTTTAAATAACCATTTCTTTTAGAAAATAGTACTTCTTCATTTCCATCACTATCTAAATAACTATAAAAAAGCTTTTGACTTTTTTTAATCAGCGTAGCGGCTGCACCATCTCCAAATAAAATACACGTATTACGATCTTGATAATCTACAATAGAGCTTAATTGTTCACTTCCAATAACAAGTCCATATTGATTTTCTTCTAACAAGCTTTGAGCAACTTTTAAAGCATAAACATAACCACTACAAGCAACATTAATATCAAAACACATCATTGATTGATGATTTAAACCTAAAGCTTTTTGTACAAGACAGGCATTACTTGGCGTATTATTTTCTGGTGTCATCGTAGCTACAATAATTAAAGCAAGTTGACTTAAATCTTGATTTTGAGTTGCTTTTTTAGCAGCTTCAATAGCTAGAAAGGCACTTGATTTATCTGAAAGATGTCTTTTTAAAATACCCGTTCGTGAAACAATCCATTCATTAGATGTTTCTACCAT
>ERZ834798.1925-NODE-1925-length-16493-cov-8.490388_pt1 | contig 16493 bp, 13 predicted proteins | sample MGYA00519689_ERZ834798 | MGnify/ENA primary metagenome ERZ834798 (study PRJEB31850, sample SAMEA3708761) | human gut metagenome | biome: human gut; feature: human-associated habitat; material: faeces | place: China | collected 2014 ...
GTGACAACATGGCCTCGTCGCCGGCCGATCTGGTGCAGCGCAAGCACCACTTCGCCATCGTCGACGAGGTCGACTCGGTGCTGATCGACGACGCCCGTACGCCGCTCATCATCTCCGGCCCGGTACCCAAAGGCGACGACCAGCTCTTCGAGCAGTACTGCCCGGCCATCGACCATCTCTACAACCTGCAGAAAAACCTCGTGACGGGCCTGCTGGCCGAGGCACGCCGGCTTATCTCGGAGGGCAAGAACGACGAGGGCGGCGTGAAGCTCTACCGTGCCCACAAGGGCCTGCCCAAGTACAAGCCGCTGATCAAATACCTCTCGGAAACGGGCGTCAAGGCACTGATGCAGAAGACCGAGAACACCTACATGCAGGACAACAACCGCCGTATGCCGGAGATCACCGACGACCTGTTCTTCGTCATCGACGAGAAACTCAACTCGGTGGAACTGACGGACAAAGGCCACGAAGTGCTGTCGAAATACTTCAACGAGGACGGCTTCTTCGTGATGCCCGACATCGGTGCGGAAGTGGCCGAGCTGGAAAAGAGCGGACTTTCGGCCGAGGAACGGGCCCGCAAACGCGACGAGGTGATCAACGACTACTCGATCAAGTCGGAGCGCGTGCACACGATCCACCAGCTGCTGAAAGCCTACGCCATGTTCGAGAAAGACGTCGAATACGTGGTGATGGACAACAAGGTGAAGATCGTCGACGAACAGACGGGGCGTATCCTCGACGGGCGCCGCTATTCGGACGGCCTGCACCAGGCCATCGAGGCCAAGGAGCACGTGAAGGTCGAGGCTGCGACGCAGACCTTTGCAACGATCACGCTGCAGAACTATTTCCGCATGTACCACAAGCTGGCCGGTATGACCGGTACGGCCGAAACCGAGGCTTCGGAGTTCTGGAGCATCTACAAACTCGACGTCGTGGTGATCCCGACGAACCGCCCGGTGATCCGCGACGACCGCCAGGATTTGATTTACAAGACCAAGCGTGAGAAATACAACGCCGTGATCGAGGAGATCGTGAAGCTGGTCGAGGCGGGACGCCCCGTACTGGTGGGCACCACCTCGGTCGAGATTTCGGAGTTGCTGAGCCGCATGCTCAAGCTCCGCGGCATCAAGCATAACGTCCTCAATGCCAAGCAGCACCAACTGGAGGCGCAGGTCGTGGCCGAGGCGGGCCGCTCGGGACAGGTGACCATCGCCACCAACATGGCCGGCCGTGGCACCGACATCAAGCTGACGCCCGAGGTCAAGGCAGCCGGAGGTCTTGCGATCATCGGCACCGAACGCCACGAAAGCCGCCGCGTCGACCGCCAGCTGCGCGGACGTGCCGGACGTCAGGGCGACCCCGGATCGTCGCAGTTCTTCGTATCGCTCGAAGACGACCTGATGCGCCTGTTCGGGTCGGGCCGCATCGCCTCGATGATGGATCGCATGGGGCTGAAAGAGGGCGAGGTGATTCAGGCCGGCATGATGACGCGGGCCATCGAGCGCGCCCAGAAGAAGGTCGAGGAGAACAACTTCGGCATCCGCAAACGCCTGCTGGAGTACGACGACGTGATGAACTCGCAGCGCGAGGTGATCTACACGCGCCGCCGCCACGCGCTCTACGGCGAGCGGATCGAAATCGACCTGAACAACATCATGTACGACTACGCGGACAACTTCGTGGAGGTCAACCGCGGCATCGAATTCGAGGATTTCCGGTTCGAGCTGATCCGCGAAGTCGCCATCGAGCCCTCGTTCGACGAGGCGACCTACGGCTCCGCAAAACCTGCCGAGCTGGCCGAACTGATCGTAAAAGACCTCAAGGATGCCTATGCACGCCGCGCGAAATCCGTGGCCGACACGGTACGCCCCGTGATGGAGCGCATCTACGAGGACAAGAAGGACCAGCTGGATTCGAACATCTACTTCCCGATTACGGACGGCCATCTGGGCTACAACGTCCCGGTGAACCTGCTGAAATGCAAGAATACGGACGGCGCGGAGATCTACAAGATATTCTCGAAAGTGGTGATGTTCACCACCATCGACGACGCATGGCGCGAGCACCTGCGCGAAATGGACGACCTGCGCCAGAGCGTGCAGAACGCCACCTACGAGCAGAAAGACCCGCTGCTGATCTACAAGTTCGAATCGTTCGGACTGTTCTCGAAGATGATCGTCAAGGTCAACCGCGACGTGCTGGCGATCCTCAACAAGGCCTATATCCCCGTGCGCGACCAAAACGCCGAAGCCGTACAGCGTCAGCGTCAGGAACGCGCCAAGGTGGACGTGAACAAACTGCAGGCTTCGCGCATGCAGGCGGCGGCGCAGGCAGGACAGCAGGACAAGCAGAAACCGATGCCGATGCACGTCGAGAAGAAAGTGGGCCGCAACGATCCCTGCCCCTGCGGAAGCGGCAAGAAATACAAACAGTGCCACGGCAAAGGAATGTAAACCGGCAATGGGCTACAACGAAGAGAAACAACGTCAGCTGGATATCCGCTACCTGCGCATGGCGCGCATCTGGGCGGAGAATTCGTACTGCGTGCGCCGCAAGGTCGGAGCATTGATCGTCAAGGACAAGATGATCATATCCGACGGTTACAACGGCACGCCTTCGGGCTTCGAGAACATCTGCGAGGATGAAAACGGCCACACCAAATCCTATGTCCTCCACGCCGAAGCCAACGCCATCACCAAGGTCGCCAAAAGCGCCAACAACTGCGACGGCTCGACGCTCTACATCACCGCCGCCCCCTGCATCGAATGTTCGAAGCTGATCATTCAGGCTGGTATCAAACGGGTGGTGTACTGCGAGGAATACCGCTCGGAAGAGGGGCTGAATCTGCTGCGCAAAGTAGGCATAGAATGCGTCCAGCTCGAAGTGAAAGACTACTAATCGGAATGAGAATGAAGCCGGCGGTGATTCTGCTGACATGCCTCTATTGCTGGCTCCCCGCAGCCGGACAGGCTCCTGCGCAGGACGCGGTGGGCAAAGTGCTGCTCGCGACACCGCCCGCACTTCCCGAATATGTCTACTGCGAAATCAGCGGGTACAAAGGAGCGGGACGCAACGGCATTTATGTCGCATTCGATTTCGGGCAGCCTATGACGAAAAAGAACCGTCTCATAACAGATGCCGGAGGACGTGCGATCACGTTCAACTCGTGCATCGACGCATTGAACTACATGGTATGCCGCGGCTGGGAATTCGTGCAGGCTTATGCGGCGGGCGAAGACAATGATTTCAGCTGCATGCTGCTGCGAATGCCGACATCGAAGATGAGCGCCGCACAACGGCAGGTTATGCTCGAAGCAGCGATGAAAACGGGCGAGTAAACGGATACGGTTCAATTTTTCTGCATGTTTTATATAAGGAGTCCCCGCGACTCCTTATTTTTGTAATTCCGCCGGGCGGCGGACGGTCCCAGATGTCTCCGAGAACGGCCTTCCCCTTGACAAGCGTTTCGAGCGGCATTCCGGCAAATGTTCCGACGACTATTCCCACAAGCGTTTCCGGTATGTTCGGACCGGGATTTGCATTTCCCGGAAAGAATCATTACTTTTAAGGTATAAACCACTAAAACCGCATCGGTATGAAACGCATCGTCATCGTCGGAGCGACATCGGGCATCGGACTCGAAGTCGCAAAACTCTGTATTCAGGCGGGTTGGCAGATCGGGGCCGCAGGCCGGCGCGAGGAGGCGCTCGAAAAACTCCGCACCCAAGCTCCGGACCTGATCGTGACCGAATCGCTGGACATCACGCGCGACGATGCGCCCGAACATCTGTCACGCCTGATCGACAAGCTGGGCGGAATGGACATTTACCTGCACTGTTCGGGCATCGGGAAACGCAACACCGAGCTGCATCCCGACATCGAGATCGACACCCTGCGCACCAACGGCGAAGGATTCGTGCGCATGGTGACGGCGGCTTTCGCCTATTTCCGCGCTCACGGCGGCGGGCATCTGGCCGTCATCAGTTCGATCGCAGGCACCAAAGGACTCGGCAGTGCACCGGCCTACTCGGCCACCAAACGCATGCAGAACACCTACATCGACGCACTGGCGCAGTTGGCGCATATGGAGAAGCTGAATATCTTGACCATATTAAAGAAGGCTATGAATTATTGTTGATTGGTCCACAAATTCGTCATCTAAAAAAACAGATTGAAGAATCCGTATCCATTCCAGTCGATACTATTGCTCCACAATATTATGGAATGATGAATGGTAAAGGTGTTTTTAAAGAAATAGAAAAAAAGTATAACTTGTAAACATTGCAAAAGGAGAAGATATTTATATGATGGAAAATTTCACAACTTTTCTAGAAGAGAAGTTAATGCCAATTGCTACTAAATTCTCGACTCAGAGACATTTAAAAGCAATTCGTGACGCGTTTATTTGTATTATGCCAATTACATTGGCAGGTGGTATTGTATCGGTTATTAGTGCAGCTCCAGCTCCAGAAGGAACAACAAATGGTTTTCTTCTAGCATGGGCAGGTTTTGTAAGTAATAACAATATGATTTTATCTTGGGTCAATGCTATTACAATGGGAGCTATGTCATTGTATGTAACAATTGCATTAACTTCTTTTTTAGCTAAATCTTATAAATTAGATAATTTATTACCTATTTTATTATCTTTGTGTGGATTTGTTCTTACTTGTGTCGCACCCATAAAATTAGCTTTTGATGGTAAAACAACCGAAATATCTTATTTGGATGGTAAAGGAATTTTAGCAGCTATTTTTATTTCGATTTTAACTGTGGAACTATATCGTATAATGCGTGAAAAGAATTTTGGACGCATTAAATTACCGGATTCTGTCCCTGATTCACTTTCTGAAACATTTGCTTCATTATGTCCTGGAATTGTTTTAATCGCTCTTTATTCAGTTTTATTTATTATATTCTTTAACATGAAAACTACATTACCTGGTTGGGTATATACAAAACTTGCACCAGCATTTACAGTAGCAGATAGTATGCCTTTTGTAGTTATCATGACAGCAATTGTACAATTGTTCTGGTTCTTTGGGGTTCACGATGCAGCTTTCTCTGGAATTTTAGCACCTATTCGTGAAAGTGGACTATCTGTTAATGCTGCAGCTAAGTTAGCAGGACATGCAATGCCTCGTACATTTACAACTCCATTTTGGGTATATTTCTGTATTATAGGAGGATGTGGATCAGTACTTGCTTTAGCAATTTTACTTTGTAAATCTAAATCTAAACAATTAAAAACGGTCGGACGTGTTGGCCTAATTCCAGCATTTTTCAATATCTCAGAGCCAATCATTTTTGGAGTTCCATTAATGTTAAATCCAATTTTCTTTATTCCATTTATCTTAACTTCAACATTAAATTGCTTTATCGCATATTTATGTACTAATTTAGGTATAATTGGAAAATCATTCGCAATGTTATCATGGAATATGCCTTCTGTATTTGGAGCATTTTTATCAACAATGGATATTAAGGCTTTGATTCTTGTTGTAGCGTTAATCGTATTAGATGGAGTTATTTATTATCCATTCTTAAAAGTTCAAGAAAAAGAATTGCTTGAAGTCGAAGAAGAAGAATGATATTAATTAAGGCGCTATTATGCGCCTTAATTTATTTAGAGGAGGAAATTATGTCAACAGCACACAATAACGCAAATAGAGAAGATGTCGCGAAAGTTGTTTTAATGCCAGGCGATCCTTTAAGAGCCAAATTGATTGCCGAAAATTTTTTAAAGGATGCCGTATTATTTAATGATGTACGAGGTATGCTTGGATATACAGGTACTTATAAAGGAAAAAGAGTTTCTGTCATGGGAAGTGGTATGGGTATGGCCAGCATGGGAATTTATTCGTATGAACTTTTTAAATTCTATGATGTAGATGCCATTATACGAGTTGGTAGTACAGGAAGTTATTCTGAAAAATTACCAATGAAGTCTGTAGCTTTAGTCAAAGGAAGCTATTCAGAATCTACCTATGCCTTAGCACAAAGTGGTGATACAGATACAATGCAATATCCAGATGAAGATTTAAATAAGTTGATTGAAAGTGTAAGTCAAGAAGTTTCAATTCCTGTTGTAAAGACAAATACACATTCTAGTGATGTTTTCTACTATGAAGGGGATTTGGAACAACCAGAAAAAATGGTTGAAGAGCAAGATGCACTTTGTGTCGAAATGGAGAGTTTTTCCCTATTCCACAATGCTAAGGTATTGAATAAAAAGGCAGCTTGTTTATTAACTGTATCTGATTCTTTATGTACACATGAACATTTAAGTACTGAAGAAAGACAAACATCTTTTAATGAAATGATTACCCTTGCCTTAGAAAGTGCAATTCGTTTATGAAATACAAAAAAATAGTTTGTGTCGTTATTGATTCTTTTGGGATTGGACAAGCTACAGATACCAAAGAATTTGATGATGTAGGTGCCGATACTTTTGGACATATCCTAGAATATCGCCCGGATTTAAAGATAGATAATCTATATCAATTAGGTTTAGGAAATCTTCATTCGAGTGGTAAAGCTTTACAATCAAAAGGCTATGCTTGTAAGATGCATGAGGCGAGCTGTTCCAAAGATACAATGACTGGTCATTGGGAAATGATGGGAATTCATACGACAAAACCTTTTAAAACATTCACTGAAAATGGTTTTCCTGATGAATTGGTTCAGGAATTAGAAAGATTAACTGGCCATGTCTTTATTGGAAATAAAAGTGCAAGTGGAACGGAAATCTTAGATGAATTGGCCATGGAAGAAATTCAATCGGGTGGAAAGAAATTGATACTTTATACATCTGCTGATAGTGTTCTACAAATTTGTGGACATGAAGAAGTGACTGGATTAGATGAGCTATATCGTGTATGTCAGATTGCTCGAGAAATAACTTTAAAACCAGAATACAAGGTAGGAAGAGTCATTGCCCGCCCTTATGTAGGAGATTCGGTGGGTCACTTTACACGCACTAGCAACCGTCATGATTATGCGTTGTCTCCATCGAGTAAAACCGTTTTAGATGTGTTAAAATCTCATTCATTGGATGTGATTAGCATTGGTAAGATTTCTGATATTTTTAATGGACAGGGAATCACAAAAAGCATTCATTCGACTTCGAGTCATGAGGGTATGCTTCAAACTATTGAAGAAATGAAAAAAGATTTTACAGGTTTATTATTTACGAACCTTGTGGATTTTGATGCCAAGTGGGGCCATCGAAGAAATGTTTCTGGATATGCTGATGAGCTTGAAAATTTTGATCTTTTATTAGGCCAGCTACTTGGTGTTATTGATTCAGATACACTATTGATTATAACGGCCGATCATGGAAATGATCCAACCTATAAAGGAACGGATCATACTCGAGAGTGTGTACCATGTTTAATGTATTCACCTAGTATGAAAGAACATGGAATATTGGACGATTCAAGTTCGTTTGGGGTTCTTGGTGCAAGTGTTTTAGATAACTTTGATTTATCAAAACCATCTGATCTGATTGGTGAGTCTATTCTTGATTTGATAAAATAGAAAAAATATATTAACTTATTTTAGCATTTATTTTCGTTTTGGTATCCCCTATGAAACTGCCAAAACATAGGGGAGGTAATTTTTATGAACAAAATGGAACATATGGAAATCAAACAATTGGTGGTTTCTATGAGTTTGCCCATCATCATTTCGATGGTGATCCAGGCTTTATATAATATTGTCGACAGTATCTTTGTCGCAAAGGTATCGAGTGATGCACTAACCGCTGTATCTTTATGTTATCCGGTACAAACCATTATGATTGCGATTGCATGTGGTACAGCCGTTGGCTTTAATACATTGCTTGCACGATACTTAGGCGAAAAGAAATTTGATTATGCGAATAATACAATGATGCATGGAATCTTGTTAGGACTTGTGAATGGACTTGTCTTTTTAGTTTTGGGTTTACTTTTTTCTAATGTATTCTTATCTTTGTTTACATCAGATCAAAATGTAATTCCATTAGCCAATACGTATATTCGTATATGTACGATGTTTTCATTTAGTGTCTTTGTACAAATCATTTTCGAAAGAATTATGCAGGCAACAGGAAATGCCATTTATAACATGGTTATGCAAGGAGCAGGAGCCATTATTAATATTATTCTAGATCCAATCTTGATCTTTGGATGGTTTGGTCTACCTGAAATAGGTGTTGCCGGAGCTGCCATTGCGACCGTTATTGGACAGTTTTGTGCCATGCTTATTGGATATGTAATTACGAAGGTAAAAATAAAAGAATTGGATATCCATATGCGTAATTTTTCCTTTTCTACACCTATTCTTTGTAAAATCTATAAAGTAGGAGTTCCTGCCATCTTAATGCAGTCTGTATTAAGTTTTATGACTGTTTTTATGAATATGATTCTAGCACCAATCTCAGCTATGGCGATTACTGTCTTTAGTGTTTACTATAAATTACAGAATTTCTTGAATATGGCAGTGCTTGGAATCACCAATGCCTTGATTCCAATTGTTGCCTATAATAATGGGGCTAACAGAAAAGATCGAGCAATTGAAGCTATACAATTTTCTATGATTTTATCGATTTTTATTATGGCTGTAGGAACAATTGTATTTCAATTATTCCCTAAACAATTATTAGCCATGTTTAGTGCGAATGACCAGATGTATGGATTAGGAATACCCGCATTAAAAATCATTAGCTTAAGCTTTGTGTTTGCCGGTATCAGTATGGTACTATGTGCTGCCTTCCAGACTTTAAATAAGGCAAATACTTCATTAATGATCACTTTGGCTAGACAATTAGTCATTTTGATTCCATTGACATATGGCTTAATGAAGTGTTTTGGCATTCATGTAGGTTGGTATGCCTTTGTTGTTACGGAATTTATATGCACTATGTATTCATTATTTGAATGGAGAAAAATGAAAAGGTAGCATTCGCTACCTTTTTGCGTATTTAAATGTATACATACATATGGATGTGGCAATGGCCACGTTTAAACTTTCGAAAGTTTCCATTTCAATTTTGACAATATGATTACTTAAATCAATCAATTCCTTGCGCACACCCTGTCCTTCATTACCAACTAGAATTGCGTATTTTTTACTTGGCTTAATATCTTGAAGATTCTTGTGATTATCATGTAGAGCTGTGGCATACACTTCAATATTTCTTTCTTGAAGCTTTTTAATTTTTTCTACTAAATCCGTTTGGATAACAGGAATATAGAAAAGGGCTCCTTGACTGGACTGAATCGTTTTTGGGTTGTAGATATCGGCACAACCCTTTGACATATAAATAGAGTCAATGCCAAAAGAATGAGCGGTTCTTAAAATCGTACCTACATTTCCTGGATCTTGTACATTATCTAGTAATAGAATATTTTCTTCTTTTTCTGGCTTTAAGTTTAGTTTTTTACATAAACCAATCATCTTTGAATTTGAATTCTGGTTTGACAATTTGTTTAATACTTGTTGCGTTACGGTTTCATAGTTAAACTCTATTGGACATTCGAGTCCTTCAAGGATAAATAATTCTTGTAGAGCATGTGCGTTAAATGCTTCTTTAACCATATGTTCGCCTTCGACGAGAAATAAATTTGTCTTATCTCTTTCTTTTTTTTGAATCAGTTTGGCGTATTCTTTTATTTTCTTATTGTTTATTGATTGAATCATAAGAAAATATTACCATACTTCGGCTTGAAAAAAAACATGGACTTCGATATAATTTGAAATGTTAAAGCAATGAGAAGACATAGTAACTATTTAACGCTTAGATCAGAGAGTAAACCGATTGGTGAAAGGTTTATATGAGTAGGGATAGTGAATTCACCTTTGAGCAAGAGTTAAAACCTCTTCCGTTTCATACGGTTATCATGGTTAATTAAGTGTGTCTATCAAGACGAAGCAAGATGGTAACGCGGCAGTAGTCGTTCTTGCGTCGTCTTTTTTTGTTTTTAGGGAAAGGAAGAACAACATGAAAACAATCGAAGAGCTTTTGCAGGAAGCTACACAAAAAATTCAAGATGTCAAAGATTCATCTTCATTGAATGATTTACGTGTCTTGTATCTAGGTAAAAAAGGACCTGTTCAAGAGTTGATGAAGGGTATGAAAGATTTGTCGAAAGAAGAAAAACCTATCTTTGGACAAAAGGTCAATCAATTGAAACAAGATCTTTCTAAGATGATTGAAGAAAAGAAAGAACAATTGGCGGCTTTAGAAATGCAAAAAAAGATCGAATCTGAAAAAATCGATATTACATTACCTGGTCGTAAACCAGAATTAGGGAATGCGCACCCATTAAATTTGGTACGCCAAGAATTGGAAGATTTATTCATTGGTTTAGGATATCAGGTTATTGAAGGTGATGATATTGTGGATGATGAATATTGTTTTGAAAGAGCTAATATTCCTAAGGATCACCCAGCACGTGATATGCAGGATTCTTTATATATTGATCCAAATCGTTTATTGAGAACACATACTACGGCCATTCAGATGGTTGTATTAGAAGAAAGTGCACCAAATTTACCAATCAAAGTTGTATGTCCAGGTAAGGTATATCGCCGTGATGATGATGATGCAACGCACTCTCACCAATTCATGCAGATGGAAGGTTTAGTTATTGGTGAAAAGGTCACTTTAGCGGACTTAAAGGGAACTTTAGAATTTATGGCCAGAAAGTTATTTGGTCAAGATCGTCAGATTCGTTTTAGACCTAGTTATTTCCCATTTACAGAACCAAGTGTAGAAGTCGATGTTTCTTGTCACATTTGTAATGGAAAAGGATGCCCAACATGTAAAGGTACTGGATGGATTGAAATTCTAGGTGCTGGAGAAGTGCATCCAAACGTATTAAAGATGGCTGGTTATGATCCAGAAAAATGTAGTGGTTTTGCGTTCGGTGTAGGTGTTGAGCGTGTTGCGATGTTGAAGTATGGCATTGATGATATTCGTCATTTCTATACAAATGATAAACGATTCAATTCTACATTCAAACGTTATGAGTAGGAGGATTTAAATATGCGTATTTCAAGAAAATGGTTTAATCAATTTATGGATGTACAAGATCTTTCTATTGAAGAAATGGCAAAACGTATTACAGATGCGGGTTTTGAAGTAGAAGGTATTGAACATTTATCGCAAGGAACAAATTTAGTGATTGGTCACGTTGAAACTTGTACGGAACACCCAGACAGTGATCACTTGCACTGTACAACTGTCAATGTAGGAAATGAAGTTGTCAATATTGTATGTGGCGCACCCAATGTGGCTGCAGGACAAAATGTAATTGTTGCACTACCAGGTGCTGTTTTACCTGGTGGAGAAATCAAGAATGGTGTGATTCGTGGCGTTGAAAGTAATGGTATGATTTGTTCATTACTAGAACTTGGTGTAGATCCAGCTAGTTTAAATGAAGATCAAAAGAGTGGTATTGAAGTATTACCTGCTGATGCGCCTGTAGGAAATACAGATCCACTTGGCTATTTAGGTTTAGATGATGAAGTGTTAGATATTGGTTTAACGCCAAATCGTAATGATTGTTTAGCTGCATTTAATATGGCAAAAGAAGCGGGGGCCATCTTAAATCGTGAAGTTAAACTTCCAAATTATGAAGGTGTTAGTGATGTAGGTACACCTAGTAACTTGCATGTTGAAAGTACAACATCAAAATGTCCATTATTCTATGGCAAAGTTATTAATCATTTAACAATCAAGGAAAGTCCAAAATGGATGAAAGAATTATTGGCGGCTAGTGGTGTAAAATCAATTAATAATATTGTCGATATTTCAAATATCGTTATGTTAGAAACAGGGCAACCAATGCACTTCTATGATGCGAAATCTTTGCCAAGTCAAAGTATTGTCGTAGCCGATGGCTTTGATGAAGAATATACAGCCTTAGATGGTGTGACTTATAAATTACAACCAGAAGATATCGTCATCACAAATCAAGGTAAACCAATCGGTATTGCCGGTGTTATGGGTGGAGATGATTCTAAGATTTTAGATACAACGGATTCAATTATTATTGAATGTGCAATTTTCGATCATGTTGCGATTCGTAATACAGCACGCCGATTAAATTTATCAACGGATGCGAGTGTTCGTTACCAAAAAGGTATTGAGCCATTAGCTAGTAAAAAAGCATTGGATCGTGCCGTTCAATTGTTGATTGAATATGCGGATGCGACAGGTATTGAAGAAACAGTTCAATATGGACAGGTTCCTTATGAACCAAAATCAATTTCTTGCACTTTAGAAGCTATTAATAATCGTTTAGGCACTGACTTTAACTTAGATGAAGTTGTCGATGTATTTGCACGTTTAGACTTTGAACCTGAAGTAACTAATGATTTGATTACTTGCCACATTCCAAGTTCAAGAACCGATATGGAAGGTATGGCCGATCTAAGTGAAGAAGTTATTCGTATGTTAGGTTATGATCGTTTGCCAAGTACGCTTCCAGTTATGCCAATGACAGAAGGTAAATTAACGTATAAACAACAATTGACTCGTCAAGCACGTCAATTCTTATGTAGTCAAGGTTTACAAGATTGTTTAACGTATACTTTGGTTAGTACAGAAAAGAAAGACAATGCGATTTTTAATAATGATGAAGCAATCGAACTAGCTAGTCCTATGAGTGAAGAGCGTCGCTACATTCGTACAAGTATTTTGCCAAGCTTATTAGATGTTGTTTCTTATAACCGTGCTCGTAATATCAAAGATATCAATGTCTTTGAATTGAGTGATGTAGCTGGTGTAAGTGGTGCTAAAATGCATTTAGCTATTGCCATGAGTGGAAATTTACAACAAACTCGTTGGACAAGTGATGTAACACCAAGCGATTTCTACACATTAAAAGGTTTAGTAGAAGCTTTCTTTGAACAAATTGGTATTGCAGCTCAAAGAATTTCATTTGTAGAAAATGATATGGATACAACACACTTCCACCCATATCGCAGTGCTAAGATCATGTTAGGAAAAGATTGTGTTGGATTATTAGGTGATATTCATCCTCAATATGGTAAGAATATTGTGATGGCTGAACTTGATTTTGATGCGTTGATCGATGTGAAGAAATCCAAAATCAAATTCACTCCAGTTTCAAAATATCCAAGTGTATCTCGTGACTTGGCATTCGTTTTAGATCGTACAATGCCGGTACAAAAGGTAGTGGACACAATTAATAAACAGGGTCGTTTAAATAAAGAAATGATCATTCGTGATGTAGAAGTATTTGATGTTTATGAAGGTGAACACGTAAATAAAGATGAAAAATCTGTTGCGTTATCGATCACATTCCAGTCGGATTCTCATACATTAAAAGATGAAGAAATCAATCAAGTGTTTGAAGCTATCCTTGAACATATTCAAAAAGATTGCAACGCAACACTTCGTAGTTAAGAGATGTTTTTGACATCTCTTTTCTTTTGTCCACGAAATCTTGTAAAGGGCTTACAAAAAGATTAAAATAAGACATATAAGGAGATTTTTTTCTATGCAAAAATATATTTTAGCAATCGACCACGGAACAACAAGTACGCGTGCTGTTTTATTTGATAAAGCAGCCAATGTGGTTGAGATTGCCCAAAAAGAAACGACAATATCTTACCCGCATCCAGGATGGGTAGAACAAGATGCCAATGAGATTTGGTTGGCGTGTTTGGCCGTGATGAGTGAGGTCATCTTAAAAAGTAAGATCCGTCCAGAACAAGTGGCTGCCATTGGAATAAGTAATCAGCGTGAAACAAGTGTTTTATGGGATGCATCAACAGGGCTTCCTGTAAATCCTGCCATTGTATGGCAGTCTAAACAGACAAAGAGTATTTGTGATAGTTGGAAGGAAAAAGGGTATGAAGATGTTGTGAAGGCGAAAACGGGACTCCGTATAGATCCTTATTTTTCTGCAAGCAAGATTCGGTTTATTTTTGATCAAAATCCAGCTGTCTATGAAAAGGCAAAAAAAGGCGAAGTGTTATTTGGAACAATGGATAGCTGGATCGTATGGAAGTTATCGGGTTCCTTAACGCATATTACGGATGTATCGAATGCGAGTCGTACTCTATTGTTTAATATTCATACGTTATCTTGGGATGAAGAATTATTAGAAATGTTTGATATTCCTAGACAAATCTTGCCAGAAGTCAAACCGACATCCTATGTGTATTGTAAGACAGCTTCGTATCATTTTTTTGGTCAAGAAGTTCCAATTTGTTCCGTTGTAGGTGATCAGCAGGCGGCTTTATTTGGTCAAGGCTGCTTTAGTGCGGGTGGCATTAAGAATACATATGGAACAGGTGGTTTCATGTTGATGAATACAGGCGATAAAATCGTCGAATCAAAGAATGGTTTATTGTCGACGGTCGCTTGGCAAATTGGTAATCAAGTCAATTATGCTTTAGAAGGAAGTATCTTTGTTTCAGGTAGTTTAATGAAGTGGCTTCGTGATCAGTTGCAGTTATTTGAAAATACAAAAGATACGCAGGGCATGGCAGAAAGTATTGAAAATACAAATGGTGTCTATATTGTACCGGCCTTTGTAGGGTTGGGGGCTCCATATTGGGATGATGCTTGTCAGGCAACTATTGTTGGTTTAACTTTTGGAGCCAATAAAAATCATATTGTTCGCGCAGCCTTGGAATCTATGGCCTATCAGTCAAAAGATGTGTTAGAGGCAATGAAGCAAGACAGCCAGATTGAGATTTCATCGTTGAAGGTGGATGGTGGAGCTGCTGCCAATAATTTCTTGTTGCAGTTCCAGAGTGATTTACTTCAAATGCCTGTTCAACGTTTTAAGACCAATGAATTAACGGCTTTAGGTGCAGCTTATTTGGCAGGACTTTCTTGTGGGTATTGGACACAAGATGAGCTTGGGGTAGATCTTCAAAAAGAGTTTGTGCCTAAAAAGAGTGATGAAGAAATGGATAGCTTGTATTCAAACTGGAAAAAGGCGGTAAAAACTTGCCAGAGTTATAAATAAAAGTTAGAATATTGGCATGGAAATTTATACAAAAGAAGATTTTAAACAAATATTTATCGACTTGGGCATTGAAAAGGGGAGTAAAATTTTATTAGAAGCAGATCTATCTTGTTATAGTGGCTTGGTGGGTAACTATCAAATGCTGATAGAAACACTGCAAGAATTGATTGGAGATACAGGTTTATTGTGCATGCCTTGTTTCTCATATTCTTGTCTGGATCCTGCTTGTACGGATACGATATATCCTTTCGAAAAATGGAAAGAAGTGCGTGAAAACTTGCCTGGCTACCATGTGATGTACACGCCTAGTGAAATCTATCAAGAGTGCACAAATTTGTTTTTGCATTATAAAGATGTATATCGTTCAAATCATCCTGTATATAGTTTTGCGTATTGGGGATGTTTTGATGAAAACCTGTTAAAGGTGGATGTCAATGATGCACTAAGTTTTAAGGGAAGTCTTTCTTTCTTGCATGAAAAAAAGGCTTGCAACCTTCTAATTGGTGTATCACCAGAAAAGAGTTTAATGGTGCAGGCACTTTCAAATGAGTATCAACTGGGTAAGACTGTAGTACAAAGAGCTTTTCTTCATTCGAAGCGTCAATTGACAAAGTCATTCCTTGTTCAAATTGTAGATGATGACTTATCTAGAGATTTACTGGATGGTTTGACGGTTCTACAAAGTGATTCGAGTCTAGATGATATCTTCGTACTTAGAAAAGAGGAATAAAGAATTCGCAGATCTTTTCTAAGGTGGCTTGGTCTTCTTTTGAGAAGTTATTGAATTCAAAAGAATCAACATCTAAGATGGCAACGAGTTTGTCATCTTTTTTTACAGGAATACAGATTTCAGAATTGGAAGCACAATCGCAGGCAATGTGACCTGAAAATTTATGTACATCTTCAATTCTTTGTGTTTCTTGTGTTTTAGCGCAAGTACCTACAACACCTTTTCCATATGGTATGCGTGTACAGGCAACTTTTCCTTGGAAAGGTCCTAGAGTACATTCGTTGTTTGTTTCATCACAAATATAGAAGCCTAGCCAATTGATGTTTTCCATTTCATGATAGAGTAGAGCTATTAAATTTGAAATATTTGCGATGTTTGGCAGTGTATCATCAATTAAATAACTGCATTGTTCAATTAAAATTTCATTCATTTTTATCACCGTACTTATTTTACCAAAAAATGTATAAAATTAGTGACTTTTGTCATTGAAAAAAAGCTTTTTTTTAAGTAGTATATAAGTGTAAATAAAGCTTTTATTTAAAAGGCTTAGGGAATTCGGGATTGATACTAATACTTCTGCAAGAATAACAGACAGTAAAATTGATAGCGCGAATCATTTTTGGTGTCAAAAACAAATTTTGACGGAGAGAAGATTCTAGTAGGCTTGACGGGGCTGAATGAATCTTCTTTTCTTTTTTTAAAAAATTTTAAAAAAAGGGGTTTACAAGATGGAAATGATTTGGTAATATAGATGAGCACTGCTG
>ERZ834798.1926-NODE-1926-length-16488-cov-3.144648_pt1 | contig 16488 bp, 15 predicted proteins | sample MGYA00519689_ERZ834798 | MGnify/ENA primary metagenome ERZ834798 (study PRJEB31850, sample SAMEA3708761) | human gut metagenome | biome: human gut; feature: human-associated habitat; material: faeces | place: China | collected 2014 ...
AAAAATATTTTTATAAAATTGTAAAATCCAATGGATGATTGTTTTTATAAACCAATAGGGATATAAAAGAAAAAAATTATAAATAAAAGACATAAATTCACCTCTTTGAGATTATAACATAAGGAGCATTCTATGAAAAAATTACTTTTTAAAATGATTATAATATTATTAGTTATTATTACTGGTTTTTGTGGGTACTATGGTTATTTAGGCTATCAAATTTACCAAGATAAAATCCAAGAACAATCTTTATCTGAAAGAGTCAATCAACTAAAGAGTAAAGAAGATTATGTCACGCTTGATCAAATTTCACCGATATATAAAGAAGCAGTATTAGAAAGCGAAGATCGACGTTTTTATCAACATGGTCCTGTAGATTATTATGGTTTAGCACGTGCGATGTTGACAAACCTTACAACCTTTTCTTTTAAAGAGGGTGGATCGACCATTACTCAACAGCTCTCAAAAAATCTATGTCTTTCTTTTGAAAAAAATCTTTCCCGTAAATTTGCAGAGGTCTTTATCGCTAGGGATTTAGAAAAAATGTATAGTAAAGATGAAATATTAGAGATGTATTTAAATATTACTTATTTAGGTGAAGGAAATTATGGGATTCAAGCAGCAAGTCAATATTATTATCATATTGATGCAATAGATTTAAATAAGCAACAAAGTGATATACTAGTTAAAACTTTAAAAAGACCAAGTGTTTATAATCCATCTAAAGTGAATTAAAAGACAGCAATTAAGCTGCCTTTTTTTCTAAGCATTTTTCACAGATACCTGACATATTGATATCAATAACATCAATATGATGCTTGTACGTTTTTTCAAATTGTTTAATAATTTTTTCATCATTATTATCAAGATCATAGATTGTTTGGCAACAGTTACACATAAAGTGCATATGTGGTTGAATATTGCCATCATAGTGAACCATGGTATCTCCTAAATCGAGTTTCTTGATTTGTTTTGTTTCAACAAGTTGATTTAAATTACGATATACTGTTCCTAAGCTTAAATGGGGATAATCTACTTTTAAGTCCTGATAAATCATTTCTGCAGTAGGGTGATCATATCTATGTTTTAAATTGTTGAAAATGAGTTCTCTTTGTTTAGAGTATCGAATCTTAATTTCTTTCATAAGTGTCTCCTAATAGTAATGGTTACTATTATTATAAATAAATACCATATATCTGTCAAATCAATCCAAATTGAAGAAATAGTAAACAAAGAATAAAAGAAAGAATTCCATGATAGAGACGAGAAAGAAAATATTTTTTAAAAGAATAGGGAATAGCTTCTAAGAGATTATCAGCTTGCATCATAACGGAAAAACCACTAAAAGAGAGAAAGAAACATACAAAAGGAAGCATTTTTTTGGACTGATGAATGATCTTTAAAGAGCCACTACTAAATTCTAAAATTCCTTTAAGATAATCAAAAGAAAATTGAGGAAAAACATCTTGTAAAAAAGAAACAAAAAATTGGAAAATCAACATATATCCTAAAATAAAGAGGAAAGCATAGACACTGGAAAGGACACTTTTTTTAAAGGCTTTTACAAAAGAAAGATGTGGTTGTTTTAGAGTTTGTCGTACTTGTTTAAAGGTAAGTTTTTTTTGAGGATGGTGATAAAATAAGGCAAGTATGAGACTTGGTAGAAGGTGACAAATAAAAATCAAAAGAGAATAGGGTGTGTTTAAGGAAACAAAAATAAAAGAGATGGAACTAAAAGAAGCAATGGAGAGAAGATGTTGAAGTTCATCAAGGTCAATATAATTTAATTCATAAGCTTCTTTAATGATTTTTACATTGGTTGGATAGCCACAAAAAAAGGAAACAAAATAAAGAGAGGACATCATTGGTGTCAATGAAAATAAATTATAAAAAGGAATTTGTAAAAAATAAGCAAGGATATCTAAAATACCTAGATTTAAACAAAGTGAAACAAGAATCATGAACGGAAGTAAAGAGGGTAGAAGATTTTTAAAGACAATGGTAATGACATCATGGCTGACATCAACAATTGTTGACATATGAAAAAAAGAAAAAAGTGTTAAAAATGTGACAAAGAGTAAAGTAAAATAGTCATTATATCTTTTCATAGCGTCTCCTAATTGGTAGAATACTTAAAGAGGTGAAAGAATGAAGGCAATCTTAGTATTAACATCAACAAATCCTTTTTATGAAGAAGAATTAAAATCTTTATGTGAGGCGTGTCATATTGAAGTGGTAGATGTGGTGATTCAAAAATTAGAAAAAATAAATCCAGCAACGTATATTGGTAAAGGTAAAATTGAAGAAATTAAATTAAAACTTCAAGATGAAATGGTTATCTTTGATGATGAATTGACACCATTACAGGTTAAAAACTTAACGGATTTACTTGAAACAGAAGTTACAGATCGAACAGATTTGATTTTACGTATTTTTGATGAGCGTGCTAAAACAAAAGAAGCTAAATTGCAAGTAGAAATTGCTCGTGATCAGTATTTATTACCACGTCTTGTGGGAATGCAAGAACATATGTCTCATCAACAAGGAGGTTCAGGTTTTAGGGGTTCAGGTGAAAAACAAATTGAACTTGATCGAAGAATCATTGCAAGAAAGCTTGCCCGTTCTCGAAAAGAACTTGCTGAAATCGTCAAACAAAGACAAGTACAAAGACAAAGAAGAAAGAATAATCAAATTCCTGTTATTGCTTTAGTAGGCTATACAAATAGTGGTAAATCGACCTTATTGAATACTTTATGCCAGGATAAACAAAAGAAAGTCTTTGAAAAAGATATGTTATTTGCGACTCTAGAAACATCCACAAGACATATTAAAATGAAAAATCATGATTGTTTGCTTACGGATACGGTTGGTTTTATTGAAAGATTGCCACATCATTTAATTCAAGCTTTTCGCTCTACTTTAGAAGAAGTCAAAGAAGCAGATCTTTTATTACATGTTGTAGATACAAGTTTTGAAGACTATCAAATGCAAGTAGAAACAACCAATGAGGTTTTAAAATCATTAGGGGTTGAAAATACACCAATGATTTATGTTTATAATAAAATTGATTTAAATAAATATGCTTATATTCAACCACAATCACCGTATGTTTTTATTTCTGCAAAATATAAAAGAGGTCTTGATTTATTAGAAGATGAAATCTCACATCTTCTCTTTAAAGATTATGAAGTATTTGAACTCTCTATTCCTTATAGTCAAGGAGAAGATTTTAAATATTTACATCAACATTGTTATGTAAAAGAAATAGAATACTTAGAAAAGAGTATTTATTTAAAAATAGAAGCAAGAAGACAAGAAATAAAGAACTATTTACATTATTGTTTAAAACATTAAAAAAATAAGCCAAAATTGGCTTATTTTTGATATATACGATTAAATTGGAATTTATCTTCTGAAGTTAAACGGATACCTAAACGTTTTAAAGTATCAATATCAGTTTCAGATAAGATAACAGATGAATGAGCTTCGCAATATTGTAATTGTTCAATACAAGATAAAGCTTTTTTAGCATTTTCATTATTATTTGCAGAAATAGATAATGAAAGTAAAACTTCATCTGTATGTAAACGAGGATTCTTATTCTTTAAGATTCCTTTTTTTAGTTTAGATACGGGTTCAATAACTTCAGGCTCAATAAGCAAAATATCATCATCAATATTGGCAAGATATTTTAATGCATTTAATAAACATGCTGAAGCACTTCCAAGTAAAGATGTTGTTTTACCAGTAATAATATGTCCATCATTAAGTTCAATCGCAAATCCTGGTTCATTGGTTTGTTCTTCGATTTCTAATGCAGGATTGACACATTTACGATCTGTAGCTTTTAAAGCTAAAGAAAGCATGATGGCTTCGATTTTAGAAATAGCTGATTTATCAACAAGACCACGTTTAAAATCAAGTTTTGTTTGATAATAACGACGAATAATTTCTTGTTTACTTGCTTCTTTACATGCTTCATCATCAATAATTGCATTTCCAGCCATATTTACACCCATATCAGTAGGTGATTTATAAGGACAAGTTGACATGATTTTTTTGAATGTTGATTCTAAAACCGGAAAGATTTCAACATCTCTATTATAGTTGACAGTTGTTTCGTTATAAGCTTCTAAATGGAATGGGTCAATCATATTGACGTCATTTAAATCTGCAGTTGCTGCTTCATAAGCTAAATTGACTGGATGTTTTAAAGGAATATTCCAAATAGGGAATGTTTCAAACTTCGCATATCCTGCTTTAATACCATGAGTATATTCATGATAAAGTTGTGATAAACAAGTCGCCATTTTTCCACTTCCTGGACCAGGTGCTGTTACGACAACAAGTGGTTTTGTTGTTTCAATGTAATCATTGATTCCAAATCCTTCTTCTGAAACGATTTTTTCAATATCATTTGGATAACCTGCAATAGGATAATGCCTAAAGACTTTAATTCCTAAGTTTTCTAGTTTCTTTTGAAAAGCAATAGCATGTACTTGGTTTTCAAAACGTGTAATTGTAACACTTCCAACATAAAGTCCAATGTTTTGGAAAGCATCAATCAATCTTAAAACTTCTAAATCATAAGTGATTCCTAAATCACCACGCATTTTATTGTTTTCAATGTCATTGGCGTTAATGACAATAATAATTTCTGCATCTTGTTTCAATTCTAATAACATTTTTAATTTACTATCAGGTTCAAATCCTGGTAAAACACGAGATGCATGGTGGTCATCAAATAATTTACCACCAAATTCTAAATAAAGCTTATTATCAAATTGTTTGATACGTTCTTTGATATGTTTTGATTGTAATTCAATGTATTTTTCGTTACTAAATCCAATTTTTCTCATCTTTCATTTTCTCCCTGTTCCTTATTATATATAATTTGTCTTATTTTTAAACAAAATAATAATTATTTATCAATATTGAAGAAATATCAATGTTTTGATAAAATAATGGTTATTAAGAGGGGGATTATTATGAATCTTAAAAATAGACATTTTTTAACATTAAAAGATTATTCTAAAGAAGAAATTAAATACTTATTAGATTTAGCACATCAATTAAAAGCAGATAAAAAAGCGGGAAAAATTGGACAACATTTATTAGGGAAAAATGTATGTTTGATTTTTGAAAAAACATCAACAAGAACACGTTGTTCATTTGAAGTGGCTGTTTTAGATGAAGGTGGACATGCGACATTTTTAAGTAACTCACAAATGGGGAAAAAAGAATCCATTGAAGATACAGCTAAAGTACTTGGAAGAATGTATGATGGAATTGAATTTAGAGGCTTTAAACAAAGTACAGTTGAGGCATTACGTGACTATTCTGGAGTACCGGTTTGGAATGGTTTAACTGATGTTGATCATCCAACTCAAACACTTGCTGATTTTCTTACAATTGAAGAACATTTAGATAAACCATTAGAAGATATTAAATTTGTCTTTACTGGAGATATTCGTAACAATGTATGTTATGGTTTAATGTATGGAGCTGTTAAAATGGGAATGCATTTTGTTTGTCTAGGTCCAAAATCATTACATATCGATCCAGAAGTTTTAGCTTATTGTAAAGAAGAAGCTAAAAAATCAGGTGGAACAATTGAAGTGACAGATAATGTTGATGAAGCAGTTAAAGAAGCTGATGTTATTTATACAGATATTTGGGTAAGTATGGGGGAAGATGAAAGCTTATATAAACCAAGAGTAGAAATGTTATCACCATATAAAGTAACTCAAGAAATGATGAGTAAAACAGGTAAGGATTCGACTTTATTTATGCATTGTTTACCTTCATTCCATGATTTTGAAACAACTGTAGCAAAAACAAAACATGAAGAAGGTATTGATATTCGAGAAGTTGAAGATGAAGTCTTTAGATCAAAAAATTCTGTAGTTTTTGATGAAGCTGAAAATAGAATGCATACAATTAAAGCTGTCATGGTCGCAACAATTGGAAAAGATGCTTAGGCATCTTTTTTAAATTTGTTTCTTTTTTAAGCAAATTATTTAATTTTGTGCTATGATAATTTTAGGTGATCAATATGAAAGGTAAGACATATGTACTTTCTGATATTCATGGTAATTTTGAAATATTTAAAAGAATGTTAGAAAAAATACAATTTAATAGTCATGATCAACTTTATATACTTGGAGACATTTGTGATCGCGGACCTTGCAGTTTAGATATCTATTTTTATATTCAAAAGTTTGATAATATTACTTTACTTAAAGGCAATCATGAATATATGATGCAAGAAGCTTTAAAAGAAGCAATTGATCATAATGATTTTGATTTTCCTAGTTGTGAATTTAAATTATGGGCACAAAATGGTGGAGAAAAAACAATAGAAAATATTCGAAATTATTTATGTAAAAAGAATTTGTATCATTGTGATTATACAATTGTAAGAAATGTCTTTTTGAGAAATCTTTATAATTATCTTAAAAACTTACCTTTATATATTGAACTTACTGTTAATCATAAAGATTATGTATTAGTACATGCAGGAATAGATCCCGAAAATTCATTAGAAGATCAAGAAGAAGATACGCTTTTATGGATTCGAGATTATTTCTTTTTAAGTGAATGTGACTTAAAAAAGACATATATTTTTGGACATACACCACTTTGTTTTATTAATAGAGATCAAAGTTTTAATGTTTGGTATGATGATGAATTTCATAATAAGATAGGTATAGATGGTGGTCTTGCTTTAGGAGAAAGAGGACAACTGAATTGTATATGTTTAGATGATGATAAAGTTTTTGTAATCAAAATGAGTGAGGTTAATCATGCGTAGTGCTTTTTATAATTTAATTAATTTTATTAATACGGCTAAAGTAGATGATGTTTATGCAAATGCAGCTAAAAAGATATTAGAAAATATTAATAAAATACCAGAGTTAAATATTACAGATGTTGCAGAAATGTGTTTTGTTTCTACAGCAACAATTTCAAGACTATGTCGAAAACTTAATTATGAAAGCTTCAGTGATTTTAAAATGGATGTGACCATGAATTTACGTTATTTTAATCATGATTCAATGCGTATGCAATTTGACCATCAACTTCCTGTTTTACCAGTTGCAGGAAAAACAACTAAAGATTTATTTAATGATCATTTTGAAAATATTGTACAAAACTTAAGATCAACTTATGAAATGATCGAATTTGAAGAATTAGAAAAACTGGTAGATCTTATTTATCAAAGTAATGAAATTTGTTTTGCGGGTAACTTTTTTACCCAATCTGTTTCCATGCAACTACAAATTGAATTATCCTATTTAGGAAAGAAATGTACAGGAATGTATCCTTTACAAAGTCAAAAAGAAGTGGTTCGTGATTTAACAGGAAATGATTTGATTATTGTTTCTTCGATTGCAGGAGGTTATTGGCAAGATCATCCAGATATGTTAAGAGAGATTGCAAAAAGTAGAGCACATAAAATATGTATTACTCAAGTAGAAAATATACCATATCAAGAGCAATTTGATATGATTATTCAAGTAGGAACAGATCATTTATCTTTGATTGGTAAGTTTTCGATTACGTACATTTTTGAATTATTAGAAGCGCTTTATCATATAAAATATGGAAGAGCATAAGAAAAAGGGCAAACGCCCTTTTTAAAATTGTTTTAAGTATTCTTCATTTAAAGCAATAACTTTTTTCATCATCTCTTGACCACATGCACCTATAGTATTTCTTTTGTTAACGCACGTATTAACATCAATAGCTTGATAAACATCTTTTTCAAAAACATCAGAAATATTTTTAAATTCTTCTAAAGTTAATTCATCAAGATCTTTATTTTGACTAATTGCATATAAGACAAGTTGTCCAATAATACCATGTGCATCTCTAAAAGGAACACCTTTATTGACAAGGTAATCAGCAGCATCAGTAGCGTTTGTAAAACCACCAGTTGCTGATTTTTTCATTTTTTCTTTATTAAATGTTGTTGTTTTTAACATATCACTTAATAATTGAAGACAACCTTTAGTAGTATTTAAAGCATCAAAATACATTTCTTTATCTTCTTGCATATCTTTATTATAAGCAAGAGGTAAACCTTTCATTGTTGTTAAAAATCCCATTAAAGCACCATAAACACGTCCTGTTTTTCCTCTAATTAACTCGCAAATATCAGGGTTTTTCTTTTGTGGCATAATAGAAGAACCAGTAGAGAAAGTATCATCTAGATCAATGAATTGATATTCGTTGGTATTCCAAATAATCATTTCTTCAGATAAACGAGACATATGCATCATCATAGTAGACATCGCACTTAAAAGTTCAATTAAATAATCACGATCTGAAACACCATCAATACTATTTAAACAAGGTCCTTTAAAACCTAAGATTTCAGCACTGTATTCTCTATCTAGAGGATATGTTGTTCCAGCTAAGGCACCTGAACCTAATGGACAATAATCCATTCTTTCATAAATATCATGTAAACGTGATTGATCACGCTTAAACATTTCAAAATAAGCTCCCATATGATGAGCTAAAGTAATTGGTTGTGCTTTTTGTAGATGGGTAAAACCAGGCATGATGGTATCGACATGTTCTTTCATGATTTCATGAATAGTTTTTAATAAATCAACAAGTAAAGTATTCAACATTTCGATTTGATCTTTTGTATAAAGTCTCATGTCTAAAGCAACTTGGTCATTTCTACTTCTACCAGTATGTAATTTTTTACCAGTATCACCAATACGATCAATTAATGTAGATTCGACAAAGCTATGAATGTCTTCAAAGCTTTCATCAATTTCTAATGTTCCATTTTCAACTTCATTTAAAATTTCTTTTAAAGTTTTTTCAATGAGTTGACCTTCTTCTTGTGTTAAGATTTCTTGTTTTGTTAACATTTTTACATGACCAATACTTCCTTTGATATCTTGACTGGCAAAAGTCTTATCAAATTTAATAGAAGCATTAAAATCATAAACAAGTTGGTTTGTAGGTTTAGTGAATCTTCCACCCCATAAATTCATAAATTTCCTCCTTTAAATAAAAAGAGCAGTGGGCTCTTTTTATTTTTTGTTATTTAATTTCATTGCACGTACTTTAGTTGAAAGACCATATAAAGTAATAAATCCTTCAGCGTCATGATGGTCATATAAATCACCAGTTTTAAATGAAGCGATATCTTCATCATATAATGAGTAAGGAGAAGTTGTACCTTCTTTAATAATATTACCTTTATATAATCTAAAGTTTGTTGTACCTGTTACATATTCTTGAGTTTTATCAACAAAAGCAGTTAATGCTTCTCTAAGTGGTGAGAACCATTTAGCAGCATAAACAAGTTCAGCAAATTCAACAGAAACAAGACGTTTATATTTTAGTGTCTCTCTATCTAAGATAAGTTCTTCTAATTGTTGGTGAGCTTCCATTAAGATAGTACCACCTGGTGTTTCATAAACACCTCTTGATTTCATACCAACAACACGGTTTTCTACGATGTCAATAATACCAATACCATGTTGACCACCGATTTCATTTAATTTTTCTAAGATTTCTCTTTGTGATAATTTTTCACCATTTAAAGCTACAGGAACACCTTTTTCCCAATCAATTGATAAGTGAACATCTTCTTCTGGAGCTTTTTCTGGAGAATTTGATAATACTAATAAGTGATCATAATTTGGAGCACATGATGGATCTTCTAATTCTAATCCTTCATGAGAAATATGCCAAATATTTCTATCACGAGAATAGCTATTATCAGCAGAGAAAGGTAAATTAATACCATGAGCTCTACAGTATTCAATTTCAGATTCACGAGAATCCATTGTCCATTTAGGATCACGCCAAGCAGCGATAATCTTTAAATCTGGAGCTAAAGCTTTAATTCCTAATTCAAAACGAATTTGGTCGTTCCCTTTACCAGTAGCACCATGACAAATAGCAACAGCACCTTCTTTACGAGCAACATCAACTAATACTTTCGCGATTAATGGACGAGCAGTTGCAGTCCCTAATAAGTATTTGTATTCAAATACAGCATCTGCTTGAACAGTAGGCATAATGTAATTTTCTACGTATTCATCAACCACATTTTCAATATAAAGTTTACTTGCTCCACAAGCTTTTGCACGTTCTTCTAGGCCATCTAATTCTTCTTTTTGACCAACGTCAATACAGCAACAAATAACTTCATAATCATAGTTTTCTTTTAGCCATGGAATGATTGCAGTTGTATCTAATCCACCAGAATAAGCTAAAACAACTTTTTCTTTCATTTATAGTTTCCCCCTTGTTTTTATATTATAAATTATTATTATCATAAACTACTTTTTTTAAATATGCAATATCCTTGTCGAAATGTTGGATGTTAAAAAATGTAAACGTATCTTTATTATATATAAAAAATTTTTTTCTTAATAAATCATTATTGACAAAATGGAAATTTGTCATATAATGATTTTAAACTCGAGGACTAAAAGAGTAGTCTTTATGGAAGTCAAAGCGATCCTATGTTGATGGAAGATAGGAATGGAAGTAAAGATGAAACGCATTTACGAGAGGAAAGATGGAAATTAAGTATATCTTTTGGTAGATCTGCCTTAAAGATGAAAGAGGTTGTAAGGTCAACTTACAACAATTAGAGTGGTAACGCGATTAGTCGTCTCTATTTATAGAGACGACTTTTTATTTTTTTTATAGGGGGAAAGTAAGAAATGATTAATGTAGGTATTGTTGGTTCAACTGGTTATGGAGGATGTGAACTTGTTAGATTTTTATTAACACATCCAAATGTTCATATTGAATGGGTTTCTTCTAGAACTTATAGTGATCAAGAATATAGTGATGTTTATAAGGGGTATTTCACTTTATTAGATCAAAAATGTGTAGATGAAAATCTTGAAAAATATTTAGATAATGTAGATGTGGTTTTCTTTGCAACACCTCAAGGGGTTTGCGCTAAGATGGTCAATGAAAATGTTTTAAAGAAAGTAAAGGTTATTGATTTATCTGCGGATTATCGTATTAAAGATGTTGAAACTTATGAATCATGGTATGGAATTAAACATGCTTCACCTGAATTTATTCAAGAAGCTGTTTATGGATTATGTGAAATCAATAGAGAAGATGTTAAAAATGCAAGACTGATTGCTAATCCTGGATGTTATCCAACATGTTCAATTTTATCAATTTATCCACTTGCTAAAGCAGGGCTTATTGATATGAATACATTGATTATTGATGCTAAAAGTGGAACAAGTGGTGCAGGTAGAGGTGCTAAAGTACAAAACTTATATTGTGAAGTGAATGAAAGTATTAAAGCTTATGGAGTAGCGAGTCATCGTCATACTCCTGAAATTGAAGAACAATTAGGGTATGCTTCTTCATCAAAGGTTTTACTTAACTTTACACCACATTTAATTCCAATGAATAGAGGTATTCTAATTACTGCTTATGCTTCATTAAAAGATGGTGTAAGTGAAGAAAATGTTAAAAATGCTTATGATATATATGGCTTTTATAATTTCTATTTGCATTATTGTAATAGGAAAGCTAATATATTTAATGGTATACAAGTCAGAATATTACGGAGCTAAGGCTCTTGAAATTCAGGAAAGAGAAAGAAAGATTAAAGCACCACGTGGAGAGATACTTGATAGAAACGGAAAGGTTATAGCAAGTAACAAGACTGTTTGCACAATATCCGTTATATATAATCAGGTTAAGGAAACTGAAAAGGTTATTGAAATTCTTGCAAAAGAGCTGGAAATGACCGACAAAGAGGTTCGTAAGAAAGTCACAAAAAGAAGTTCAAGGGAAAAAATAAAATCCAATGTGCCTAAAGAAAAAGGCGATGCCATAAGAAATTATAATCTTTCCGGTGTAAAGGTTGACGAAGATTATAAAAGGTATTATCCTTATTCAAGTCTGGCATCTAAAGTTTTGGGTTTTACAGGAGCCGATAATCAAGGTATAATTGGACTTGAAATTAAATATGACAAATACTTAAAGGGAACAGACGGACTGATTCTTACACCAACAGATTCCAGAGGTGTTGAACAGGAGAAGGCTTTGGAACAAAGAGTTGAACCTGTAAGCGGAAACAGTCTGACAACAAGCATAGATGTAAATATTCAAAAGTATTCAGAGCAGATAGCTTACAATGCCTTAAAAGCCAAGCAGGCCAATTATGTATCAATAATTGTAATGAATCCTAACAATGGAGAGATTTTGGCAATGGTTAATGCTCCGGAATTTGATTTGAATAATCCATATAAGTTAATTTATGAAACAGATAATAATATATCGGCTAAAGAAAAGCAGAAGCTGTTAAATAAGATGTGGAGAAATCAGTGCATCAATGACACTTATGAACCAGGTTCAACTTTTAAAGTTGTAACCGCAACAGCAGCTTTGGAAGAAGGAGTCGTAACGATAGACTCAAAGTTTAACTGCCCGGGATTCAAGATAGTAGAGGACAGAAAGATTAGATGCCACAAAATCACAGGTCATGGAAGTGAGGATTTTTTACATGGAACAATGAACTCCTGTAATCCGGTTTTCATAGAGGTTGGCTTAAAAGTAGGAGCAAAGAACTTCTACAAATATCTTGGAAAACTAGGACTTTTAAATAGAACAGGAATAGATATTCCGGGTGAGGCATCCACAATAATCCACAAGATTCAGAATGTGGGAGAAGTGGAACTTGCCACAATGTCTTTTGGACAGTCTTTTCAGATTACGCCTGTTCAGCTGGCTGCAACAGTAAGTTCACTTATAAACGGAGGCAGACGGGTGACACCGCATTTTGGAGTCGCAGTGTTAAATCCTGACAGAACAGAGGGTGAGAAACTGATTTTTCCGGTAAAGGAAGGAATTGTCTCTGAAGATACTTCGAAGGAAATAAGAGAAATCCTGGAAACAGTAGTATCTCAGGGCTCCGGAAAAAATGCAAAAATTGAAGGATATGCCATCGGTGGGAAAACTGCCACTTCTCAGACACTGCCAAGAAGTGCAAACCGTTATATTTCCTCTTTTTTGGGATTTGCACCTGCAGAAGATCCGCAGATACTGGGACTGTGTATTATTCATGATCCGAAAGGAATCTATTATGGAGGGACAGTAGCTGCACCTGTGATACGTGGTATTTTTGAGAATATCCTGCCATATCTTGGAATTGAAAAAAGTGATGTTTCTGATTTTTCTGCAGAAGGCAATTAGGGAAATTCCGCAGGCAGGGTTGATAAATAAGCAAAAAAGCCTTATACTAAAAGAAATCTGAAAGTAAAAAACTTTCAGGAAAAAACGAAAGAATGAACGAGGTGTAAGATGGAATTTCAAGTTGTAATCCCTGTGCTGATTTCTTTTGCAATCAGCGTTGTATTAGGACCGGTCATCATTCCTTTTCTCCGGAGACTGAAGATGGGCCAGACAGAAAGAACAGAGGGCGTACAGTCCCATTTAAAGAAAGCAGGAACACCTACAATGGGTGGAGTGATCTTTCTGATCGCCACAGCGATAACTGCATTATTTTATGTAGGGGATTATCCGAAGATCATTCCGGTACTGTTCCTGACTCTTGGATTTGGAATTATCGGATTTCTGGATGATTATCTGAAGGTTGTGCTGAAACGCTCAGACGGACTGCTGCCATGGCAGAAATTTTTACTTCAGGTAGTTCTGACTGCGATTTTTGTATTTTATATTGTTAAGTATACAGATATCTCACTGACTATGAGAATCCCATTCTGGAGCGGACATTTCCTGAATCTTGGATGGCTGGCAGTTCCGGTTCTTTTCTTTGCTGTGATCGGTACTGTGAATGGAGTTAATTTTACGGATGGTCTGGATGGTCTTGCTTCCAGTGTGACTCTGATCGTTGCAGTATTTTTTACAGTAGTTTCTATTGGAATGAAATCGGGGATCGAGCCGATCACAGGTGCAGTTGTGGGAGGACTGATGGGATTTCTGCTGTTTAATGTATATCCGGCAAAAGTGTTTATGGGAGACACAGGTTCTCTGGCATTGGGCGGTTTTGTTGCAGGTACGGCTTATGTGATGCAGATGCCGTTATTTATCCTGATCGTGGGTCTGATTTATCTGATCGAAGTACTTTCCGTTATCATTCAGGTAACTTATTTCAAGGCAACACATGGAAAGCGTATTTTTAAGATGGCACCGATCCATCATCATTTTGAGTTATGCGGATGGTCTGAAACACGTGTAGTTGCGGTATTCTCAGTTATTACAGCGGTTATGTGTATGGTCGCACTGCTGGCACTGTAAGATTTTGGCTAAGCAGATTTCAGCGTTATGCTGATAAAAGGGAGGAAAATTATTATGGAATTACAGGGAAAAAAGGTACTTGTATTCGGTTCCGGAAAAAGCGGAATCGGAGCATCTGACCTTCTGGCAAAGGTAGGAGCATTTCCGGTTATCTATGACGGAAATGCCGAAACAGATAAAGACGCAGTTGTACATAAAACAGATGGGACATATCCGGTCACTGTATATGCAGGAGAACTTCCGAAAGAAGTACAGGACAGTCTTGATCTGGTAGTTTTAAGCCCCGGAGTGCCGACAGATCTTCCACTTGTAAAGAGTTTTTATGAGCAGGGGCTTCCGGTATGGGGAGAGGTGGAACTGGCATACAGAGTAGGTGACGGTGAAGTGCTTGCCATCACAGGAACAAACGGAAAAACTACTACAACAGCACTTCTTGGAAAAATTATGCAGGATGCACGTGAGTCTGTTTTTGTAGTCGGCAATATCGGAACCCCATATACTTCCAAAGCACTGGAGATGAAGCCAAATTCTGTAACTGTTGCAGAAATCAGCAGTTTTCAGCTGGAAACGATTGATGAGTTTGCACCAAAGGTATCTGCAATCTTGAATATTACAGAGGACCATCTGAACCGTCATCATACAATGGAAGAGTATATACGTGTGAAAGAACTGATCACTGAGAATCAGGGTACAGAAGATGTATGCGTGCTGAATTATGAAGATGAGGTTCTGCGTGAGTTTGGAAAACATCTGACTCCACGAGTGGTATATTTCTCCAGCGGACGTAAACTGGATGAGGGAATTTATCTGGATGGAAATAAAATCATCCTGAAGGACGGAGAAAAAGAAATCGAAGTGGTTAAGACAGAAGATCTGAAGCTTCTTGGAAAACACAATTTTGAGAACGTTATGGCCGCAGTTGCAATGGCTTACTACGATGGAGTATCCTTGGACAGCATCCGTAAGAGCATCTGTGAATTTACAGCTGTTGCACACAGAATCGAATATGTGACAGAGAAAAACGGCGTTGTATATTATAATGATTCCAAAGGAACTAACCCGGATGCGGCAATTAAAGGAATCCAGGCAATGAACCGTCCGACACTTCTGATCGGCGGCGGTTATGATAAACAGTCCGGTTATGATGAATGGATTGAGGCATTTGACGGAAAGGTACGTTATCTGGTGCTGATCGGTCAGACAAAGGAGAAAATCAAAGAAGCTGCTGAGAAACATGGTTTCCATGACATCATCCTCTGCGAAGATCTGAAAGAGGCAGTAAAGGTATGTGAGGAGAAAGCACAGCCTGGAGATGCTGTTTTGCTTTCTCCCGCATGTGCAAGCTGGGGACAGTTTGATAACTATGAACAGCGTGGAGATATGTTCAAGGAATATGTAAGAAATCTGTAGAATATCTATAAGTAAGAATTATAGCTGTCCGGCAGAGAAAGACGAAGCTGCAGTGACCGGCTATAGATAATTTTGCGGAGAAACAGATGGCGCGAAAAAGAGCGACAGATTTATCAAAAACAGATATGACGATGCTGGTACTGATAGTACTGCTTGTGATTTTTGGCCTGGCAGTATTATTCAGCTCCAGTGAATATAATGGCAGAGTACGTTTCGGCGACTCTGCCTGTTATTTTAAGAAACAGTTATTTGCCACAGCATTGGGTATGGGAGTAATGTATATGGTTTCTTCCATTGATTATCATTTTTTTCTGAGGCTGGGACCAGTGGCATATCTGATTTCAATGTTTTTGTCCGGCGCAGTACTTTTTGTAGGTCAGGAGATCAACGGCTCAAAAAGATGGCTGAATCTTGGACCTTTATCTTTTCAGCCTTCAGAGTTTGCGAAAGTTGCTGTAATCCTTTTTCTTGCATGGCAGATCGAGCGGACAAAAAAAGCAACCATGGGATTTGGATTTATGTGCAGGACAATACTGACCCTGCTGCCAATCATTGGTCTTGTAGGTTCAAATAATCTGAGTACAGCGATCATTATTCTGGGTATCGGTGGAATCCTGATTTTTGTATCCAATCCGGGATATCTGGAATTTATCGGGCTTGGCAGCGCAGGTGCAGGTTTCATAGCTGTTTTTCTTGCTGCAGAGAGTTATCGTCTGGAACGTCTTGCAATCTGGAGAAATCCGGAGAAATATGAAAAAGGATTTCAGACGATCCAGGGATTGTATGCCATTGGCAGCGGCG
>ERZ834798.1934-NODE-1934-length-16396-cov-3.731289_pt1 | contig 16396 bp, 10 predicted proteins | sample MGYA00519689_ERZ834798 | MGnify/ENA primary metagenome ERZ834798 (study PRJEB31850, sample SAMEA3708761) | human gut metagenome | biome: human gut; feature: human-associated habitat; material: faeces | place: China | collected 2014 ...
AGTCAGGCCGCAAACCCCTTTGTCAAAAAGTAATACTTTTTGACAGAATTAAACCGCCGCTCAACATGAGCGGCGGCTTTTTGCGCGGCGGCATGAAAAAGCAGTCCGGCATGTTTCATGCCGGACTGCTCCATCCAATTGGGGCGCAGTGCCCCGGTTCTCCCCCCTGCTGCACAAACGATCTACGCAGCAGCATTGGCACTTGGCCAGTGATCCGGCGCCGGGCATCCAATCCGGCACCGGGTGATAACGATACTCAGTCGAACTTCGGCTGCTCGAGGTAGTCGGTGTAATCGCGCAGGAACTTCTTCTCCTCCGGCTTGAGATCCAGACCGATCGTGCCGCCCGGGTTCATGTTGTAGTCGGGGTCAAAGTAGTTCTTGAGCACGCGGAACACGCCATACTCCTTCTCGCCGATGTAGCCCTCGAGCCAGGGCGCGAACATCTTGCCGATGCCGTGGTGGTGGCTCACGGCCGCGCCGGAGCGCTGGATCGCGTCAAGGATCGTGGTGTGGTAGGCCTTGAAGGCGTCCTCATCCTGCATGCGGGTGAGGAAGATAAAATACAGGTTCGCGCCCCGCGGATAGCAGTGCGACATATGCGTCGTGACGACGGTGTTCGGCAGCGCATGGCAGATCTTGCGCACGTCGGCGTGCACCTGCTCCATGTTCGACCAGTTGACCGTGCACTCAAGGGTGTCGGTCGTGATGCCGAAGTCCATGAGCGTGTCGCGCAGGTAGGGGTCGTTGAAGCGGCCCTTTTCCCAGCTGCGGGTGACGTAGCCGGTCAGCGGCATGCCGCCGTGCTTGCGCGCGATCCTGGCGATGTTGCGCGCGACGTTGCGGCTGTAGCCCTTCTCGCCGTCGGTAAAGCCGAGGAAGAGGCAGCGCTCCATGTCCTTATAGCCGAACGCATCGAGCAGCGGCTGCAGCGGCGTCTCATCGACGTTGTAGAGCTTGAGCATGAGGTTGGTCTCCTCCGGGTCGGACAGACGGAACACGGACGAGTAGCCGCACTCGCACTGCATCATCTCGCGGGCGGCCTTCATGGCGGTGTCCCACGTCTTGAAGATGTAGGAGAAGCGCTTGCGGTTTTCCGGCATCCAGCGGAAGACGCGCAGCGTGACCTCGGTCAGCACGCCGAACGTGCCCTCGGAGCCCATCATGATCTGGTTCAGGTTCGGGCCGGTGGCCTCGCGGGAGTAGTGGCTGGTCTGGATGACGCCGATGGGCGTGGCGTACTTCTGGCTGAGCACGATGTCGGCAATGGTGCCGTAGTACGTGCTGTTCTGGCCGGCGCCGCGCGTGACGGTCCAGCCGCCGACGCTCGAATACTCGAACGACTGCGGGAAGTGGCCGCAGGTGTACTGACGCTTCGCACCGAAGAGCTCGGGCGCGCTCTGCAGCGTCTTTTCCAGATCCGGACCGGACATACCGGCCTGCACGGTGATGGTCTGGTCGATCTCGTTGAAGCTGATGACCTTGTTGAAGTTGCGGCGCATATCCAGCGAGATGCCGCCCTTGGTCGGCTCGACGCCGCGGGTGACGCTGCTGCCGCCGCCGTAGACGTACAGCGGGATGTGGTGCTCGGTGGAGTAGGCGACGATCTGCTCGACCTGCTCGCTCGTCTCGGGGTAGAGCACGACGTCGGGCACGCTGTCAATGCGCTTGTGGCGCAGACGCAGCAGGTCGTAGGCCGTGGCACCGTAGGCCACGCTCAGACGGTCATAGTCCGTGGTGGAGAGGTTCTGCTCGCCGACGATCGCCTTGAGCGCGTCGATGTGCTCGGGTGCCAGCTGCACCGGGTGATCGGGCAGCTCCACGGGGTCAAAGCCGGTGTCGTCGGAATACGCCTTGAAATCGTCGTCCGTCATCTGGAACTTCTCTTTCATGAGCGTGTACAGAGACTCCTTCGGGTATTTGAAGAAGTTCGGGTCGCCCCAGCGGAAGATGGAGCGGTAGCTATTTTCGGGGGCGGGGGTGAGCAGCCAGTTCGGCTCGAATCCTTTGTACGGTTTGTTGCTCATTGTGCAATCCTCCTCTTGACTTGGATCAGTTTCTGATAGATCGGGCGCAGGCGCGGATAGATCTTGCGGTAGGCCTGCTCGTAAATGTCGTTATATACCTCGTGATTCCGCTCGTTTGGCTGGAACGTGTCCTTGACGTGGACCATGGCCTTGGCCGCCTCGTCAAAATCGGCGAATACGCCCTTGGCCACGAACGCGACCATGGACGAGCCGATGGAGCACGCCTCGTGCGTCTGCGAGCGCACGACCGGCAGGCCGAACACGTCCGCCGCGATCTGGCAGACCACGTCGCTCTTCGCGCCGCCGCCGCCGATGCGGATCTCATGGATGGTCAGACCCGAGCGGTCCTCCATGATGCGCAGCGCCATGTAGAGCTCCAGGCACAGACCCTCGATGATGGCGCGGTAGAAGTGGTAGCGCGTGTGGTAATCGGAAAAGCCGATGACCGCGCCGAGCGAATCCGGATGCAGGATGCCGGCCGTCCAGTACGGCTGCAGGAGCAGACCGTCGCTGCCGGCGGGCAGGTCGCGGATGCGCGCATCGAGCAGGGCCTCGGGCGCCATGCCCATTTCCTTGGCGTCGATGGCGTCGGCCGTGCCGAATTCCTTCACGAACCACGACAGCAGCCACAGACCGCGGTAGATCTCGATCTCGGGGTTGTAGTGGTCGTTGAGCACGCCGGGGTAGGCGGGCAGGAACTGCTGCGGCTCGACGTACTGCGTCGTGCTGAACTGGATCGTGGCCGTCGTACCGAGCGAGATGGACGCCTTGTCGGAATCGACGACGGCAAGGCCGAGCGTCTCGCAGCCCTTGTCCGAGCCGGTCGAGATGAGCGGCAGTCCGGCGGGGATGCCGGTCAGGGCGCTGACCTCGTCCGTGATCGTGCCGATGACCGTGCCGGACGGCACGAGGTCGCACAGCTTTTCGTTCGGCACGTCGCAGAAGCAGCGCGTGAGGCTGCCGGGCTTCATCCAGCGGCGGTTTTTGTAATCGAACGGGATGTGCCCGATCTGGTTCGAGGCCGAGTCGATGAGATTGCCCGTGAGCTTGTAGTTGAGGTAGGTGGGCAGCATGACGTACTTGGCGGTCTTGGCCCAGATCTCCGGCTCGTGGCGCATGATCCAGTTGCCGGCGGAGGCGGCATAGACCACCTTCGCCGTCGGCTCCATGCCGGCGAGCTTAAAGACCATCATGTTCTTGGCAGGCATGGCGCCGTTCGGATCGACGGAGCGCTTGTCCAGCCAGAGGATGATGTCGCGCAGGGGATTGTTGTTCTCGTCCAGACACACAACGGTGTCGCGGATGACGGTGATCGTCATGGCAATCACGTCCGGCAGCAGGGCATTGCTGCGCGCGCACAGCTCGCGGCAGCATTCGCACATACGGTCGAAGTAGAAGTCCGGCTTCTGCTCGGCCCAGCCGGGCTCTTTTGAAAAGTAAGGCTCGGCGTATTTGCTCTGGACGACGTCTACGATCCGGCCGTCCGGGTCGACGAGCAGGGCGCGTGCGCTCTGTGTGCCGATGTCGCAGGTCAGCACCAGCGGTTTGCTCAAGTTGATTCCCTCCTATGATATAGTTTGCTCTCTCTCCTATACTGTAAGCGATTTTCGCGCTGATTTCAATCGGGTTTGTGCTTGAGCAGACTGCTCGTGGCGATGACGTCCACGCCGAGGCCGAGTACGTCGGGGATGACCACGTCGCTGCGGCCGATGCGTTCGGTCACGGTCACGGTGCGGATCGCGTCCATGACGTCGAAGATGCGGTCCTTCGGGATGTCCGCCGATACGCGCACCGGCAGCACCGGCGCGTCGGCGAAGGCGGTGCGCACGGTCGAGCAGATGGTGCGCTTGGGCGCGGTCATCTCCGAGACGGCAAACTCCCTGCCGCGCGGGCAGGTGTTGCCGGTGACGGACCAGCCGTCCCCGTCGCGTTCGATTTTCAAGGTGCAGCCGCGCGGGCAGCCGATACAGGTGAGTTCTTTCATGCCTCTGCCACCTCGATCTCAAAGTGGACATCGCTTGCATCTGCGATGCCGAGCTTGTCAAAGTCCAGCGTGAGCTGCTGCATCTCGGGCGGACGCAGGAAGGGATAGCGCCGTGACCAGACCTCATTGCCGTCGATGGTCAGCACCACGCGGCAGGCACCGAGCACCTCTGCGCTGCGGAAATACAGCGTGACGGCGCTGTTGTCCTGCGTGCGGTCGAGCCGCTGCGGGACAAGATAGCCGAAGTCGTTCGAGATCGTGACGGCGACCTCGTCGCGCGTGTGTGCGGCAAAGTGCGCCGCGCTCCTGCCGGCCAGCTCGCCGGAGGCGGACACGTAGTCCACAAGGTCATTGACGTGCAGCGCGTTGCCGCACGAGAAGATGCCGGGGATCTCGGTCATGAGCTGTCCGTCGCAGACGGGGCCGCGGGTGTGCCCGTCGAGCGGGACGCCGAGCGACTCCGCCAGCTCGTTTTCCGGGATGAGACCGACGGACACGATGAGCGCGTCGCAGTCGATGCGCTGCTCCGTGCCGGCGATGGGGCGCATATGCGCGTCCACCTCGGCGACCTCTACGCCCGTGAGCCGGTCTGCACCGAACACGCGCGTGACCGTGTGGCTCAGGTGCAGCGGGATGTCGTAGTCGTGCAGGCACTGGTGGATGTTGCGCGTCAGACCCGAGGGGGTGGGCTTGGCCTCGTACACGCCGAGCACCTCTGCGCCCTCAAGCGTCAGGCGGCGCGCCATGATGAGCCCGATGTCACCGCTGCCGAGGATGACACAGCGGCGGGTCGGCAGCTCGCCGAGCAGGTTCGTAAAGTTCTGCGCGGTGCCGGCCGTGAACACGCCCGCCGGGCGCGTGCCGTGGATGAAGACCTGCTTTGCCGTGCGCTCGCGGCAGCCGGTGGCCAGCACGAGCGTGCGCGTCTCATCGCGGGCGACGCCGTCGCGGCTGACGGTGTAGACCGCAAAGCCGCCGGACGTTTTCTCCACGCGCGTGACGAAGGTCTGCGTGCGCGCCTCGATCTGCAGCTGCTCGAGCCGGTTGATGAAGCGCTCGACATATTCCGGCCCTGCCAGCCGCTCGCCGAAGCGCGCGAGGCCGAAGCCGTCGTGAATGCACTGCTTGAGCATACCGCCCAGACGCGCCTCGCGCTCGATGAGCAGCACGTGCGCACCGTTTTCGTGCGCGGAGATGGCGGCTGCAAGCCCGCCCGGGCCGCCGCCGATGACAATGACGTCGTACATCACGCCTGCACCTCCCCGGATTTCGTCGGGCCGAACGTGATGGGCGCGTCGGCCGAGGACTTGCGCACCTCGCTGAGCGGCACGCCGAGGAATTCGGCGATGATGCGCACCACCTGCGGCGAGCAGAACCCGCCCTGGCAGCGGCCCATGCCGGGACGCACGCGCTTTTTCACGCCGTCGACCGTCGGCACGCACACATTCGAGCGCAGCGCGTCGAGGATCTCGCCGCGGCTGATCTCCTCGCAGCGGCAGACGATGACGCCGTAGTCGGGATTTTTTGCAATGTAGGCCGCGCGCGTCTCGTCGTCCATCTCACGCAGCACGGGGATGCCAGGCCGGTGGGGGTCGAAGTCGGGATTCGCGGCCACGGGGCGGTCGTGCGCGAGGATGCTGACCGCCATGTCCGCCACATCCACCGCGACGGCGGGCGCCGTCGTCAGGCCGGGGGACTGGATGCCCGCGACGTGGATGAGGTTGTGCGTGCGGCGGCCGCGCTCGATGATGAAGTCCTCCTCGAACGTGGGGGCGCGCACGCCGGTGAAATAGGTGATGATGTCGCGCTCGGTCAGCGCGGGCATCGTGATCTTCTGCTTGGCGAACATGTGCGCGATGCTCTCGGGATACGTCGCCGTGTTCTCTTTTTCATAGGTCTCCACGGCGTCGGGGCCGATGAGCAGGTTGTCGTGCACGGTGTGCAGGATGCCGCCGCCCTTCGAGTGCGTCTTGGAGACGGTGTCGGTGCCCTTGACGGACGCGATCGAGTGCATGAACGCACCGGCCTTGCGGTCGAGGATGCTGCTCGTGCCGCGGCGGGGGTGGATGGAGAAAAAGCGGTCGTCGGCCATGCGCGCCACGTCCTCGGCGAACACGCCGGCCGCATTGATGACGAGCGCGGGGTGCAGCGTGCCGCGGTTGGTGTGCACGGCGGTGATCTTTCCGTCCGCGACGTCCATGCCCAGCACGGCGGTGTTGAGCGCGATGCGCGCACCGTTTTGCACGGCGTTTTCCGCGTAGGCGATCGTCAGCCCGTAGGGGCAGACGCAGCCGGAGTCCGGGTTGGAAATGGCGAAGCTGGTCTTTTCGTTGAAGTTCGGCTCGCGCCTGAGCAGCTCCCTGCCGGAGATGAGGCGGGTGTCCGAGATGCCGTCGTGGTATTTGCGCCACATGCAGTAGCACCACACGGCCGGGCGCAGCCAGCCGTGCTGGAAGCAGACGTACTGCCCCACGCGGGAAAACGGCACGTCGAGCTCCCTGCAGACCTGGTCGAACATGGCGTTGCCGCGCCGGATGTACCTGTGCTTGACGCTGCCGCGGCCGAGGTCGATGCCCGGATGCACCTCGCCGTCGTTGCGCCCGGAGGCGCCGAGCGCGAGGTCACACTCCTTGTCGACGACCAGGATGTCAAGCTGCTTGCGCGCAAGCTCGCGCGCGATGGACACACCCGAGATGCCGCCGCCGATGATGAGCACGTCGGGCGTCTGCCCGTCGAGTGCGTCGTCGCGCAGCGCGGGCACGCGCATGGGCGCATCCTTGCCGCCTGTGAACGTGATGTCGTTGACGACATGGCACGTGGAATATTTCGTTGCGGCCATCTGGCCGGCACGCACAACGTCGTCCCAGCGGTCAAGCATGCCGCGCAGGACGATGCAGTTGTCCTCCAGTGCCGCTGTGACGCGGCCGCCGAAGGCTTTGTGCAGTTTTCGGTTCAAAACGGAGATCCGCATAACAGAGGTGCCTCCCAAACGGTAAGTCGGTCGGCCGACCGACTGAATAGGTCAAATATACCTTTTTTCCGGTGCAAAGTCAAGAACGGGGTCTGCGGCAAATCTGCCGAAATTTTTTTGTCATACTAGACAAAACGACCAAAATCGCGTACAATCAAATGCGTATGATTACACAAACGCAGAAAAGAGGAACGCGATATGGCCGCTCCGCGCAACGACAATGTCAAAGAGAAGATCCTCGACGCCGCGACCGGCCTGCTCGATACGCAGACGTTTGCCGACATCTCGCTGGCCGAGATCGCCGCGGCGGCTGGCGTGTCCAAGGGTACGCTGTACTACCATTATAAAAATAAAACGGATATCCTCTTCGGCATCACCAACCGGTATCTCGACCGCCAGTGGGATGATCTGATCGCGTGGACGGAGAACAAGGACAAGGACACGTCTGTGCACCGCCTGGTCAAGTACGTGGTCGAGCGCAATACCGCCTCTGCCGGGATGCGCCTGCACCTGATCCACGCCGCCATGCTCGGCGACGAGGCGCTGCGCGCCAAACTCATCGAGCGCTATGCCGCCTTCGAGCGGCTCATCGCCGAGAAGATCGCCGAGCGCACCGACGCCGTTTCCGCCGATTACCTGACGCAGCTGATCCTGCTCGCGTCCGACGGGATGATCGTGCAGGAGGCGCTGCGCAACGATAACTTTGACGCGGCCGCCTTCGTGCGCCAGAGCGAGGCGTATCTGCGCGTGCTGCGTCCTGCGGGGCGTGACTGAGCGGCGGCGCACGGTGCACGCAGATTGTATCGGAAGTCACCCTCTTGTCCGGATTTGTGAAAGAATTAGCGTGTAGCGGTTGACACCGGATGGAACACATGGTAGTATTTTTGTAATAACCGTGGGGTGGAGCGGTTATCCTGTTTTACCGGCGGCAGCGTGTGCCGCAACCGCTTTTTTTGTATGTCGAAGGCAGCGGAATGCATCCGCATTCCGTCGTCTTTTTACATAGCTGCAATGGGAATTATTTTGAAAGAAGGGACAATATGAAAGACCTGAAACATCTGATTTTCTTCGAAAATCTCCTGCAGGATGCGCAGAACGAGCTCGTCACGCAGGCGGTCAATGACGGGAAAATCGCCCTCGGGTACAACTGCTATTACATCCCCGAGGTTCTGCTCAACCTGCCGGGCTGCTTCTCGAGCCGCCTGCGCGCGCCGCGCTGCGAGTCTACCGACGTTGCGACCTACTACATGACCAGCCGTGTCTGCCCGTATGTCCGCTCCATCCTCGAGCGTGCCATTGAGGGCGGCTACAACTACCTCAATGCGCTCTTCGGCGCCGAGTGCTGCGCGTCCATGGAGCGTATGGAAGAGCATTTCTTCCTCATCAATCCCGTGAAGAACGAGCGCTTCTTCGTCACGCAGATCGATCCCCCGCTCAAGGGCGATAAGACCAGCTATGACTACTACAAGGGCCAGCTCAAGCTCAAGGTCGTCGACCAGCTCGCCGAGCGCTACGGCGTGGACACCTCCGATGCCGCCATGCGCGCGACCATCGAGAAGTTCAACGAGCTGTGCGACGTCATCACCGAGATCGGCAACTTCCGCAAGCTGCCCAACCCGCCCATTACCGGCTATGAGTTCCATGTCATCCAGCTCGTGAGCCAGGTCTGCCCGCATGACCTGATCCTCCCCTACCTGAAGGAGACGCTTGCCGAGATCAAAAAGCGCAAGCCCGAGCCGGAGTTCCCGTTCCGTGCGCGCATCGTGGTCGCCGGCTCCGAGATCGACGATCCCGAGTTCACAAAGCTCCTCGAGGGCTGCGGCGCGATGGTCGTGGCTGACCGCTACTGCTTCGGCAGCTTCCCGAGCCGCGAGCGCATCGAGATCCGCGACGGCGAGAGCGCGTTCGATGCCATCGTCCGCCACTACCTGCACTGGAACCAGTGCGCCCGCTTCATGGAGGGTGCGAAGATCGACCAGCGCCATGCTGAGGTCAAGCGCCTTGTCGATGAGTTCCATGCTGACGGCGTGATCTACGAGAACATGAAGTTCTGCGAGTTCTGGAGCTATGAGAAGGTGCTCGCCTCCCATATCCTGACCGAGGAGATGGGCGTGCCGTGCTGCACGATCGAGAAGGAATACGCGCTCGGCTCCGTCGGCCAGCTCCGTACCCGTTTCCAGGCCTTCGTTGAGAGTCTGGAAATCAAGAAAATCAATTCTTGAACAGGAGGGGAATGAAAACTATGAATTGCCCTGTTACGAAATTTATTGACTCTAAGATGCAGAGATTCGACCCCCTCTGGCAGGCTCAGAACGGTGTCGGCGGTCTCCGCAGCCGTTACTATGATAAGACCGGTGTCGCCAAGTACCGCGAGTGGCGCGGTCTGCACGACACCATGGTCGACTACCGTGCATGGCTCAAAAACGTCATGTCCATGGCTGCCATGGTCGCCTCCGCGCCGATCCCGTGCCTGAAGGGCTTCTGGGAATACCGCTGGATGGGCTCCTACCTCGGCACGTTCATGTTCATCGACCGTCTGTTTGAGGGCTACCGCGGCCCCGAGCTCGTGATCGCGCACATGAATATGCACGCCATCGTGCAGAGCCTGACCAAGAAGATCGCCCTTGTGCTGTCTCACGACCTGCGCATCGGCGGCAAGGATAGCGACAAGATCATCCCTGTGGACGAGGTCATGCCGCCGCTGTTCCTGACCGGCTTCAAAGACCTGATCCCCATCCCGCTGCAGACGCTGCCGGAGTTCATCATCTGCGATGTTGACCAGCAGCTCGAGCCGTACTACATCGACGTAGCCGAGTCCTTCGGTCTGCCGGCAGACGTCTGCTCCCGCTGCGCGGCGGAGACCGGCGTTGCCCTCAACGACGACTTCCCGCTCTTCGGCAAGGCCATGATCTCCACGAACATGCCCTGCAACGCCTCCGAGGCGACCTCCATGTTCCAGCGCCGCCGCATCGGCCTGCCTGACTTCCAGGCGACCATGGCGATGATCCACAACGAGCCGGCTGCCCACCCGTACTCCGCGCAGGTCCTGCGCGACTGCATCGAATTCGTCGAAAAGGAATACGGCGTTGAGTATGACTGGGATGCCCTGTTCAAGCGCGCCAAGCACATGAACGAGCAGAACCGTCTCGAGCTCGAGAAGTGGGATTACTTCAAGACTCCCTACTGCCCGCTGACCGGCATCAGCGAGACCCTGTACCGTCTGTATGCCTGGGCCTCCGCCAACGGCCAGGAGGACTACTTCACCAAGAACGACCGCAAGGTCATGAAGATCCTGCGCAAGTGCTACAAGAATAAGTACGTCCCGTACGGCGGCACCACGCGTCACCGTGCGTTCCTGTGGGGACCGTCCGCCGTGTACTACACCGACTTCCCGACCTGGACGCAGAACTGCTGGGGCATCAACATCGTCCTGAACATGGACTCCACCATGGGTCACAACATGATCAGCACGACCGACCCCGATCAGGCGCTCATGGATCTGGCGCTGTTCAGCGAAAAGGGCGTTATGCGTCACATGGCCGTCGGCGGCTGGGACAACGTCAACTCCGTCTGGGAGTGGGCCAAGAACTTCAACTGCGACATGGTCCTCATGAACGACAACATCGCCTGCAAGGGCATGCTCGGCGTGCACGCCATGATGGAGGAGCAGGCACGCGACCTTGGCTTCCACTTCATCTTCATCGAGCACGACCTCGAGGACTGCCGCACCGTGCCGCGCCGCGATATGCGTAAGTGCGTCAACGAGTATATGTCCATCGTGCTCAACGAGCAGCCGCTCGACCCGACGCTGGTCGACTTCGACGACTCCGCGGCGTACTAAGAAAGGCAGGTACCGACTATGAATATGAAACTCGCTGCAAAGATCATGGGCAAGGTCGGCCTTGTCGGCTTTATCGGCTTCGTTGCGACCTTCTCGATCTATATGTTCAACCTCGAGAACAAGCTCATCTACTATGTGCTGCGTCCGCTCCTGAACAAGCACTATGATTCTCAGGTGCGCGATAAGCGCATCGTCTGAGCGCCCGCAGAGCAACCACAAATCAGCAAACCCCGCTGCTTCGGCAGCGGGGTTTTGTGACGTTACGGAGTTTTTCGGTCGTCCGGCTGCGGAGGCTCGACCGCGGGTACGGGCGGAGACGAGGCTTTATGACGTCACAAATGCCGCAGAGCGCGAAAAAGCCCGCGTGCATTGCACGCGGGCTGATTTCGCAAGAACGCAGATCCGATCTTACTTGATGCCGTACTTCTTGTTGAACTTATCCACACGGCCGCTGGTGTCAACGAGCTTCTGCTTGCCGGTGTAGAAGGGGTGGCACTTGGAGCAGATCTCGATGGAGATGTTCTGCTTCGTGGAGCGGGTCTCGTACACGGCGCCGCAAGCGCAGCGGATCGTGGTCGGCTGGTAATTCGGATGGATACCGTCTTTCATAGTCATTCACCTCATAATAAGCTGTCTTGAGCACGGGCTGGTCCATGGTTACAAGACGCAACCTGAATTGTAGCATGCGGGTGACAAAAAAGCAAGCGTTTTTGTAATTTTTTTATGCGTCCGTTTCCGGGACGTCGGCGCTGCAGCCGCAGTGCAGAAAATACAGCGTCCTCCGGCAGACGGGGCGGCCGGTGATGCGCGCCATCGCCCCGGCATAAGCGCGCAGCTGCGCGGCATAGTACGCCGTGCGCTCCGGCACGGCATCCGGGCGGATGCGGTCGGTCTTGTAGTCCACGATGACGAGGCCGTCCTTTGTTTCGAACCACGCGTCCACCACGCCCTGCAGCAGCACCTGCTCCTCATCCGCACCGGGGAAGAACGTCTCCGCCGGGCACAGGAGCGAGAAGCGAAACTCCCGCCGCAGCGTGCCCGCGGCCTCTGCCGCCGCAAGCGCCGCGCCGAGCGGTGTGCGCATCAGCTGCAGGAGCGAGGCCGTGTTCACCGCCTGTGCCTCGCGCGCCGTGAGCAGACCGCGCGCAGCGAGGGCCTGCACCTGCGCGGTGATGCCCTCCGGCGTGCGCGCGTCGGCAAAGCGCAGATATTGCAGCGTGCGGTGCGTGGCCGTGCCGCGCTCGGCCGCGGTGAGCCTGCGCTCGCGCGCCGAAAAATCCGGCCGGCGGAAGGCCTGCGTGCGCGGCGCGCCCTTGAGCAGCGGCGCACCGGCGTCCTCGGGCGGCGCGGTCTCCGGTTCGAGCCGCTTGAGCTCCGTCGCCGTCACCTTCGACGGCAGGTCGATGGCCTGCGCGTGCGCATAGCGGAACGTGAGTGTGCGCTCGAGCTGCGCCAGCAGGGCGGGGTCCGGCTCCGGCAGCGTGGGTTCGGCTTCCGCTTCCGTGCGCTCTGCCGCGGCGTCCGCCTTCAGATAGACGTAGTTCCGGCGCAGATAGCGCTCATCCCGGTCGAGCAGCGCGCTCTGCAGCAGCCAGTGCAGCGGGCTCTGCGCAGCGCGCAGCAGCTCCGGCGCGAGGGGCACGGTGGCCGTGGCGGTCAGGGTGCTGACGGTCTTGCCGATGTCGCGCACGGTGCCCGTGATGACGAGCCGCTCCTTCGCGCGCGTCATGGCCACGTATAGCAGGCGCATCTCCTCCGAGAGTATCTCGGTCAGCAGCTGCGCCGCGATCGCCTGCCGCGCGATGGTCGGGTATTCCACGCCGTGCTCCAGATCCGTGCACTTCGGCCCCAGACCGAGCGCCGGGTGCACGAGCACGCTCTCGCGTGCGTCGGATTTGTTGAACAGGCGCGCCGTGTCGCACAAAAACACGAACGGGAATTCCAGCCCCTTGGATTTGTGGATGCTCAGGATGCACACGCTGCGGCTCTCGCTGCCGGGGACGGTGGGCTCCACGCCCTCGGTCTCCTGCCGCTGCATCCAGAGCAGAAAGCGGTGCAGCCCGCGCGCGCCCGTCTGTTCAAATTGCTGCGCAAGATCGAGCAGGAGCAGCACGTTGCGCCGCCGCAGCTCGCCGTCCGGCATCGCGCTCGTGAGCGCCATGACGGCGCGGTCGTCCACGACGTGCCACAAAAATTCGCTCAGCGGCAGCTCGATCGACAGCGCGCGGTAGCGCGCGAGCACGTCGAGAAAGTCCCGGCAGTCGTCGCGCGTCTCTGCGGCGAGCGTGACCGCGGTGTAAAAATCATGCTCGCGGTCGCACGTGCGCACGGCGGCCAGATCGTCCGCCGTCAGGCCGAACAGCGGCGAGCGCAGCGCCGCAATGAGCGGCACGTCCTGGTGCGGATTGTCCACCACCGCCAGCAGCGAGCGCAGCACCGACCCCTCCTCGGATGTGTAGAATCCGCCGCTCGTCTCCGCCGACACGGGGATGCCGTGCGCCTCGAGCGCGGCACGGTACACGGGGCCGACGCTGTTGGCGCTGCGCAGCAGGATGACCACGTCGCCGTAGTGCGCAGGGCGCTCGGCGCCGTTTTCCCACACGGGCGTGCCGCCGTCGATGAGCGCGCGGATGCGCCGCGCGGCGTAGTCCGCCTCCAGCGCGGCCTTTTCCGGCGTGGGCGCGTCGTCGTCTGCGCCCGGCAGCTCGAGCACGGCGAGCTCCGGCAGCACATCGTCGCCGGGGTAGCTTGCTCCGGCGCGCAGCCGCGCCGCATCGTCATAGTCCAGCTCGCCGAGCGCACGCGACATGATGTTGGAAAAGACGTGGTTGGCCGCTTCCAGCACCGCGCGGCGGGAGCGGAAATTCTCCCGCAGGAGGATGCGCCGCGGCGCACCGGGCGCGGCTTCGCGGAAATCCGCAAAGCGCGCGTATTTGTCGAGGAAGATCGTCGGGTCGGCGAGGCGGAAGCGGTAGATCGACTGCTTGACGTCGCCGACGAAAAAGAGGTTGCTGCCGCCGCGTGATACGGCGCGGAAGATGAGGTCCTGCACCTCCGACACGTCCTGATATTCATCGACCATGATCTCGGTATATCGCCCCGAGAGCTGGCGCGCCAGCTCCGTCGGTGCGCCGTCCTCGTCCGTGAGCAGCTGCGCCGTCATGTGCTCGAGGTCGGAGAAGTCCACGAGACTGCGCCGCCGCTTTTCGGCGGCGTAGGCCGCGCCGAAGTCGAGCGTCAGCGCCAGCAGCGCCTGCATGGCCGGGGCCGTCGTGTGCAGGTCGGCAAGTGCCTGCGCGGAGGGGATGTTGATCTGTTTTTGCAGCGTCTGGATGGCTTTTTTCGCCGCGTCACGCTGCGCCTTGACGCGGTCGCGCACGTCCGGATCCGGCGGCTTGCGCGTGCTGCCGAGCCGTGGGAACGGCACGTCCTGCAGCGCTGCCACGGCAGCATCCCAGCTCCGGTTGCAGGCGTACGCGAGCGCGCGCAGACCGGCGGCCGTGGCCGAAAAGCTGTCGCCGTAGATGTCCATAAGCCACTCCATGTCCTCGTCCGCCATGATGTCGAGCTGTGCCTCAAGCACGCCGCACCAGTGCTCCGCACTCTCCTGCATGCGCGCGAGCAGCGACCGACCCCACGGCGTGGCGCCGGCGTCTGTCACGCCGTCGAGCGCGAGCAGGTCCACCTGCTGTGCGGCCCATTGCTCGGGCCGGGCATGGCACTGCATCTTGTCATAGAGCGTGAGCACCAGCTCGCCCAGACGCGCATCGTCGCGCCCGCCGCCGACGGTGTCGGCCAGCAGCCGAAAGCCGGCGTCGGCATCCATGCGGGCGTAGGCGCGCTCGAGCGTGTGCTCCAGCGCCGTTGTGCGCAGGGCGATGCAGCGTTCGGTGTCGGCGACCTGAAAGTCCGGCGCGAGCGCAAGCGCCGCGCAGTTGGCGCGCAGGAAGTCTGCACAGAAGCTGTGGATCGTGCCGATCTCGGCGTGGGCACACAGCGCGGCCTGCCGCCGCAGGCTGCGGTTTTCGGGGTCGGAGGCAATGCGCGCATAGATCCCGTCGAGGATGCGGCTGCGCAGCTCGGCTGCGGCCGCGCGCGTGTAGGTGATGACGAGGAAGCGGTCGATGTCGACCGGTGCTTCCGCGTCCGTGAGGTAGGCCATGAGGCGCTCGGTGAGCACGCGGGTCTTGCCGCTGCCCGCTGCCGCGGACACGAGCACGGTGCTGCCTCGTGTGTCGATCGCAGCGCGCTGTTCGGGTGTAAAGTTCAGTTCAGCCATGCATCTCGCCTCCTTTCAGGCTGCTCCAGATCTTGTCGGCGGGGAGCTTTGTCAGCACGCGGTGGCAGTCGCCTTCTACGCCGGGCGTAAAGTGGCAGACACTCAGATAGTCGCAGTGCGTGCAGGCGGTGTCCTGCCCGGAGCGGAAATAGGGGTCTGCCGTGATGCTGCCGTCGCGCAGCTCGTGCGCCAGGTCGAGCAGCGTCGTCTCGATGTGCCGCGCAAGCAGACCGAGCTGCTCTGCGCTGGCAAGGGCGTCCGCCTTGTGCCGGGACGAGAGCGGCAGGTACTGCGGCGTGTCGCTGTGCTCCATCGCGTGCAGCACGGCACTGTCGTCGAGCAGCAGGCCGGAGCGGCGCACCGCGCCGGCGCGCTCTTTTGCCGCCTCCTCCGGTGAGAGCCGGCGGTCGGCCGGGATGAGCACATCGCGCGCCGGGACGTAGAGCACGCCTGCCGGTACGATCTCGTGACCGTAGCGCTCCGGACCCGAGCGCTCAAGTGCGAACAGGTATAGCAGCATCTGCAGCCCCATGCCGTACCACACGTCCGAGAGCGAGAACGCCTTGCGCCCGGTCTTGTAATCGACGACGCGCAGGTAGAGCTTGCCGTCGTGCAGCCAGCCGTCCACGCGGTCGGCCACGCCGCTCATGTTGAGCGTCACCGCACCGTCCGAGAGCGTGATCGGCGCGATCTGCTCGGGGTCGGCGAAGTTGAGCTCGAAATCCAGCGGCACGAAATCGCCCGCGCGCAGCTCGTGCGCCATGTCGGTCACCACCTGCCGCACCTGCCGGCACAGGCGGCGGAAGAGGTAGGTAAAGCGCGCGGATTTTTCCTGAAAATCGTTGAGCTCGTCGTGAATGTAGCGCTGCGTCCAGTGGTCGGTGAAGCGCCCGAGCTCCTCGTCGGTCACGACGGCGAAGCCGCCGGCGGCCGTCGCGTCCTGCGCCGTGTGCTGCAGGACATAGTGGAAGAACGTTCCGATCTCCGGCGGGCTGAACGCGGCCGGGCGGCGGGGCCTGGCCTTGAGCCCGTATTGCAGAAAGTAGGCATAGCGGCAGGCGCTGAAGCGCTCGGCCTTCGACGCCGACAGATACAGCCGCTGCCCGTAGAGCGCGCGCACGCGCTCGGGCGAGAGCTTGCCGCGGGCGGTGTGCGCCGCGCGTGTGAGCGCTGCGAGCGCGGCGGGGTCGTGCTGCGCAAACCATGCGCGCGCAGCGGCAGCGTTGGCGTCCGTCGCGCCGCGCAGCGTGCGCGCAGCCAGCTCCAGCGCCGGTGCGGGGGCGAGCAGCCGCTGC
>ERZ834798.1950-NODE-1950-length-16316-cov-2.911814_pt1 | contig 16316 bp, 7 predicted proteins | sample MGYA00519689_ERZ834798 | MGnify/ENA primary metagenome ERZ834798 (study PRJEB31850, sample SAMEA3708761) | human gut metagenome | biome: human gut; feature: human-associated habitat; material: faeces | place: China | collected 2014 ...
AGATAAAACAAAAATAAAAAAAATTGAAAGAACAGCTAACAGAGTAGCTAAAACAAAAATAGTCATTAATTTAAATAAAAACAGTAGTGACTGTTTTTGTGGACCTAAAAAGAATTTTCATTATATTCAATTAGGAGCACAAATAGGACTTATCGGTGCTCAAAAAACAAGTCTTAACGATTATTTTTTTAAATTAATTGGTGCTGTATCTCATGAAGCCGGACATGCACGTTTCACAGATTTCACAGCGGCAAAAACAATCGGTGAAGCTGCAGAAAAAGCTCAAGATAATGTAAAAAAAATAGCTCAAGAATGGCTAGATACTGGCAACGACGACTTATTTAAAGACATTGAAGAAGAAGTATATAATTATGTTTACAATGTTCATTTGTTTTCCATGTATAATTCATATGAAGATGCTTATATTGAAAGCGAAATTATTCGCCACTGTTCAAAAATACCTTTAGTCTATACAGGTTTATCAAAATTAAGAGAAGATACGACTGATTTGGAAGATGAAGGTCATAGACATATGATTGATAACAATCAAATGGATAAAAAATCTAATGATTACATTAAAGCTATCATGACCGATATGCGTCATATGGCCGTTATTGGATATAAAAATTATCCTTGTGAATACGCAGTATTAGATTACCACGGATTTACTAATGATGAATTTCAAGAAATGATGGACATTGCAATGTATGCACGTCTTGGAAGTCATAATTCAATGGATGTTTTAGCTGCTGCTAGAACAGCTATGAAATTTATTGACGACTTGATTCGTAACGTTGCAAAAGATTATTCAGATAAATATCTTGAAGCTTTGCAAAAACAAAAATCATCTGGTGATGATGATGCACCAGAATTTGATAATAGTGACTTTTCATCCGAAGCAGATGAAATGGCCATTTCTAAAAAAATGGCTGGCTCTAACCCAGGTGCAAGTCATCAAAGAGAACCAGAGTTTAATTTAGAGTTACCTTCAGATGTTGAAGAAGAAATTCAAAACAACGGAGGAAACACTAGCAGTAGCGGAGGTAGTGGTCAATCAAATTCTAATGGCTCTAGTTCAAACGGTAATTCTGAATCTAATGACGGTTCTAATTCTCAAGGTTCTTCTGAGTCTTCTAATTCATCTAATCAATCTGATTCGAGTGCAGATAGTAATGGTTCTAATTCTGATTCATCAGATAATGAAAATCAAAGTGGGGAAAATTCTGGTGAAGGAAGTTCAAATTCTTCAAATAATGATTCTGAAGGAAATGAAACTTCTGAAAATAATGCTTTAAATGGTCAAACTGAAAGCAATCCAGAACAAGCTATGAAAAACTTACAAAAGCAATTAGAAGCTGAATCTTCTTCCGCTTCTAAAAAAGCTCTTTCTGATTCTATGGCAGAATTAAATAAAATGAAAAAAACAGCCGCAGAAGACGCTATGAAGCAAGCTGTTGGTGGACCAGGAAAAGCTCCTAAGCTTGAACAAAACTTAGGAAATATTGATTCAATTTCTGATATGCACAAAGGTATTGAAATTAATTATTATTCACCAAGACATTGGGAAAAGGAAAATATTAATTTTGATATTTCTAATCATTTAAGTTTGGCTAGTAGATATGCAAATAAACTTAAAAAAGTTTTATTTGCTGAAACTCGTGATAGAAAAATTAGAAACTTAGATAGAGGTCACGTTGATAAGAAAAATCTACATCATATCATTACTGATGGTAAATGCTGTTACAAAAAATTAGAAGGAAAGAAAAATACAGCTAGATTTTGTATTTTAGTAGACCAATCTGGTTCTATGAGCGGTTCTAAAGTGAAAGATGCCTTCATCGCTACTAAGATGTTGGTTCAAGTAGCAAGAAAAATCCATGTTCCTGTTGCGGTATTTGGTCATAATACAGGATGGGATGATGTCAATCTATATCATTATTTAGATTATAAATCTCCAAAATCTATGGAAGATAATCTTGTTCATATTTTAGATGCAGGAGGTTCTAACCATGACTCTATTCCTATCTTCCAATGTTTAACAGATATGGCAAGAAACAAAAAAGATAATGAAAAAGACATCTTTATTGTTATTTCAGATGGAGCACCTGCTGGATGTAATAATTATTACGGTCAACCAGCTTTTGAAGATATTTCTAATATCTATACAATGTTTGAAAAAAAATATGGCATCAAAACTATTGGTATTGGTATCGGTGATGATGTTGAATGTGTTCCAGAAATCTATAAACATTTTATTATGATTCCGGATACAGAAGAATTGCCACAAGCATTATTAGATTTATTGAAAAAAGAAATTAAATAAGACACAAATTCCAAGATAAATCTTGGAATTTTTTTATGTCTTGAAATCTTCGGATGGGAGGGTGTATAAAATGTACAGTTTCAAGACTAAATATTTTATTTAAATTCTCAGATTGGAACATTAAAAAAATATAATTGTAGAAAACTAATTGAAGATTATGATAAAACGTTGAATGATAACGTTAAAAACATTTTTCACTTCGAAGAAAATCCAAATAAATACCTAAAGACGTAGAGATACGTCTTTTTTGCTTTTTTTATTTGCCTCTTCATCGGCTTCTATCCTTCTTTGCAACCATCTTTTTTCTCCATATTTTTATTGTTTTTTCTTTGTTTTAAATATTTACCAACAAAACATTCAAAACCTTGATAAGTCTCTAAAGACCCAGTAAATTTCTGCAAACCTAAAACCTCAAAGATTGAATCTCAAAAGAATAAGCATCCAAATAACAAAATTAAAGCTCCAAAGAAACAAAAATAAGTCTCCAAAGAAACAAATTATAAGTAGCTCCTATAAATAGCCTCCAAAGAAACAAAAAATAGTTTTCTAAGGGTTTTAATGAGAATTATTAAAGGATTTCTATGCAATAAGTACAATAAATGTATGAGAGAGGATTTTTTTTGGATTTTTGGAGGGGTTTTTGTATTTCTTTTATCAACCATTTATTGTATAATGTCGCCACAAAAATGCACTTATTTTTTTTATGGCGAAAAAACAATAAAAAAACTAGGATTTTATAAAACAAAAAACCTAGAAAGAACGACTAAATGCCTTTCATATATTAATTTTTATTGGAGGTGTTTTGATGAGTTTCAGTTTAAAACAAGGGATTACTTGGCTGTTAATTTTATTGGCAGCTACACTAGTCGTTGGATTATCTGTACCTAGTGCAAAGGGTTCAAATATTAAATCAGAAACTACAGTAGCAACAAATTGGAGAGTTGTTAAAGGAAACATTGGTGGTAGTACATACTCAGAAGAAGATGATGACTATAACATTGGAGATAATATTAAATATAACGTAAAAGTTACATTTGATTTAAATGGCGGAGAAAAAACAGATGGTATCCCTGTATCTAAAATTGTTTCTACTAATGAAGAATACGGTAGTTTACCATTACCAACAAGACCAGGATACCAATTTGCTGGATGGTTCACCAAACCTATTAATGGTACTCAAATTCAAGAAGCTACAATAGTCAAAATCAACCATAATCATACAATATATGCACAATGGACTCCAAATACATATTTCATTTCATATTATAATGGAACTGATTATTTAGGGACACAAGATGCTGTATATAGTCAAGATATGATGTTAAAAACAGATAAAGACTTCAATATTTCAAAAAGAGGATATTCTTTTACTGGTTGGAAAGATGATAAAGATATCATCTACAAAAAAGATATTGCTGTTAAAAATTTAACTACAGGTTTAAATGAAACAGTTGAATTAAAAGCTGATTGGGAAGCAAATGAATATACTATTACATTTGATGCAAATGGTGGTAAAAATACTGCCGATGAAACTAAAATAGTTAAATTTGACAGTAAAGTTGGTACTATGCCAACACCTGTTCGCCAATATTATGACTTTGTTGGATGGTATACAGAACCAAATGGCGGAACTCAATATACCGCAGACTCAATTTATGATATTGATTCCGACGTAACTTTATATGCTCATTGGGACATTTGTTATTACACAATTACTTTTATTGTAGGAGATAAAAAATTTGTTGAAAAAGCTCCTCAAGGAACAATGGTAAATATTCCAAATACAGATAAAGTTGGTTATACATTTACTGGATGGTTTACTGCTTCAAAAGGTGGAGAATTAATTACAGATTTTAATTACACAACTCAAACTGTTTACGCACAATGGACTCCAAATAAATATAAATTAACTTTTGATGCAGATGGCGGCACAGTAAAACCAGATACAAAAGAAGTTACTTATGATGATTTATATGGAGAATTACCAGTACCAACCAAAACAGGTTATACATTTAATGGATGGAAATTGAGCAATGGAACAAAAATCAAAAAATCTGATACGGTAAAAATAACATCTGATTCTAATGTAATTGCTCAATGGATTGCAAATAAATATACCGTTAATTATTTCAACGGAAATACTAAACTAGGGTCTTCTAATCATGTTTATGACCAAGAAAAAGCTTTAACTTTGATTTCTACTTTGAATGGTTCTAAAAAAGGATATCATTTCAAAGGATGGAGCAAGTTAGCTGGTAATAATGCAGTTAGTTTTACAAATGGACAAATCGTTAAAAATTTAAGTAATGGAAATAATTCAAGTGTAAATCTTTATGCTGTTTGGGAAGCTAATGAATACACTGTCAATTATTATTTTGAAGGAAACTTAATGGGAACAAGTCACCATGTTTATGATAGTCCTAGTAATTTGGCTTCATCTGATGATTTACATGTCAATAAAACAGGATATTATTTTAGTGGATGGTCTAAAAAAGAAGATTTATCTGGAGATTTATTATTAGATGAACAATCTGTAACAAATTTAACTGATGAAGAAAATGGCGTAGTTAACTTGTACGCAGTGATGTCTGCTAATACTTATAAGGTAAATTACTATGATAGAGGAAATCTAGTTGGAACAAGCAATGCTGTTTATGATAAAACATTCAAATTAAAAACTGCTAAGGAATTAGATATGTCTAAAACTGGATATCATTTCAAAGGATGGGCTGTTACCGAAAACGGAGATGTTATCTATACAGATGGACAAAATGTTGAAAATCTTACAACAAATGGCGTATATAATTTGTATGCGATTTGGGAAGCTAATGAATACACTGTCAATTATTTCTTTAAATATGCTTTAGTTGGAAGTTCTAAACATACTTACGATACAATATCAAACTTAACAAAATGTAATAATTTTACTTATGACAAGGTTGGATATCATCCAATTGGATGGGCTACATCTGTAAATGGAAGTCTTGTTTATAGTGATGGACAAGAAATTCTTAATTTAACAAATATTGAAAATGGTGTAGTTAATTTATACATGGTTTTTGAGGCAGATGAATATACGATTACTTTAGATGCTAATGGAGGAACAGTTACTCAATCAACTATCAAAGTTCGTTACGATTCGACATATTCTAATTTACCGAGTGCCAGAAAAGATGGATATTATTTCCAAGGATGGTATTTAGATGGTAAATTAATCAAAAACACAGATACTGTTAAGATTACAAAAGATTCAACATTTAAAGCACAATGGTCAGAAAATAAATATACAATTCATTATTTTGACCGTGGTAAAGAAGTAGGCTCAAGCGAATGTGTTTATGATGCACCAAAGAAATTATTATCAGATGTTGATTTAGGAATTAGTAAGCCTGGATATTATTTATTCGGTTGGTCAAAATCTAGTGAATCAACAAAAGCTGATTTCGTTAATGGCGATGAAGTAAAAAATTTAACTAATGAGAAAGATGGCCATGTCAATTTGTATGCTATTTGGATGGCAAAAGGATATAAATTAACCTTTGATGCTAATGGTGGTAAAACATCAATTACTAGCAAAAGCGTTACTTACGATAGTGCTGTTGGAGCAATGCCAACGCCTACAAGAACTGGGTATATCTTCAAAGGATGGTATACAAATAAAAATTGGGATACACAAATTACAACAACTACTATTTATACAACTCCTAGCGATTCTACTGTTTATGCAAAATGGGAAGCTATTACTTATAATATTAATTATTATAATGAAGGAAAACTTGTAGGAACCAGTAAACATACTTATGATGTTGAACAATCCTTAACTACAAGAGATGAATTAAAATTAAGTAAAGATGCCTATACATTTATTGGATGGGATGAAAAACAAGTCGCATCTACAGTTGTTTACAACAATGGACAGTTAGTAAAAAATTTATCTAGTACTGATGGTGCAACAATAAATCTATATGCTGTATGGCAAGCAAATGAATATACTGTTACTTATGATGCTAATGGTGGTACAGTTACTCCAGAAAGCAAAGTTGTTACATATAATAAACCTTACGGAGAATTAGCAACACCAATAAAAAATGGATATTCATTTGTGGGATGGTATTATGAAAATACTCTTGTTACAGCTAATTCGATTGTAAATATTGCCACAAATCATACATTAAAAGCTAAATGGTCAACAAATAAAGCTACAAAATATACTGTAAATCATTATGTTATGAATATTAATGGTCTTGGATATTATTTATATGCAACAGATGATTTAACAGGAGAAACTGATTCAACTATTCCATTTTCAGCTATAAAACGTAATATTACAGGATTTACTTATGAAAAAGTAATATTAGATAATAATGAGACCGAAGAACCTTCTTCTGTTACAGGTACTACAGTAAAACCTAACGGAGATAGAGTTATCAATTTCTATTATTCAAGAAATAAATATACCGTAGGTTTAGCTAAAGGTAATGGAATTAAAACAGTTACAAATTCTTTTACAGCGTATTATGAAGCAGGTGTTTCTGTTTCTGCTACTGCTAAAGATGGTTATCAATTTTCTCATTGGTTATCTGGCAATGCATTGATTGAAGATAGTGAAGACAATCCATATGTATTTAAAATGCCTGCTGGAGATGTTAATTTAACTGCTATGTCAAAAGCAAATACATTTACTATCAAATATGAGGCAAATTGCAATGATGCTACAGGAACTATGGAAGATAGTGTATATAAATTTAATGAAAATAATCCATTAAGATTAAATCAATTTATTAGAACAGGATATAGTTTTGATGGATGGAATTTATATCGTATTGTTGATGGAAATGCTGAATGGCTTTATGGGGACAAAGTTGGAAATTGGATAAATGGAAATTCATGGTATACAGTAAACAACGCCCCATCTGGCTATAAAAAATTTACTTTTTTTGATGGACAAAGTGTAAAAGATATCACTTATAAAAATAATGATTTGATAATTGCTAGCGCACAATGGAAAATCAATAAATATACACTTACTGTTGACCCAAATGGCGGAACTTGGGGAGATGGTACATATACTCAATATTTTACTCAAAATTATGGAACAAGTCGTATGTTACCTGTTCCAATAAAAACTGGATATACTTTTAGTGGATGGAACGGTACTTCTTCTTTAAGACTATTCGGAAGAGGCTTATATAGTGATGACCAATTCTTAAAAGGAACTAACAATATGACCATCTACAATAATACTGGAAATGGAACTGTAACTTTAAATAAAATTACATCTTCAGCTACGTTAAATACAGGAAGTAATAAAAATATTATTCAAATAACATCTAATGGTAGTGCATCGCCTGGCGCTGGAGGTTTTGTTCAATCCACATTGGCACAAAAAAATAACATCTACTATCATGTTATTGTGGCTAAAATTCCAGTTGGATATAAAATTAATGATGCAAGAAATCCTATTGGTACAGGCGGAACTTCAACTTGGTTAACAAGTCAAGAAGGAACTGGAGATTGGGCTACTTACATTTATCAAGTTAATACTGGATATACTGGAAAATTCTCTACTTTTGGACATGTCTACTTAACTGGTGGAACTAACGTTACTTGGCAAGTCGCTTATGCTCAAGTCTACAATGCTACTAATAATGTATATTATGGAAATACTGGTGTTTTATACAATTATCCTGCTACAAATGAAACATTAACAGCTCAATGGGAAGCTAATACTTACTATATTACTTTTGATAATAATGGCGGAACTGGTGGACCTTCATCACAAGCTTTTAAATACAATGGTAATGAAAAAATAACTACTGAAGTTCCAACAAAAGCTGGTTATAAATTCGCTGGATGGAAATATAACAATACGACTTATCGACCAGGAGCTACAATTCCAAATGGATTGCAAAACTTCACATTAGTTGCTCAATGGGATGCACGAGATGATGTTCAATATATTATAAATAAATACACAATGGATATTGATGGGAAAAACTATAGTAAATATTCATCTGCTACTTATTACGGAATTGCTAATGCTACAATCTCTATTGCTAAATACAATACTGATATTACAGGTATGAGTTATTCCAAAGCCGTATTAGAAGATGGAACTGTTTTAACTGGTACTAACACAACAATTAATGCTGATGGTTCGCGAATCATTAATATGTATTATTCAAGAAACAAATATACAATCTCATTAGTAAAAGGCCGTGGTATTGCTACAGTATTACCAAGGGAAACAATTACTGAATACTATGGTAAAAAAATTAGTGTTTCAGCATCACCTGCTGATGGATATAAATTTACATCATGGAGTTCTAGTGATACGAGTGCAATTGCCAATAGTACTGATATTGGCTATAGCTTCATTATCCCTGCAAAAAATGTAACATTAACAGCCAATGCCACGGGAAATAGTTATAATGTCGTTTACTATAAAAAAGTCTACAATGACAATGGAAACGCTATAGCTACTGTTAAAATTGGTTCTTCAACAATGTATTTTGATGTCAAAGATTCATTAGCAACTGCTTCTTCATTAGGTATTAATAAAGCAGAAAATCATGGACGTAATTCTCCTGGATACTACTTTGTTGGATGGGACACTTCTTCTGCTGCTTCAACAGTTGTATATGAAGATGAACAAAATGTTTTAAATTTAACTAGTACACCTAATGGAAACTATAATTTATATGCTGTTTATAGTAACTTAGGTGAAAGAATTGCCGCAAAAGGTAAAACATTTAATATATTCCCTATAGGACACATTATGGCTACTACTAGTAGTGCTAACCCTTCTACCATTTATGGTGGTACTTGGAAACGTATAATGGAAGATAGAATTCCTGTAGGCGTTGACGAAACTGATGCTGATTTTGCAACTGCTGGTATACAAGCAGGACAAGAAGAAGTTACATTAGGAACAGCACAAATTCCTTCACATGCACATGATGGTACGACTTCAGCAAATGGTAGTCATAGCCATAGCTGGAATTTAGATAATGTTCAAACTTCGTTAAATGCTGCTGAAGTAAGCATTTGTGACCATGCTTGGGTTAGTACAAGACATACAGGAAGCCATTACAAACCAATGACAATGGGAATAACAGATGGTGGAAATCATGGACACTCTTTTGTAATGAATTCATCTGGTGGTGGAAAACCACATAATAATATGCAACCATATCAAGGTGTATATTATTGGGAAAAAATTGCTGATTAGGAGGTGAGATTTTTGAAGATTAATTTAAAAAAGAAATTACTTGTAACAAGTCTTTTCTTGGGAATCGCAGGAGCCTCACTCCTTCCGGTTTCCGCTATAAGTTCAAGAGTAGACAATTTGCTTAATAATTGGGATGCTGCTTTATCAAAATTAGAAACAAAAGATTATTATGAAAAAGGATATATAAAAATTACTTATAACAGTACTAATCCTGGAGATATCTATGGAGGGACTTGGAAACAAATAGGGCAAGGAAATGTTTTGATTGGAGCTGGTAATAAATATACTAATGAAAGTACCGGTGGGACAAAAACTGAAACAATTACTGAAGAAACACTACCTAATCATGTTCATTACGGTAGAACAAACGATGCCGGTAATCATAGTCATTCCATCAATACTGCCTTAACAGGTATTTCATGGACTGGAAACTATTTGATTCGAACTACTGAAAATACAAGAGGGTTTGCACGTTCAGCGTCTGGAAGCACTCAAGGAGAACTTTATCCTAATATTAATTATGCTGGAGGGCATACGCATACAATAAATACAAATTCATCAATTATTGGTTATCTTGGCGATGTAACCAATGGTGGAGATTCTCATAATAATTTACAACCTTATGTAACCTGTTATTATTGGGAAAAGATTTCTAGTAAAACTAAAACAAGTAATACATTGCCAAATGGTACTACTCAACAAAAACTCAATAACTTAGAAACAAGATTAAATAACGTTAAAACAACCAAAAATTATTCAGTTGGAGATATTATATTTACTCAAACAGATGAAAATCCAGCAAAAAAATATGGAGGGACTTGGAAAAGAACTGCGCAAGGAAGAACGCTTGTCGGTGTCAATTCTTCAGATTCAGATTTCCAAACAGCTAATTTATATGGTGGCGAAAAAAATCATACATTAACCAATTCTGAAATTGCTGCACATAGTCATCAAGGGACAAGTCAACAAGAAAGTTCTGGAAGCCATACACATGGTTATAATTATTCATCAAATAATGGTTATGGTGTAACTATTTATAGTAGTTCTGCGGATAAATTAATTCGAGACAAAAATAGTAATTTACCTGGGGATTTTGTTACTGTTGGATATTTGTCAATCGCAAGTACAGGTGACCATACGCACAGCTTTAAAACAGAGAATGCCGGTAATAGTCAAGCTCATAGTAACGTAATGCCTTATTATACAGTTTATATGTGGGAAATGACTAGTGATGAAAATGGCAATAGTACAAGTGGTAGTAATTTAGTTTTCTTCGATGCTAACGGAGGTACTTTCACTGAAACAAATTCTACTAAAGATTATTCTACAACTTTTGTAACTGGAGAATCTGTAGGAGAATTGCCTTACGTAACAAGAAAAGATTATCACTTTATAGGTTGGTATACAGCTAAAAGTGGTGGAACTAGAATTAATGATGGAGATTTATATCAATATAAAAGAGGTATGAGCTTGTACGCACACTGGGAAGAATTTGTAAAAACAGGTCATGAAAATGTCTATAGATTAGTAGCAAGTCCAACTGGTACAGGAAGTAATTTTGGTACAAATCTTTGGGGAAGTGGAAATTGTAATGTTGCGATGTATGATAAAACCGCAAAGGATGGCTCTGATAGCGGTGCTTTTGTTAGATTTTTAGATGCCGGTGACGGATATGTATATATCCAACCATTGAATTCAAATAAAGTCTATGATGTTAATGGTGGTACTGTTTCAAATGGAGCAAACGTATGGACCTATGATTTAAACTATACAGATGCACAAAAATGGAAAATAGTGAAAAGTAGCACTTATGAAAACCACTACGCATTTGTTAGTAAATTAAATCCTAAATATGTTTTATGTCGAGAAAACGGTGGAAGTGGAGCATCTAATAAACAAAACGTAATCATTTGGAGTTGGGGTACATATTTCGACTCTAATGGATGTCCTACAACTCCAGACGGACTTTGGGTTCTTGAAGACGCCGCAACTTCTTCAACATATAACTATGTTAATCAAGATTATTATGGTGGAAAACCTGGAGGAGGTAAATATATTTTTAGTCAAAAAAATTCTAATATTTATAGTTCAAAATCTGAAACACCTATAGTTATGGATGGTTGGTTTGCACAAACAACCAATACAAAAGTAGTAAAAATCTATATTGATGGAAAATATTATGGAAGAGGAAATAATGTATATAGGCAAGATGTTATTAACGTTTTTAACATATATATGGGTGGCGCAGATTATAATAAATATAGCGGATACGAAGCTAGAATGATTCCAAAAGGATTAAGTCCCGGTAATCATACAATGACAATAAAAATTTATGACCAATTTAATCAATATTTAAATTATACACAATCCTATGATTTTGTTATTGCTTCAACAAACGAAGCAGCAGATAGTATTGATTCTACTAAAAACTTATTAGATGTTCCAGAAGTCATATATCAAGGATGGGATTCTAAAGATGGTGGCGGAGGTGCCACTACATATCAAACTAGATTTGGATTAACTGGTTGGTTATCAATAGCAAATTCTTCTAATATATTTACAGGTTTAGAAATTAGTTTACCTGCTACAGTATATGGAGGAGACATTGAATATAATGTTCATATGGCAAATATTGGATGGCTGAATAAATACCTAAAAAATGGACAACGAGCTGGAACTGGATGGCCTACTAATAGGATAGAAGCTATGAAAGTTCGTTTGACTGGAGAAATAAGTAATCACTATGATATTTATTATCGAGTTAAAATAAATAATTCAGATAATTGGGAAGCATGGCGCAAAAATGCTGAAGTTGCTGGAACTGTAGGAGAAAGTAAAAAAATAAATGCAATTCAAATCACACTTGTCCCAAAAGAATAGAAATCAATCTCAAGAGAAATCTTGAGATTTTTTATTGTTTTATTGTATTTTTCATGTTATTTTAGCATCCCAAAAAGAGGTGATTTTTTTTGAAAAACAATAAATTTTTATTAAGTACATTATGTATTTTATCTTTATGTGGATGTGCAACAACGTTACCCGCTAAAAATGGAAAACCAGTTGTAACTGAAAAAACAACAACTGAAACAACACAAATTGAAACTCAACAATATTTTGATGATTATTCTATGGAATGTAATATTAAATCTTCCAATTATTATATAAATATCCCGGAAAATTCTGAAATTGTAATTAGTGAAGATGATGACATATCTATTTTTAAATTAAAAGATATAAATAATAATGATATTACCGCTTTTGTTAGTATTCCTTCTTTCAATAAAAATAATTCTGAAACAGATTTACTTATTGAAATGAAAAACTTTCTTGCTGTTGGTGACCAATTTATTAAGCCTTCCGAAAATACTGAGATAAAACACGAAATTTCTCTTAAAAATATGGAAACCGTAAATATAAATAAACATGATGGTTTTTATAATTATGGAAAAATAGAAATCGGAGAAGAAACAACAAGTTATGTAATCTATACATTAGAAATGAATAATGATGAAACCGGCAATAAAGATATTTGCGAATTTATGTTACAAGCAAAAAATTTAAATGAAACAGATTTAAAGAAAATTGCCAAAGAATTGATTGAACAAATTGAAGGAGGAAGTAATGTAATTGATGGATAGACAAGAAAGAGCTAAAATTGCCCAAGAACATAATAAAAAAATACTAGAAAAATATCCAAATCAAATCAGTCAACTACTCGGCTACAAGTACCCGAGAATTCCCGCCCTGTTTCTTAAAAGGAGCCTAAGCTCTTTTTTTTGCCTTGAAAATAATCGGAGGAGGGGTGTATAAAATATATAGATTTCTTTATGAAATCTTTTTTATTGTCAAAAGTAGTTACATTGTTTATATAGATTTATCATGATATAATATATTCATATAAAGGAGGCAAAAAAATGGACAATTTCAATATAAAAGAAGCTGAGAAGCTCCGACAAAAACTCGATAAACAAATACAAGAATATTACGACAAACAAGAATTAGATAAATATAAAAAATTATCGGCATTTGTCGGTAAATGCTACAAAAGTAAAAAACAAGAAAAATACTACAAAGTTCTTTCGAATTATGCGAGAAACAATAATCATTTAACATGCCTAAAGTTCAAGTTTGATGAAACCGAAGAATATAACTTTGAAAACACAATCAGTGTTGAAACAAAAGCAAATGGGTTCCACTCTATGTATCCTCGCTTAGAGATTTATTTTGGTGATAGTTTTTATGACATTGATGATGTTTTTTGTTTTGGAGGAGGCAATTTCTTTGATTGTGTTGATGAAATTAGTGAAGAAGAATTTGAAGCCGCAATGGATAGAAAATACCAAGAAATAAAAAGAAAAATAAATAATGTACCTAAAGAAGTAGAAAGAATTAGATAGAAAGGAGAATTATTATGTTAAATATTCTAGGTATCTTCTTAGATATTTTTATTGTTTGTGCATTGGCCATAATCTTTGTGCTTATTTTTAAAACAAATGAGAAGAAACAACAAAAGTTTGAAGAAAAATTAAATGATTTATTAAATGCAACAGGAAATAGTGAAAAAGATAATGCCGTTGCATTGAGTAAAGTTGACAATGTAAATAATACCGTTAATAGTATTAAAGATTTAACAGTATCAACGAGTAAAGATAATGAAAATATCATTAAAAATGTTGATTTATTGATTCGTCTTCTTAATGAAAGTAAGGAAAATCAAGCATCCGATTCAAAGGGACTTGAAGAAATCAAAAACCAAGTTCAAGGAATTACGGATATCATGCTTAATGCTAAACATCGTGGTACTTTTGGAGAATATCAATTAAACAACTTGATGAGCGTTTATTGTGGTGATAACACTACTATGTGGGAAGCACAATATCATTTAAAAAATGGAACTATTGGAGATGTGGCTTTACATCTACCTCAAGAAAACAATAGAGTCCTCATTATTGATTCAAAGTTTCCTATGGAAAATTATATAAAGCTTTCAAATTATGAAGGAAATGAAAATATGAACCCTTATGTATCTTCTTTTAAAGGAGATATTAAAAAACATATCAATGATATTTCTAAAAAGTACATAAACAGTGAAACAGTTGAACAAGCTATTATGTTTATTCCAAGTGAATCTATTTATTACTACATATGTTCGAAATGTCCCGATTTATTGGAAGAAAGCTATAAAAAGAAAGTTTTAATTACTTCACCAACAACTCTAATTGGAGTGACATTTACCTTGGTCAACATCAATAAAGAATTCCAAAGAGCACAAAATCTTAAGAAGATTGAAAAAGCTATCGTTAGTTTGAAAACAGAGTCTACCCGTTTGATTGTTAGGGGAGAAAAGACCGAAAAAGCATTAAATACTGCAATGAATGCCATGAAAGAATTAAATATTACTTGTGGAAAAATCGATGGTAAAATCAATAAGATTTATGATGGATATACTGATGAAGATGATGAAACTGAATAAAAAAAAAGCCAGACAATGTTTGGCTTTTTTTATTTTAGATTCATCTTGCTAATTTCATCGTTTATATTAGCATAAATGCAAATATTATGTTCATATTTAGGAAAAAACAAAAAAATAAAAAACGAGTTGAACTGGCTAAAAAATTTCTTTTTCCTAATTTCATAAATAACCGTGAAAAATATCAAGAAAAGATTATAATAACAGTAAAGAAAGGAGAGATTAATATGTACGTTGCACCAAACGAAGGCAAAGGCTGTGACTTAGATAAAGGTAAAGTACTAAGAACATGGCCTACAGGCGATGAAGAATGTGGAGCCGAATCTAATGAATATGAATGCGGTGGAATTTATCATAATAACTACATGGATGTTTTAGGAAATCGCGACCATGATTGTTTCTGGGACTGCACACATTGCAACAAAAACAAATAATTAAAATAAATTAAAATAATCAAAGAATTCGAAATAATTAAAAAAAGATTCTTAATGTAATATAGATACATAAAAGCAAGAGCTCTTCGGGGCTCTTTGTTGTTTTTTTTGAGGGTTTTTGATATTATCAAAAGAGGAGGTAAAATATGCAAATAGATTTTAGAACCCGTATGCTTTTATTAGCTATCGCAGATGATTGGAAGTACATAGCAAGAGACGATGAAAATTCAAAATATGCATCAAGTATTAGTGTGTTTGATAGTAAACCGTATAAAGAAAATGGCAATTGGATGGCTTCGTCAAGCAGCGCTGAAATCGACCAATTATTGGTTGATAAGGATTGTCTCCCATTAGACCCAAATGTATGTTATCACATAGCTGATTTAGTAAAAGTTGGCCCATCCAAAGAAGATAAAGAAAGTGATGATGAATATATAACTGAACATTTCTTAAATAATGAAGAATAAAAAATATATTATAAAAAGGGAATCTTATCGGTTCCCTGCAACTTATTTCATTCTGCTCATATGTGAACTATCCGCAGCGGAGAAACAGACATTGCTATCTGTTTTTTGTATTTTAGAAGTTTTATTGAGTTTTTCAACTTTTATGATATTCATTTTCTGTACATAAGAAATACAGCATTTTTTAGCACCCAGTTTGGGTGTTTTTTCTTGGTTTGGAATCTATATCGAGTACGATTTTTGTAACATAACCAAACCGTTTCATGTCTGCTAAAAGAAAATTCTTTAAATTGTCACTTAACAAATCTTTTTCTTCTGACGAAAGAGTGTCTTCATATTGTTTAAGGAAATCTGAAAAATTAATAACCGTGCGTCCATTCAATGTTGCTCTTCC
>ERZ834798.1959-NODE-1959-length-16253-cov-10.303679_pt1 | contig 16253 bp, 20 predicted proteins | sample MGYA00519689_ERZ834798 | MGnify/ENA primary metagenome ERZ834798 (study PRJEB31850, sample SAMEA3708761) | human gut metagenome | biome: human gut; feature: human-associated habitat; material: faeces | place: China | collected 2014 ...
GTTTATTATTTCTTTTGTAATACATAACGAGCACCATCCTTTGTACAAGGATATAGTACCTGTTATATTGACGATATCGATGTCTATTTAGTACATGGGGTCGTTAGATGGGTACTCACATTATTTTATATTCCAAATCTTTTATGTATATTCTGCACTCATTTTGGAGTCGCTGTGAGTGCATATTGAGTACAAGCGTGCATAACCAAACACCAGGTTCTCTTGCAATTTCTGATTTATGTACCTTAATACTGCCTACCTTCTGCAATCTTATCAATATAAAAGATCATTTAAGGACCTATTACTACATTGTTGTTTACTTTCATGTTGATTAACACTTATGTACTTACTTGTAAACCTCAAAGATTATATCAAAGTGTAATCAGAAATGTACATTCTTAAATGAGCAAGCCGACTGTACATTTTTAAGCTACCATTTAAGTATTCTTCCACATCCATAGATACAATCCTTTTGTTTCCAAATAGTAATACATTATCATATAAAGAATCTAGTTCTGGTTTATATACTAACATCAATATTCTATAGATAATACTGTAAGATATGGATTGAATAAAATGAATTGATGTATCCAATCTAAATTTGTTTCATCAATCACAGCATGAACGACCGTGAACAAAAATTAAGCTCAATCTGGAATATATCTTCTCATTTTTACTGCAGCAATTTCATCTGACAGCTTAATATAACCTGCTTCTATAGAGTTTGAAATAATTTTTGAAACTAATGACTTTCTATTTTCTTGAATTCCAAATCTTTCTCTTAGAACACTATTTGATACTTCAATATCGTTCACATAACAATAACACGTATATAAATAACACGTTCTTATTCTATCTGTTTTAGGCCATTCATTTAAATCTTTACACCAATAAAGTTTAGTTCTTGTAAAATCTTCAGCTGTTTCTACTTTTGGTACTTAAATTTTTAATTCATTCCCCATTCGATCAAAGTCACTACCCTGTTCTTCACAAATTCCAATAATCCTAAAAAATCTATGTTTATATCAAATCTTCACATTTTTTATATCCCTTCTCATAATGTATAAATATATAAACATAATTATTCCGTTCATTAAATATGCCCCATCCCCTCCAAATAGCTCGCACATTATTCCTGCTATAAAAGTTCCTAGTGGTACAGCTATATTTGAAAACAATGTCATTATAGAAAAAAATTGGGTTTGCTGATCTATCTCCACATTTTTTTGAAAATAGCCGATCATAGGAACATTAACCAATGTAGAAGAATAGCCTGAAAGCAAACAAAGAATTATATAAATCGTGAAAAATATCATTGGTTGACCTCTTAAAAAAAGAGAAAGTATTCCTGTTACAATCATAATTATCGATTGAGTATAAAATGCATAAAGAATGTTACTCTTTTTCTTAAATATACTCATACAAGCACCTGCAGTGATCACTCCTATGCTTACGGCTGTACTAGTTAAGCCAAATAAACTATCAGAAAATTTATAAATCACTTTTATAATTGCAGGTGCAAATACATTTTCAGTTGGTGCTACTAAAAAATTCAAAATCATAAAAGTCAAAAATAATAACATAACATTTGAATTACTCTTTATATACATTAATCCTTCATATATGTCTTTTATCTTATTCTTTTTTTGTATAGAAGGTCCACATTTATCAATATACTTTAAATGTAACAGCATCAAAAAACAAAGAGCAAAAGACAAAATATTTATTCCAACAACCACAGAAAAACCACCTTTTGAATATATTACAGTTCCCAAGGTTGGTCCTAATAATGCTGCAAAATTATCAAGTACACTTTTCAAACTATTTATCTCATCTATATCCTTTTTTTCAAACAAAATTGGAAAAGCACTTTGAGAAGAAATATTAAATATAGCAACATTGATTTTCTCAAGCATTGTCAAAATCATAAATAAAATAAATGACGACGAGAAAAATTGCTCATTGATAAAGACCATAACAAAAATTACAACTGATATAACATTCGATGCTAGCATGGTATGCTTTAAATTTTTATTTTTTAGGAAGCTTCCAATAAAAGGCAACAAAACCACCATTGGTATCTGAACCAGTGTAAAAAAAGCACCCGTTATCATTAAAGATTCAAATTTTTCTAATAAATATAAAGGAATGCAAATATTATATATACTATTCCCAATTAAATTAACAAATCTTGATATTAAATACCTTTTTTCATTATTCAACATAATCCCCCCTTTATGCAGAAAGAGAATCAAGCAGTGCTCGCTATCTATCTATATATATATTTTGTATGTGACCCACATACTTCTCGTTCTGCAGTAATTTTGTTATCTTCAATCATTCTTTAATACTATAAGCCCCAAATTTAACATACGTAAAAATATTACATCATCTATATCAGCTACGTTATTCAACACAGAGATTTCTGAGTTGATTTTTACTGTATTTTCTGTCATTGTATTTTTTACTATAAATTGCTTTTCTACAATAGGTGCATAAAAATTAAAATTGGATAATTTAAACATACTTTTATTTAAACGTATTTCTGTTTTATCAAAAATCACTAATTTTGAATTCAAATAAAAATGCAAATCAAATTTTAAAATTTCATTTACAACTCCAAATTCAACTGGAATCCTTGTGCTTTCTGTAAAAGAATCAATAATGAACCTATATATTTCATCTTTATTTGGAATATCTAAAACTTCATAATAGTTGTTTTTCCAATATACATATCCATTCATATCTCGACATAAAAAGTTAAAATCTACTAGATATCGTCTTAATAATGGAAAATCATCATAGACTCCCTTTAGTATCCGATTTACTTCACTCTCTCTATAAAATACATTGCTTTCAAAATGATCAATTACCAAATTTAGAATCTCTATCTTATCTTTATTCTTATGTGGTATTATTCTAAGCTTTGAATTTGTTTCATCGCAAAAAAAACGGCAAATTTCTTTTTTCATAAGCACTCACCTTTCACAAACTATTATATGGTTTGTTTTGCTATTTTACAACATTTAATTATTTTGTTTTGTTTTTAATCCAAATCACTTTTCAAAGAAAAAAAAAGGCATAGCCGGCACAATAGTAATTTTGTGCTAGTTATGCTTAAAAAATATATGAATCAATACAACTTATAAGAACTATTTTATGTAGATTTCAATATCATCTTTTTGTGATTCTTTAACATCAATTCATCAGACACATTTATTATATATTTTTCCAAATGCATCTCTAGTAAAAAAGCCATATTCGATTAAACTTCTTCTTAAAGATGCATAATCCTCATAAATATTTTTCAACACATCATTTAATTCAGTTTCAGAATATTTACTTTTAGTTAATTGTTGACATATCAATCTTAAAACAATTATTTTGTACTTTTCTTTTCTTGGTATTATCTTTAGTTTTAAAGGATTCAGTGATTCAAAAAAATCCTGTTTCACTTTTTCTTCATCTTCTATTGTCGCAATATACCTTTCATCAACTTGTTTTGCTGTATTATGTATATTCAAAAAAGAATCATCTGGTTTTTGGTTTAAATTTTTCATTATTGCCAGATAAATTTTACTTTGCTTTTCTTTTTCTCTCATTGTAAATCTTTGATATCGTATAGTAGATTCCTTCAAATTTAAATTACTGGCAATCTGTTTATCAGAATAGCCTTTATTAATCATATTTATCAGATTCACTTGATGTTCTGACAGTCCATTTTCTTTTTTCGACAAACTCAAAAGCATATTCAAACTTGATTCATGTTCAATCGCAATATGTAATTTTATCATTCCTAAAGCTGTATAAAACTTATTATTATAATTATAAACTTCCTCTTTATAAGTTTTAAAATCACAATATATGCATTCATACGTAAATTCTGTTTCAATATATCCATTTGCAATTTGATCTATAGTTAAATCTGTCAATTCCATGTTTTATTACCTTCATCTTATATTACATCTTACAATCAGTATACCATAACGTTTATCATAAGTAATATTAACTAATCAAATAAAGAGCATATGCCAACAACCCACCACAGCATTGAAAATAAAGATATTTCCCTGATTTATATTATCTTATCCCCTGTTCATACAGCACTTATCTATCATTAATTAAAACTTGAGTAAAACATCATTTATTCAAACTCTTTGTTTATCCATATTCAGATGTTTTTCTAACTGTTTATTATACTCTCTATACTTTGATAAACATTTTCTTATATAGTCTAGACTCTTGATCTGACTTCTTAATACTTTAATATTCGGCGTTAGTGCTTTTGCTTCTTTAGATAGTTTTGCCTTGGCAATTAGATCCTTTTCTTTGTAGGATCTGGAATGTAAGTGCTTTCTTTGTGCCAGTAATCCATTCATCTGTTTATCTAGTAAGTCTACATAGGATTCTATTTTTTCTAATGTATCAATATTATTTTTTGCCATGATCGTTGTTGCATTTGTGATAAGATCGAGCTTTCTACATTCTTTTCGTATTTTTTGAAAGTTTTATTTTCGTTGCAGAATAATTCGGAAGAATACCTAACAACACTTGAAATTTGACTACTTCTTTCATAAAACCTTTAAACATTCCACTTTTATATTGTCCATAAATACGATCTGCATCTTTTTGTTTGTAAACGATCTTTAATGGAACATATCTAACTTCTTCTTTTTCTATTCTCTGTTCAATACAATCCAAAGAATATCTTTGTCCCAGCAACAACAATGGTATTGGCTTATCATAATTAGGATGAACTACGCAGTCCAGTCCTTCCACTTCTTCAAATGAATATCCTTCCAGCTTCATGTCTTGAACAAAATCTTTGACTGTAAATGCACGTATGCAGGCAGCATCTATGTCTTTTTTTATTTCTCGAATATAGCTCCTAGCCGAATGGCTAAACGGATACAATTCTGTTCCTGACACAATATTAACAGTCACGGATATCGGCAATATGATCAGCCAACTGTTCGAAATTGACGGCCTTTCATTTCAGGTAGAAGCTGAAATGAGTCATAGTTCTTCTAAAGACAAAAGTGAATGTATTCATCCTAAAGTAACTTTTACATTGTTGAATAATGATGCTCTTGGCGGCAATCTAATTTCCTATTTATATGAGATGCAATCCATATGTTTTGATTACTCAAACCACTTGATTTCAGAAGAAGAATCTTTAAACAAGAAATCACAGATATATGAGAAATATATGATTCCAATCTCATTTAAAAAATACAGAGGAACATCAGAAAAAGAAATGATGGAAACACAGGTAATGGCGCTACAAAAAGAATTGAATGACGAGAAAGAATCAAACAACTCCGAAGAAAAATTCACAGTTATCACAGGTAACATCAATAATCTTAACGACAAAAACGAATAAGGATTCAAAAAAAAAAAAAAAATATACCATACATATCATGTGTATGGTATTTTACATAGCTAACCTAAATTATTGATCGTCAGACTCTACCTGTCGGCTTTCTAAGATTTCCTTTGCTTCTTTAACAGTAATTGCACTTGAATCCGTTTCACTATTCAAGTAGATCTCTTCATTCCCATTTTGTAAGTAAGCTTCTCCACCTAGAAAGCCATCCCCTAATGGAATCACTTTTTCATCATCATCACATCCAGGAAAATAGCCTACATTCTCATTTGCTTCATTCACTTCTTCAACATTGACCGGTTCTTCACTCGATCTTGCAAAAGCGGGATAAGCCGAAACAGCAACTAAACCAATAAACAAAGGAATTAATAATCGAATCTTTTTCATTGTTTCACTCCCTCCATTAATCTTCATCCTCTAAATATGATGCTTTTTCAATTTCTTTTGCCTGCTTCACTGTGATAATTCGATCCCCATCCTGTAAATCAGATTTATCCGCATCTGAACCATCTTCATTAAGTAAATAGCCACCACCTTTTACTAGAATAATATGCTGACTATTCTTTAATCCTTTAAATTTAAAATCCACATATTGTTGAGCCTGTATCTCTGAATCAGCATCAACATTTATAGTAGGACTTTCCACTTGGATAGGTTCATGATAACTTGCTGCAAATGCTTTAAAGGTACAAAATCCTACAACAGCAGATAAACATAAAATATACATCGCTCTCTTTTTCATAAGTCTTTTACTCCTTCTTTTTTGCGAAAACGTTTTCCTATCTTCATTATATTCCGATTGTATATTTTTGCAAGCGTTTCGTATTTAAATTTATATTGCGTATTTTTAAAACAATGTTAAAATTATATTGGGTGATAATTATGATACAACTAACAAAAAAAGAAAGAAGTGTTATGGACATTCTATGGGACAGTCACATTGAGATGTCAGCAAGTGAAATTAGAGAAACCTCTAATGAAGAATTAAGTATTTACACTATCCAACAAGCTTTGCGCCATTTATTAGAAGTACATTTTATTGAAGTGTACGACATTGCCTTCAACAACAAATCTCTAACACGTAAGTATAAGCCACTCGTATCACAAGCTGAATATGTAGATTCTTTTATCAACAATGATACAAGACTTCAATTAGCCAGTAACTTTGTCAATAATACGGATGATTTAGAAGAATTAGAAAAGCTTCAAAAACTCATCGAGAAAAAATTAAGAGCATTAAAATGACATTTTCTCTGACTTCATTCTTCTCCGGATTATGCAGTGTTACTTTATTCATAATGTGTTTTGGATTCATACTACAACATAAAAAGGCATATGAATACTTTCGTACAGATGCACTCTTATTAATCATATGTCTGATTTTTATTCGCTTACTGTTTCCGTTTGAACATAAACATATGATCTATATTCCAATCCAAAAAGTAATGAATCCGCTTTTGGATTTCTTCAATCAAACACATGTAGTAAAGCTCTTGATCTTATTGTGGCTTATAGGAAGCGCAATCTTTTTAATCTACTTCACAAAAGACTATATTCATACAGAATATATCTACAAAAAAATAATGAAACAAAGTCAAATTGTTGGATATAGACAATCTTATCCTGTATACAAATCGAATTTGATCTATGGACCTTGTGTGATTGGATTACACAAAACTATTTTGTTTCCTGAAATTGACTATTCAGAATCGGATATAAATTCAATCCTCGCGCATGAAAGTTACCATATCAAGAAGAATCACAATCTAATCAAAGGCGTATTAAATATTATTTGTTGCATGTACTGGTGGTTTATCCCCATATATTTCTTCAAAAAATATATTTTCCTATATTTAGAAATGAAAACTGATGATTCTATAATCCAAAATCTTGATGAAAAAGAGAGCTTTGCCTATATGCAGACTCTGATTCAAATTCAGAAGCAATGCTCTCAGAAATCATTCACGTCCTATATTTCTTCAAATGGATTTATTCTTAATTACCGAATTCATTACATGATGAGAGGTTTACACAAAAAGAAAACAAATGCTTTTATTTTGGTTTCAACTATATTGATCTGTTTCTTATCTACCTTTATAAACATTTCTGGATATTATACAAATACTGAGTTAACAGAAAATACATTTGAAATCACAAATTCAAATGCGTATATATTCGAAAACAAAAACAATCCTCCATCCTTATTACTTTATTTAGATAATCAATATATCTTAGGTGGATATACCAACTTAAAAGAAATACAAGACGAACAAAAACTACCAACATACAAAGACCTTGGAAAAACCCGAAACATTCAATCAATCACAAATACACAGAATACAGTCATCAAGAATTCAAAACAAACTACTTACCGATGGAAATATAAATTAGAAGATGGTTATGTGTACAGAAGGCTGTATAATGCATGTAAAAACACTTGGGTATCCGATTGGATGTCAGCCTGAAATTTATAACGAAGATTACCACAGTCTTCGTTTTTTTATTAAAATTCACATGGATTTCTACCCGTGAATTATCGGTTCCCGATAATTCATTCAATAAATTGTGTACTCATTTTGTACTTACGGCCAAAAACAGCATATAAAAAATACCTTATATAAAGTACTTTTGATGTTTATTGAATTGTTCAAACTCGATTTTGTATACTTTTAAATCCATACAACATATGCATTATATGGTCATTTACACAATTACTTCCTGTATTATTTTATATTCCTGATCTTTTACGTATATTTTGTACTCATTTTGGAGTCACTGTGAGTACATATTGAGTACAAACCGTTTCATTCTAACAATACATACAATTAAAATATTGTTTTGCTCAATTTCGAGCATTTGACTCATCAATTCTATGTATTTAAATATGAATGATCATACCGAAGCACTTGATTTTGTTTTTACATTACTCGACTGGGACAGAACAACTGATTTCATTATAAAAAAAGAAACAATAGATAATGAAAACCATTATTTAATTGATTTGAACACAAATCTTTTTGATGATTTTTTAGAAGCCTGGATACAAAAAAAAGCCGATCTAAAAAACGGTAAGATCAGCAACGATGAATATATTGAGTGGACAATTAATTATCCAACTGAAAAATAACATTGATAAAAAGTGTCTTATATAAGGCACTTTTATTCATGTTGTCTCTTTTTAAATTTGATTCTTTATATTTTCAAATCATTTATGTATATTATGTACTCATTTTAGAGTCACTGTGAGTACACGCTTTTGGATTTCTAGAACTTTTATAAACAGAATAATCAAAAAAGGTATCCAAGACTCCGTTGTTTAAAGACGGAGAGGGATACCGATTTGAATATATACACAAGCAGTATACTTGTGTCAATTCCTACTATGACAATATATAGACCTATAGCTGTATAATTCTATCACATGAATTTGCAACGGTCATATCGTGAGTTACAATGACTATCGTTTTTCTTTGCTTATTGATTTCACGTAAAAGTTGCAACACTTCATCTCTATTCTTAGAATCTAATGCCCCTGTTGGCTCATCAGCTAAAATAATTTTACTTGGCTTTATCATAGCTCTTGCCAAAGCCACACGCTGTTGTTCTCCACCTGAAATCTCAAATATTTTTAACTCATTATACTCACTTAAGCCAACTTTATTCAATGCTTCATTAATCAAAACATGCTTTTCTTGTTTTGTTTTTCTAGTATATTTTAATGCTATCATTAAATTTTGCTCCACAGTAAGATTATCGACAAGAGCAAAGTTTTGAAAAAGATAAGAGATATATCTACGAATTGTTTGGTTAGCTTGATTGGAATTACATTGTGGAGCTTGTTTCCCAAATAAAAGATACTCACCAGAATCATATGGCTCAATCAACCCTAGTATATTCAACAAAGTTGTTTTCCCACATCCGCTTGGGCCTATTAAAGCAACCATTTCGTTTTCTCTAATTTGTAGGGATAAATTATTTAAAACTTTCTTTTTCCCAAAACTCTTATCAATATTTTTTAGTTGAATGGCAAACATATTATTCTTCTCCCTTCAGCATAGTGCTTAGTTGTTTTGTTTCTTTTACATAAATCATCCTAAATATTATTAAAATATCCAATAAAACTAATAGCACATAAATAGCCATAGACGTAAAGGACCTTGAAAGGATCATTATTTGAACTAATCCAAAGATATAAATCATAATAAAATAAATAAATTCATTTTTGTATCTATTGAACAATGAATAACCTAGTATTTTTTTTACAAAAATTTCTTTTTTTCGTGAAATCAAAATAGTTAACAATATATAGTACGAAGAAAGAATACTTATACAAATAACCAAAAGCAGTATTGCCACCCATACAATTGAACTCGATTGTGAAATCTGTATTTGTTCTTTATATCCGGACATTAAAACATTTTTAAACTGTAAGTTATTTAACTCTAATCCATATTTTTTAATTCCTTCATTGATTGCTCTTTTATTTTCATTAGAATCATAGATACGAACAGGGTTTGATATTGCTTGCGTCGTTAAATATCCACTAAAGACTTTCAAATATTTATCATTAAGACAAACAAATACAGGATTTGTAAAAAATGCATGGTCTTCATTTGCCAATTGTAAACTTTCTGAGAATATTTGTTTCCTATTATCTTTATAATACTTGACACAAACATCATCTGCACTCATTTTAATATTTGAATCTGCGGAATAAATTTGTGTCTGCCCAAAATATTTCAAAGTAGCTTCTTTTTGCTTCATGCTCTCTGGAGCAAATATAACTAAAGAATTTTGATCAAAAAGTTCTTCTTTGCTTACACTTGAATCAAATTGTAACCGATCATAATAATTGTCATTTAATAGCATATAACCAAATTCTGTATCTGTATCCACATCATTAGGCATTTTTATTTCAGAAGAGAATAAACCTAAACCTTCCGTATCATACCAAAACGATTGTACAAAACCTGCCTTTGCAGATTTTGTTAAATCCATAAACATATTGGTTAAATTTTCATTAAATTGACTTGTTCCATTCATAAAGCTTTGCATTCCATCTCCAGTTAATTGGAAGGAAGCAAGCGTCACATAATCTTCTTGCGCCTGATAAGCTTCTTTAACCTGCATCTCTTTTATCATTCGACTTACTTCAGAAGATAATTGAGGAATGGTAAATACCAAACCTACAAAAATTGCAAATTTTATAATATAGCTGATATATAAAGAAATTCGAAAATCAAAGAAGTTTTTAAGCATATTTGATATTGAATATCGCTTTACTGTTATTAAAGTTAAAAATGATAGTCCAATCGCTCCTACAAATAAAATCAATTGAACACAACTAAGTTTTATAAAATAGAATAAATCCATCGTAGGAAATGCTATCTTTTGAATTGGGATACTTGCGATAAAAATGATAATTGGAGCAATTAACACATCCTTGTTTAGCTTTTTCCAAATATCAAAAGCTTTATATCCATTTAACTTATATACACTTATTTCCTTTAGTCTAGATATTGGATAGAATACACACATCAAGCAAAAAATAATTAATAGAATAGCTGAAAGAATAATTGTTAAAAAATATATCGTCCCTTCTCCAAAAGCAACTCTATAATCTGCTGAAACCAATTCATTTTTACTTTCATTTAAAAATAAAGACAATGCATTTAGAATATCTTCTTTGTTTTTATTACTCGAAATAATAGTATATTCTCCATTAATATCAGTAGACTTTGAGTTATAAAAATCACTTAAAGGCATAATTACAAGAGGTGTATCATTGAATAAATCACTAATGGTTCCCACTTGATTTTCTTGTTTTGTATCTATAGAAGCCAACCATTCATTTGAAGTAGTTGGTAATCGACCTGATTCTAACTTTACAGGAAGTCCTTCAAAGAAATCTTTTGTATAAACTCCCGATTTGTATATTATTTCCTTGCCATCTTCATATATTCGATCTGTTTTTATTATTGTTGCACCATATTGTGAATGAATAGATTTCAATTCTTGCAAGAATTCATCATACGCAACACTCGAATTCTTAACATAAATTTTATATGCATTGGATTTCATTTCAATTGTATTAAAGAATTCAATATCTTGAGTTTTCATATAGAATCCAAAAGCAACACTTGTTAAGATAGAAACAATGCTTAATAGAATTGCCATCGATTTTTTCATAAAACCCCTCATTTTATCAATCCATAAAAGGTTAAATTGATTTTCTTTCTAGACCGTTTTCTTCAAGTATATCTTACGGCCATTTAGATATTCTCGCTTTATACCATAAACACTACATAAAACAACATCTATTGTTTTGAACTATGTTGTTTTATGAATTATTAAAATATAGAGCGAATATAATATCGCTCTATACAAATATCAATTATTCAACTCCATAGTAGAACGAGCAACTAGAATATTTTGTTAATCGAGCTTTGGCCCATGAGTTTGCTGGAGCTCTTGCCATACTTGGAGTAGCATCAGGATGACTAACCGTGACCGTATGAATTTTTTGACCATGCATATAGTCTGAATAAAAACCTGTGATGCCTACGCCATAGTTCCACTGTCCACCTACTGCAGGATATACCGTAGTTGCTAAAACATGTAAACAAAATCATAATAGTACAAACTAATTTTCTCATATAAAAACTCTTCTTTCTAAGCACTATTTTGATTTAGAGTCTAAGTCTGCATATAGAGTTCAAACAAAAACACTTTCAATTATCGTATCCATCGGTATGACCTCCTATTTTCTATTTTTTATTCATTATGAAAACACCTGATTATAATGCATATTACATTTCATCAAACATTTGTTCAAAATAAAATCAAAAACAATTATTTATCTGTTTAACACTATAGATAACGTTATCTTTACTTTAATTATACATGTTTTGTTATTTTACACAAGCGTTGATTGATTTTTGTTTTCTTGTTACTTTTTATAAGCTTTGATATAATTTTATAAAAAGGAGATTACTTCACTATGAATTATACCCAGTTAACAAAAAGAGAAAGCCAAATAATGACTATTCTTTGGAATCATGATCAAGAGATGTCAGCCAATGATATTAAATTAGCTTCGAATGGATTAAGTATCTATACAATTTCTCAAGCTCTTCAATACCTATTATCAATTGGATATGTTGAAGTAACAGGAATAGGTAAAAATAAAAAATCGATTGCTCGATTATATAGTCCTTGTATTTCTGAATCTGACTATGTTTCCTCATTCATAAAAAAAGAAACTTTCGAAGAGATTGCTGTGCACTATGTTCAAAGCAGCAATGATATAGATGAAATTACAAAGTTAGAACATTTAATTGAAAAAAAGAAAAAAGAACTGACTGGTAAATAACATGAATTTTAGCATTTCTTCATTGTTCATAACACTGTGTGTTTCATTAGTCCTAATTGCACTCTTCAATTTTATATTGACGCACGAAAAGGGCTATCGCTTGTTTAGAGCAGATTTATTATTCGTATTAGTTGTCATTACTTGTTTTCGTTTGTTTTTACCATTTGAACTACCATTCACAAAGACAATTGCTCTACCTTCTATCATGAATCCTATAATGAGCTTTTTAAATTATGAGATATTTCATCAATTAAAAGTCTCACATATTCTAATTGTAATTTGGTTAATTGGAGTATTGATTGGTGTTGGAAGATATGTGCAGAATATTATATTGGCAAAAAAACTGGAAGCGAAAATCATACAAAATTCTCATTGTTTCAAAGTTTCAGAATTTTTAGATGGCTTCATTTATCCTGATTATGACGTATATGTAACCAAATACGTTCCATCTCCAATGGTTTTTGGCTTCAAAAAATGCATCTTAATTCCTGAAATCAGTTTTACAGAACATGAACTAAGTAATATTTTAAATCATGAAATGCAGCATCTAAAGCAACATGACATACTTTTCAAACAAGTAACTTCAACACTAACAATCTTGTATTGGTGGTTTCCTCCAATATATTGGTTACAGAAATGTATCAACTTTTATATAGAAGTTCGAGCAGACGAAAAAGTTACAGAATCATTAAATCCGATTGATGCACTAGATTATGCAGAAACTCTAATAAATGTACAAAAGAAAATACAGTTTGCGGATAGTATTATATCAAATGATATTTCAGCTTATTTGATAGGAGAAAGTAACAGTATACTTTCGTATCGAGTGAATTATTTATTAAACAAACAAATCAAACAAAAGACAAATAAGTTCCTACTATTCTTCCTTTTTTTATTACCTATACTAACTAATTCCATAATTTTCGAAGCTTATTATGAAAATCCAAAAAATTTGAATGATACTTTATCTGAGCAAGATCTACTAAATAAGAATTATTTAATCCAGCACAAAGATGGGACATATTCTCTTTGTAACGGAAAAGAATCCTTTTTCATAGATAATCCAAAAAGTTTAATTGAATCCGGTATAAAAGTAGTGAAGGAGTAAATTTATGAAAAAAACAATTAATTCTATTTTATTATTAACACTAATTTTAAGTTGCAACTTTATTCAAACTATTTCTGTTTTTGCAAACGAAATCGGGCCAAATCCAGCCATTGAAGCAAGAGCAGGCATCATAGAATGGAGATATAAGCTTGAAAATGGAAGAGTATATAAACGTCGTTATAATTACACTAAACAAAAATGGATTGGAGATTGGATTCCAGCATAGATTATGATGTAGTAACGCTAAAAAAATAGCCTAACATCGGAAAAATCAGAACAAAGCAAGACTAGCAGAAAACCAATAGTTAGAAGAAGTGAAATTTCTAGAAATCTATCTATTTATAAAATACATGAAGTACAAGAATCACAAAAATAGTTACACCACAGACTAAAACTGAGATATAAAATACACATTCAATTTCTCATCAGGAACACGCTCTCTATATTATTGGTATCAATTTGGTAGCAAAATAACCTATAAACGCATAAAAAGTGCCTTACATAAGGCACTTTTATTCATTTTATCTCTACTCGAACTCGATTTTGTATACTTTTAAATCCATGCAACATATACATTATATGGTCATTTACACAATTACTTCCTGTATTATTTTATATTCCAAATCATTTATGTATATTATGTACTCATTTTGGAGTCACTGTGAGTACACATTGAGTACAAACCATTTCATTCTAACAATACATACAATTAAAATATTGTTTCACTCAATTTCTAACATTTGACTCATCAATTGTTTTATTATTTCTAAATTTGTAGAAAACTCAATATGACTAGCATATTTATATTTACGACAATAATTCTTCCATAAATTCTGCAACGTTGAATCTTCACTTATTGAGCATAATATTTCTTCATAATGCTCTAATAAAGAAAGTGTCTCTCTTTTTCTACATGTTTTATCAAATGCCAATGATAAATCATTATAGTTTATTGAATCGTTATAACGATCAAATAAAGTCGTTACATCATAAAAATCACGCATACGTGTATTTAACAATCCTCTAGAAAGAATTGTTTGAATTTTTTCTGCAAGTATTGTCTCTAAATTATATGACCACAGTTGTATTGATTTGTCTTCTAACAACAACGGATATTCATATCTTATTTCTCTAGGTGTAATCACATCACCTGTTGATATATCTATTTTGATTGGCACTATTAAATTTTCTAATTTTGCATCCATATGAATTCTTATTCCTGGATACTCCATATTGTCCATGATATCAGATACATCATTTAAGATAAATTCAATGTGATCATCAAGAGAAATATCTTTAATTTCATTTACAATCCTTGTGGTTTCTTCTTTAGTTAAATCAAAATTACGTATTGTTGTATCAATATCCATAGTCGATCGCATCGATATACCAATCATAGAAGTAACCAAGATTCCACCCTTAACAATGAAATCGTCTTTATATTTAGAATACGTTATTCTTTCAAGAAAACGCTCCATCATATAAATACGTAACAAAGTTATAGGATCCGATCCATTTTGTTTTGCAACATTTTTAATTCTACCTTTTATTTGTGCTGGAGTTAGATACATTACAATAAAACCTCCATATATTGTCTAATTATCTTTTCAATTCGAAATGCTTTTGCATACACCATTAAACGATTAAGATCCTTATCACTTCTTTGTAAATAAGTTTTAATCGCCATATTAAAATCCTGAATTTCGAAATTACGTCTACTTCTCACTAAATCACAAATTGTTCTTTCCAAATCATACATTGGGATTTCATGACCAAATTGATTTGTGATTGTAGTCTTTCCTAAATCTAAAAGTTCCTTTTTCACTGTATAAACCTTATAACCAGAGTTTGTTAAAGCAGAAGGATTATATCCACTATAAATTGTAATACAATGCACAAAAGGTTCTCGATCAACCAGACCATAATAATATAAGGCATCATCATGAGAAATAACTCCTTTTGGACAACGCTGTGACAAAACATAAGCTTCATCTTCCAACACATCTTTTGAAATATAAATACCTGGGCCAACTTTTTCCATACAATTCCTTTTTATAAAATTATAAATAGACTGTCTCGATACATTCACATTCTTTAATTCTTTAACATTCAAAACCTCAATTTTTTTAGAATCCATTACTCCTTCCATACTCTCACCACCTTTTACATTCTTGCTAATATTATATATTTTATTAGCAAGAATGTAAACTTATACTTAATACACAATTTATTCACGCCTAATAATTCATGTACTCATTTTGTACTCACGGACAAAATTGACATATAAAAAATCCCTTATATAAAGGATTTTTGATGTTTATTGAATTATTCGAACTCTACAAAGACTAACGCTTTTTGTTTAGGAATTATTCTCTGTAATGTTTCTC
>ERZ834798.1980-NODE-1980-length-16114-cov-3.117442_pt1 | contig 16114 bp, 17 predicted proteins | sample MGYA00519689_ERZ834798 | MGnify/ENA primary metagenome ERZ834798 (study PRJEB31850, sample SAMEA3708761) | human gut metagenome | biome: human gut; feature: human-associated habitat; material: faeces | place: China | collected 2014 ...
CTTTGGGACACCGTGTCCTGAAGTCCTTCTCTTTCCACTTTGGGACACCGTGTCCTGAAGTCCTTCTCTTTCCACTTTGGGACACCGTGTCCCGAAGCTACTCCTCCATAACCATATCGTGCTGCACCGCCATCGTATAATATGTATCCATCGTAGCCGTTGCATTAAACAGAGTTGTCAGAATATATGCTTTGATATTCCCAATCCTGCTTGCGGTCTGCTCTAGGCAATGCAAAACATACTCTACATGATCCTGCCCGATGCACAGAAACCGATTCTTCACCAACTGATACGGATACTCTGTTCCGCCAATCCTCAAAACCTTTCTGTTAACTGCCAGTACCTCAACCATCAGCTCCACAATCTCATGCAGCATACGCCTTTGCATAATGGGCAGATTGCTGTACAACGTTTCATAGCTGATATTTTCTTTCACAATTCTGCGATACACCTCCGTCACATCCATCGCATCCTTCTCCTTTGTCGGATAGATTGGATAGATAGAATCCTCAGTATTATTCCTTTCAGTCTTATTCTTATCAGTATTATTTGCCTGTATTTCAATGCCACTCCTGAGTAGCAGCTCCGTACTGCTCCGGTTATGCAGATTTTTACCACTCTGCAATGGCAAATCCGCACCACCTTGGAGTTTCTCCCCATTGCCTCTCTGTATTGGTACAGCTTTACCTGTTTGGAAAGAATCCTCTGCACCTGTTATCAGTGGCATTTCCTTGCCACTCTGCAATGGCAGAACCTCTCCCTGCTCCTGCTTCTCCTCTTTCTGCGAAATATCCTCCTGCACTGCAATAAAATTTTTCAAATAAATCAAGTCCGGTCTGCCTAAGCCCTGTCTTTTCCTCTCAATTAGACCAATCCCTGATTTTGAATCCAGTTCCGCCATCAGCGAGCCTGCCTTCCTCTGGCAGCATTCAAATTCCTTCATAACCTCTTTCAACGTGAAAATAATATATACCTATTATTCTGATCCATCCATTTATTTTCTCTGGACAAAGACATCCTGTCCAGCATAATGCCATACAGAATTTTGGCATCACTTGAAATCTTCTTGAACCGTTCATCTCGTATCAGAATTTTCGGTAGCCGAAAGAAACTGAACTGTTCTGCTTGGGAGCCATAAAAATAATCAAATTTAAAAGAATCCTTCATGCCCTTCCTCCTGCCTCCATTTCTCTAACAGTTCTAGGATTTTTCTTTCTATTTCTTCCGCAGAGGATTCCTCCGAAAAATATTTCCGAATATTCTTTACGGGTATGGATGTCGCTCTGCTTTTCAGTTTTCTGCCTAACAGGACTTCTTCTATCCCTTCGATAGATACTGCTCCGCTCATCTGTTTCAGCTTTTCTGCCATATCAATATTCGGATAAACCTTATGCTCCAAAATCGCCTCCAGTAAAATATTCTGTTCTGTCTCAGTCAGAAAGGAAAGCTTCTCTGCCGCTCGGAAGGCAATCTTCTTTTGATCTACCAAGTCAAGCAAATCCTCCTGCAAATAGGTTAATCTGATGTAGCGTTTGATTTGTCGTCCACTCTTATTATTTTCCTTTCCCAGCTGTTCTGCACTGCTTTCCGAAAATTTCTTTCCCTGATGCTTCAGCGCATCATATTTTATTCTGTAAGCCCAAGCCTTCTCGCTATAAAGCAGTTCTTCTCTCTGGTTATTGGAATCCACCATCAGAATTGCAGACTCATCATCCGTCAATTCTCGGATGATAACAGGCATTTCTTCCAGCCCTGCCTTCTCACAGGCTCTTTTTCTTCTGTGACCGGATACAATTTCATAGCCGCCCAAGGCACGCGGGCGAACCAATGCCGGCTCTAAAACACCGTTTGTCCGAATACTTTCGACCAATTCGTCCATTTTCGCATCATCGAGCACCCGAAATGGGTGCTGTGCGTATGGAAATAATTCTTCCAACGGAACCATTGTTGTTATGTGCTGCACCGATTCCTTTGGAATACCGAACAAACTGTCGAAGCTTTCAAATTTAATCCCTTTCGCCGTTCCCTCTCTCATCTTCAAGCACCTCCTTCGTCAATGCCTCATACGCTTGTCCAACCGAGCCATTGGGATCATATTGAAAAATACTTACGCCCTTCGCTGTTGTTTCTGCAGCACGAACAGAGAGGGGAATTTTATTTACAAAAACATTCAGCATTGTTCCATAATTCTCCTCCAGAAGCTCTGCAATATCTCTGGCATTTTTCGTCCTTCTATCGAACATTGTCACCAGTACCCCCTCTATCTCCAAACGAGGATTTAACTGGCGTTTCACCTGTACGATTGTTTTCATCAGCTGCTGAAGCCCTTTGATTGGCAAGTATGCTGCCTGCACAGGTATCAGCACGCCGTCTGCACACGCCAATACGTTAATTGTAAGCATCCCAAGCGAAGGCATCCCATCAATCAAAATATAATCATAATGCTGCTTTATGCTCTCGATATAGCGTTTCAAAATCAATTCTCTGCTCATGACATTGACTAACGAAATCTCCATTGCAGATAAATCTATATTGGAAGGCAGCACGTCCACTCCCTCGCTATGACGAAGAATTGCATAGTCCTTGTCCATTTCAACCTCATTGATGGTATTCATCATAACAGTTGCAAGCGTATGGTTGATTTCATCCGGATTGATGAATCCTAAACTCGCTGTTAAATCTCCCTGCGGATCTGCATCAATCAGTAATACCTTTTTTCCGCACCTTGCTAAACCAATCCCTAAATTCCCACAGGTTGTTGTTTTGCCAACGCCACCCTTTTGATTTACTACTGCAATCACTTTACACATTACTTCCACTCCTTTTCATAAAACAAAAAGCACCGCCATTCAAACGGTGCCTATGCACATTTTCATTATGATATGTTCTGTTTGTATAGTTCTAACGCTTTCAGAATCGTCTCCTCTATTTTTCTGGCTGATGTGCCGGGCGCAAAATATTTTTCCAATTTATCCGCAGAAATTTTGTAGTGTATTTTTTGATTTGCTTTTAGCTCAGACATAATCTTCAGTGCAGAGTTATATTTGAATCTCTTTTCTTCCTCTAACTCCCTTAGCCGTATAGCCTGTGCATGACTTGGCGTGCAAGCAACATTTTCAATAATATCAACTAATATTTCCTGACTTTTTTGGGATAAATAGGAAAGCTCCACCGCAGGACGTAATGCTATTTCCCTTTCGTCAACCATCTTCAAAATAGGTGCTATCAACTCTGTAAGGCGAATATATCTGCGAATCTGGTCTTCACTTTCTCCTGTCAATTCACTTAAATACTTGCGAGAGGTCTTGCCTGCAAAATTATGTGCCAATGGCACATAATTATTTTTCTTCGGTCTGCCCGTCTTTCGTTTCATAGCATCTAAACGCATTTTATATGCAAATGCTTTTTCTGAGGGCAGTACTTCCTCCCTGCGAATATTAGAATCCACTAAAAAGATAATTGCATCCTCATCAGATAAATCCCGAACAATGCAAGGCAACATTGTTTTTCCGGCAATCTTACTTGCAGCCTTTCTCCGATGACCTGATATCATTTCATATCCGCCATCCTTCTTCTGTCGTACCACTACCGGATTTACCACACCAATTCGACCTATGCTGTCTACCAAATCCATCATATCCCTATCTACTACCACTCGGAACGGATGGTTCGGAAAATCAAATATCTCCGATATCGCAAAAAATTCAACCTTTTCGTTTTGCTGCAACTGATCAATATCACAACAATTCTTTCGCATACCGAACACCCTTTCTTTTCACACAACTGTGCTGTTAGGTGCTGGTGCCTGTTATTTTCTGTTATTTCCTTTTATTTATTCTTAGAACAACATAGATTCTATCTCTTATTTTATTGTCAATTCATCGTTAGCTTCGAATTTTGGTCACTAAAACACCTTGTCCAGCTAGTGTTTTTCCGTCCATCCAGTGCATCCGACCACTATATATCGAAAACAGCCATTTTCAAAACACTAGATACAGAAGAAATCGTCATAAACTTATTTTAGCTGACGAAATACTCCACCGCATTTTCGGGGAAAAACTCCTTCAGCTCGTTATAAAGCTGTGCCGCAAGGGTTTTATTATGTGCAATCACCAAGGTCGGCTTCTGGATTTTCTCAATGATATTTGCCATCGTGAAGGTTTTGCCGGAGCCTGTTACCCCCAGCAAGGTCTGGAATTTCAAGCCCTTCTGAAAGCCCTCCGCAATTTTTTCAATCGCCTGCGGCTGATCACCGGTCGGTTTATATTTCGATACCACTTTGAATTTGTTCTCCATTTTTTCTCCTCCCAGCGACCATAAAACTGTCCTTCTATTTTGTATCAAACTATAGGAATTATAGCATAGAAAAGGTGTATTGTATAGCGAACACGGAAAATTTCCAAACATTTGTTCTATGATAAATCCTCCGACTTTATCATTTGTATAAAACAAAAAAGCGTCCTTGTTCACAACATTCAGATGTAAAAACAAAAACGCTTTTTATTCTTAAAATACCAAAATCAATCTTAGAAACGAAGCATAGTACGCTCCCTTAGAGTATCTATTCAGCTTTTTTTGTGCCACTTCATTTCCCACAGATTGGAAAACCTGATTGTTACGATTCGATCCACATCATCTGCTTCTTTAGATGCTTCTTTGTCAAACAGGATAGGCTCTGCCTGCACCAAAGCTACTTTACAGATATTTTTCATATCTTTCATCAGAAAACTACTTCCTCCGCAAGTCCGCTTTATCTTTTGTACTGTCAGTATGACAAAACAAAAATATTGTATCAACCGGCTGCTTTTTTCATAAGCATGACTCCCCTCTTTGCATTTTCCGTCAACAAAAAATCATCCGCACAGCAGCATATTTTCAAACAGATTCTCATACGTTTCCTCTAATTTTCCAACCGTTTCAATATAAGAGCCGCTTCCTGTGCTGCTTTCTCCCAGCTTATAATAAATCTCTCCCGTTGCTTTATCCACAAGGAACAGACGCATGCCTTTGATAACCCAGAAGCTTGCGGTTTCATCCACGCATTGCAACTTCTGAAATTCTGTCTGCATTTCGCCCACATACGGTGTTAGCTTCTGATAGCTCTCGCTTTTCTGAAACATCGGATAATAAAGCTGCAATTTTCCCTTTACATTCTGCACTGCTTCTTCCTTTGTGATTTTCTGCGCTCGGTTATCCAGATTGATACAGGGATTCCCCATCGGCATCACTTCCTGCATGCCATAGGTTACAGTCGCACCAAGCTGTGTCGCAAAAGCGCGCACCGGAACATAAATCTCGTTTTCCACGCAGATTGTCTTGCCGGAAAGTACCGTATCCTTCACTTCTTCCCTTTGCAGACCCAGCGCATCGCACAACGCCCCAAGCTCCATGAAAGCACGTCCGTTTTCAATGATGATATGCTCTGCAGACAGACCGCCATTGATGATGAGAAATGTATGCTTTTCTCCATCCGTCAGCACAGCCTCCTGCCCAAAATCCGCCGTAAATTTGTATTTCCAGTCTCCCTTGTCAAAATCACTGTTTTCCGTATCCACGCTGTTCCGATAGCAGGGTGTATGCACTTCCGCCGCCCATGCCTGCCCACAGAAAAGCTGTGAAAACAGAAGTCCACAAGCCAACATCCTTCTTAAATTCTTCATTGAAAAACCTCCTTTTCCCCAATTAGACACGAATCCGCTTTTTTCTTTATTATAAAGCAGAAAGCACAAAAAGGGAATATGTAAATAAAATTGAAAAATACGCATGACATTCCTGCCATGCGTATCTCTCAGAATTTATGCTGCCATATTTTCCATGAAAATGCCGTAGCCCTTTGTCGGGTCTGCCAAAGTCACATGCGTCACTGCTCCCACAAGCTTTCCATCCTGCAAAATCGGCGAACCGCTCATGCCCTGCACAATGCCGCCTGTCAGCGCAAGCAGCCGTTCATCCATAATGCGGATATTCATATCCTTATGCTGCCTTCCGCCGTTCTTCTCCAGACTTTCGATTTCCATGGCATACGCCTGCACGCCCTTGCCCTCCAAATCGGAAAGCAGCACAGCCGCGCCCTTTTTTACCTCTGCCTTTGTGGCAACAGGATAGCTTTCACCTGCAAAAACGCCTGCCGCCGCCTTGCCATAAATGCCCGTTTCCGTATTTTTCTCGATTGCGGCAAGCTTCTCTTGCATCTCTACCTGCCCAATCAATTCACCGGCAGCACCCCTTTCCCCCTTCACAATTTCCGTCAGGGTGGTATCTACCACAGAGCCGCCATGAATCACCATCAGATCATCCGTATCCACATCATACACACCATGCCCCAATGCGCCGAAGGTACCGTTTTCCGCGTCATAATACGTCACTGTGCCGATGCCTTGGATACTGTCTCGAATCCACGCGCCAATCTGGTAGGTCTGCGCGGTATTGCTCAGAACCGGTGTAATCTTCACCTCCTTTTGCCTGCCGTTTCGCTCCAAACGCAGACAAATCGGGTTCCCCTCGCTCTGCTGAATGGTTTTCATAAATGCTTCCTTATTCTCCTGCTTCTCGCCGTTTGCCTGCAAAATGCGGTCTCCGGCTTTCAGAAGTCCCTTGCTGGGTTCATGGCTTTCGTTATCCGCTCCGACTACGCTGCCCGTTTCCAAAACCAGAAGCCCTTCTGTATCCATCGTTACGCCTACCGTTCTGCCGACAGGAATCAGCTTCCGCCGCTCCAACGCCTGTGCAGACTGTGGTACGCCTAACAGAATCGGAATGAAAACCGCAAAAAAAGGCAATACTGATAAAAAAAATTTTCTTATTTTCTGCTGCATCTTCTCCTCTCCCAACCATATTTTTTGGAACAATTTTTTGCTCCAACCTTACTTTCTCCGAAACCCAAAAGCGATATACCGCCCAAAAGCACCAGAAACATACAGGAGGTGACAATACTGCCGAAATCGTTGATTGGGAAATTTTTAATTTTCAACGGAAAACCCTGCGTTGCATCATACGAATTCCGCTCCGACAGGAGTTCCTTTTCTGCACCCTCTGCCCCTAAAACCATTGTCTTAGCATTCTTTGCAGCATAGTATTGATATTTGCTTTTTCAACAGCCTCTGCCGTAATCAAATCCGTCCTGCCGACCTCCTTCCCATGCAGCAAATAAATCAGTTCACCGACCTTCTCCCCTGCCGCAACCGGCGCATCCATGGCAGGCAAAAGCTCCGTTTTCGTTTCCCATTCACCGCCGATATCCTTTTTCAGAAGAATGGAAATCTCCTCCTGCACCACAGCCGAAACGCTGTCCTCCATGCCCTTCGTCACAGGAATACGCCCCATTTCCTTCCCTGCGGGCAGTCCCTTTTCCGTGCTGTAATTGGCAAAGCCGTAATCCAGAAGCTTCATGGTTTCCTGAAAGCGCAGCTTGAAATCCGGCGCAGCCATCACAACGCCAATCAGGTGTAGCCCGTTGCGCTCCGCCGTACCGGAAAGACAATAAAGCGCCTTGCCCGTAGAGCCTGTTTTCAGCCCCGTTGCACCCTCATACCATTTGATCAGCTTATTCGTATTCGTTAAGCCAAATTCGGACTCCCCCTTGCGCGTTTTATGTATGATGGTATCCTGCCATGTGGTCGTATATTTCTGCACCTCCGGGAATTTCGTCATCAGCTCCCGACTCATCAGCGCAATATCATACGCACTGGTTTCGTGTCCGTCCACATCCAGTCCGCAGGCATTGACAAAATGCGTTTCCCGCATTCCCAATTCCTCTGCCTTCCTGTTCATCCGCTCCACAAAGGCCTCCTCACTGCCTGCCACAAACTCCGCCATGGCAACCGCCGCATCATTCGCAGATGCAATCGCGATACATTTCGTCAGCTCTGCGGCTGTCTGCGTTTCGCCCGACTCCAGAAAAACCTGTGAGCCCCCCATACTCGCCGCATGCTCGCTCACCTGCACCGCTTCCTCCCATTCAAATTGTCCTGCTGCCTCCGCTTCGTAAATCAGCAATAATGTCATCACCTTTGTCACGCTGGCAGGCGGCATTGCCTCGTGACTGTTTTTTTCATATAAAATTGTTCCCGTACCTGCGTCCATCAGCACCGCACTTTTACTTTTCAGCTGCAATGCATCCGTTTCCGCCGCAAAAGCAGACAGGCTGAACCCAAGCGATAGCACAGACATCAGCAGTATCGCCAATACTCCCTTCCAATTCTTCATCCGCCCATTCCTCCCAGATATTCTTATGGATACTCTATGCTTTTCCCCTCTGAAGTATGCAGACGGCGAAATTCTTAAAAGTTTTTTAAATTTGACTGATTTTTACAAAAGTCTGTAATTTTGTTGTATACTGTTGCTATAGCAGAAAAAAATTTGTTATAATCTTACTATTGATGAAAAGAAAAGGAGGGTATTCTCTATGAAAAAGACAAAACATACTGTAGCCTTGGCTTTGGCGGCAATGCTGGCGTGCCAACCGCTTTCTGTTTATGCGGCAACCTTTGCCGATATGAATCAGGCTCCTTGGGCGGGTGCCGAAGCATCCATCAATAAGGCAGCAAGCCTGGGTCTGGTTGTTGGGGAAACCAGAAACGGCAAAACCCATTTTCGCCCCAGAGATTCTGTTTCTCTGTCCGAATCCTGCCAGCTGGCGTATAAGCTGCTGATACAGACAGGCAAGGCAAAGGCGGATGACAGCGTAACCCAGAAATGGACTCCCATCATGAATGCTTACGGCATCCAAAGCTGGGCATATCCTGCCGTTTCCTACTGCTTGGAAAACGGGATTCTGGCTACCTCTAACCTGAGCGGCTTCATGAAAAACGGCTCTAATCTGCCTGCCACAAGAGAACAGGCAGCAACCATCCTTGGGCGCGCCTTAACAAAGGGGGTTTCTTCCTACACAGCAAATGAAACCACAACCACCTTCCTGGACAACAGCCGCATTTCCACAGAAGCGAAGCCCTATGTTGCCCTGCTGAAAAGGGTGGGCGTAGTCAACGGGGACGATTCCAATAAGTTCAACCCCAAAAAGACACTGAACCGCACAGAAACCGCAGTTCTGGTAACAAACCTGTATGGTGTACTGGAAAAGGCAACCACACCGACCACACCCACAATTCCGACAACACCTACTAACCCGACCATCTCCACACAGAAGGGTACGGTTGCGACCATGACAAATTTCTATGTCAATCTGAAGGACAGCGCAGCCTACTACATGCTGGCATCCGGCGGCACAACCATCACACTGAACGGTTCTTCTGCCACCATGAGCGATATCGTAAAGGTATATAAGGCAGGCACCTCTATTGATGTTACCCTGACGCTCGACAGCAGCCTGCATATCACCAAGCTGGAGGCTACCTATAAGGAAACCAAGAAAACCAAAGGCAGCCTGACAAAGGTGAGATATAATAAAACGGATAAAGAAGGCTCTATCACGATTGATAAGGACAGCACCTACTCCTTTACCGACAAAGACGATGTAGATATCCGTATCGACAAAAAGAGCTATAGCCTGAAGGAATTGTACGACCTATTCACAAAGGCAGAGGATGACAAAGTAACCATTGAGGTTGAGGTTACCCTTGACAACAAAGGAAATCTGACAAAAATCACAGGCAGCACAAAGGAAAGCAGCAGCAGTGATTCCATAAAGGGCAAGGTTTCCAAGGTGAATTATGATAAGTCCGACAAAACAGGCTATATTCAGCTGAAAAATAAAACCACAAAATATTACATCGATGATACAGATGATGTAACCGTAAAGATTGACAACAAAACAAAAGACTACAAAGATCTGTATAATCTGTACGATGATGGGGATAGCACCATTACCGTTACACTGACACTGAATAAAAAGGATTACGTTACTAAAATTACAGCAACCACCTCCGACAGCGACAGCAAGGATGATGCGGACGGCAATGTTGCAAACGTTACCTATAAGGAAAACAAGGACACCGGTACGGTAAAAATCGGCAGCAAGACCTATGATATTGATGATGTAGATGATGTCGATATCTCCATTACCGACGGCTCCGATAAGATTAAAACATGGGAAGATTTCTATAATGCCTATAAGGACAAAAAGACCATGAATGTTTCCGCTACCGTTAAAAATGATGAGGTTACAAAAATCACAGGTAAGGTAACACAGGCAAAGGGTGAGCTTTCCAAGCTTGGCAAGAATTATATCAAAATCACAGGCAAATACAGCGATAATGTCTTCAGCTATGATTTTGATGAGGATGATACAGATAACATCAAGGTAAACATCACCAATGCTTCCAGCGTAAAAACACTTACGAAGCTGATTGACTGGCTCGAATCCGGTGACAAGCTCGACCTTGTTCTCACACTGGATAAAAACGGAAATATTACAAAAATTTCCGGCGAATATAAATAATTTCGCCAAAACGTACTGACCATAAAGGGCAACACCTGCATGAAAAGGCGTTCAGACAAAAATCATAAAAGCAAAGGAATTTTCCTTTTTATGAGTCTGCGCTTTTGCGTGGACTCATTTTTTATAGGAGTATTATATGAAAAAAATACATTCGGCATTTGCGCCGTTTCTCGGCATCCTCCTTCTGCTTGCAGTCTGGTTTCTGCTTTGCCGCGCAGAGATATTCAGTCCCTATCTTCTGCCGACACCACAAAAGGTGTTCGACAGCTTTCTGCGCATGCTTTTCTCCGGAGAATTGCTTCGGGATGTGCTGATTTCCTTTATCCGTATTCTGAAGGGCTTCTGTATTGCTTTTCTGCTTGCGTTTCTGCTGGGGATGTTCCGCACGCTCCTGCCTGCCGCAGAAAAATATTATGACGCAATCGTGCAGTTTTTCCGCAATGTACCGCCGCTGAGTCTGATTCCGCTTCTGATTCTCTGGTGCGGCATCGGGGAAACCACAAAAACCGTTATTATCGTGCTGGCATCCTTTTTCCCGATGTATCTGAACATCGTAAAAGGCTTTACGGGCTGTGACCAAAGGCTATTGGAGGTTGGGGATGCCTTCGGCTACACAAAATTTGAAAAATTCCGCTATATCCTCCTGCCCTACGCCTCCGCCGATATTCTCGTTGGAATGCGCATCGGCATGGGCTATAGCTGGCGTGCCATCATCGCGGCAGAAATGATTGCAGCCTCCAGCGGTATCGGGCATTTGATTCTGTTCGCACAGCAGCTGAGCCGCACCGATAAGGTGATTGTCGGCATTTTTGTGGTTGGGCTTGTCGGTCTGGCAACCGATAAATGCTTCGGCTTTTTGCTGAAAAAATTATTTAAGGGGAATGGTGAAAATGGCTGGAATTGAATTAAAGCATATACAGAAGGCATACACCGTGGACGGGCGGACGTTCCCCGTTTTAAAGGATATCTGCTTGCAGATTCCCGAAAACAGCATCACCGTCCTTCTTGGGAAAAGCGGCTGCGGCAAAACCACCCTGCTCCGCTTAGTGGGAGATTTGGAGAAGCCAAACAGCGGAGAAATTCGCTTTGCTGTCACGCATAAAACCGCCTTTGTGTTTCAGGAGCCGCGGCTCATGCCTTGGCTGACTGTATGGGATAATACTATTTTCGGACTGAAAAAGCACTCCTATGATGCAGGAAAAATCCAAGCCCTGCTGGAAACGGTTGGTCTGGATGGCTTTCAGAGGGCCTATCCCCATCAGCTTTCGGGCGGAATGCAGCAAAGAACCGCCATCGCGCGTGCTTTGGCGTATGCGCCCTCCTTCCTTCTGATGGATGAGCCCTTTGCCGCATTGGATCATTTCACGCGCACGCAGCTGCAGAAGGAGCTGATTCGCCTGCAAAAAAGTCAAAATACAGGAATTTTATTCGTCACCCACAGCATTGATGAGGCCCTGCTTCTGGGGCATAAAATTGCCTTTATTGAGGATGGATGCATCCAAAAGGAATTCCTTTTGGATACGGATTGCGAAAATCGGGATTTATTATCCAAGGAACTGATTGAACTGAAACGAGAAATTCTCGCACAGCTTCATTTATAAAAAACTGTCTTTAGGTTTCTGATCCGAGCGCACCTTTAGGCAGTTAAAATAAACGTTTTATCATTTAAAATTTTTAGGAGGTATTACAAATGAAAAAAAGATTGATTGGCATGGCAATGGCAGCCGTTCTGGCTATGACGGCGCTGACAGGCTGCGGCACCGCAGGGGATACATCCTCTCTCGATTCGCTGACCTTCACCTATGTCACCTCTCCCCTGAACCTGCCCTCTATCGTGGAAAAGGAGGAAGGCATTTTCGCAAAAGCCTTTGCGGATGACGGCATCGAAGTGAAATATGCAGAAATCACCTCCGGCGCAGACCAGACACAGGCACTGGCAGCCGGAGATGTGCAGGTGCTGTATGCCGTTGGCGCAACCTCTGTCATTCTTTCTGCCGCAAATGATGCGGATATCAAGGTGCTGAATATGTATAGCCGCTCTCCCAAGGCATTCTGCATGTATTCCAAGGATGAAAGCATCAGCTCCCCTGCGGATTTGCGCGGCAAAACCATTGCAGGCCCTGTCGGCACAAATCTACATGAGCTCTTGGCGGCATATCTTGCAACCGCGGATATGACAGTGGATGATGTAAACTTCGTGAATATGGGCATTCCCGAAGCAAAGGCAGGTCTGGAAGGCGGCAGTGTGGATGTGGCATTGCTGGCAGGTGCAGCCGCATATCAGACACAGCAGCAGGGCTATCACCTGATTACCGACGGCGAGGGCTTGATTAACGCCATCATTGCAGTAGCAGTCACAAATAAATTCTATGAAGCGCACCCCGAAATCATCGAAAAGCTGCAATCCTCACAGGCAGAAATCGCAGACTTTATTCAGAACCACGAGCAGGAAGCCTACGAAATGGCAGCAGCGGAGCTGGATTTGGATGTGGATGCCGTAAAGGAAATGGCACAGTATTATGACTTCTCCACAGAGATTACTGCTGCGGATCAGGAGGGCTTCCAGCGCACCGCTGATTTTATGTATCAGGCAGGCATGATTGAAAAAGAGCTGGATGTAAATACATTATTTTAACTAAAGCAAACTCAGGATTCCACTTGGGACAGAACGAAGTAATGCGCTCTTGCTTCCCGATTCCTTCCGCAATAAAAAAGCGTCCAAGCTTGGACGCTTTTTTGTTGCTCCTCCTTCAGATGGACGAGCCTTGCTTCATGCCCCAGAAATTCATTATAGCGGAAGGATTCCCTTCTGCCGTTTTCCATCTGACAGTAAAAATGGTGGGGATATAATTCCAGCACCACGCCATGACGAATTTCCCGTGTAATATATGTATAATCCCTCAAAAGAGAACGCTCCTCAACAATAACAAACTTTCCCTTTTCCAATCCATACCTACCTGCAAGCTCCTTCAGCCATGTATTTTTCCACATTCTTCTTTCCTTCATCTCATACCCCTTTCGTATTACGGTTTATCCGTAATTATACTTTAAAAAAATAAGTTATTCCTTTATCCGACACAATCATACTACGGTTTCACCGTATCTGTCAACGGTTTTTTCGTAATTATCCCAAAATATATTGCTTTTTTACGACTTAACCGTATAATAAAGATAGGACGGTGATTTTATGGATAACAGCAAAACCATTTTGGCAAAAAATATCCGCTATTACATGGAAAAAAATCAAAAAACAAGAGCTGCACTTTGCGAGGCACTGGATATAAAATATACCACCCTCAGTGATTGGGTAAACGGGAAAACCTATCCCCGCATAGATAAGCTGGAACGGCTTGCGGCATATTTCGGCATTGAAAAATCCGCACTCTTGGAGGATAGAGAGCATTTGCCGCCGGATGCCATTCCCTATACGCCACGCCAGACAAGACCCATCCCCATTGTCGGCGTTGTCAACTGCGGTGTCCCCCTTCTTGCAGAGGAAAATATCGAGGGCTATATCGAAACACCCTTAGAGGATTTGAATAGCGGAGAGGAATATTTTTGGCTGCGTGCCAAAGGGGACAGCATGACGAATATCGGCATTCATCCCGGAGATTTTCTGCTCATCCGCAAGCAAAACGATGTCGATAGCGGCGATATTGCCGTTGTTTCCGTCAACGGAGACGATGCAACCCTCAAGCGTGTGATTAAAAAGGAAAACGCCCTTGTGCTGCAGCCCGAAAACCCTGCCTATGAAATGAAAATCCTCGTCGGCAAGGAAATGGAGGATGTTCATATCCGTGGGCGGCTGATGAAGCTGGAAAAACGCTTTTGACCAAAGCAACCCCTTTTCATACAAAAAGCAAGAGGTGATGGATGATGAAAACACGGGAAGAAATATTAGCCTATGCCCTCTCCTTTGCGGAGGTCTACACAGAATGTCCCTTTCGTGACCAAAATTGGCAGTTGGTTCGCCTAAAGGAAAACAAAAAAGCATTTCTCTGGATTTATGACCGAGGGGGATATCTCAATCTAAATGTAAAGGTAGCACCCGAATGGCGTGAGTTCTGGCGGAACACCTATCCTGCCGTGGTTGCGGGCTATCATCAAAACAAAATGCACTGGAATACGATTATTCTGGACGGCACCATTCCCACGCAGGATATCAAACGCATGATTGCCGAAAGCTACGATTTGATTGCGGATAGTCCCACCAAGCGCATCTACGAGGCGGTCAAAAAAATCCCCAAAGGCTGTGTCGCAACCTATGGGATGATTGCAGCGCTGGCAGGTGACCCGAATATGGCGCGCGCGGTCGGCAATGCCCTGCATAAAAACCCGGACCCTGCAAATATCCCCTGCTATCGTGTTGTCAATGCAAAGGGGGAGCTTTCCGGTTCCTTTGCCTTCGGCGGAGAAGCTGCACAGGAAAAGCTGTTGCAGGCGGATGGCATTGAGGTGGTCAACGGAAGGGTCGATTTGGAAAAATATCAATGGAAATTCAAATAGGACGCAAAAAGGGTGTGATAAAATTTATCACACCCTTTTTACCGTCTTATTCTTCATCCAGCTTCAGTACAGACATAAATGCCTTCTGCGGCACCTCTACGCTGCCAATCTGGCGCATACGCTTTTTCCCTTCCTTCTGCTTTTCGAGCAGCTTTTTCTTACGGGAAATATCACCGCCATAGCATTTTGCCAGAACATCCTTGCGCATTGCGCTGATGGTTTCTCTGGCAATAATCTTGCTGCCGATTGCTGCCTGAATCGGAATTTCAAACAGATGTCTGGGAATTTCCTTTTTCAGCTTTTCGCACATCTTTCTGCCACGCTCCGTTGCAGAATCCTTATGCACAATAAAGGACAGCGCATCCACAGGCTCCCTGTTTACCAGAATATCCAGCTTCACCAGTTCACTTTCCTGATAGCCCAGCAGGCTGTAATCAAAGGAGGCATAGCCGCGGCTTCTGGATTTCAGCACATCAAAGAAATCGTAAATAATTTCATTCAACGGCATGTGATAGGTCAGCATCACACGGGAGGAATCCAGATATTCCATACTGATGTATTCGCCGCGCCGCTGCTGGCAAAGCTCCATAATCGGCCCGACATAATCCTTCGGGAGCATGATTTCCGCCTTCACAATCGGCTCCTCCATCTTCTCGATTCTGGCAGGATCGGGCATATTGCTCGGGTTGGATAAATCAAAGCTTGTCCCATCCGTCAGATATACCTTATAAATAACACTGGGGGCAGTTGTTACCAAGTCCAGATTATATTCTCTTTCCAGTCTTTCCTGAATGATTTCCAAATGCAGCAGTCCAAGGAAGCCGCAGCGGAACCCAAAGCCTAACGCAACAGAGGTTTCCGGCTCAAAGAACAGCGCCGCATCATTCAGCTGCAGCTTCTCCAGTGCATCGCGCAAATCGGGATATTTTGCCCCATCCACAGGGAAAATACCGCAGTAAACCATCGGGTTTACCTTCTTATAGCCGGGCAGTGCCTCTGCGGTCGGGTTTTCCGCCAATGTAACCGTATCCCCCACGCGTGTATCGGATACCGTTTTGATGCTTGCCGTAAAATAGCCAACCATGCCGGCACTCAGCTCATCCACAGGCAGGAAACGTCCGGGGCCGAAAATGCCAACCTCAACAACATCAAATTCCTTCCCTGTTGCCATCATTTTGACTCTGCTGCCCTTACGAATCGAGCCGTCAAACA
>ERZ834798.1986-NODE-1986-length-16061-cov-3.507497_pt1 | contig 16061 bp, 14 predicted proteins | sample MGYA00519689_ERZ834798 | MGnify/ENA primary metagenome ERZ834798 (study PRJEB31850, sample SAMEA3708761) | human gut metagenome | biome: human gut; feature: human-associated habitat; material: faeces | place: China | collected 2014 ...
CAGGAAAGATCGTCAACACGCACGGTGTGCGCGGCGAGGTGCGCATCCAGCCGTGGGCGGATGACGCGGCGTTCCTGCTCGGCTTCCGGACGTTTTATATCGACGGCGCACCCGTGCGCGTCGCGCACAGCCGCGTGCACAAGGGGATGCTCGTCGTCAAGTTTGCGGGCTATGACGATGTCAACGCCGCCATGACGCTCAAAAACCGCGTCGTGTCCATCGCGCGCGCGGATGTCACGCTGCCGGACGGGCAGTATTTTCAGCAGGATCTGATCGGCATCGCCGTCGAGACCGATGCGGGCGAGCCGCTCGGCACGCTGCGCGAGATCCTCGACCTGCCGCGCGGCAGCGTCTATGTCGTGCAGGGTGCGCGTGAGGTGCTCATCCCCGACCGGCCGGAGTTCGTGTGCAGCATCGACCCGGCTGCCGGGCGCATGGTCGTGCACCTGATCGAAGGGATGTGAGCGCGTGCGCATCGACATTCTCACGCTCTTTCCCGACACCATGCGCGCCATGCTCGGCGAGAGCATCCTCGGCCGGGCGCAGGCGCGCGGTCTGCTCGACATCCGCTGCCACCAGATCCGCGACTATACCGAAAACCGGCAAAAGCAGGTCGACGACTATCCCTATGGCGGCGGCTGGGGTCAGGTCATGATGGCGCAGCCGCTCAAGAGCTGTCTCGACGCGGCGCTTGCGGATTCCGATGTACCCGCGCCGCGCCGCCGCGTGATCTACCTCTCCCCGCAGGGGCAGACGTTCACGCAGGCGAAGGCGCGCCAGCTCAAGGCCGACTATGACCAGCTCGTGCTCGTCTGCGGCCATTATGAGGGCGTGGATGAGCGCTTCATCGAGGCGTGCGTGGACGAGGAGCTGTCCATCGGCGACTTTGTGCTCACCGGCGGTGAGCTCGGCGCGATGGTCGTCACGGACTGCGTCTGCCGCATGGTGCCGGGCGTGCTGTCGGACACCGAGTGCTACACCGGCGAGAGCCATTGGGCAGGCCGGCTCGAGTACCCGCAGTATACCCGTCCCGAGACGTGGGAGGGGCGCACCGTGCCCGAGGTGCTGCGCGGCGGCAATCACGCCGAAATTGAAGCGTGGCGCACGCGGCAGAGTCTGGAGCGCACGCTCGTAAAGCGGCCGGAGCTCCTTCGGGAAACGCCGCCCACACCGGACGAGCAGCGCCTGCTCGATAAGATCCGGCGCGACCGCAGCCGCCCGCAGCTGACAGAGCCGCCCGTCTGCCGTGCCGCGACGGAGGACGACCTTCCGGCCATCCTTGCCATCGCGCAGCAGGCGCGCAACTATCTGCGCCGCCACCGTGTCGACCAGTGGCAGGGCGATTACCCGAACGCGGACACGTTCCGCGCCGACATCGCGGCCGGCACGTGCCATGTGCTCACGTATCAGGGCGCTGTCGCAGCCATGTTCACGCTCAGCCGCACGCCCGAGCCCGCCTATGACGCGCTCACGGACGGGCGCTGGCGCTCGGATCGTGACCATGCCGCCGTGCTGCACCGCAACGCCGTTGCAGCCGATTGGCGCGGCACGGGTATGGCCGACCACCTCATGCAGGCGGCGGAGCAGCTCGCGCGTGAGGGCGGCGCGCACGCCATCCGCGTCGACACGCACCGGCACAACGGCGCGCAGAAAAAGCTCCTCGAGCGCCACGGCTACCGCTTCTGCGGCAACATCCTGTGTGATGAGCCGGGACACGATCCGCGCCGTCAGGCGTTTGAGAAGCTGCTGAGGTGAGGTGCGTATGGAGCTGACGAATCCTGCGGACATCCGCGCACTGCTCGCGCGGCATGATTTCCGCTTTTCCAAGTCCATGGGGCAGAATTTTCTGACGGCCGCATGGGTCCCGTCCGACATCGCCGACGCCTCCGGCGCGGACGCGCACACCGGCGTGCTCGAGGTCGGCCCCGGCATCGGCTGCCTGACCGAGCAGCTCGCGCAGCGCGCGGCCAAGGTCGTCTCGGTCGAGCTGGACGAGCGGCTGCGCCCCGTGCTGGCCGAGACGCTCGCCGCCTATCCGAATGTGGAGCTCGTCTTTGGCGACGTGCTCGCGCTCGATCTGCCGCAGCTGGTGGCCGAGCGCTTCCCTGGCCTGCGCCCGGTCGTGTGCGCAAACCTGCCGTATAATGTCACGACGCCGCTGATCACGGCGTTTCTCACCGCCGGATGCTTCGACACCGTCACGGTCATGATCCAGCGCGAGGCCGCACACCGGCTCTGCGCCCGGCCGGGAACGGCGGATTACGGTCTGCTGACCGTGCTGACCGCGTGGTATGCGGAGCTTGAGCTGCTGTTTGATGTGCCGCCGCACTGCTTCGTCCCCGCGCCGAAGGTCACGAGCACCGTCGTGCGGCTGTGTATGCGCAGCACACCGCCGGCAGACGTGCAGGATGAAGCGCTGCTGTTCGCCATCGTGCGCGCGGCGTTCAGCCAGCGCCGCAAGACGCTCATCAATGCGCTCGCGGCCGGTGTTCCCGGCTGCGACAAGGCGCGCGCCGCCGCGGCGGTCGCCGCCTGCGGCTTCGATGCGCGCGTGCGCGGCGAGACGCTCGATCCGGTGCAGTTTGCCGCGCTGAGCAATGCGCTGTGGGTCGAGCTGGGTTGACATAACAAGAACGGATTAGGGCGTCCCATTGCGGGACGCCCTGATTTGTTGCGGATACAGTTCTTTTTTGGTTTACATAACGAGCTGGACGGGAGCTTTTCCTGCATACCGCCGGCTGTGCGCGCATACTGTGGTAGCAAACGCAGCAGGAGGGGGAGCGCCATGCCATATGAGGACAAAAAGGCCGTGCCGCCGCGCCGGCCGCACGCGGTCACGCTCGACGAGCGCAGCCATCTGACCGTCACGGGGGTGGACGAGGTCGTGCGCTTTGACGACACGGAGGTGTCCATGCGCACGTCGCGCGGAATGCTCACCGTGCACGGCGAGGGGCTGCGCGTCGGGCGGCTTGCGATCGACACGGGGGAGCTTGCGATCGACGGCGCGTTTGACGCGCTCGATTACACGGAGGAGACGGTGTCCGGCGGTGGCTTCTGGTCGCGCCTGTTCGGCGGATGAAGCTGCCGCTGCTCGGTCAGCTTGCGCAGCTCATGCTCGGGCTCGGGCTCGGCGCGGCGCTCGGGCTGGCGTTCGACGTGCTGCGCGTGCCGCGCCGCCATGCGCGCAGCGCGGTTTTCCGCGCGCTGCTCGACGGTACGTTTTGCCTGCTTGCGCTCGGGAGCGTGTTCCTGCTTGGCATGACGGCCGGCGACGGGCAGGTGCGCCTGTTTCTGTTCGCGGCCATCGCCGGCGGCTGGACGTGCTACTTTCTCTGGCTCAGCGGGCACATTTTCCCGCCATTGGAGCGATCTGGCCGTCTGTGCGCGCGAAAAATGCGCCAGATCACGGCTCCGGGAAGAAAATTCATAAAAAAAGTTCGCTTTTTTGCAAAAAAACACTTCCAATCTCGCCGCAGATGTTTTAGAATAGGCTGTATTACTGGACGCAGATACGATCCGGGGGGAGGTACTGCCGACCGTGAAATTCAAGAAGGCAAGCATATTTACCAAACTGGTCATCGCGGCGCTGATGGTGTACGCACTCATCAGTCTGGTCGTGGTGCATCAGCGCACGGCACAGCTTCAGGACCGCGCCGCGGCTCTGCAGCAGCAGGTGTCCGAGATGACCCAGTCCAATGCCGAGCTGCAATATCAGATCGACCACAGCGACGACGATGACATGCGCGAATCGGTCGCGCGGGAAAAACTCGGTCTGGTCAAGCCCGGTGAGAAGATTTTTTACGACACGAGTGATTGAGCAAGGAGAAACGAACCGTATGCAGGTGGAAGTCGGAGCAGTTGTGGAAGGTACCGTTACCGGTATCACGAAGTTTGGCGCGTTTGTGAGTCTGCCGGACGGCAAGAGCGGTCTGGTGCACATATCCGAGATTGCCAACACCTACGTCAGCGATGTCAACGAGTTTTTGAAGCTGGGCGACAAGGTGAAGGTGCGCGTGCTGGCCGTGACGCCGGACGGGAAGATCAACCTGTCCATCAAGAAGGCGGAGGAAGCGCCCGCCCGTCCGAACAACCGCCCGATGAACGGCGGCCGTCCAGGCGGCAACCGCCCCAATAACGGCGGCGCACCGCGCGCTGCGCGCCCCAACCGTCCGGCCCAGCCGGCGGGGCAGGTCAGCGGCCCGAGCGGGGACGCCGCGTTCGAGGACCGGCTCAAGCAGTTCATGCAGGAGTCGGACAGCCGTATGGCCGGCAACCGTCTCTATAACGACCGTTCGCGCGGCCGCCGCCGCGGCGGTGGAAACGGACGCGGTTAAATTCCACGCCGGAGCGGCAGCACACGAAATCAGATAGCTCCTCCGTATGCAGCAGACATACGGAGGAGCTTTTTTGCGCTTTGAACGCTTTGTTCCCGGAGGTTTCGTCTTGCCTCACTGACACCGGTGTAGTATGATCGTGTTCAGATCTGCGGTCATAGAGGCTGACCGTTTCCCATCTGTACCCGGGAGGCATACATTGTGGAAGTTTATCTGAGTGAACACATCGCGCCGTCGGCGTATGCAAGACTGGCGCGCCATTTTGAGATCGTGGACAATTTCGACCATCCCGAGCGGCTCGCCGCCATGGTCATCCGCCGCGCGGTCGTGCCGCGGTCGGTCATCGCGCACGCGCCGAATCTGAAGGTCATCGCCATGCACGGCGTCAGCCGCGACACGATCGACACCGCTGCTGCCGCCGAGTTCGGCGTGCCGGTGCCGAATGTGCCGGGCCTCGGCGCACCGGCCGTCGCGGAGCTGGCCGTGGCGGAGCTGCTGGCGCTCAACCGGCAGCTGAAATTTGTCAATAACGGCCTGTGCGCCGGACGCTTCGACCATTTCGGCGCAGAGGAATTCGTCTGCCATGAGATGACCGGCCGCACACTTGGCCTTGTCGGCACGGGCAACATCGCCCACCGCGTGGCGGACACTCTGCGCGCGGCGTTCGATGTGCGCGTCCTGTGTTGGAATCCGCGCCGCACGGCCGCCGAATGTGCCGCGTGGGGCTACGAGCAGGTCGAAACCTTGCAGGAGCTCTTTCGCCGCTCCGACTTCGTGAACGTGAGCATCACGCTCTGCGATGCCACGCGCGGCCTCATCAACGCGCCGGTGTTCGCCGCGGCGAATCCGGAGCTGCTGCTCGTCAACACCTCGCGCGGCGGCATCGTCAACGAGCACGATCTCTACGTTGCCCTCACCACGGGGCAGATCCGCGCTGCGGCGAGCGACGTGTTCGCGCACGAGCCGCCGGCGAGCGATGATCCGCTCATCCATCTGGACAATTTCATCGCCACCTTCCACATCGGCGGCAGCACATACGAATCGCTCGAGCGCGTGAGCAACCGCGCCGTGGACTATGTGTTCCAATACACCGGCGTCGCAGAGCGGTGAGGCTGTCGGCGCTTCCGGGAGCGGGCAAACACTATAAAAAACACCCGAGGCCGCAGCCTCGGGTGTCCAGCTTGTCAAAACCTCGCAGCCTTTCACCAACGGTGCGGCGAAAGAAAATCCAATCATTTTCTCAGGCGACATGTGCGGCTGAGAAAATACCGCTCGGCCTGCAAACGTGCGCGCTGGCCGCCCGAGGCGGACAGCGCGTGCGCTGCAGTCAGGCCGCAAACCACTTGTCAAAAAGTAATACTTTTTGACAGTCACGACACCCGAGGCCGCAGCCTCGGGTGTCGTGATATTCCATCGTCAGATCGGCATGGTCAGAGAGTTTGCGATCTCCTGCACGATTTCCTGTGCTTCGTACTCCTTGCAGATGCCGAGAATTTTCGCAGCCAGTTCCAGAGCGCCATACAGCATATTCCTTTACCCCTTTCGTCAGATTTCCGCCGCCGTCCCACACAACAGACGGCACCGGATGGTTGGTATTGCCGGTTACAGGTAATACTGTACCGGAAAAATTGCCAAAACGCAAGTGACAAATTTTATAGAATGTAACACTTTGAACATTTTCATCCAATTTTCCGAAACCGCTTTGTTGCTGGTTGAAATATCTCAACCAGCACCGCGTAATCCGACAAAATGTTGCATAATTGCGCGCCGGTCGACGGCTTTCACAGGGTGAAACGGCATTATGGAAACCGGTTCTCCACATTACCAACAGACTTTTCAACACAAACGGGGTGCAATTAACGATGTTATGTTAACTTTACTTGATTTTCCCATTTTTCGGTGCTGTTCTTCCCTGCGCGCACAAGTGTGCGGCAAAGCGGCATCCTGCTGCGCTTTTGCCCTGCACGCGCCCAGACCCGCCGCCGTCTGTTCTGCGTTCTGTAAGTGCACAAAACCCCGGGAGCAGAACGCTCCCGGGGCAGGTGTATGGCTTTTGCGGGTCGGCGGTGCGTCGGTCACAGGCCGGTGAGGCGGCAGTAGCGCATCATGATGGCTGCGATCTGCGCGCGTGTGGCACCGCCGCTCGGGGCCAGATAGTCGGCACCATTGCTCGCGATGCCGGAGATGAGACCGTTGCCGACGGCCCAGCTCATGGCGGCGTATGCCCAGTTGGAGACGCTGGCGGCATCGGGGAAGCCGTTGAGGGATGCTGCGCCGCCGAGGTAGGCCGGCGCATACTTTTCGGTGTAGCCATAGAGGAGAACGGCCATCTGCTCGCGGGTGATGAGGCCGTCGGGCGCGAAGGTCGTCGTGCTCATACCGGCGACGATGTCTTTGTCGTAGCCCCAGGCGACGGCGTTGTAGTACCATGTGCTGGGCCTGACATCCGTGAACGGCACGTAATATTTGCTGTAGTCGGTCGTGTCGCCGGAGAGGTTATAGAGGATCATCACGATCTGTGCGCGCGTGCTGACCGTGTCGGGCGAGAACGTCGTCGCGTCGAAGCCGCTCATCAGACCGTGGCGCACGCAGTAGTCGATGCCCTCGTGCGCCCAGTTGGACGGGGCGGGCACATCGCGGAAACGGAAGCTCGGGCACGCGGCGCCGCCCGGACAGACCGCAGAGCCGGTGGCGGGGATGATCTCGGTTCTGGTCTGGCCGCAGACGGTGCAGGTGTAGGTGCGGACGCCGGGCGTGGTCTCCGTCGGCGCGACGGTCACGGTGCCCTCGTCCCAGACGTGGGTGTGCGGGCCGGTGGCGGGGATGACCTCGGTCTTGGTCGCGCCGCAGACGGTGCAGGTATAGGTCATGGTGCCGGGGTCCTTCTCGGTCGGCTCCGTGGTCACGGTGCCGCTGTCCCACTTATGGCCGAGCGCGGGCTTGACATTGCGCTGTTCGCTCGCGCCGCAGTCTCTGCAGGTGTAGAGGTCATAGCCTGCCTCCGTGCAGCTGGGTGCGACGGTCTTGGTGAAAACGAAGGTGTGCGTGCCGGTAGCGGGGATGACCTCGGTCTTGGTCTGGCTGCAGACGGCGCAGGTGAACGTGCGCACGCCGGGGGTGGTCTCGGTCGGCTCCGTGGTCACGGTGCCGTTGTCCCACGTGTGCGCGCCGGTGGCGGGGATGACCTTGGTTGCGATGATCTCGCCGCAGTTGGAGCAGATGGTGTCGATGCGGCCGTCGGCACCGCAGGTGGCGGGCACGGTGTTTTCCGTCGTGCCGTAGCCGGTGTGCAGACACGCGCCCTTGCTGCTGACCTTGTAGCCCTGCCATGTGCCGTCGGTATCCAGCGTCCAGCCGTAGACCGGGTCGGGGTTATAGTGGATGGTGACGATGCTGGGCTCGAAGCTGTGCTCGGCCGCGCCGCCGGGCTGGACCGTCGGGGGCGCGCCGTAGCAGCGCACGTCCTTGAGCGCGGTGCAGCCGGTGAAGGTATTGTGGCCGACGCTCGTCACGGTGCCGGGCAGCTTCATGTCCGTCAGCGCGGTGCAGCCCTGGAAGCAGGCGTCGGGGACGGCGGTCACGCCGGCGGGCAGCGTCACGTCCGTCAGCGCGATGCAGCCGTTGAAGGCGGAGTTGCCGAGCGTCGTCACGGCCGCGGGGATGGGCGCCTTGGTGAGCGACTTGCAGCCCTCAAACGCGCGCTCGCCGATGGCGGTCACCTCGCCCTTATAGTCGACGGTCAGCAGCTTCGTGCAGTCGTTAAAGCATTTGTCGGGCACGGCGGTAATGGCGGCCGGCAGAGTCATGCCGCTGAGACTCGCGCAGGCGTCAAACGCGCCGCGGCCGAGGGTCTGCAGCCCGTCGGGCAGCGTGATGGCGGTCAGCCCGTCGCCCGCGAGACCGAAGTCACCGATCTCGGTCACGCCCTTGGGGATGGACATACCCGTGAGCTTGGAGCACAGGGCGATGCCATAGCGGCCGATGCTCGTCACGCTTTCCGGCAGCGTGACCTGCGTGGCGGCCGGCAGGAAGAACAGCGCATAGTTGCTCACGTTCGTGACGCCGTCCTTGATGACGACCTTCTTCAGCTCGCCCTCGAGCTTGAAGTTGCCGAAGCTCGTGAGCATACCCAGCGCCTCATAGTTCCACCACGGGGCGAGGTTGCCCTCGGGGAAGTTGAAGTCGGGCATGGCTCCGGTGCCGGAGATGGTCAGCGTCTTGCCGCTGAGAACACCGGTGGAGACCTCCCAGTGCAGGCAGTTGTTCACACCGAAGTCGCCCGAGGTGGCCGCGGTGCCAAAGCTGCTGAGGATCGCATCCATGTCCAGATCGGGGATCTCAAACTCCTCCTTGAACTGCTCGATCTTCTCTTTGATGAGCTTTTCGGCAATCTCTTTTTTCAGATCGTCGATTTTGCTGGCCGATGCGTTCACGGTCAGGCCGGAGAACAGTCCCACGACCAGAACCAGACACAGCGCCAGCGAGAGCAGGCGTTTTTTCATAGTTTCTTCCTCCTTGCGGTAATGTTCCTGTGTACAACGGGAATATCTCTCTGTTGAAAATATAGCATACTTCCGGCAAAGTGTGCAATGGATAGGACGCAAAAACCGACGGATTTGTTACGAAACCACAAATCTGAGCAAGAATTTTACACGTTTTTTTGCCTGTGAACGCTTTCGGGCTGTTGCAATGGGGGGGCGCGTCCTGTATACTTGCTCTGTAGACATGTTTTTTGAAGTGTCGGATCCAGGAGGGAGGAACCTTATGAAAAAACGAGTGTTGTCGCTGCTGCTGTGCTTTGTGCTCGCGGCGGGACTGCTGAGCGTGTGTGCTCCGCCGGCGCAGGCGGGCACGATCGCGGACGCGTTTGAACTGTTTATCAAGCAGCCCGGTCAGATCAAAAAGCTCTTCGGCCGTGAGGTCGCCCACGGTGACTGCGGCCCCGCCGGGGACGAGGCGAGCGTACATTATAAGATCTACGAAGTCACGAACCCCACCGTTGTGCAGGACAACCCCTTCCTGCAGCAGATCTGGCAGATCCATGATTACCGCGAGGACGCGCAGTATTACGGCGTGTACATCTTCGGCGACGGGAAAATGGCGGACTACGCGGCGACCGGCCAGAAAGCGCCGTGGATGGGCAACGTGACGGTCACGGAGTATAACGACAAGGGGGAAAAGCTCGGCACGACGGTCGTGGAAAACCTCGGTGAGGAGTATCTCGCGCTGGCCTACATCGCCGACGGCACCGACGAGGAGTGGGACGGCCGCACCGAGCGCTACTCCGGCGTCACGAATGTCGGCGCGTATGCGTTCAAGGACTGCCGCTATCTCACGTGCATGTTCCTCAATGACGACATCACCACCATCAGCGATCACGCATTTTATAAAGACGAGTACCTCTCGGCCATCAATATGCCGCGCCGGCTCGAGCTCGTTGACAAGTACGCCTTCTACGGCTGCGACACGCTCACGTTCGTGCGCGCGCGCAACTGCAGCCGCCTGCGCCGCATTGAGGACCACGCGTTTTACAGCTGCACCATGCTCGCCGAGCTGCGCCTGCCGGAAGGCCTGACGTACATCGGTCCGTGGGCCTTTGCGTGGGACCGCATCCTCGGTCAGGAGGACACGACGCTCGGCCTGCCGTCGAGCCTGCAGACGATCAGCACGGGTGCGTTCGCGTTCGTCAACCACCACAAGAACCTCAACATTCCGGCCAATGTCACGAGCATCGGTGACTTTGCGTTCATGTGCGATTACTACATGAACAACCTCACCTTCAGCCCCGGCGACAAGAAACTCACCATCGGTAAGGCGGCCTTCTTCGGCGACAACCACATGAAGTCCGTCGACCTCTCCAACCGCGTCGCGCAGATCGACCGCTGCGCCTTCGCCGGCTGCGAGATGCTCGAGGAGGCCTACTTCGGCGACAAGATCGACACGATCGAGGGCCGCGCCTTTACGAGTCTGGATAACGCCATGAAGATCGCCGTCGAGAACGTGCTCAACGGCATCCTCCGCCCGGACGATACCGAGCAGAACGCCGATCAGGCCGGTGATATCAGTACGGCCCTGAACATGATCGCCAAGGTCACGAAGCTCAAGCGCGCCGTCTTCAAGAACGACCCCGCCAAGAGCATCTACGCCGCGGCGGACTCTAACCGTTCTTTCCCGGATGACTGCGTGGTCTATTACCCGCAGGGCAGCTACACGTGGCTCGCCGAGCTCAAGGATGACGGCACGTGGCAGGGCTATCAGACCGGCTTCTGGCACGGCGACCACATCGCCGCGTTCACGGACACGGTCGTCGCACCCACCTGCACGGAGCAGGGCTACACGCACCACGTCTGCACGGTGAAGGGCTGTACCTATGCCCCCGTGGACGACACTTATGTCGCCGCCACCGACCACACCTGGGTCAAGACGCAGACGAACCCGCCCGCCTGCACCGAGCAGGGCACGGCGTTTTATAAATGCTCGGCCTGCGGCGCGACCCGCACCGAGAAGATCGCTCCGCTCGGCCATGACCTGAGCCGCTGCGATCTCAAGCCGGCTGCCACCTGCACGCAGCCCGGCCGCGCCGTCGGCACGTGCGCGCGCTGCGGCGTGCAGATCGACGAGGTCATCCCCGCCAAGGGGCATGACTACAGCTACGCCGAGACCAGCGTCGCGCCCACCTGCACCGAGCCCGGCCACTACAAGGGCACCTGCCCGACCTGCGGCAAGGACTATGACGATGTCGTTCCCGCCCTCGGCCACGACTGGGGCGAGTGGGTCACGTCGATCGAGCCGACCGTCTCGACCGTCGGCTACCGCTATCATGTCTGCAACCGCGACGGCTGCGGCTACCGCGAGGGGGAGGACATCCCGAAGCTGCACACCCACACGTGGGATGCCGGCGTCGTGACGCAAAAGCCCACTGCGGCCGAGCCCGGCGTCAGGACCTATACCTGCACCGTCTGCGGTCAGACCAGGACGGAGGCCATCCCCGCAACCGGCGTGCCGGAGACCTGCAACGGCGGCCCGGCCTGCCCGGGCTACGCCTTCCGCGATATGCCCGCGCCGAGCATCTGGTCGCACGCGGGGCTGGATTACTGCATCGATCATGGCTATATTGCCGGCACGTCGGCAGCGACCGTCACGCCGGACGGCGAATGCACGCGCGCCATGATCGTGAGCATCCTCTACCGCGTGCAGGGCGAGCCCGCGAAGGTCAACGGTTATGAGCTCAAAAAGCTCGCCCCGCCGTTTGACGACGTGGAGCGCGGCCGCTGGTATACCGACGCCATCTGGTGGGCAAAGCTCACGGGCGTCGTCTCCGGCATGAGCCCGAGCACCTTTGCGCCCGACGATCCGATCACGCGCGCGCAGCTTGCGGTCATCCTCTATAACTATACCAAGCAGTTTGCGCCCGAGAGCCTGACGGAGACGGGCTCGCTCGCCGGCTTCCCGGATGCGGGCAGCGTCCCGTCGTGGGCGCGCACGGCGATGGCGTGGGCCGTCGGCAACGGCCTGATCTCCGGCGTCGGTGAAAACGGCGTCTCGTACCTCAGGCCGGAGGGCTGCGCTACGCGCGCGCAGGTCGCGACCATTCTCATGAACTACGACAAGGCGCTGGGCTGAGGCGCAGCCAATACCGATAGAAATAAATAGAAACAAAAACAGCTCCGGAAGCGTTACCGCTTCCGGAGCTGTTTGCCGCCTGTGAAGTTTACATAATTCAAAATCATTTGATTTAAGCTGCGTAGATACTGCGATTTTCGTTCTTCTAATTTACATAATCATTATCCTTTCCTGCCGCGCAGCATCGCCGCGATCGTCACGGCGCTGTATCCGCTCTGCTGCCAGAGGTCGCCGGGCACCGTGCCGCCGTTGCGCAAAATGAGCGCGATCTGGCGCCGCGCATCGCTGCGCGCTGCCGTCTGCGCCTTGTCGCGCGCAGCCTTTTCCTTTTCGGCTGCGGTCTGCGCGGCCTTGGCTTTCTTGTCGGCGGCGGCCTTGGCGTCGGCGAGGGCCTTCGCCTGCTGCTGCAGCTTGCTGTCCGCGCGGTCGTAGGCGGCGTCGTCCATGTCGAGCAGCGCCGCGATCTGCGCCTTCGTCACGCTGTCGCGGCTGTCGGCGGCGTCGAGCATCCGGTCAATGGCGCTCAGGCGTGTCTTGTGCTCGCCGCTGTAGCGCTCGTAGGCCAGCTGCGCCAGCTCCGGCAGCTTGCCTGCGAGCATGGCGCGGTAATAGCCGCCCGCCTGCTGCGCCGCCGCCACGGCCGCCGTCGAGGCCTGACCGCCCGTCAGCGCGGCCGCCTTGCCGAGGGCGTTTTCTGCCGCGAGCTCCGCCTGCCGCTCGTATTGCTGCCGGTAGGCGGCGTAGAGCTTGTCCGACGCGGGGTCGTAGTCAAACTGCTCGCCGAGCAGTGCGTCGAGCATCCGGTCGATCTGTTCGCGGCGGTCTGCCGTGCCGCGCCCGGTCAGCAGCGCCTCGGCCTCGCGGCGGTGCGTGTCGTCATAGTCCGGCACGTCTTCGATGGGCAGGTACTGCGCATAGTCACTCGTCTGTTCCTGACCGGCCATGCCCTCGCCGCGGATCTTCGCGTTGCGCTGCTGCTCATAGACGGCGGCAGCCGCGTTGTCACCGCGCCGGGCCGCCTGCTCCATGAGCGCGGCGTAGTCGGTGTCCTTGTCGTATTTGTATTTTGTCGCCATAGGTTCTCCTTTCCTCAGTGCTGCGGTCCGGCGGCGGTCTCCGTGCGCGTGAGCGAACATAGCCGCCATGCCCCCGTGCCCGTCAGCCGAAGGCGAAAGTGGTCGCACCGGCGCGGCAGTACCGGCAGGGTGAACGTACGCTTTGCACCCGCCGTCACGTTTGCAAGCGTGTGCCACTGTCCGTCGGAGTCATACTGCGCCGCCGCCGTGATGCTTGCGCCCGCCTCGGCCTCCAGCCGCAGCTGCACGCGCAGCAGCCGCTTGCAGTCCGGGCTGCCGCTGGTAAAGTCGCCCGTTTCGAGCAGGCTCTCCATCTGTGCCGTGCTGCCCGCGCCGAAGCGCCACACACCGCGCGTATCCTGCGCATAGAGCGCACCGCCGCACTGCGCAAAGCCGCGCGCGTCAAAATCGTCCTCACGGCTCCACAGGCCGCTGCGCGTGTCATATACAAACAGGTGCCGGACGCTCCGCTCGTCGCGCGCCGAGAGATACCAGCGCGTCCCGTCCGTGCCGGCGACGCCGTGCGTGAGCGTGCGCCCGAGCGCATCGCCGATGCGTACCGGCCGTCCGCCCGCCGTGCGCGCCGCGCCGACGGGGGAGAGGTAGTAGAGTGTCTCGGCCGCCGTCACGAGCGAGCGGCCGGAGTCCTGCTCCGCGCCGAGCGCGGCCGAGGCCACGAGCTGGAAGTTTGTAGGCCGCGTGCCGTAGAGCCGCCAGAGCCCGCCGGGCTTGAGAAACACTACGCCGCTGCCCGTCGCCGCGCAGCCGGAAAAATCCCCCGGCGCGCCGACATCCACGCTCCATGCGGCCGTAGCGACCGCGCCGTTTTCGTTCGCCTCGTACCAGAACCAGCTCAGCGGATCGCCGAGCTTTGTGCACCACACGCTGTCGTGTGCGCACGCCCAGAGGCGGTTGCCGTAGCTGCACGCGTGCTGCGCGTCGGGCACGCGCCGCGTGATCGTGACGCCGTTGACTGCGCCCGCGCGCACGAATGTGTCCGGGTCAAAGCGCAGCCGCGCCCCGTCGATGCCGCGCAGGATGTATGTGCCGTTGTTGCGCACGTCGCCGAAGCCGCTGAGCGTCACGGCATCGCCGGTGCGAAAGTGCGCACCCGCGCCGTCGGCCACGAGGATGCTCGCGCGCCCGTCGCCGTCCGTGTCTGCGCCCGCAAGCGTCACGCTGCCGCTCCAGCTTGGCTCTGCGCTGCCGAATGTGCCGTCCGCCGGTCGGAACCAGACCTTGTCCGGCCAGATGAGCACCGTACCGCCGAGCGCTGCGAATACCTTCGGCGTGTCCGTGAGCGTGCAGCCCGGCACGGCCTTTCCGTTATAATACAGAGCCGTGCCGGCGCACCAGAGCAGCCCGTCTCCGGCTGCGAACAGGCCGTTCGGCGTGCCGCTGCACGGGTAGATGCGCGTGCGTCCGGGGCGTGTCGAGAACAGGGGGCTGTCCGCTGCCGAGCCGTTGGTCATCTCGTAGATGCCGCCCTCGGGGCAGGACGGGCGGTGGTCGTAGCCGCGAAAGTCCGTCTGCACATGGCGGACGGCAGCCATGCGCCGCGGAAATGTGGGTAGATACATGCCTTGCCTCCTTACAGGTTGAGCGGCTCGCCGTTGTGATACAGTTCGCCGCACAGGTCGATCTTCCCGGCCGAGAGCATCAGCTCCGGCAGATCGCCGCGCGTCGCGGAGATCACCGCGCCGCTCTTGTGAAAGATGAGATATTTGCGCTCGAGGCTGTTCTGGCTGCCGATGTGCAGCGTGTCGGCCACGGTCGTGATGCCGTTGAGGTCGATCTTGTCGGCCGAGAGCGCGATGCTGCTGTCGCCGTCGTTGATGGCGGCGACGATGGCTGCCGCATTCACGCCGTCGGCATCGGTCACGAGCGCGATGCGTGCGCCCTGATCGCTCACGGTCTGCTCGAGCGCGGCGACATTGCCCTCGGCCGACGTCAGGCGTGTCTGCAGGGTGCCGGCGTCGAGGCTCAGCTGTGTGATGCTGCCGTCCGCGCCGTCGATGCGCGCGCGGATCGGCGAGAGCAGCCGCGAGAGCGCCGCGGCGTTGAAGTTCTCCGCGCCGAGGTTCGACAGCGTGTACTGCAGCGCCTCCAGCAGCCGCGGCACGGTCTCCTCCAGCGCCGTGAGCCGCTGCTCGACGGTCTCCTGACCGGTTCGCTCCGGCAGGGAAAGCTCCAGCGGGGAATAGTCCGTCATGCGTCGTCATCCCCTCCGCCGTGCTGCGATACGTCTGCGCGCAGCACGGCGATCGCCCGCACGAGAAACTGCGGCAGCGGCGCGCCGAGCGCACCGGCGTTTTCGACCACACTGCCAAGCTCCGTCAGCAAATACCACGCCGTCACGAGCGGGCACAGCAGCACGTCATAGTGTGCGCCCAGTCCCGGCACACTGCCGAGCAGTGCCCGCAGCGCGAAGTCCAGCAGCGCCGCCACCAGCACGCCCGCCACGCTGCCCGCCTTGTGCCACAGTCCCTCGCGGGCGCAGCGGCTGCTCCATGTGCCTGCGCGCAGGGCGGCAGCGCTGCCGGTGGCATAGTCAAGCAGCATGGCCAGAAACCAGGCGGCCGCAAGCCACCCGGTCCAGCCCCAGAACGCCGTCAGCGCTGCGGCGGCCGCCGAGGCCGCCGCTTTGATCGTTGTGAGTCTGTCCATTTATGTCTCCTTCTGTTCATCTACCATGCGCTGGCACACGATCATCGTGCGGATCATATCCTCCGACACGTCGAGCTTTCCGTCCGTGTTTCCCTGCAGTGCGCCGCGGTCGATCAGCCGCTGCACGCCCGCGCGTGCCCATTGCGGCATCTCCGCCACGGAATCATAGCGCGGCATATCCAACGCCTCCTCTCGCGCTCCGTTTTTCATCGCCTCGGCGACGTCGCGCCGAAAGCCGTTCATCGTGTAGCCCATATCATATGTGCGCCACAGCAGCTCCGGGTCTGCGTGGTTGCTTGCCACGCCGCGCCGGTGTCCCTCGGCGTGCCCGATGATGACGCCATCCTGTGCCGGGTCAAGT
>ERZ834798.1987-NODE-1987-length-16058-cov-3.144848_pt1 | contig 16058 bp, 12 predicted proteins | sample MGYA00519689_ERZ834798 | MGnify/ENA primary metagenome ERZ834798 (study PRJEB31850, sample SAMEA3708761) | human gut metagenome | biome: human gut; feature: human-associated habitat; material: faeces | place: China | collected 2014 ...
AGTGGAACAAGGCCAAGATTATGGTTTACAAAGGCACGGTCGTACACGGACAGAACGACAAGAACGTCCTGGAATACCACCTCTGGACGCCCCAGTGGACCGAGATGCTCGAGAACAGCAAGTTCAGCCCCGAGAAATGGCCCCTCGCATTCGAGCTGCTGAACAACTGCGGCGGTGAGAACCACGAAGGTTACATCGGGCTCCAGGACCACGGCGACGACGTCTGGTTCCGCAACATCCGCGTCAAAGTCCTCGACTAATCTCCCGCAACCGTGAAGACCCGTTTTCTGACAACGGTTTGCGCACTTCTCACCCTGGCGGTGCTCCTCGGCGGATGCTCCGCCGGGGCGGAGAAGGCGCCGAAAAAGGAGGTCGGCATCCAGCTCTACTCCGTACGGAGCCTGATCGGGGCCTTCGGCAACAATCAGGAAGACTACAAACCCGTGCTGAAACAGCTCGCCGACATGGGCTACACCTCGGTGGAGGCGGCCAGCTACAAGGAGGGCAAAATCTACGGCCAGACTCCCGAAACGCTGGGAGGGCAACTCCCGGCACCACATCTGCCGCCAGGGCGAAACGGCCTACTCCGTGGGCCAGTCCTACGCCATCCGCACGCGGTCGATCGAGAAACTCAACAAGTTCCGCAAGGACGAGGAGCTGGCCGCAGGCGACTTCTCGAAGGCCCTCGCATGGTGGGACGAGTGCATCGCGGCGCATAAGGCCGCCGGAGCGGAGTACATCGTCGTCCCGTCGATGCGGAAGATTTCGACGCTCGAAGAGCTGGCGACCTACTGCCGCTATTTCAACGAGGTGGGGGCACGCTGTGCCGCCGCCGGCATGAAGTTCGGCTACCACAACCACTCGCGCGAGTTCGAGAAGATCGAGGATAAGGTCATGCTGGACTACATGCTCGAAAACACCGATCCCGACAAGGTGCTGTTCGAAATGGACGTCTACTGGACCGTGATGGGAAAAGCCAGCCCGGTGGACTATTTCAAAAAGTATCCGGGGCGGTTCAGGCTGCTGCATATCAAAGACCGCCGTGAGATCGGCCAGAGCGGCATGGTGGGCTTCGACGCCATCTTCGCCAACGCGCGGGAAGCCGGCGTGGAGAACATCATCGTCGAGATCGAAGGATCGAGCTACAACGACATCGTCCGCAGCGTCCGCGAATGCATCGAATACCTCCGGGAAGCGCCTTTCGTAAAAGCATCATACCGAAAGTAAACGTTTCAGGCAGGCTGACAATATCCGGCAGGTGTACACCTGCCGGATATTTATTTTCGCCCCTATGACCGGCACAAGTTCGGACAAACCCAAACAAGTTTGGTTTGCCGCTCACCTTGCACTATCTTTGTATCCAAAGATTTCCGAACATGATCGAACAAATCATCTCCCGACGACTCCAGATCACCCTGCCGCAAGTGCAGGGCACCGTACGCCTGCTGCGCGACGGCGCGACGATTCCCTTCATCAGCCGCTACCGCAAGGAGGCGACCGGTTCGCTCGACGAACTGCAGGTCGGGGCCGTCAAGGAGCAGCTGGACAAACTCACCGAACTCGAAGCCCGCAAACAGACCGTCCTCTCGACGATCGGGGAGCAGGGCAAAATGACCGACGAACTCCGCAAACGCATCGAAGCGTGCTGGGAAGCCGTAGAGCTGGAGGATATTTACCTGCCCTACAAACCCAAGCGGCGAACGCGGGCGACCGTAGCGCGCGAACGCGGGCTGGAGCCGCTGGCAAACAGCATCATGGCGCAAAACTCGCACGACATCGCACGGCAGGCGCAGCGTTTCGTCACGGCCGACGTGCCGACTCCGGAGGAGGCGATAGCCGGGGCGTGCGACATCATCGCCGAGCGGGTGTCGGAGGACGAGCGCGCCCGCAACAGCGTACGCCGCACGGCGGCCCGCGAAGGCGCAGTACACTCCCGGCTCGTGAAAGGCAAGGAGCAGGAAGGGGTCAAATATTCGGACTACTTCGATGCGACGTCGCCGCTGCGCACCGTTTCGTCGCACCGCTTTCTGGCCATGCGCCGCGGCATGGACGAAGGGATCCTGAAGATCTCGGTGGAGATGGACGCCGACCGCATTACGGAAGGGCTTTGCCGCCAGTTCGTGCGCCACGGCTCGGCGACGCGCGAATGGATGGAAGCCGCCGTCGCGGACTCGTTCAAACGTTTGATACGGCCCTCGATCGAGACCGAACTGCTGGCGGCGGCCAAGGAGAAGGCCGACGACGAAGCGATCCGGGTATTCGCCGAAAACCTGCGGCAGCTGCTGCTCTCGGCGCCGCTCGGACAGAAGCGCATCATCGCCGTCGACCCCGGATTCCGTACGGGCTGCAAAGTCGTGGCGCTCGATTCGCAGGGCAACCTGCTGCACAACACCACCGTCTATCCCCATCCGCCGCAGAACCGTTACGACGAAGCCGCCGAAACGCTGCGGTCGCTGGCGGCCCGGTACAAGGCCGAAGCCTTCGCCATAGGCGACGGCACGGCAGGGCGCGAGACCGAACAGCTGGTCCGCGGACTGGGGCTGGAGGGCGTCGGGGTGTTCATGGTGAGCGAGGACGGCGCATCGGTCTACTCGGCGTCGGCCGCGGCCCGCGAAGAGTTGCCCGATCACGACGTGACCGTTCGCGGCGCAGTCAGCATCGGCCGCAGGCTGATGGACCCGCTGTCGGAGCTGGTGAAGATCGACCCGAAGTCGATCGGCGTGGGACAATACCAGCACAGCGTCGATCAGTCCAAGCTCAGGGCCAGACTGGTCACGGTGGTCGAGAGCTGCGTGAACAAGGTCGGCGTGAACATCAACACCGCATCGAAGCATATTCTGACCTACATATCCGGTCTGGGGCCTGCGCTGGCCGAAAACATCGTCGCATACCGCGCCGCGAACGGCGATTTCAAAGACCGGAAAAGCCTGCTGAAAGTGCCGCGTCTGGGCGCCAAAGCCTACGAGCAGGCGGCGGGATTCCTGCGCGTGGTGGGCGGCAGGAATCCGCTCGACAACAGCGCCGTGCACCCGGAGTCGTATCATATCGTGGAGCGGATGGCCGCCGACGCGGGCGTGACGGTCGAGCAACTGCTGGCAGACACGGAGCTGCGCAAAGGCATAAAACCCGAAAGATATGTGGACGCCGAGGTGGGGCTGCCGACCGTGACGGACATTCTCGAAGCGCTCGACAAGCGGGGTCTCGACCCGCGCGAACAGCTGCAGGCATTCTCGTTCGATCCCGACGTGCACTCGGTCGCCGACCTGCGCGAAGGCATGACGCTGCCCGGCATCGTCACCAACATCACGGCCTTCGGCGCGTTCGTCGATATCGGCATCAAGCAGGACGGGCTGGTGCATATCTCGCAGCTGGCCGACCGCTACGTCGCATCGCCGGCCGATGTCGTCCATTTGGGACAGCACGTCGAGGTCCGCGTGACGGGCATCGACACGGTCCGCAACCGCATTGCACTGTCGATGCGCAAGAACGGCTGATAAAATCGGCGTCCGGGTAATTCCGAACGCCGATTTTCACATAGCATCCCGTTCACTACTCAGGCGACACGAAAGACCAATGCGCGTGCATGATTTCCCAACGCCCGGATGAATTCCGCCGATAAACCAACTTTATTGCGCCAAATGGTTAAAATGCATATAAATGAATTAAATTATACAAAATCAGAACTAGCCCAAAATTAGAATTGAATGAATCAGATTGCGATAGTTATTTATACATGAATGCATCTCCGCGACGGCTTCAATTAAGACTCGGATAATGCGAATGTCAGAAGATGTATGACAAGCTAAAAATAAAACACCGTTGTAGTAATCTACAACGGTGTTTTGGTGAGGTCTGAAGCGGATTCGAACCGCTGTACAAGGTTTTGCAGACCTTTGCCTAGCCACTCGGCCATCAGACCATTTTTCGTTTCCGATCCGTCCTGCGCAAACCGCTGTTCGGGCCGCGGCCGCTGATTTCATTCAGCCCCCGGCTCCACCGTCTCAGGTGTTTTCCGGGTTACGCTCAGGCGTATCGGAGTGCAAATATACAAACATTTCTAAAATCTGCAAAACTTCGGCTCAACTTTGCGTTATTTCCCAAAAATATTTACTTTTACGACACGTTAAACGACTTTTGCGGCTATGACAATCGAGGATATCGCCCTTCAGATGACTCCGGGTATCGGGGTGAAGGGCGCCGTGCATCTGCTCGGAGTGTTCGGCAGCGCACGGGACATTTTCGCCGCGGCTCCGGACGAACTGGCGGGCGAAGCGGGCCTGCGCGAAGAGATCGCCCGCGAAATCGTCCGCCGCAGAGGATTCGCCGCCGCGGAAAAGGAGCTGGAGCATTGCCGCCGCAACGGAATCGCGGCCATCGCCTCGACCGATCCGGAATACCCGCCGCTCCTGCGGGAAATCCCCGACTATCCCCATGTCCTATACATAAAAGGTGATACGGCAGCCCTTTCGGCACGCTGTCTGTCGATGGTCGGCACGCGCAATGCGACGCCCTACGGACAGACCATGTGCAACCGGCTCGTGGAGGGACTCGCGGCGCAGGTGCCGGGACTCTGCATCGTCAGCGGACTGGCTTTCGGGATCGACGTCGCGGCGCACCGCGCGGCATTGGCGGCGGGAGTGCCGACCGTCGCCGTGCTGGCCAACCCGCTGCCGGAAGTGACGCCGGCGCAGCATACGGCCGTAGCCCGCGACATCCTCGATCACGGCGGCGCACTGGTCACGGAACTTCATTCGCAGACCCGGCAGAACGGCACGGCTTATATCGCCCGCAACCGCATCATCGCCGGGCTTAGCGCCGGATGTATCGTCGTCGAATCGCCTGACAGCGGCGGATCGCTCGTCACGGCGCACTGCGCCGACGATTACGACCGTTCGGTGATGGCCGTGCCGGGCCGCGCCACGGACCGCATGTCGGCAGGGACCAACCACCTGATCCGCAACCGTAAAGCGCAGCTGGTGCTGACGGCCGACGACATTGTCCGCGAATTGATGTGGGATCTCGGCGCGGAACCGGCGACGCTCCGGCCGAAACCCGCCACACCGCAGCTCACGCCCGACGAAACGGGACTGCTGGGTTGTTTCCGCACGGACGATCCGCTGTCGCACGAAACGCTTTCAGAACTGAGCGGACTCGATCCCGGCGAGCTGGCGACGCTGCTCGTGGGGCTGGAACTGGCAGGCGCCGTACGCCAGCTGCCCGGCAACAGATACATGAAACTGATATGAGACTTACCGATACACATTCGCATCTGTACGCCCCCGAATTCGACGCGGACCGCGAGGAGGCCCTCGCACGTGCGGCCGACGCCGGAGTGGAGAGAGCGCTGCTCCCGGCGATCGACTCCGAAAGCCATGAACGGCTGTTCGGGTTGTGCCGCAGCCATCCGGAGCGGTGCGCCCCGATGATGGGCCTGCACCCGACGTCGGTGAACGACAATCCACGCTGGCGCGAGGAGCTGGCGCTCGTAGAGCGTTATCTCGAAACGCCGCCCGCAGGGATCCGCTTCTGCGCCGTGGGCGAAATCGGGCTGGACCTCTACTGGAGCCGTGATTTCAGGGCCGAACAGCTCGAAGCCTTCCGCCGCCAGATCGACCTGTCGCTGGAGTACGGTCTTCCGATCGCGGTCCACACGCGCGACGCATGGCCCGAAACCGTGGAGCTGATGCGCGAATACAAGGGCAGAGGCGTCCGGGGCGTTTTCCACGCCTTTTCGGACACGGCCGACACCTACCGGGAACTGAAGGAGTACGGCGACTTCGTCTTCGGCATCGGCGGGGTGGTGACGTTCAAAAAGAGCAAGCTGGCCGACGCGGTGCGGGAGATGGAGCTGCGCGACATCGTCCTCGAAACCGACTGTCCCTACCTGACGCCCGCACCCCACCGCGGCGAACGCAACGAATCGGCCTATGTGCGGTACGTCTGCGAAAAAGTCGCGGAGCTGAAAGGACTGACGCCCGGCGAGACGGCCGAAGCGACGACGGCCAACGCCGAACGCATTTTCGGAAAATAAAAAAACACAAGCATACACGATGAAATCCTCTATCCTGATTATCTACACGGGCGGCACGATCGGCATGAAGAACGACGCCGAAACCGGAGCCTTGGTGCCGTTCGACTTCAGCGCCATATACGACGAATTCCCGTCGCTCAAGCGACTCAACGTGGACATCGACGTACTGACGATGAACCCCGTGATCGACTCGTCGAACGTCACGCCCGCCAACTGGGCCGCACTTGCCGAACTGATCCGCGACAACTACGCGCGCTACGACGGATTCGTCGTGCTGCACGGCACCGACACCATGTCGTATACCGCGTCGGCCATGAGTTTCATGCTCGAAAACCTCGCAAAGCCTGTCGTCTTCACCGGAAGCCAGATTCCGATCGGCGTACTGCGGACCGACGGCCGCGAGAACCTCATCACGGCCATCGAAATCGCGGGCGCGCACATCGGCGGACGCCCCGAAGTGCCCGAAGTGTCGCTCTATTTCCAGAACCGGCTGTTCCGCGCCAACCGCACCACCAAGCGCAGCGCCGAAGCGCTGAGCGCCTTCCGCTCCTACAATTATCCGCCGCTGGCGGAGGTCGGGGTCAACATCGCCTACAACCTCCCGGCCATCCTGCATCCGACGGAGATTTCGCCCCAGCTGCGCATCGCCACGCGGCTGGCCGACGGAATCGAGGTGGTCAAACTCTTTCCGGGACTGGGCGAAAACATCTTCCGGGCCATGCTCTCGGCACCCGGACTGAGAGCCGTGGTGCTCGAAACCTTCGGCGCGGGCAACGCCCCGACCAACGAGTGGTTCATCCGCGTACTGAAGGAGGCGATCAGCCGCGGGATCATCATTCTCAACATCACGCAGTGCGGCGGCGGAAAAGTCTCGATGGAACTTTACGAAACGGGGCTTCGCCTGCAGGAAATCGGCGTCCTGTGCGGCCACGACATGACCACCGAAGCCGCCGTGACCAAACTGATGTACGTGCTGGGGCTCGGCCTGCCGGACGACCGGACGCGCGCGCTGCTGCGCCGCCCCCTGCGCGGAGAATTTACGGCCTAAGCCATTGCACGGAACGATTTTTTTTTCTATATTTCGCACTGCTAATGTACCCTTAGAAGGCTCTCGAAGAGACCGGACGGGGAGGCGCATACATTGTAACAAGTTGATCGGCAGGCAATTGCATGGGTTCAGAATGGAATATTCGGGATTCGGCTGCTTGCGTGAAGCCGGTACGGAAAGTATGCGGACAGCGACCAAAAAACGCCGGATAAATTCCGGAAGCGTGAAAAAAAAGATTTTTTTAGGATTTTTTTAGGGGAAAATAAGAAATTAAAGAAGTCGGGAAACCGAGATATGGAATAAACCAAAAAAGACACAAACAAATAAACAACTAATCAAATTTAATTTTATCCAACACAACTATGAAAAAACTTTTTTTGATTCTGTCAGTGGCCCTGTTCGCATTGGGTACTGTTAACGCTTTCGCGCAGGAGGCTGCTGCAGCTGCCGAAACCCAACTCGCCGGCGATAGCCTGCACCACGTGATGATGCAGAAGTTCCTCGAGGGTGGTTGGGCATGGATGCTCCCGATCCTTATCTTCCTGATTATCGGTCTGGCCGTTGCCATCGAGCGTATCCTCTATCTCTCGCTGTCGACGATCAACTCGAAGAAACTCATCGCTGCCGTTGAGGACGCACTGAAGAACGGCGGCATCGAAGCTGCCAAAGAAGTTTGCCGCAACACCCGCGGTCCTATCGCTTCGATCTACTATCAGGGTCTCGACCGCTACGATCAGGGTCTGGATTCGGTCGAGAAGGCTGTCGTTTCCTACGGTTCGGTTCAGACCGGCCAGATGGAGTCGGGCCTGACGTGGATCGGCCTGTTCATCGCCCTTTCGCCTATGTTGGGCTTCATGGGTACCGTTGTCGGCATGATCGCGGCGTTCGACGCCATCCAGGCTGCCGGCGATATCAGCCCGACCCTCGTTGCAGGCGGTATCAAGGTCGCCCTTCTGACGACCCTCATGGGTCTTATCGCTGCGGTTATTCTTCAGCTGTTCTACAACTATATCGTTTCGAAGATCGACTCGCTCGTGAACGATATGGAGGATTCGTCCATCACGCTGATGGATATCCTGACGGCATACAGCAAGAAATAATCCCAACGATTTAAAGAGTTAAAAAGCAATTATGAAAAAGATATTGAACATATTGCTGGGCATTCTGATGGCGATCACCGTGGTACTTCTGGTATACGCGATCGCTACGGGCGGCTCGGATGCTGCGATCAGCCTGAACCTCGTATGGGGATACTTCCTCTTCGTGTTCGCTGTCGCCGCAGCCCTGTTCTGCGCCATCTTCGGAATGATTCAGAACCCGGCAGGCATCAAGGGAACCATCCTCTCTCTGGCGCTGATAATCATCGTCGTCGGCGTGTCGTACTTCTACGCTGCCGGCCACACGGTGAACATCGTCGATCTCCAGACCAATGGTTTCTTCGGCCACGGTGAAACCGTAATTACCGAAACGAGCATTCTCGTGACGTACGTTGCTTTCGTCGCCGCTTTCCTGACGGCCGTAGTAACCGAAATCTGGGGCGCTTTCAAATAATGGAGTGAACAACAATGGCAACAGATAAAAGGAAAATACAGGAAATCAATGCCGGCTCGATGGCCGACATCGCCTTCCTGCTGCTGATTTTCTTCCTTGTGGCCACTACGATGAATGTCGATACAGGTCTGGTGCGTATGCTCCCGCCTATGCCCCCCGATGAGAAACAGCAGGAGGACATCAAGGTCAAGGAACGCAACCTCTTCCTCGTGCTTATTTCGGGCAGCGGCAACATCATGGCAGGCCCCGCGGGCAAGCAGGAGATCATCGACCTGCACCAGCTCAAGGACAGAACGAAGGAATTCATCCTCAATCCGATGGATGATGAAAACCTTCCTGAAAAAGCCGATAAGGAAATCGAATTGGCTGACGGCAGCAAGTGGGTATATCCCGAAAGTCAGGGCGTCGTTTCGCTTCAGACCACCCGTGATACCGGCTATCAGTCGTACATCATGGTGCAGAACGAACTCACCCGCGCATTCAACGAAGTACGCGACGAGGTCGCCATGCGGAAATTCGGCTCGAAATTCGCCGACCTTCCCGAAGAGAACCGCAACGCAGTATCAAAAGCCGTTCCGCTGAAGATCTCGGAGGCAGAACCGCGTAATATAAAGAAGTAAGCTATGGCAGTAATGAAAAAGAAGGGCAACAAAGGTTTGCCCCCTATCTCGACCGCATCGCTTCCTGACGTGATCTTCATGATCCTCTTCTTCTTTATGGTATCGACGACCATGCGCGATCAGGAACTGCTCGTGAGATACAAACTCCCTGAGGCTACCGAGGTGCAGAAGCTGGAGAAGAAATCGCTCGTCAGCTACATCCACATCGGACAGCCTTCGCTGGCGATGCAGGCCAAATTCGGCACTGCACCCCGTATCCAGCTGAACGACTCGTACAAAACGACCAAGGATATTCTGGATTTCGTCGCCGCAGAGCGCGATAACCTCAGCGAGGCCGACCGTGCTTCGATGACGATCTGTCTCAAGGCAGACCAGACCACGAAAATGGGTATCGTAACCGACGTGAAGCAGGAGCTTCGCCGTGCCAACGCACTGAAAGTCTCCTACGCCGCTTCCAAGTCGCTGGGATACTAAAATCCGAGGAAAATTGTTTGAAAAAGAGCTGAAGTCAAGACTTCAGCTCTTTTTGTTTTGCCGTATGAAGAGGGATTTCGGCGTTTCGAATACGAATGATACGCCGCCGGATCAGAACGCCAATTCCAGCTGGCCGATTTCGTGGTTGAAGGTCAGCCGGTGGTGTGGAGTGAGACCGTACTCGCGGATTGCAAGGCGGTGTTCGCGCGTCGGATAACCTTTGTTCTTCCGCCAGCCGTACTGGGGAAACTCCTCGGCCAGACGCAGCATGTACTCGTCGCGGTGCGTTTTGGCCAACACCGAAGCGGCGGCGATGTCGGCATACTTGCCGTCGCCTTTGACGATGCAGCGGTAAGGCAGTTCGAGCCGGGTCCGGAAGCGGTTGCCGTCGATGGCCAGAAAGCCGGGAGCGGGATCGAGCCGCGCCGCGGCCAGCGACATTCCCTCGAACGACGCATTCAGAATGTTGATCTCGTCGATCCGCTCGGCGGAGACCGCTTCGACGGCCCATGCCACGGCTTCGGCGTTCATCTGCCCGGAAGTGGACACCATTTTCGAGATTGGGGGGCAGGATTCCAAGTACGTGCGGCTGGAGAACGGCCTCGTCAAGGATTTCACCATGAACAAGGCCTGCGCCGCCGGGACGGGCAGCTTCCTTGAAGAACAGGCGGAAAAGCTCGGCATCAGCATCAAGCGGGATTTCGCACGTCTGGCCCTTGCCGCTGAGCACCCCGTGGACTGCGGCGAACAGTGTACCGTGTTCATCGACTCCGAGGTGGTGCGCCACCAGCAGCGGGGCACGCCGGTCAGCGACATCGCCGGGGGCCTCGCCTACAGCATCGCCACCAACTATCTGCACAGGGTCGTGGAAAAGCGGCCCGTGGGCGATCATATCCTGTTTCAGGGCGGGGTGGCCTTCAATACGGCGGTGCTTGCGGCCTTTGAGCGGCTCACCGGGAAGGCGATCACAGTGCCCCCGCACAATGAGGTGATGGGGGCCATCGGGTGCTGCCTCATCGCGCGGCGCAAGATGCTGGAAACGCCGGGGTTCGCCACCGGGTTCACAGGGTTTGGGGTGCTCGAAAAAGGGTACCGGCAGGAATCCTTCCAGTGCAATTTGTGCGCGAACCAGTGCGATATCAGCAAGATATTGGTCGAAGGGCATCGTCCCCTGTTTTACGGCGGGCGTTGCGAACGCTACGAGGTGCGGCGCTCTTCGGGGGGCGGGGGGCTGCGGGATCTGTTCGCGGAGCGCGAACGCCTGCTCATGTCGGCCTACCAGCCGAAGGACAAGGCGGGCTCGAGGGGCGTCATCGGCTATCCCCGTATGCTGACCTTTCATGAATATTTCCCGTTCTTTCAGGCCTTTTTCTCGGAATTGGGCTTTTCGCTCCTGCTTTCGCCGCCCACCAACGCGGAGATCGTCCGGCGGGGCGTTTCCGGGGTGGCCAGCGCCGCCTGCTTCCCTACCAAGGTGGCGCACGGACATGCGGCGTGGATGAAGGAGGCCGTGCTGGAAGGCAAGGCCGGGGCCATGCTTATCCCGTCCCTGCGGGAAACGTTCCCCACCGCCGAGGCGCATCCCTATGCCAACCATTGCAGCTACATCCAGTTCATCCCCGATCTGGTGAACGAGGCGTTCAAACTGGAGGCGTCCGGCATCCGGCTGATCCGTCCGGCGCTGCATTTCCGCATGGGGCGGGATCAGGTGCTGCGCGAACTGGAATGTACGGCGGCGTCCCTCGGCGTCTCTTCAAGGGCGGAGGTGCGGCGCGCCTGCGATGAGGCCTATGCCGCGCAGGCCCGGTTCCGCGAGGCCCGCAACGCCCTCGGCAGGGAGGCGCTCGACGCTCTGGGGCCGGACGGCAAGGCCGTGGTGCTGGTGGGCAAGGCCCACAACATCCACGATCCCGGCACCAACATGAACCTTGCCCGCATCCTGCGGGGCATGGGCATCCAGACCATCCCCAGCGATCTGCTGGATCTGTTCCATTCGCCGGATGTGGGCGAGGCGTGGCGCAATATGACGCTTGCGATGGGGCAGCGCACGCTTGCCGCCGCCGACATCATCCGGCGGGACGCGCGGCTCAACGCCATCTATCTGGCGAATTTCGGCTGCGTCAACGATTCCATGTACCCGCGTTTCTTTGGCAGGGAAATGGGCGAAAAGCCGTTCCTGCTGCTTGAGATCGACGAGCATTCCGCCGAGGCGGGCGTGGTCACGCGCTGCGAGGCGTTCCTTGACGCGGTGGCGAACTTCGACGCCGCGCGGGAGATCGCGCCCCAGCGCACGCGCAAGATCGAATTCGATCCCGGCGGCGATCGCGTGCTGTACCTGCCCCATGCCGCCAACGGCATGGCGGTGTGGGCCGCCGCGCTCAGGGCGCACGGCATCAACGCCAAACTCCTCCCGCCGCCCGACGAGCGGAGCCTCGAATGGGGCCGCCGCTGCCTCGACGGGAAGGAGTGCCTGCCCTGCACCCTCATGACCGGGGACATGGTGCGTCTGATCAAGGAGGACGGCGTGGACCCGGCGAAGGCCGCGTTCTTCATGCCCGGCTCGTGCGGGAGCTGCCGCTACGACCTTTTCAATACGCTCCAGCAGATCGTCTTTGAGGATATGGGGCTCGGCGGGGCGGCGCTTGTGGACGAGTATCAGGGTGCAAACCGCAAGCTCCACGCGATCATGTCCGGGGCCTCCTGCGGCATGTTGGCGTGGCGCGGCTTTATTGCGGCGGACATCTTGGAAAAGCTGCGCCTGCACATCCGGCCCTACGAGACCGGGGCGGGGGACACGGACAGGGCCTACTACGCCTGCCTCGACCGGCTCGTGGAGGTCGTGGAGGCAAAGGGCGACGTGGAGCGGGCCGTGATCGGCATGGTGGAAGCCATGCGCGCCGTGCCCGTGGATCGGAGCAGGCCGCGTCCCCTCATCGGGCTCGTGGGCGAGGCGTACCTCCGCAACGTGGATTACGCCAGCAACAACATCATCCAGAGTGTGGAGCAGATGGGCGGGGAGATACGTATGCCCGCGATCATGGAGGTGCTGTGGTACTCGCTCTACAAGCAGCGGTACTTTCAGGAACTGGGGCGGCACCGTGTCAAGGCGTTCATCCACCGCGTCCAGCACGGCATCCTCAACCGCATCGAGCGCAAGATGCGCCGCCATGCGGCCTCCGTGCTTCCCGATCCGTATGAAAAGCCTATCTGGGAGGTCATCGGGCAGAGCGGCCTGAGCCTCGATGCGGGCCTCGGTTTCGGGGCGTCCGTGGAAATGGCCCGGAGCGGCATCAGCGGGATCATCCACGCCATTCCCTTCAACTGCGTGCCGGGCACGGTGATCCAGGGCCTTGAGGGGCGCTTCCGTTCGCTGTTCCCCGGCATCCCGTTCATGACCGTAGGGTTCAGCGGGCAGGCCGATCTCGGCGTCCGCATCCGTCTCGAAGCGCTGGTGCACCAGTGCCGGAGCCTCGCCTCAGGGCACGCCGCCAGAATGTAACCCTTACCCGTTCACGGCGCGGTTGGCCGCCCTCCGGCGGGGTTGTCCCCTGGAATCAGGCTGCGGCCGCCGCGCCGCCGAACAAGGAACGACATGTTTCGCTATACGAACCACGTTTGCAAGAAATGCTTCCTCCAGAACGATCCCTTCCACAAGGTCACGCTCAATGAGGACGGCGTGTGCTCCCTGTGCGCCAAACCGGCCCCGGAAGAGGCCCGGCGCGATTGGGATGCGCTGGAAAAACGCTTTGCCGCCCATCTGGACCGCGTGCGCGGCACCCGGCCCTACGAGGGCCTGATCATGATGAGCGGCGGCAAGGACAGCGCGTATCTGGCGGATCTCCTGAAGGAGACCTACGGGATGCGGCTTCTCGGCTTCATCATCGACATCAACTATGAGTATCCGGAGACGTTCGAGAACGCGAAGACCATCGCCCGGAAGCTGGATCTGCCCTATGTCGTCTTCCGGCAGGAACCGGAGGCCATGCGCCGCTACTACCGCTTCCTGTTCACCGAGAAGGCGCTGCTCCAGCCGGACGGCGGGCAGGTGTGCACGTTCTGCGGGCGCTTCCTCATCCATTCGGCGTGCGCGTTCGCCCGGCGCATGGGCATCCCGCTGGTGTTTTCGGGGCACAACCCGGATCAGATTTTCCTCATGGGCGAAAGCATCCACAACACCCCGGAGCAGGATGTGCTTATCGAGTTTCTCATGGAAACGCTGTCCGAGGAGACGGGCAAGGCGTTGGCCCGCTGGCGGGAGAGCTACGGGGAGCCGGAGCTGCCGCTGTTCCCGGATTCCATCCACGTGGAGGGGACGGAACTGCTGTTCCCGTTCCAGTATTTCCCCTACCGCCCCGAAGCCATGATGCGCCACGTGCGCGAACGCCTCCAGTGGCTGCCGATCAAGCGGTTCTCCAAGACGTACATCGCCTCAGGGTGCCGCCTCGTAAAGCTGTGGGCGTACATGGCCTATCTCAACAATACCAACAGCTACGTCGATTTTGAATTCTGCAACCAGATCCGCAACGGCACGCTTTCCGCGGACACGGTGCGGCAATTCTACGAGCAGGCCGAGATCGATTACGAGGAGCTTGCGGAGCTCATTGCCGAGCTGGACATGGCCGGGCCCATGAAGGCGCTTTTGACCCCTTATGGAGAGAAGGCGGAAGCGCTGCTCCGGCTGCTTCCTTGACGCATTCCTTCTTCCGTAAACCGTTTATGATTTTGAAAGGATGTCCGATGAGCCAGATATTCCTGTCACCTTTTGCCATGCCTGAGCTTGACCGCGTGGTCGAGCAGTTGTGCGCCCCCTCGTCGCTGGAGGGGGTCTTCCACCGTCCGCTCCACGATGCGCCCATGCCTTCGCTGGACGTGCTAGGAGAAATCCTGTCGCGCCTGAAGATAGCCTTGTTCCCCGGTTACTTCGGCATGTCCAACGTGCGTATGGAGTCCATGCGCTACCATCTTTCCGCCAACCTCGATTCCATTTTCCGCAAGCTGGCGGAGCAGATCCGCTGCGGCGCGTGCTTTGCGTGCGCGGAATACGCGCAGGAGTGCCTTGAGTGCGAGCGTATCTCGCGGGAAAAGGCGCTTGAGTTCATCGAGCGGCTTCCGCACATCCGGCGTCTGCTCGCCACGGACGCAAGGGCCGCCTATCAGGGCGACCCGGCTGCGACCAGCGCGGGCGAAACCATTTTTTGCTACCCGTCCATCCTGACCATGATCCACTACCGCATCGCGCACGAGCTGTACCTGCTCGAAGTGCCGATCATCCCGCGCATCCTGTGCGAAATGGCCCACGCCATCACCGGCATCGACATCCATCCCGGCGCATCCGTCGGTGAGGCGTTCTTCATCGATCACGGCACCGGCGTAGTCATTGGGGAAACGTGCGTCATCGGCAGGGGATGCCGCTTGTATCAGGGGGTTACGCTCGGCGCGCTGTCCTTCCCCAAGGGGGCCGACGGGGTGCTCATCAAGGGCATCCCCCGCCATCCGAAGCTGGAGGACGACGTGACCGTGTACGCGGGCGCGACCATCCTCGGCAACATCACCATCGGGGCGGGATCGGTCATCGGCGCGAATACATGGGTCACGCGGGACGTGCCCCGCAACAGTAAAGTCGTTTCGGGAGACTGACATGGAAAACACGAACAGCCTCGGCCTGCTGCTGTCCTTCGCGCGGCCTTGCCGCAGGCTTCTCGCCGCCTCGGTGGGCCTTGCCGTGCTCGGCGTGGCTTCGGGCATGGTGCCGTATTTCGCGGTATCATACATGATCGTGGATCTGTATGCGGGTACGGCGACGCCGGAAAGCCTGTTCCTCTTCGCCCTGATAGTCCTGTTGGGGCAGGCCGGGCGCGTGGCGCTCGGCACGGGGTCCACCGTGCTCTCCCACCGCGCGGCCTTCGCCATCCTGAAAGGCATCAGGACGGACATCGCGGCCAAGCTGTCCCGTATGCCGCTGGGCAGCGTGATCGAGACCCCCTCCGGCAAGCTCAAGACGCTCATCGTGGACACGGTGGAAAAGATGGAGGTGCCCCTCGCGCACCTCATCCCCGAACTGACCTCGAATCTGCTCGTGCCGTTGTTCATGGCCGCCTACCTGTTCTGGCTGGACTGGCGCATGGCGCTTCTGGCGCTGGCCACGTTCCCGGTGGGGCTGTTTTGCTACATGGCCATGACCAAGGATTACGCGGAGCGCTACGCCACGGTTCAGGACGCGGGGAAGGGCATGAACGCCGCCATTGTGGAATATATCAACGGGATTGAGGTCATCAAGGCGTTCAACCAGTCCTCGGCCTCCTACGGGAAATTCGTAGCGGCGGTCAGGGCCAAC
>ERZ834798.1991-NODE-1991-length-16038-cov-28.147970_pt1 | contig 16038 bp, 36 predicted proteins | sample MGYA00519689_ERZ834798 | MGnify/ENA primary metagenome ERZ834798 (study PRJEB31850, sample SAMEA3708761) | human gut metagenome | biome: human gut; feature: human-associated habitat; material: faeces | place: China | collected 2014 ...
TTTTAAATACGGAAGCAAGAAAGAAGTTTGATGCAAAGAAATAACTTCTTTTTTTTTATATAAAAAAATACCTAGATAGGTAGGTATTTAGTTATTTTATTCCTTTACTTTTATATTCATCGAATAGTTCTTTGAATCTAGCAAAATGAATTATTTCCCTTTGTCTTAAGAATAGTAATGGTCCTATGACATCGGGATCATCTGTTAGATTGATTAAGTTTTCATAAGTAGCTCTAGCTTTTTGTTCTGCTGCCATATCTTCTGATAAGTCGGCGAGTGGGTCTCCGGTTGTTGCAAAATATGATACGGTAAATGGTACGCCATTAGAGTCAGTTGGATATAGTCCATATCCATGTTCGGCATAGTGAGATTCTAATCCAGCTTCTTTTAATTCTTTTAGAGTGGCGCCATTTAGTAGTTGATATATCATAGCGGATATCATTTCAACATGGGCTAGTTCTTCAGTTCCAATATCGGTAAGCAAAGCTTTTCCTTTATCATCTGGCATTGTATATCTTTGATTTAGATAGCGGAAGGCTGCTGCTAACTCGCCGTTAGCACCACCTTATTACAATAGGGACTAGTTATAAAATATGGTTAAATTATTGATTTCTCCATCATATTCTACCTTATTTATTAGTTTATTTACTATATCATTTTTCTCTTCTAATGATATTTTATCATTTGTTAATATTTCATATACTTTTTTTCCATTCTCTATTATTTCTTTTTTGTACTTTTCAATACTTGGCTTTTCTAGTGTTAATAATTTAGTTGTTAATTTTTCTTTTTCTTTAAGGAGCATTTCTTTATTTTGCTTATATTCTTCTAGTGTGTCAATTCCATTTATATATGACTGTTTAATTCTTTCTTCTTTTTCTTCTAGAGAGGTTATAGATGATGTTATTATGTCATATTCATTTATACTTTTCTTTTCTTTTTTGTTTGAAACTATATTATTTATAGTACCTTCGTTGAAATCCTTTTTTATTTGAACTAAAATTAGGTTCTCTGCTTCGTTTATATTTATTGTGGTATGATTACTACACTTACCTTTATTGTATCCATTACAACGATATTTTCCTACTCCTGATGTAACTAAAGTACAATTGCATTCTTTACATCTTATTATTCCTTTTGACCAATGTTTAATACTATAATCAATTCTTGATTTTGGCTTTTTCCAAATGTTATTTTTTGATAGTTTTAGTTGTGTTAAGTCCCATAGCTCATTTGTTATGATAGGAGTGTGTTTACCATCTACTAATATAGTGTTTGGATCATTAAAATCGTATGTATTTTTTCTTCCAGGTGTATATCTTAATTTACCTATATAAGTTGGATTATTTAAAATATAATATATGGTTCTGTTTTCAAACTTATTACCTCTTTTGGTTAGTATTCCTAATGAATTAACTTTCTTTGCTATGTCCATCATACTTTTATTTTCTATAGCATAACTTTCAAATATTAATTTAACTATCTTTTCTTCTTGTTCATTTATAATTAATTTATTATTTTCTACATTGTATCCAAAAGATGGGTTAGTCTGCAATCCTCCCTGAGAATGCTTTTCTAATTGACCTTTTTTTACTTCTTCTGATAGATTGATTGAGTAGTATTCTGCCATTGCTTCTAAAAATGCCTCTAGTATTATACTCATCTTATCATCAGGATCTAAATGTTCGGTTATTGATATAACATTAATACCACATTCTTTTTTTAGTAATGACTTGTAGACAATACTATCTTCACGATTTCTTGAAAATCTGTCAAATTTGTGTACTAAAATTACATCAAACTTTTTTGGCTTGCTTTTAGCAGTTTTAATCATTTCCATAAAAGCTGGTCTTTTCTTCGCTACTCTTCCTGATATACCTTCATCTTTATAAATGTATTGTTCTTCTAAAAATATATCATTCTTTATAGCATAATCTTTTAAAGCCTTTATTTGGGCATCTATTGAGTAACCATCTCTTGCTTGCTCTTCTGAACTTACTCTTACATATATAGCACCTTTTTTCATAAATATATCACTTCCTATTGTTTTTATTATTAATTTTTGATATAATTATATAGAAAAACTTGTACATAAACACGCTTATAAACGATGTTATATTGTACCTATATAATTATATTATATTGTTAGTTTGCTAGACTAAAGTTTTTCATTTTTGACTAGACTGTTCCAGCAGTTCTAGTCTTTTTTTAATTTTTTAAATCGTTAATTATTTCTTCTATGAATTTTTCATATATATTCAAATGTTCTTTGTCACTAATATCTACATTTAACACTTTATCCGGTTTGATATATTTATTATATCTTTTTTCTATTTCTTCAATGTATTCTGATTTTAAAATATTAGAGTACATATAAAAATCATAACATATAGAAAAAACTAATAATATCCACCAATAATTACCAATTTTATCATTTGATACTATAATTACTATTGGCATAATCATTAACATAATTGCTATTATATTGCCGGTTTTGTTTAATATTTTTTTCATTTTTCTCACTTTCTTAAATCCTTTAACATTAAATCATCAATGGAGATATTGAAAAAATTAGATATAATCGCTAAATCAACTGCGTCCGGCTGTCTAATACCTTTTTCCCAGTTGCTGATTGCGGTATTTTTTTTTCCACATGCATTTGCTAATTCTTCTTGAGTTTTTTTATTTATCACCCTTAAATATTTAATATTCGTGGCTAAATATAATTTGTTATCTTCTTTCATATCTCACACCTCATAATAATTATATCATTTAATAAAAAAAAAGACAAGAAAAAATATTCACAAAATGTGAAAAAAAGTATTGACATTCACAAAATGTGGAGTTATAATGATGTTAGTTAGGAGGTAGAATGATGAATTACGATAATATAATTAATGGGAAAGAAATTGCTAATAATCTTAGAGCAGAAAGAAATAGAAAAAAAATGACACAAGAAGAAGTTGCTAGAAAACTAGATATAACATTAAGAACTTATGTTTCGTACGAGGAGGATGCAAGTACAGTAAAAGCACCTACTTTATATTTATTGTCAAAAATATTAAATTGTAATATTAGTGATTTTTTTTACAAACCAACTTCACAGAATGTGAATATTATAAAGGAAAAATAGATACTGGAATATCTAAATAAGTCTAGCAGACTAACAAGAAAAATAGAATTAAATAGGAGGTTTACTACAATGAAAGAAAATAAAAAGAAGCTAACAATAACTGTAGCAAAACCATTAAGCAAAGAAAGAAAGAAAAAACTAATAGAAGAAATAGCGGAATTAATACAAATAAAGTATTATTCATAAAAATAATTCAGATTTATTCTGAATTTGAGAGGAGGTGGACAAGCGGTGATAAAGTTTATCAAAAAAAATAAAGGTTTGTTAATTTTCTATATGTTGTTAGTAGTTATTACATGGGCTGTATCAAATGATATAACAATACAAAAAATATCTGCTAGTAATAGTTCGGCAACACAACTAGCAGATAAATAATAAAAATAAAAAGTTCGTGTTAACTTTTTACATACATAATTATAGCAAATTGTATGATTTTTGTCAAATAGGGGATTTTGGTAGAGCAAAGATGGAGGCAATATGGATGATAACAAGAGTTTTATAAAACTTCATAGAAAGATGTTAAAGTGGGAGTGGTACAACGATAATAACACAAAAATATTATTTATCCATTTGCTTTTGATAGCTAATTGGGAAGATAAAAAGTGGCAAGGAAGAATTATTAAAAGAGGTCAGGTCGTAACTGGAAGAAAAAAATTAAGCAAGGAAACCAGTTTGACAGAGCAGCAGGTGAGAACATCATTAAATAAGTTAATTTCAACCAACGAAATAACCATCGATGTAACCAACAAATATTCTTTGGTAACTATTGTAAAATATGATAATTATCAACAAAGAGAGGAAAAACTTAACCAACAAAATAATACTCAAAATAACCAACAAGTAACCAACAATCAACCAACAAATAACCAACAAGTAACCACAACTAAAGAATATAAAGAAAATAAAGAATATAAAGAAATAAATAATAATAGTGTTGTTGTTAATAAGTTATTTATATTTGTAGAAGAAAACTTTGGAAGAACACTAGCACCACTAGAATATGAAGAAATTAAAACTTGGAAAGATAACGATTTGACTAGATATGCTATTAAGCAAGCAATTTTAAATGGCAAATATAACATAAAATATATTTCAAGAATTCTTTCAGCATACGAAAGAGAGAACATTAAGACAGTTCAACAAGCCCAAGCAAGGGAAAGAGAGTATGATATTATGCGAAAGAAAAACATCACTTACCAATCGAAGAATCCTGATTGGTTTGATAAAAATATAGCAAAGGAAACTTCAAAAGAGTCTCAGAAAGAATTAGAAGATTTGTTAAAAGATTTTAAATAAAAAAAGAGAGGTAGAAAGAAAAATGAAAGAAGAAATGCAAATAGCAGTGGTAGAACAACTACCAAAAATTACTGAAAAAATTAAAGAAGTCGGAGCAGAATTAGATAAAAGACTTGAAGATCTAAACTTAAATTCATTAGTCTGCAGTGAAGAGACAAGAAAGTCTATCAAAGAACTAAGAACTAAATTAGGAGCGGAACTTAAAGATTTTGAAAGACAAAGAAAAGACATAAAAGAAAAAATCAATGCGCCATATGATTTATTTAATAAAACCTACGAGGCAGAAATAAAGTCAAAATATCAACAAGCAGATTTAACATTAAAAACTAAAATTGATGAAGTGGAGAATAGTTTAAAAGAAAAAGCTAAAAAAATAGCAATTGATTATTTTAATGAATATAAAACTTCTAAGACAGTGATTAAGGACAATTACTTATCATTTGAAGAACTTAATTTACAAATTGGTTTGGATGGCTTAACCGATAAAGGAGCATTGGTAAAGAAATACAAAGATGCAATTATTGAAAAAGTAAACAATGTTGAAAGAGACATTGAAACAATAAACACTATGGAACACAATAGTGAAATACTTGTTGAATACTTAAAAAATAAAAACTTGTCTTTGGCTATTAAAGAAGTAAATGATAGATATGTAATATTAAATCAAGTACAAAAAGATTACGAAATAGTACAAGAGGAACAAAAGCAAGAAGAAAAAGTTATTGAAAAGGTAGAAAAAGAACTATCAGCACCAAATGAGGAAGAAAAGTTATATACTATAAAATTTAAAGCAACTTCAACAAGAGAAAACCTATCATTTTTAGTTAGTGTAATGAGGGAAAGAGGTATAGAGTATGAACAATTCAAATAATGAAATAGTCGTAAAATACGAAGTAGAAGGACAAGAAATAAAACTTACACCTACAATAGTACAACAATACATAGTAGGTACGGATGCTAAAATAACCTTACCAGAGTTTAAAATGTTTACTGAACTTTGCAAAGTAAGAAAATTAAATCCATTTTTAAGAGAAGCTTATTTAATTAAATATTCTAATAAGCAACCAGCTAGTATCGTGGTAGGTAAAGATGCAATTTTAAAAAGAGCAGTTCTTAACGACCAATACGATGGTATGAAGTCAGGAATAATTATACTAACTGAATCTGGTGAAGAAAAAGAAAGAAAAGGAACATTTAAACTACCTAATGAAACATTGGTTGGTGGTTGGGCTGAAGTGTTCAGAAAAGATTGGAAAAATTCAATTTATTGTAGTGTTGCTTTAGAGGAAGTTATCCAAAAAAAGAGTGATGGTACTCCTAATGCGAATTGGACTAAGCAACCTGCTACTATGATTGAAAAAGTAGCCAAAGTAAGAGCATTAAGAGAAGCTTTTGTAGAAGATTTAGCAGGTATGTATGAAGCAGAAGAAATGAATGTTGATTTACCTGAGATAAAAGAAGAACCAATAATTAATCAGGAAGAAATAGTTGATGCTGAATATGAAGAAGTATCAGCCGAAGAAGTAGATATGAATGAACTATAAGATTATTAATACTGGTTCGGATGGAAATGCTACAGTGTTAGAAGGTATTATTTTAATTGATTGTGGAGTGTCTTTTAAAAAGTTAAATGAATGTTATAAGCAACTTAAAATAGTCCTTCTCACTCACATTCATCAAGATCACTTTAATAAAAAAACTATATCTAAATTAGCAATAGAAAGGCCAACATTAAGATTTGTATGCTGTAAGTGGTTAGTAGAAGATTTAGTTAAATGTGGAGTGAATAAAAAAAATATTGATGTAGTAGAAATTGGAAAGAAATATAATTATGGAATATTAAAAATAAAGCCAATTAAGTTATATCACGATGTATCTAATTGTGGATACAGAGTATTTATCAATGATAAAAAAATAATTTATATGACTGATACTAAAACATTAGAAGGTATTACTGCAAAAAACTATGATTTGTACCTAGTTGAAGGTAATTATGAAAATAAGGAAGAATTACATAGTAGAGCAGTAAATGAAATATATGAAAGTAGAGTTATTAATACTCATTTATCAAAAGAATATACATCTGAATGGCTAATGAATAATATTGGAAATAATTCAGAATATGTATTTATGCACGAGCATAAGGAAAGGAATAAGAATGAAATTAGGACAGGAAAAGATAGATAAGATAGAGGAAATAACACTTACTGACTATGAATCGGTAGATGGCTTTGTTTCAATTGAAAGTGCAGAATGTATTATTGATGACTTACTTACTGAAATTAGTAGTTTAAAAAAAACACTTAAAAGGAAGAAAGTTGTTTGTGAGCCAGACTACGATGAAATAGGAAAAGACATAAGATTTGGTATGTATGAACAATAAAAAAATAATAAAAAAATCGGATGAAATAGCTAAATATAAACAAAGAATTTAAAGATAAATTAATGAAATTATTAGGAGGGATTAAGAAATGAATAAGGCAATATTAGTTGGAAGATTAACTAAAGACCCTGAACTTAAAATGACAGAAAACACAAAAAGAGAAGTATGCCAATTTACTATAGCAGTAAATAGACCATATACAAATGATGATGGTGAAAGAAAAGCAGATTTTATTAATTGTGTAGTATGGGACAAGCTAGCAGAGAATCTTTCTAAATATCAAAAGAAAGGTAATCAAGTAGCAGTAGAGGGAAGAATACAAACAAGAAATTATGAAGATAAAGATGGTAAAAAGATTTATGTTACCGAAGTATTTGTATCAAATGTTACTTTTCTTGATAGTAAAGGTAGTAGTGACAGCGTAAACAATCTAGAGGAACCACCAGTAAAACCTGGACCAATAACTACTGAGCAAATTGATAGTATACCTACAGCAAACGATCCATTTGCTAACTTTGGAAACGAAGTACAAATTAATGATGATGATTTACCATTTTAGGAGAAATGAAAATGAAAAATTATTGTGATAAATGTGGCAATTGCAGCAGATGTGGGAATTGTTGCTCGGCTATGATACCACTTACTAGAAAAGAAGAAAAACAAATAAGAAATTATATCAAAGAAAATCAAATTGCACCAGAATTCTTTCAAAATGAAAATAATATAAATTTACAATGTTGTTTTTATGACAGAGAAAAAAAAGAATGCAAAATATATAATGTCAGGCCGAAAATATGCAGAAGTTTTAAATGCAACAGACCTATATCAGATTTGAATAAAGAAAGAGATGAAAATCATAAGAGAGTATATTGGAATAACATTACCAATGGTAAAGAAAATAATATAACTGATATGAGATTGCTATTTTATAATGATCCAAGAAGCTTAATATGTAACCTTGTTTATGCAATAACCGATGGAACAATGAAGATGGATGAAGAACGTTTCACGTTTTTAAAAAGATATTTAAATAATTGTGGGCAAAAAGAATTAGCAAAATGTATGAAAGCTGATTTTTATGATAGATGATACTGGAAAGATAGAAAAGTTCTTACCGCTAATATTTAGATTAGATAAAGATACTGTCTATGATGTAAAGATAGATAAGCATAGAGAAAAGAGAAGCTTGAATGCAAATGCTTACCTTTGGAAATTAGTAACTGAAATAGGCAATATACTTAACAAGTCTAAAGAAGAAGTATATCTTCAGATGTTAATAGATTATGGTCAATCTGAAATGGTAAGTATATTATCTGTGATAGATGTTAAGGGCTACTTTAAATATTATAAATTGGCTGGAACTAGCCTCTTAAATGGTAAAGAGTTTAACCATTATAAAATTTACAAAGGTAGTAGTGAGTATGACACCAAAGAAATGAGTATTCTCTTAAATGGTGTAGTACAAGAAGCTAAAAATTTAGGAATAAAAACTAAAGATGACATTGAATTAGAGAGATTAGTAGAGGAGTGGGAGAGATGAATAGAGAAGTAATATATGAGAAAGTATTAAAGTATTTAAGTATATTGAAGCAAGGAAAGACAATCAAAACCGCTCCTCAGCTTTTAGATTTAAAGCAGACTATGGAGCAATTAAATAGTTTATTGTATGAAGAAAGGGGTAAAGAAAAATGAAAGGTGAGATATTAGATATAGAGACAGTACAGCAATTGGCTGGAGATAAAAAAGAAATAGAAAGACTTAAAAGAAATTGCAATCTAAAAGAATTAGAAAATAGAGAACTAGTAAAAAAAGTAGCAAAACAAGATTTAGAAATCTTTTCATTAAGAAAAAGAGAAGCTACACTTGCAGCATTAGAAAAATCATTACCACAAAGAATAGAAACTTATAAAAAGAAAAATGCTCCAAAAGAGGTAATTCAAGAATTGCAATTTATAAGTGATATGTTAATACTTGAAAAAGAAAAATTATTGAATAGAGAGGTAGAAGAAAATGAAACCAAAGAAGATGAGTTTGCTTAAAATATGGAAATTAAAAAAGAAATTTCCTAAAATACCTAAAAAAAGATTAACTAAAGAAGAAATACAATATAGACAAGTGAAAAGAAAAGCAAGATGTGAGAATATATGTATATTCCTAATAACTATGTTTTTCTTAATAATGACAATAGCAAGTATCTATATGTTTTACTTGATGTGGAATTATAAGTGGTAAGGAGGAAGAATAAATGGATAATGATACATTAGCAGATTATTGGAGAGATGTAAGCCCAATATTAAAAGAGCAAGCACAAGAAAAAAGAGAAAACTGTTTTAATGATAGATTAGAATATGCTAAAAAACAATTTAAGGAAAATAATATTCCTTATAAGTTATGTAATGAAACTATAGGACATTTCAATTTATATTGTGGTAAAAAAGTAATTATGAGTTTTTGGAGTTATACAGGTAAATTATATATTCCAAGCACTGGATTTAGTGATAATGTTGGAATTAGAGGTTGTATAAAAAGATATAAAAAGATGGTAGGTGATAAATAGTGAAAAATAGTAATGGTGGAATTGGATTTGTTGGATTATTAACAATAGTATTTATAGTATTAAAATTATTAAAAGTAATAAGTTGGAGTTGGTTATGGGTACTTAGCCCCTTATGGATAGCAACATTATTAATAATAATTTTAATAATAATTCATAGTTTAAAATTTTATAGGAGTATTAAATGATTTTATATATACCATTAATTATATTGGGGGTTATTGGTATAGGAGCAATTATTGGATTAATTATGATGATTAAGGAGTGGAAAGATGAATAATTTATTTTATAGTTTAGAAGATGGAAAATACTATACATATCCTGATGGAGATGAAGCGACAGGAATTCAAATAAGAGAAGTAATAGAGGCTAATGAAAGGTCTATTAGTAAATTACAGCAAGAAACCGAGAAATTAAAGAAACAATATTGCGAAAGAACTGATTGTGGTGGAAGAATTGGAAATAGTAAAAAGGTCGAAGAATTACAAAAAGAAAATGAACAACTAAAACAATAATTTGATAAATATAAAAAGAAAATAACACCTTTGAAAATGCTACAACAATTAGAAGTGTTAGAACAAGAAAATAAAGAATTAAAAGAAGATATATCATTTTGTTTACATTCAATAAAGCAAGAAATGGAGATGTCAACAGATAGTAGAACTAGAAATGAAATGACAAGTTGCTATGAGATATTAAAGAGGTGTCAGAATGAATATTGAAGAATTAGCATTTGAAGATAGAAAAAACCTAGCACAATTAAATGAAATTGATTTATTAGATATAATAGAGTTTTTACAAAATGATAGAAAACAATGGATTAATCAGTTTGCACAAACACACAATGAAAGTATTGATATTCAAAAAGAAAATAAGCAATTAAAAGATAATTGGAACTATATAAAGAAAATGCTTAAAGAAGCAAGACAAGAGGAATATATCAGTGGCTATTGCGGAACTTGCACCGATATTGATATAGATTTCCTATTAGGTAAAATGCAAGAATTAGAAGGAAGTGATAGTAATGAATAAAGAAGATAAAAAAGCTTTATTAATAGGAATACCTTTGATTGTAGTATTTCTTATTTGTGTTATCATTATTTCACAAAAGGAAAATAAACAAAGATATGAAAATTGTATCAACAATGGTGGAAAAGCAATATTACAAAAAACAGGATATTTTGAAGGCTGTATTATTGGAGATGATAAATAATGAATATAGATTTAAATAAGCCTTTTTATTTAATAGTAGAATATTGGTTGGGCGATTTAAAAGGTTTTATAAAAATAGGTAATGATAGATAAGAAATAGAAAAAATATTCTTAGACAAATATGCTTGGTTACCTGGTAGTTTTGGAGTAACAGAACAAACATATCAATTACTAGAAGTTAATGCAAAAGAAATAATGAATTATAGGGGTGAAAGAAAATGAAAATAATAAATAATACCAGTTTAAATTATTCAACTATCGGCTCAATAATCGATAACATAATGTCTAATACTAAAGGAACTACCCATTATGTAGGGCAAATAGAATGGACTATATTAGAAATTAATAGTCATAAAATAACAATACAAATAAGGTATTTAAAAAGTTATGTAGAATGGAGATTTGATGAAAAATGAATATAAGTATTTATTCAAAATATAAAGTTAAATATATTTGTTATGGTGGGGAAATAGATGAAGAAAATAGTACACCTGATGATATAGTATTTAAAAAAATTAATTATGAAACTAGCATTATAGAAAGCGATGGAATATTAGCGAAAAGAATAGCAAGATATATAGAACAGACTGATTTTCAAGAAATAACAATAAATGATAATTTAATTACAATAGAGTTCTTTAATCCTAACAATGGGGAAGCAAGCACAATTAACATGATAATAGAAAAGGAGAAATAATTATGAAAGATATAAATATAAACTATGAAGGACTATCTTTTGAAGAAAAGATTACATTAAAAATAAATTATTTATTAAGTTTACCAGCAAGTGAAACAACAAAAAGTGCCTTACTTAATTTGAAGTGGGTACTTGAAATGTATCAGAAAGAAAAAGTGAAAGGAAGAAGAAGATAATGGGGAAAGAAAGATTAAATAGTGAGCAAATAAAAGAAATTTGCAAGATACAACATAAATTATTAATTGCAAAAATATTGATAAGTAAAATGCCAATGGCATATACAAATAATAATGTATATCAATTAGAAAAAGATATGAAAATAAGAGATATTGTTGATAATTGTGAAAATGAAATGAAAGAATTATTACTTAAATATGGAAGTGAAATTATTGTAAATACATTTAGTGATAAAGAATATCTACAAAGACCTGAAAATAGATTCACATTCGAGAATCAAAAACAGGCAACGAAGGAAGTCACTGGCGAGGAATTAACATTAGAAGAGTTTATGGAAAAGGTAGACAAATAGTGGAGCCACATAGAAGAAGAGAACTATTAAAGATAAGACAATCTTTTTTAGAAAGATATAAACTTGCCAAACAATTTAAAGATAGTTTTTATACTGAATATTTTACTAAAAAAATAAGAGACATAGATGAAGAATTGGAGGAGAAAGAATGAATAAGTATTTATTAGAAACAATAATTATAATCATAGTATTAGTTATAACAATATTTGTATTAAATATCCAAAAAAATAATTGTATAGAAAAGGGTGGCTCAGTAATGACTAACTCAATCGGTATCTATGAAAAATGTATATATGGAGGAAAACGATGGAAAGAAAAATAATTTATAAAGAAAATAGTGAAGAGTATAAAGCAATTAAATTATTAGAAAAAAAGACTAGAAATTATAGTTTAGATGGTGAAGATTTACACTATGCGATAATACTTTACAATTTAATTATTAATCTATCAATTGAAAATCAACAACTAAAAGAAGAAGTTGAAGCAGTAAACAAAGGCTTAAGAAAAGTACAGGAAAGAAGTATTAAATACAAAAATAGATGCTTTGAGTTGAATAAAAAAATTTATGAATTAGAAGAGCAACTTGAAGATATAACCTTATGTAGAGATATAGCAAGTGGACACAGAAAAGAAGTTCAAGATAGAGAAACCATATTGTTAAATCAACAAAAGGAGTTTATAAAATGGCTAGAAGATAAAATACAACAACAAGAAACAGTAATAGCAGAAAATCAAGAAAAATTATATTTCTTAATATATGAAGATGAGAAAGAGGATTTAAAGTCATCTTCACAAAAAGCATATATAAGAAGAATAATTCTTATAGAAATTTTACAAAAATATAGAGAAATAATAGGAGGTAAATAATGAAGTTAATATTAGGAAAATTAAACAATGGTGCTATATTTTACTGGGATATATCTCATATGCAATTGAAACCAGTAGCAGGAGATTATGCAATAGTAGAAAATAAAAATGATTATGATCTAGTAAAGATAATAGGAATAGTAGAAACTGGTGAAAAATATTATAAACAATTAACTCATGATTGTAAATTAAAACAAGCTGTATGCTTATTAAAAAGAAATATGATTAGAAATGATTAACAATATCAGGGGAAATATGGTTATAGAAAGGGGAAGTAAATGAATGTAGTAGAAGAAATAAAAGAAATAATAGCAAAATTAGATAGAATAGATGATTATAATAATTCGCTAGGTGATAAACTAAGTGTAGTTGATAGTAAAACACAAGATTTACTTCATTATATAGAAAATAATAAAATAAATGTTCTTTGGTGTTATAGAATGCTAAAAGAAATTAAGTCTTTGAGACAAGAAAGAAGAAAAATAAAAAATGATATGGAATTACTTTCAAAATATAATGAGCATAAAAACAAGATAATTTCTAAAGATAATAGACAATTTTTATTAACAGAAGTATATAAGAAAGAAAAATCATTAGGAAAAAATTATGTTAACAAACAATACACCGAAGATGAAATGCAAAAGATAATAAAAGGGGTGTAGTAATGTATATAGAATACAACGAATTGTTAAAGCAATTCAAAAGAGCAGAGAAAAACTATAATGAAGCATTAGAAAAGAAAAGCAAATTAATATTATCTGTAATGCCAGGAGCGGTAAAACCTAAAGAAGTTATGATAACTACAAATACTTCACCAGACACTAATTTAATTAACTACACAAGCGAAATAGATGAAGTAGATAAACTGATCAACCAAAGCAGAAACACACGAGATATGCTAAATTATGAGCTTAAGAAAAAGTTAATCAAAATGAAAGAAGAGGGGGATGTATATGACAAGATATACATTTATCGATGGATAGAACATAGATCTGTGTATAAGTTTTATCGTTTAGTAGGGTATAGCAGGCCTCAAGTTTATAGATTTATATCGGAGATGAAAGAAAATCTATATAAAAATAATTAAAATGAGACAAAATGAGACAAAACTAGGTTTACAATTATATCGTGAAAATATAAAAATATATATGTTGTCACACTAACCTCATTTTTTACTACCTATTAGTAGGTAGTATACTGATAATATATAAAAAGCGCGGGTTGAAAGTTAAGGTTAATTTGCTTTTAATATCACTATAAAAATCAAAGTACAAGATTAGTGGTTGCTTTCAAGAGAGTTAGGTTGAGTATGGCCAACAAAACACCTATAAATACCTTTATATTATTAGTATAGTACTTACTAATACGAGATTACATATGCACTCCTTGAACTATTGTTTTTTCTTAATATGTAATCAGAATATGGACACATTAGTGTCTTTTTATTATGTAAAAAAGGGTTGATTAGTATGAACTATAAAAAGTGTATGAAGAATAATACTTGCAAAACTTGCAGTGATTATTTGTACTGTAAAGAAGGGACACCAAAAAGGGGCAAAAAGAAAAACAAGAAGGCAAACTTGTATAAAAATAGGAAGTGATAAAGATGGCTAAAGGTAAAAAGCTTAATAATGAAATGATATACAAAATAATGCTTAGTTATGCTGTTACAAGAAATTATAGTGAAACAGGAAGAAACTTGAAGGTTCCAGAATCAACTGTTAGGAAGGTAATAGCAGATAACAAAGATAATGAAGATTTTGCTATACTATGCGATAAAAAAAGAGATGAGTTCGTAGAAAAGGCAAATCAAATTATTGATAAAGCAACTAATTTACTTGAAAAAAGATTAGATACTGCTTTAGAAAAGCAAGAAGAACTAGAAGAAATATTAGAAGAAGCATTGAGTATGGAAAATGAAGAATTTAATACTAGCGAAAAGAAAGCTTTGATTAAAAGAATAAATAAACTTCAAATAAATGGATTAAGTGAAATTACCACAGCCATAGGAACTATGTATGACAAGAGAGCTTTGGCTCAAGGTGACCCAACGAGTAATGAAAGAGTAACTATAAATATAGAACTGACTGATGAGTAATGGAAGTAAACATAAAAATATCGAAAAAAGTATTTAATGATGTATATATACCTTATTTAGATAATATAAGCAGATATTTGATATTTTATGGTGGCGCTGGTAGTGGTAAGTCCTTCTTCATTGTTGAAAGATACATATATAAAATACTTAATTCAAAATTAATGAACTTATTAACAGTTCGTGCTACTGGTAAGAGTAATAGAGATAGTACATTTGCTTTGTTTAAGCAAGTTATTAATAAATGGCATTTAGGTATGCACTTTAAAATAAATGAAAGTGATCTAAGAATAAAGTGTTTACTTAATGGCAATGAAATAATATTTAGTGGACTAGATGATGTTGAAAAGTTAAAATCAGTTACTTTTAGCAAAGGTGAACTTACTGATATCTGGATAGAAGAAGCTTCTGAAATACTAGAAAGTGATTTTAATCAATTAGATGTTAGATTAAGAGGTAAAGGAACTAAAAAGCAAATAGTTATATCTTTTAATCCGATTGATATTAATCATTGGCTAAAAAAGAAGTTCTTTGATGTACCAAGAGATAATTTAACTATTGTACATACAACATATAAGGATAATAAGTTCTTAGATGAAGATTATAAGAAGTTACTAGAAAGTTATAAGTATACTGATGAGTATTATTATAATGTGTACTGCTTAGGTCAATGGGGTGTTCTAGGAAAGACTGTATTTGATGCGAGAGCAGTAAGCAGAAGATTGCAAGAAATAACTAGGCCTATCAAGACTGGTTATTTTGAATATAAATATGATGATACAATGCCTGCTGGAAAGAAAATTACTGATGTAAAATGGGTAAATGATGAAAATGGTTATATAGAACTATATGAATTGCCTAACCTATACAAATATTGCATAGGTGGTGATACTGCCGGTGATGGCTCTGACTGGTTTACTGGACATGTACTTAATGCAAAGACTGGCAAACAAGTTGCAAGGCTAAGACATCAAATGGATGAGGATCTATATGTAAGGCAAATGTATTGTTTAGGTTGGTATTATGCTGATAAAAACTTAAAAACTGGTGTAGTAACACCTGCTCTTATGTGTATTGAAAGTAACTTTAGTAGTTTTCCTAATAAAGAACTAGTAAGGTTAGGCTATCCTAATATGTTCGTAAGGGAGAAAGAAGATAGATATACAGGTATTATGGACAAGTCTTATGGATTCAAGACCACTTCATTAACAAGACCTGTTATAATAGCAGAACTAGTTAAAATAGTTCGTGAATCTGTTGAACTAATAAATG
>ERZ834798.1995-NODE-1995-length-16022-cov-68.562473_pt1 | contig 16022 bp, 9 predicted proteins | sample MGYA00519689_ERZ834798 | MGnify/ENA primary metagenome ERZ834798 (study PRJEB31850, sample SAMEA3708761) | human gut metagenome | biome: human gut; feature: human-associated habitat; material: faeces | place: China | collected 2014 ...
ATTTAGTAATTATAATTTTTAACTCGTCCTCTAATTTTTAGTGGACACTAGTGATGTTAGAAATAAAGAAACATCTATCAAAAAACGATTTTGATGTATGGGTATTGTATAATATAATGAAGGAGTCAATATCCTTGGCTGACTATATTGAAGTATTAGTTTGCCTATATGCAATTAATGAAATTATTATAGAAGATAGAATTATAAAACTTAGAACCTATGCTTAAAGAGATATATTGTGACAAATTTAAAAAAAAGCTGATTGAATTTCATGATGGTCTCAATATTATATTAGGGGATGATATAGCATCCAATTCCATCGGAAAATCGACAATGTTGCTTGCCATTGATTTTGCATTTGGAGGTGATACATATGCAAAACAGGATAATATTATAAGAAACGTAAAACATCATACATTGAAATTTAAATTTCATTTTAATAATGAGGATTTCTATTACTCAAGATCAACAGACTCGCAAAACATTGTCACTGTTTGCGATAAATTTTGGAATAAACAGTATGAGATAACAAATGATGAATATACAAATCTTTTGAAAGCTAAATATGTATCCAGTGATTTATTATTGTCATTTAGAGAATTATTAGGTACATACACTCGAATTTATGGTAAGCAAAATTGTAATGAAAATCATCCTTTACATATAGTACCAAATGAGAAAATGTCGCTTATTATTAATCGTATATTGAAACTTTTTGAGGTATATAATCAAGTAGAAGACCAAGAAAAGACTATAAATTCAAAGGATGAACAATTGAAAGCCTATAAAACTGCTTCTCAAGCAGAAATTATACCTACATTAAAAAATAAAAAAGAGAAAAACGATAGCAATGAAAAGATAGAGTCTATAAAACAAAACATTAAAAATATTACTACACAAATAGCATCACAATCCGTTGATTTAAAATCAGAACAACTTATAAAGTTAGACCCTCTAAGGTCTCAATTGGTGCAACTCAATTTATTGAAAGCAAACATACAATCTCAAATAAAAAGGCTTGAATATAAGAAAAATAAGAACAAGAATATAGATGATACTATTCTCTTTGATTTGAAACAATATTTTCCCAATATAGAGTTAGCTTCTATTACTGAAATAAATAAGTTTCACCAGGAAATTAATGATATACTATCAGAAGAAATTAACAAACAAATAGAAGAAAAGAACATTTATTTGTCAGAAATAGAAAAGCAAACGAAAAACTTAACTCAACAAATATCAGTGATATTAAATGAGAAAAGTTCTATTAATCTTGCGATAAACCGTATGTTGGAAGATCAAAAGATACTTGATAGACTTTTAGATACTCGTTTTTTTACCGAACAAAAAGAAATGTTATCCAAAGATTTGAAAATCCTGAGAGCAACATTGGATAGTTCAAAAGAAAAATTACTTACGGAAATACAACAAAAAATAAATTCAAAAATAGAATTCCTTAATAAGGATATTTGTCATGATACCAAACCTCCCATTATTAACTTATCTCCTAAAAAATATACATTTTTCACGATAGACGATACAGGAACAGGAACGAATTTTAAAGGATTGATATTGTTAGATTTAGCAATATTACATTTAACACAATTGCCTATTTTGATACATGATTCGGTACTTTTTAAAAACATAGCTTTTGATACTATGGATAATCTTATTAATCAATATAACACCTTTATTGATAAGCAGATATTTATAGCAACAGATGCCATAAATAATTATTCTGAACCTGTACAAGAAATAATAGAAAATAAAAAGGTAATTGTTTTAGGGAAAAATGGGAATGAACTATTTGGATATTCGTGGAGTAGCAATAAATAGTAAAATCGTTTAGTCTTTATTATCATAATATATAGGCGGCTTCATCCGTGCTTTAGTGCCGGATGGAGCCGCTTTTTTTGTGCCCGTATGCGGGGAAAACGGGGATTATGGAAGAAAAATAAGGAAAATCATTCCCTACTATGGAAATACTATGGATTGTGCCTGCGTGGAGTTGCGCACCTTTGCAGCGTAACCAATACGGAAGGATATGGAAATAATAACGATGGACAATGAGGTCGTGAAGACGATGATGGAGAAGATAGACCGCATAGCGGACTATGTTTTCAAGAAAGACAATGTGCCGAAGGAAGAAGCGGAAATCCTGCTGACAAGCGAGGAGGCGGCGGACTTGCTGAAAATCAGCACGAGGACACTGCAACGGATGCGAAAGGACAAGACTATTCCCTACATGATGGTGAGAAGCAAATGCCGGTACAGACTGACGGATCTGGAGGAATGCGTGAGACGGAAAATCGTACACTGCAATCCCAAGACGCTGGAGGAGTTCAAGCATAACTACCTGATGACAAGAAAGGAGGCGGATGATGGAAGGGATTGGTAAGGAAATGTTCGAGGAATGGATGAAGCGCCTCATGGAACGGATTGACCGGCTGGACAGCATCATATCGGTACTGATAAACAAGGAAGCGGCGGGCGTGAAGTACATGGACGGAGAACGGCTGTATGACAATCAGGACCTGTGCGAGATGCTGAGAACGAGTAAACGGTCGCTACAGCGGTTCCGCAGCGAATACGGACTGCGTTACCAGAAAATCAGCCGCAAGACCTACTACAAGGAATCGGACGTGCTGGAGTTTATCAGCCGGAACATGGAAGAGGTGACGCTGGACGGCAAAAAGGTGCTGAAAGTGAAGGAAGGAACGGGAAAGAAAGCTCCGGGCAAAACGGCGAAAGGGAAAAAAGGAGGCAGAAGGAATACCGGGTCTGACAAACGCACGTGAAACGGATGCGAAAAGAGAAACCGGAAGTGGATGGTGAACCGGATGTAAACGGGAAACTGAGGGTGAGACTGATGCAAACCGGGACTGAAAGGTGAACGGGAAACCGGAACGAAAAGAGAAACAGACCTGCACGGGAATACCGGCGGGACTATCATCAAACAATAAAAAAAATCAATCAATGGAACAGAAAAAGAAAAAGCAAGAGGATGTACTGGTCGTCCGAGACGAGAAGACGGGCGAAATCAGCGTGGTTGCCGGACTGGATGCCAGGGGCTATCCCAAGAGGGCACAGGCAAAGGCGGAACACTCGCAGGAGTTTTTGCGCTTTGACCGCCACGGGGATGCGATAGACAATTTCATGAGAAATTTCTACCGCCAGTGTAAGGAGCCGACACGATTCGGTTTCTACAGGGTGGCAGCGGACACGGTGGAAGCTCTGCTTCCGGTTATCAAGGACCTGCTGAAAGACCCTGTGGCGAATGCTGACCTGCTCGCACCGCATAAAGTGGATACATCGGCGTACCAGCAGGTTGAGGAACAGCAGACTACAGAGGAGGCGAAAAAAGAAAATGCCGAAACGGAGACTGAAGAACAGCAGGCTGCGGAGGAGGCGAAAAGAGAAAATGCCGAAACGGAGGCTGAGGAACAGCAGGTTGCGGAGGAGGCGAAAAGAGAAAATGCCGAAACGGAGGCTGAGGAACAGCAGGTTGCGGAGGAGGCAAAAAAAGAAAATGCTGAAACGGAGACTGAGGAACAGCAGGCTACGGAGGAGGCGAAAAGAGAAAATACGGAAGAAAATAATATGGAACAGAAAACGGACGAAAAAATGGAAGAAATGAAACAGAAAAATCAGGAACAGCAGCCGCAGGCGGTGGAAACGCAGACGGCACAGGGACAGCAGCCTGCACAGGAAGGGCAAGCGCAGGCAAAACCGGAGAAACCGAACCTGATTGCGGACAGCGATGTGGACTGGAAGGAACTGGAACAGTTCGGTGTGAAAAAGGAAAACCTGTCTGAAAAGGACATGAAAGCCCTGATGAACTACGGGAAGACAAGGCTGGTGACGGTGGAACCGGTGCTGGGCGGAGAACGCTACGAGCTGCAGGCCCGACTTTCGTTGCAGAAAGCGGAAGACGGAAAGCTGAAACTTACCCCCCACTTCGTACGCCATGAGCCGAGACTCGACGTGCCATACAACGGCTATACATTCACGGACGAGGACAAGCAGGCACTGAAACAGACGGGCAATCTGGGCAAGCTGGTGAACGTTGCCGATACGAAGACCGGAGAGATGCGCCTGGCGTACGTCAGCATCGACCGACTGACGAATGAGATTGTGGACGTACCGACGAACAAGGTACGCATCCCGAACCGGATCGGACTGACGGAACTGTCAAAGGCGGAACAGGAAATCCTGCGTGCGGGGCTGGCACTGCCCAAGGAGGTGACACTGAAGGGCGGGCGAAAGTTCGAGGCCATGCTACAGGTGAACGCTGACAAGCGCGACGTGGAGTTTGTGCCGGAGCATCTGTGGCAAGGACAGTCGCAGCGACGCGGAAACGGACAGGAGAAAAAACAGAAAAGCCCGGAAGCCCCGGATGCTACCGGACAGCAGCAGAAGGAAGACGGGAATCAGGAGAACGGACAGCGGCGCAACCGCTCGTGGACGAATGAGGACGGAAGCATACGTCCGATAGGCAAATGGAAGGACGACAAATTCACGGAACAGCAGAAGGCGGACTATGTGGCGGGCAAGGTCGTGGTACTCGCCAACGCAAAGGATGACAAGGGACAGCCCTGCACAAAATACCTGAAGTTCGACCGCGAGAAAGGCAGACCGCTGACCTATTCGGAAAACCCTGACCTGGCACAGACCGTTGCCCCGTCGAACGAGAGCCGCACACAGCTTGCGGTGAACAACGAGGGCAAGACGAACGAGGCAACCAGACATGTGAAGGAGCCGCTTCAGCAGGGACAGACCGCACCGAAGGACGACGCCCAGAAACAACAGCAGGAAAAACCGAAGAAGAGCAAAGGCATGAAGGTATCCTGAGTGCCACCACTAAATCCATTACAAGAGAATAAACAACGGATTGAAACGGGGCCTCATGCGCCATGTACCGCATATCCCACGGATAACCGGCGTACCCCGTTCCACTCCACAAGGAACAAAAGTATCAATGATTAAAACAGAAAATGTATGATTACCATATTGGCAGAAAAACCGAGCGTGGCACGTGAGATAGCACGCATCGCCGGAGCAACAAGAAAGGAAGAAGGATTTTATACAGGAAACGGATACCATGTGACATGGGCACTGGGGCATCTGGTACAACCTGCCCTGCCTGAGGGCTACGGCTTCAAGGGATTCAGCAGGGACAGCCTGCCGGTGATACCGGAGGAGTTCATGCTGATACCACGCCAGGTAAAGACGGACAAGGGCTACAAGGCGGACGCGGCAGCGGTGAAACAGATAAAAGTGATTACGAAACTGTGGAACGAGAGCGACGGCATAATAGTGGCAACGGACTGCGCACGCGAAGGGGAACTGATATTCAGATACCTGTATGCCTATACGGGCTGTACGCTGCCATTCCGCCGCCTGTGGATAAGCTCGCTTACGGACACCGCCATCCGCAAAGGATTGAAGGAACTGAAGGACGGGCATGAATATGACGACCTGTATCTGGCGGCAAAGGCACGCAGCGAGGCGGACTGGCTGGTGGGCATCAACGGCACGCAGGCACTGACCGTAGCCGCCGGACGGGGCACGTATTCGGTGGGACGCGTACAGACACCCACGCTGGGTATGGTCTGCAAGAGGTATTGGGAGAACAGACGCTTTACACCGGAACCGGTACACCAGCTGCATTTCTCGGTGACACCGGCGGGTACGGATACGGTAGTGAAGTTCTCCTCGGTAAAGAAATGGCAGGACAAGGAAGAGGCGGCTGCATCATACAATAAGGTAAAGGCGAAGATGTGCGCCACCGTCACCAAGGTGGAAAAGAAGGAGAAGGTGGAGAACCCGCCGCTGCTGTACGACCTGACCACACTGCAGAAGGAGGCGAACACGAAACACGGATTCACGGCGGAACAGACGCTGGAGCTGGTGCAGAAGCTCTATGAAGCGAAGCTCGTCACCTATCCGAGAACATCGAGCCGCCATATTCCGGAAGATGTGTTTGCTGAAATACCGCTGCTGTTTGAACGGCTGGCAGGACACTCCGCCCTTGCGGAGAAAATCAGGGAACTGGGAGAACTGAACCGCCGTTGTGTGGATGCCTCGAAAGTGACTGACCACCATGCCCTGCTGGTGACGCCCAACCGCCCGCTTGCCCTGTACAAGAACGAGCAGATCATCTACGACATGATTGCCGGACGCATGGTAGAGGCATTTTCGGAGGAATGTGTGAAGGATACGGCTACCGTAGTAGCGGAGGTGGCGCCGGACGCAGGCGAAAGATGCGAGAGCCTGACATTTGAGGCGAAAGGCTGCATCGTGCGCAAGGCAGGCTGGCGCGGCGTGTACGGAGAGTACGGCGAGGACAGCGGGAATACGGCATTGCCGGACTGGGCGGAAGGTGACACACTGGTGATGGCAGGATGCTCGATGAGTTCGGGCATGACCCGACCGAAACCGCTGCATACGGAAAGTTCGCTGCTGGCAGCGATGGAGACCGCCGGACGCGAAGATGTGGAGGATGAGGAGGCACGCCAGGCCCTGAAGGACTGCGGTATCGGCACACCCGCCACACGTGCCGCAATCATCGAAACGCTGCTCAGAAGGGAATACATGGTGCGTGTGAAGAAATCGCTGGTGCCGACGGAGAAAGGGCTTGCCCTGTATTCCATTGTCAAGGAGATGGACATCGCCAATGTGGAGATGACTGGACGCTGGGAAGCGGAACTGGCAAAGATAGAACAGGGAAAGACACCGCATGAGGCTTTTATGAGGGACATAGAAAGCTATACCCGCAAGATTACCACGGACCTGCTTGCGTGTGACCGCATTTTCGGGCACAAGGCATCGGGCTGTACCTGCCCCAAATGCGGCACGGGCACGATGCAGTTCTACGGCAAGGTTGTGCGCTGCGACAATCCGGACTGCCTGCTGCCCGTGTTCCGCCAGATAGCGGGCAAGACACTCACCGACGAGGAAATGACCGGTCTGCTGACGGAAGGAAAGACGGCGATGCTCGGCGGGTTCAAGAGCAAGCAGGGCAAGCCCTTCAGCGCTGCGGTGACTTTTGATGCGGAGTTCAACACGAAGCTGGTGTTTGCGGAGAGCAAAGGCGAAAGAAAAGGTACGAAAACGAAAGGAAGAAGAAAATAATGAGTAATTTTGCCACTGATTCATGTCATAATCTGTTTCAACCTGGTTGTACTTTTTATATACATGGATTTAGTGGTGGCACCCGGAGGGATACCGGGTGCCTTTTTCCTTTTCATTTCCATAATCATTTATCCACTAAATCCATCATAAAATGAAACAGAACAAGAAAACCGCTCCGGCGGAGCTGTCCTACTACGGGCTGTATCTGCTGGACTATCTGAGAAAATATCATCCGGACAAAGTATCAGACACCCCATTCATTGCAGGAAGGGAGGAAGCCGCCTCGGAAACATTCGAGAAGGAAAGGGCGGCGGGAAGTACGGTGGAAGCCGCACAGGAGGAAGCCATGCGTGTCCTGCTCGAAGGGTTGCACTTCTCCCCCTACGCACTGCTGCTTGAGGTGGTGGAAAACGAGTTTTCCGAAGAGGTGCAGGAACAGGAACGCGAGGCGTTCTGCCGGGAGATATTCCCGCACCTGAAAAACCTGTTTGCCGGCTATCCCACAACGGACGACACATTCGCCCTGTCGCCCGAACATGACCTGCTCTATACGGAGCTGACGGGTGCGATAATGCTTTATCTGGAGGCTTATGGCGTTTAACAAGAAGCAGAAGCTCAGGGAAAACATCGAGGCGATACGGACGGCATTCACACTGGAGAAGGAACAGCGTACGCCCACCGCACGGGAACGGGCGCTGCTGGAGAGGTACTGCGGCTTCGGGGGACTGAAGTGCATACTGAATCCCGCCAGGGAACTGACGGATGCCGTACACTGGGCGAAATCAGACCTCGAACTGTTTGCCCCGACGGTGGAGCTGCACCGTCTGATACGGGAGAACAGCCGGGACGAAACGGAGTACAGGCGGTATGTGGACTCGCTGAAGGCATCGGTGCTGACGGCATTCTATACGCCGCAGGCCATTGCGGACACCATAGCGGACGTGCTGCACGACCGCAAGGTACGCCCAAAGCTGGTACTGGAGCCGTCGGCGGGTATGGGCGCATTCATCAGCCCGGTATTGTCGAACAATCCGCAGGCGGAGGTGATGGCATTTGAGAAAGACCTGCTGACGGGCAAGATGCTCGGACACCTGTACCCGCAGCAGAAGATACGCACGGAGGGTTTCGAGAAAATAGAAAAGCCGTTTCTGAACCATTTTGACCTTGCCATCTCCAATATCCCTTTCGGGGATTTCGGAGTGTTTGATGCGGAGTTCAGCCGCAGCGCATCCTTCGGCAGACGTTCGGCACAGAAAGCCATTCATGACTATTTCTTTCTGAAAGGTCTGGATGCGGTGCGTGATGGCGGCATCGTGGCGTTCGTCACCTCGCAGGGGGTGTTGAACAGTTCGAGGGTTTCCGTCAGGAACGAAATGTTCAGCAAGGCGAATCTGGTATCGGCAATACGACTGCCCAACAACCTGTTTACCGACAATGCAGGCACGGAAGCCGGCAGCGACCTGATCATCCTGCAAAAAGACCTGCAAAAGAAGGGACTGACACAGGAGGAACGGGTGCTGACCATCATACAGACGGAACATAACGGCGGACTGACGGACAACGCCTATTTCGCCTATCACACGGAGCGTATCATACATACCGATGCGAAGAGGGGTACCGACCCGTACGGAAAACCGGCGATGGTATATACGCACAGCGGAGGTGTGGAGGGCATTGCCATGGACCTGTACAGGATGCTGTCGGAAGACCTGTCGGCACGGCTGGACATGGAACGCTACAACGGCATGGGGCATGAAAGAGAGGACGTGCGGCAGAACATTGCCGTACTGACCGATGGTATTGAGGCGAAAAGAGAAAACTCCGCTTCGGCTGCGGGTGAACTGGAGGAGATGAAAAGAGAAAATACCCATCCGGTTGAGGGTGAACGGACGGAGGTGAAAAGAGAGAACTCCGCTTCGGCTACGGGTGAACGGGCGGAGGCGAAAAGAGAAAATACCCATCCGGTTGAGGGTGAACGGGCGGAGGTGAAAAGAGAAGACTCCACCTCTGTTGCTGGTATAGCGGACGGGACAAAACGGGAAGAAAACAGTGTGCAGCCGAAAGTGCAAGTGATGACCGGCATGTCGCAGGAAACGCAAAGCAGACAGACGGGAGGAACGGTAATGGACCTGTATGACCTGTTCGGCTATACGCAGGAGGAAAGACGGATGGCTGAACAGGGCCTGAAACCGGACAGGAAGAAAGGCGGAAAGTACAAAGGGAAGAAACCCGTGCAGCCGACACTGTTCTCCCTGCCAGTGGAGAATACGGAAAGGACAACGGACAAGGGAAATGCGGAAGCGGTTGCCGGCATCACCCCGGAAGAGGCACGCGAAATGGACGAAATCATACGCGGCGGAACGGATGCGCCGACGGCTGCCGAAACGGAGGCGGCTCTCCCGACAACGGAAAAGACGGGACCCGGCACCGCAACGGAAGAATCCTATGACCCGGAAGATGAAGTGTACCGCAGTCTGGACTGGGAAACGAACCCGCCCATCAACGGATTCTATGAAATGATGATGGACCTCACGCCGGAACGACGTGCGGAACTGCGCCGGCTGGGAAAGACGAAGATGGAGGCCAACACCGCCAGACAAGCGACCGGAACAACGGAGACGAAAAGAGAAAAAGCCGATGCGGGGAAAACGGCGGAAACGCAGGATACGACTGCTACGGTAGTCTATCCGGTGGAAAACGGATTCGAGGCGGAAAGAAAGCGCCGGATTGCGGAGGTGGAAGAAGCCATGCGCCGTGAGGAAGCCGCCATGACACCGGAAGAGCGGCAGCGCAAACGGGAGGAGAAAATGATGCCGCGCCCGTTCAAGGGCATACTGGAGCCGCACCTGAAGGAAGGCTCGCTGGCATGGGAATACACGGCAGGCGTACGGTTCCAGGTGGGCGTGCTAAAGGATGTCACCCGCTACGGTGCCACATTCCAGCCGCTGGACATGGACGGGATGCAGGCACAGAAGGCACAGCTATACATAGATCTGCGCAACACCTACGAGCGGCTCTATGCCTACGAAGCGGAGAAGCACGAGGAGAACGAAATGCTGCGCCGCCACCTGAACACCTACTATGACGAGTTCGTGATGCGGTACGGCTGCCTGAACGCCAAGCAGAACGTGAAGCTGCTGATGATGGACGCTTCGGGGCGCAACATGCTGGCACTGGAACGCAGCGAGGGCGGCACGATGGTGAAGGCGGACATATTCGACCGCCCCGTTTCCTTTTCGCGGGAAACGGCAGTCGCCGCGGAATCGCCGGAGGAAGCCCTGTCCGCCTCGCTGAACCTGTATGGCGGAGTAAACCTGCCCTACATGGAATCCATCTGCGACATGCCGCAGGCGGACATGCTGGAGGCACTGAAAGGACGGGTGTTCTACAACCCGCTGGCAGAGGGCTACGAAATAGCCGACCGCTTCATAGCCGGGAATGTGGTACAGAAGGCCGCCGATGTGGAGGAATGGATAAGCGGACACGGGGAGCACGGGATGCTGCCGCAGGCAAGGGAGTCGCTGGAAGTGCTGAAGGAAGCCATGCCGGAACAGATTCCGTTTGAGGAACTGGACTTCAACTTCGGGGAACGATGGATACCCACGGGCGTGTATGCCGCCTACATGAGCCGTCTGTTTGACACGGACGTGCGGATAAGCTACTCGGAGAGCCTTGACGAGTATTCGGTGGCGTGCAGCCACAGGACGATGAAAATCACCGACGAGTTTCTGGTGAAGGGGTACTACCGCCACTATGACGGGATGCACCTGCTGAAACACGCCCTGCACAACACCTGCCCGGACATGATGAAGAAGGTCGGCGAGGACGAGAACGGGAACGACATAAAGGTGCGGGACAGCGAGGGCATACAGCTGGCGAACGCGAAGATTGACGAAATCAGAAACGGATTTACGGAATGGCTGGAGGAGCAGTCGCCGGAGTTCAAGAAACGGCTGACGGACATGTACAACAACAAGTTCAACTGCTTCGTACGACCGAAATATGACGGCTCGCACCAGAAATTTCCGGAACTGAACCTGAAAGGACTGGGAATCACCGACCTGTACCCCAGCCAGAAGGACTGCATCTGGATGCTGAAACAGAACGGCGGAGGAATAGCCGACCACGAGGTGGGAACCGGCAAGACGCTGATCATGTGCGTGGCAGCGCACGAGATGAAGCGTCTGGGGCTGGTACACAAGCCGATGATTATCGGGCTGAAGGCGAATGTAAGGGAGATAGCCGAATGCTACCGCACGGCATACCCCAACGCAAGAGTGCTGTATGCCTCGGAAAAGGATTTTGCCGCATCCGGCAGGGTGCGCTTCTTCAACGACATACGGAACAACGACTGGGACTGCATCATCATGAGCCACGACCAGTTCGGGAAGATACCGCAGTCGCCGGAACTGCAGCAGCGGATATTGCAGGCGGAGCTGGATACAGTAGAGGAAAATCTGGAAGTGCTGCGCTCGCAGGGCAAGGACGTGTCGCGTGCGATGCTGAAGGGACTGGAGAAGCGCAAGTTCAACCTGCAGGCCAAGCTGGAGAAGGTGGAACATGCGATAAAGTCGAGGACGGACGATGTGGTGGACTTCAGGCAGATGGGCATCGACCATATCTTCGTGGACGAGTCGCACCAGTTCAAGAACCTGACGTTCAACACAAGGCATGACCGTGTGGCGGGTCTGGGCAACTCGGAAGGCAGCCAGAAGGCACTGAACCTGCTGTTTGCCATCCGTACCATTCAGGAGCGGACGGGAAAGGATCTGGGAGCGACGTTCCTGTCGGGCACGACCATCAGCAACTCGCTGACGGAGCTGTATTTGCTTTTCAAATACCTGCGCCCGAAGGAGCTGGAAAGACAGGACATACGATGCTTTGACGCATGGGCGGCAATCTTCGCCAAGAAGACGACGGATTTCGAGTTCAATGTGACGAACAACATCGTGCAGAAGGAACGCTTCCGCTACTTCATCAAGGTACCGGAGCTGGCGGCGTTCTACAACGAGATAACGGACTACCGCACGGCAGAGGATGTGGGCGTGGACCGTCCGCACAAAAACGAGATACTGCACAACATACCTCCCACGCCCGACCAGGAACATTTCATCAAACGGCTGATGGAATTTGCCAAGACGGGCGATGCCACGCTGCTGGGACGCGGAAAACTGTCGGAAACGGAGGAAAAGGCGAAGATGCTCATCGCCACGGACTACGCAAGGAAGATGGCACTGGACATGCGCATGATAGACCCGGAATATGAAGACCACCCGGACAACAAGGCGAGCCACTGCGCAAGGATGATAGCGGAATACTACCGCAGGTATGATGCACAGAAAGGAACGCAGTTCGTGTTTTCGGACCTGGGGACGTACCAGTCGGGACAATGGAGCGTATATACCGAGATAAAGCGCAAGCTGGTGGAAGACCACGGCATACCGGCACACGAGATACGCTTCATACAGGAATGCAAGAGCGAGAAGTCAAGGAAAGCGGTGATCGAAGCGATGAACGAGGGATATGTGCGCGTGCTGTTCGGCTCGACCTCGATGCTCGGCACGGGCGTGAACGCCCAGCGCAGGGCGGTGGCCATCCACCACCTGGACACGCCGTGGCGTCCGTCCGACCTCGCCCAGCGTGACGGACGGGCGGTGAGAAAAGGCAACGAGATAGCGAAGCTGTACGCCGACAACCGGGTGGATGTCATCATCTATGCGGTGGAAAAATCGCTGGACTCGTACAAGTTCAACCTGCTGCACTGCAAGCAGACGTTCATCAGTCAGCTGAAGAGCGGCGCGATGGGCGCGAGAACCATAGACGAGGGAGCAATGGACGAGAAGTCGGGCATGAATTTTTCGGAATACATGGCGATACTGTCGGGAAACACCGACCTGCTGGACAAGGCGAAGCTGGAGAAGAAGATTGCCTCGCTGGAGGGTGAACGCAAGTCCTTCAGCAAGGGCAAGCGTGAGTCGGAGCTGAAACTGGAGGGCAAGACCGGAGAACTGAGGAACAACCAGGCCACCATAGCCGCCATGACGGAGGACTGGGAGAAATTCACCGCTGCCGCCCGGACAGACCAGGAAGGCAACCGGCTGAACCTGCTCAGGATTGACGGGCTGGATTCCACCGATGAGAAGACAATCGGCAAGCGCCTGCAGGAGATAGCCAGGAATGCCACGACCGGCGGACAGTATAAGCGAGTGGGCGAACTGTACGGCTTCCCCATCAAGGTGGTCAGCGAAAGGACACTCAAAGACGGGCTGGAGTTCTGCGACAACCGATTTGTGGTGGCGGGCAACTACAGGTACAGCTACAACAACGGGCATCTGGCGATGGCTGACACACACGCCGCCGCCATGAATTTCCTGAACGCACTGGAGAGGATACCGGGTATCATCGACCAGTACAGGAAGAAGAACGAGGTGCTGGAGCGGGAAATCCCGCAGTTGCAGGAGATAGCCGGAAAGACATGGAAGAAGGAGGACGAGCTGAAACAGCTGAAATCCGAACTCGCCGCACTGGACCGCAAGATACAGCTGGAGCTGGCTCCGCCGACGCCGGAAAGCACGGAAGAGAACCGGCAAGGCAGCGAGAAGAGACAAACGGAGCAGCAGCCGGAAAGCCCGCACGCGGACTTCGTGCGCAGCCATCTGGTTATCGGAAGAGCGGGGCTGACGGAACCGAAGGGCATGAAGCTGTAGTTCCGCATTGTCCGGTAATGACCACGGGCGACTGCCTTTGCATGAAGCGAGGCGGCCGCCCGTACTTTTTTCAATGAAGAAATGTATTACAAGACATCCGTGTTATTTTATAACAATAAAAAAACACTGGCATACAAATGTTTGAAAAGAGAAAATCCGTATCTTCGTAACTGAAACAAAAATGGATGCGTATGTTTACAAACAGAGAAGAAGTATTGGAAAAGGCCTTGCAGGTATTCGCCAAAATGAATTATGAGAAAGCAACCCAGATGGAAATAGCCAAAGCCTGCGGCCTGTCAAAAGCCGGACTGGTGTATTATTTCCCGTTCAAACAGGATTTGTTCGTGGCAGTTGTGGACAAATATGTATTCCATACCCAGCAGTTGGAAAACAAGTTCCAATTTACAGCAGGTTCGTTCCCGGAGTTTATCGACCAGTATATAGCCGGAGTGGAAAGAACCATGAACAACCTCGGACGTCTGCTTGATAACAGTAATCCATACGGGTGCAGCTTCAATTTTTACTATTACCATCTGCTGATGCAGGTACGGTTATATTATCCCAATGCGGAAAAGAAAATAGCTGACATATTCAAGCAGAACTACCAATTATGGAAATCCGCCATCCAAAGGGCAAAAGAGAATGGGGAAATCCGGCAGGACGTGGATGTGGAAGAAGCCGCTTCGATGTTCTGGCAAGTATTTTTCGGTATCTCCTTTGAACATTCTTTCTTTCAAGGATTGAATATCAAGCAACTGGCAAAAAAACTACATTTCATCTACTCGCTGATTAAAGCCTGAAACCGGGTTTTCAACCAGAACGGTTTCTATATATCCTACAAGTGCAGAGTTTTAACACAATAAAACCGACCAATCAGTTGGTTTTTGTATTCCTTTTATTTATATTTGCAGCAATGAGTTTACTTTCAGCAATATGGACAATGTTCAGCGACAGAGAGAAAACATCGTTCTGTACAAAGATAAGAAGGACGGTGCGGACTACATACGGATAGAGTATGCAGGCAATGGAGACATATCTCAGCTGCTCGTCCGTGACGCCGATGTGGAAATGGCAGATAATGGTTCAGCCTACATACCGGCAGCCATTTTCAGGCTATCGGATTTCTACGACCGCTACTCCCCGCACGCCTATATTGACTACAGCAGGGTTTATGTAAGGCATCCCAAACCCAAAAGGGAATACACACTGCCGGAAGGCTATCTTGAGCTACTGGAGCGGAAACGGTACAGCCCATCGACCATAAAAACCTATCGTGCCTATTTCAGCGACTTTATGGAATACCATAAAGGCCGCAACATCGACCGCCTGAAAGTGGCTGACATCAACAAATATATCCTCTATCTTGTAAACGAAAAGAAAATATCGGTATCGCAGCAGAACATGCGCATCAACGCCATCAAGTTCTACTACGAGCAGGTAAAGGGCGGACAGCGCCAATACTATGGCGGCATTACCCGCGCGAAGGAATACAAGTCACTGCCCGAAGTGCTGAGCCGTAATGAGGTGGCCCGTATCCTCGCGTGCCTGTCGAACCGGAAGCACCGCTGCATGATTTCATTGATATACTCAGCCGGATTACGGCGGAGCGAGCTGCTGAACCTCACCCCGAAGGACATCATAAGTGAAAGGATGCTTGTGCGTATCATGGGCAAAGGACGAAAATGCCGGTATTCGCTGCTGTCGGAAAAGCTGCTGAAGGATCTGAGGGAATATTTCAAGGAGTACCGTCCGCAGAAATGGCTGTTCGAGGGAGATACACCCGGAGAACAGTATTCCGCAAGTGCGCTGGTAAAGATACTGAAAGAAGCCGCCAGCCGTGCCGGAATCAAGCACCGGGTACATGTACACATGCTTCGCCATTCGTTTGCCACCCACCTGCTGGAGCAAGGAACAGACCTGAGAACCATACAGGAACTGCTGGGGCATAATGACATCAAGACCACCTCAATCTATCTTCATGTGACGAGCGCACACAAGTCAAGCATACCCAATCCGCTTGATTCACTGGATGATTCATAGGGTGCAGCTATTAGAGATCAGGAAACACACCTGCCGGGTGTCGGTTATCGAAATATCCTATACCTAAAGGTGCATTTATAAACAAATTAGATGCAATTCTTAAAAGAATAGCAGAATAATGATGTTAAAAATAGAAATTCA
>ERZ834798.1997-NODE-1997-length-16010-cov-9.109182_pt1 | contig 16010 bp, 15 predicted proteins | sample MGYA00519689_ERZ834798 | MGnify/ENA primary metagenome ERZ834798 (study PRJEB31850, sample SAMEA3708761) | human gut metagenome | biome: human gut; feature: human-associated habitat; material: faeces | place: China | collected 2014 ...
AAACAAGAAAAACGCTTCTGGAGTGCTGACCAAAAGCGTTTTGTCTACAGTCTGAGACTGTCACATGGTGACAGTCTTCCTTCTATTTGTTTTATTCTCACCCCTTCACAGCTCCCAGAATACCGTTGGTAAAGCTTCTCTGTAAGATCAGGAACAGGATTCCGGTAGGCAGGGAACAGATCAGAACGCCTAACATCAATACGCCGTAATCAATGCTGTAACCGGCTGACAGGTTTGCCACCATCATGGGCATCGTCTGAGAATCCGCAGACATCATGATGACCTTTGGCCACAGATAATTATTCCAGGCATTCATAAAGGTTACGGTCATTGCTGCCGCATAGGTGGATTTCATGGTAGGGAAATACAACTTTGCAAAAATTTTGATTTCACTGAGCCCGTCAATCCTGGCTGCTTCTATGATCTCCCGCGGGAAGGTTCTGGTACTCTGTCTGAACAGCATGATCAGGAAAGGCGTGGAGATCGTCGGCAGAATATAGGCGATCCAGGTACTCTGCAGCCCCAGTCCGGTAAATAATTTAAACAGGGGGATTAAAGTTGCCGCAAAGGGCACCATCATAGCCAGAAGGAGGATGGACATTACGGTATCCTTCCGCTTGTCATGGTACACTTCGAAGCCGTAACCGGCGATGGAGCAGACGAGCAGAGACAACAGGCTCAGTGTGCAGGAATAAAACATAGAATTGCCAAAGGAACGCCCGACATTCTGCTGCAGGATCAGCTCCTTGTAATTCTCGATCAGATGGAGTCCCGGGAGAAGTCTTCCTCCCAGTACATCCGTACTGTTATTGGTGGCTGCCGAGATCATCCAGTACAGAGGGAACACAGAGATTACGGATGCCACTGTTAAAAACAGATAAGCTGCTATTTTTTTTACTCGTTTCATCTCTTATCCCCCACTTTCATCTGGACAAAGGCTAAAATCGCCACCAGGATAAATATTACATAAGACATGGCTGCCGCATAACCAAACTGTGGATTATACTCAAAGGATGCCTTGTATATGTAATGTGACATAGTAAGTGTTGAATTGGCAGGTCCGCCACCGGTCAGATTCACAGATTCATCGAACAGCTGTAAGGTACCGTTGGTAGACATAATGGTAGTCAGCAGGATCGTAGGCTTCAACATGGGAACTGTGATCTTGAAAAAAGACTGTATGGCATTGGCACCGTCGATCTTCGCTGCCTCATAAAGAGAATCATCAATATTCTGCAATCCTGCCAGGTAAAATACCATGTTGTAACCGGTCCATCTCCAGATCAGTGCCAGAATGATGATGACCTTGGCGCTGCCTTCCTGGCTGAGCCAGTTGACTCTCTCACTGATGAAACCAAGATTCATCAGGACCGTATTTACATAGCCGTCATAAGAAAATAACGTCTTGAAAATAATGGCATACGATACCAGGGAAGTACAACAGGGCAGGAATATCGCCGTACGGAAGATACCTTTTCCCTTCAGATCCTTCATATTCAGTACAGATGCCAGGATCAGCGCCAGGATCAGCATGATGGGCACCTGGATGATCAGATACACAAAGTTATTCACCAATGCTGTGGTAAATACCGGATCCTTCAAAAGTCTGGCATAGTTGCTTAGACCTCCGAATTTCAGGTTATTACCGATACCTGTCTGGAAGGATAAGATCAGTGCCTGAACCATAGGATAGAAATTCATCACACAGATCAGGATTGCAGCCGGGGCTAAAAAGCCCCAGCCGGTCAGACTATATTTTTGATTGATGGTAAGTCGTTTTGATGTTCTCCCGGAAGTTCTCATAGCTGAACAATCCTTTCTATTTTTAGTCGTCCTTATTCACCGGTATTGAATTCTACGGTAGACTGTGCCTCGGCGATTGCTGCATCCAGATCGGATTTACCGTTAATAACCTTGGACAGTGCAATACCCAGTGCTTCTTTTTCCTCTGTCCAGTAGATGCCCTTGTTAACAGTAGGAATCTTGCCGCCGTAGGATACGATCTTGGAATAAATAGTGTCATCGCTGAAATATGCGGACTTCTCATTATAAGCTTCGCTGTCTGCAGCGGGCAGATAAGTTGCGATAGCACCCAGGTCGGTCAGAATGCTGTCATAAAAGTCTGTGCTGCCTGCCCAGGTGGTCTTGAAGAAATCTACTGCCAGATCGTAGTTCTTGGATGCGGAGCATACTGCCCAGGTAGAACCGCCCTGTGCGGAATAATTGGTAGCGCCTGAATAATCGTTCAGCTTCGGCATGTTGGTCACTGCCCAGTTGCCTTCCTGCTCCGCCTGGTCGGTGGACATGATGGTTGCACAGATCCAGGAACCGTTAATCGTACCTACTACGGTACCGTTATTGATGGATCCCTGATATCCTGACCAGTCTACCTGCTCCTGCAGAATGCCCTCTTTTACCAGGGTCATGTAGACCTCCATAGCCTCCTTCAGACCTTCATTGTCTACCAGATCAATCTTACCATCCTCATCGAATACAGAGATTCCCGCAGACTGTAAGATCATGTTTAACAGATCGGGCTCACCCTGTACGTTGGTCAGCATCGGCATGCCGGTCTTTTCTTTTACTACTTTACCGATCTCAATAAACTGATCCCAGGTGATGTTGGTCAGATCCGCTACGGTGTAGCCTGCCTGCTCCAGATAATCGGTACGATAGCATGCAATAACGGTATTACTGTCATAAGGCACACCGAAATTCTTGCCACCGCTGACGGAATTGGCTACTTTAGATGCTGCAAAATCAGAAAAAGCAATTCCGGAATCGGTCAGATCTGCAAAGACCTCCGGATAATTCTGCAAATACTTGGTGAATACCTGATCATCCATCAGGAATACATCCGGCAGGGAATCCAGCTGGCCACTCATGGCACAGGTCTGTACAATCGTCTGAATATCCTTGGATAAAGTCTCTTCCACTACAATGGATACTCCCGGATGTTCCGCTTCATACATGGCACCTGCGGTCTTCATTGCATCTACATTGAAAGAATCCCAACACCATACCTTCAAGGTCTGTTCTCCTTCCGCTGCCGGTGCCTCTGCTTCTGTTTTTGCACTCTCTGTTGATGCCTGGGTCTGACTGTCGGTTCCTGCTGCAGGAGCTGCACTGTTATCTGCATTTCCACATGCTGCAAGAGACAGAGCCATCATGGCAGTCATCAGGATCGATAATACTTTTTTCTTCATGGTAACCTCCCAAATAATCGTTTCAACCGTTTTCCGGTTGCTTTTCGTTTACAATAAAAGTTTACCATTTACAGTATCTTTACCAATAACACTATGTTGGCATCAATTTTCATTTAATTGGGATACTGGTGAAAGAACTTGCATTTTTTTTGAAAACTGTTACTTTTTTAAGATGCTTTCATTAATTGAAAAAAAGCAGCTACCCGGATCACTCCCGGGCAACTGCTTCTGCCTTTTCCTGCACCCTGTGCAAGCAGGTCTGCAGATCATCATCTACCAACACATTTTGAAATTCCGCTTCCAGAATATCTTCGATTTCATAAGTTTTACTTCCGTAATTGACTACCGGAATTCTGGTCTCCAGTTCCGTCAGAAGCTTTGTCACCTGTTGTCCGCCAAAATACGGATCCTCTCTCCCATAGTTGGTCAATACTGTCGGATTCTTTACCGCCGGAACAATTCCGATCTCTGTGATCAACTGGTCCAACAGTGTATCATTCTCCCCAAACATAGCTATGATAAAATCCGTTGCGGCTTCCGAATGTACTGAATTTTTTAATACATACCAGCCACTGCCTCCCACGTTGGATGCCGCCACGGCATTTTGATTTCCTGTCAGCACCGGAATCGGTGCGATCCGCCACAGTCCCTCCTGCTCGGGTCTTGCCTTAATATTTGAGATGATCCAGCCTCCGCTGATCACCGATGCCACTTTTCCCTGTTGAAAAGCGGAGATGAATTCATTCCAGCCGTTCACACTGGTCCCCACATTGCTCTCCAACAGCTGCTTATAAATCTCCATCGCCTGATACAAAGCCCGGTTATTCTCAATCGTGACCGTTGCACCGTCTTCTCCGACATACCACCTCCCACAGCTCTGCATGATTACCCTCACCAGAGGAAAATCCGTAGGGTCCAGTGTCAGCATGGGAATCCCCGTCTTCCGGTAGACATCCTCTCCGATTTCGATATATCTGTCCCAGGTCAGGTTCTGCATGTCTTCTTCCGTATATCCTGCCGCTGCAAGCAGATCCACGCGGTAAAAAAGCGCCGCCGTACCGCTGTCAAAGGGAATCCCGTACATTCTGCCATTCCGGGAACACAGTTTCCTCTTATAATCCACAAACTTGTCATAGTTCATCCGGTCTGTCAGATCCACGAATTCGTCATCGAACTGCGCCAGCATCTCCTGCACATCGTAATCCTCCAGCATAATAATATCCGGCAGATCTTCATACAGTTCTGCAGACAGAAGGTTTTTGACATCCGCCTGAATCTCTTCCCGTTCTTTGGTGATCACCTGGATCTGTACGTCCGGATGTTCTTCCTCATACATCCCGGCCGCTGTTTTGGCAGCTTTGACATTAAACGTCTCATCCCAGGTCCAGATCACGATTTCTTCCCGTTGTGGATTTTCTGTAACAGCCCGATTTCCACAGCCACCCAGAAAAGTTGTCATCAGCAAAATACTGGCTAACAACCTACATCCCATACCTCCGAGACGCCGGATTTTTCTATTATGATCTCTATTTATCACTTTCTTTCCGACTCCCTTCTGTCTGTCGCCGGTTTGCCGGCAGACGTATGGTGACTTCCGTTCCTTCTTCCGGACTGCTGTTTACAGACACACCGTATTGTTTTCCATACAGCAGTTCCAGTCGTTCCTGTACATTATGGATACCGATTCCGGAGAAATGTTCTTTATTTCTGTCCTGCTTTACCGCTTCCTCTGCCCGATTCTGCTCCATACCGACGCCGTCATCCACCACCCGGATCTCCAGCTCCTCTTCCTTCTGCTTCATATAGATCTCTATCGTACCGCTGCGGCCCGACGGGAATGCATGGAAAAAGGCATTTTCCACGAACGGCTGTAAAATCATCTTCGGCAGTAAACAATCTCTGCAATTCTGAGACACATAGAATTCCACCTGTACCGCATCCCCGTATCGGGTATGATTGATCAGTATATAATTTTCCAGATTTTGTATTTCCTGTTCAATAGTGATAAACTCATCCGTATTGCTGATGGTATTGCGCAGCAGGCTGATAAAAGCATCGATGGTCTGCACGGTACGGTCTCTGTCATTCTGGTATACGAGCCATTTGATACTTGCCAGCGTATTATAAATGTAATGGGGATTAATCTGCATCTGCAAGGCCTTGATTTCCGATTTTCTGCGAGCCTTCTGTGTTGCCATCAGTTCATTGATATAATTTTGCAGGTCATCCAGCATATAGTTATAGGTAGCTGCCAGTTCCTGTACTTCCGTGGTTCCTTCCACAGGCATATATTGTTCAAAATCACCCTTGCGTATCTGCCCCATACGCTGTACCAGCTCGGACAATGGCCGCAACGTCTGTCTGGTGTAGGCAAGGCACAATAACAGAATGACCGCTCCCACTGCGGCACACAACAGGATCAAAAGAGGCATATTGTACAGACGCCCCAGTGCCATATCATTATCTGTCACACCATACAATCTGCACCCCAGATATTGCAGATCCTTCTGCATGACAGTAAGCGATACACCGTTCTCCCGCATACGGAACAGATCCTGCCCATTTTCTTCCGCTTTTCTGTACCATGCACTGCCCGCCATGGTTCCCACAGCGGAAACGTCACTGGAACAGATAATCCGGTTCTCTTCATCCACAAGATACATAGTGGTATTGTCTGTGATGAAATAGTCGTAATAGCGTTTGAGTTCATCCATGGTCAGCGTGATCAACACCACCCCGTAGATTTCCTTGCTTTCATGATAATACAATGCTCTGGATACAATGATCACATCCGTATCCCGCCCGGTAGCGGTATAGGCGCCGTGGGAATAAGTATAATGCAGCACTTCCGGCTCACGGATTGCCAGCAATACCGGTCTGCTGTTCCAAATTTCCTGATCTGTTGCGGTAATCGTCTCTGTTCTGGACAGATAATGTTTCCCGCCAATCCCCATGACCAGAATATTCAGGCGTTCCAGATCCGATGCCTTACTCTGCTCCAGATCTTTTTCCATCTGATAAATGTTCTGGAAGGTCCGGACATTGTCAAACTGATCTCCTTCCGTCAGATACAACCGAAAAGCCCAGCTGGAATCAATGGCATCGGTAATATTCTGCAGATTTTCGTGAAAAGAATTCCACTCTTCCTCCACCTGAAGAAATACCTTTTCCTGGGATCTGCCATAAGTATCGGTAAATACATTCTTGGACATTCCCAATACCATACAGCTCACCACAATGGCAATCAGAAGAATTCCCAACAATACCATTCCCAGAATTCTTACGGAGAAACTGTTCCACCACTCTTTTTTCTTATCTTCTCTTATGCATTTCGTCTCCATACCGACGGTGTCTCTCCTGTGACTTTCTTGAATACCCGACAAAAATAGCTGTGCTCCGCATAGCCTACTTCACTGCTGATCTGTGAGATCGGAAGCGTGCTCTCCTGCAGCAGTTTACATGCCTTGTTGATCCGGACACGGTTCAGATAATCACTGAATCCTTCCTGCATCTGCTGGCTGAAATATGCCGACAGATAATGATAATTGAAGTTAAATTCACCAGCCAGATCTTCCAGTTTCAAATCTTCCTTATAGTTTTTCTCTATGTAGGCCAACATTCTGTCAATACGCTCATCTGTCTGCTGACCGCTCTGCCCGGACAGTTTCTCCATTTCTTTTAAAATACTGTCTACACATTCCAGATAGTCCTGTGCATAAAGAGACCGATTGATGAATTTGAAGTATTTTTTACGGTATTCTTCCTGAATCTCATCCCCCAGTTGCAAAAAGTCCAGAAAATGATAGATCATATTCTTGATCTGATTTTTCAGGCGATAAACATCCATCTGCCCTTCCACTGCTCTACGGTTATATTCCCCAAGAAGAGTAAGTGCCTCCCTGTACTGTTTATTATTCAGCATATGATTGTATTTGAAAAAATCAAACTTTTCAATCTGAGGAGTCTCTTCCTCTTCCTTTCCGGTACTGATCAGGAAACTGCTGCCCTGATAATAAAAAGCTTTCTCCGCATTTTTCAAAATATCCTGCTGATATACCTGTCGCAGATTCTCCGGACGATTTAGCCGCCTGCTTAAGACACCAAAAACTCCGGGGCACAATAATTGCATCTGCGCTACTGTCTTTTCTAACGCTTCCAGCATTCCTTTTTCCTCGGATAATTCATAGTTCCATAGAATGCAGAACATTCCCTCTTTCAGAGACAGCCACATTTTATGCAGGGAGGAAAGCGGTTCTCCCACCACTTCTCTCTGTAGCTTCTGATACAGCACCTCACTGATGTTCCGGTCATTATCCGTTTCCCTGCCACTGGTTACCGCGAAGATTCTGAGATAAGAAGCCGGAAAACATCTTGCATTCAGTTCCCGATTCCACTCGTTGTCATGTCCCAGCAGATAACGTTCCACCAGGTGTTCGTAATGTACCTCCCCGGAAGTACTGCCCATTCTGGCCCCGGGGATCCGGTCCACCGCTTTCTGCAAGACCCTGCGCAGTTCCTCCGGATTCAGTGTCGGCTTCAAAATATAATCCACCACGCCGTTGATCAGCGTATGCCGCACATACTCATATTTATCATATCCGCTTAAGATAATCGTCTGGATTCTCGGATACATACGATGTACCGCTTCGGAAAAATCCACTCCATCCAGCTGCGGCATCACAATATCACAGATAATGATCTGTGGAGTCAATGTCTCAATGCACTGCAGAGCTTCAGCGCCATTGGTTGCCTCTCCGACAATTTCAAAACCTTCCTGCTCCCAGTCGATCATATACTTCAATCCCTGACGCATGATATATTCATCATCTACGATCAAAACTTTTATCATAACTTCCCACCCATAAACCTTGAAAACTAAAAAAGTAACTATCCGGAGCATACATTTGCAAAATCGTCTCTTCGAGACTTTCCTTTTGCAAATGTTTGGCTCCTCGCCAAAGAAATTTTCAAAAATACGCTCATTCATGCAAGCATGATTCGCGATTTTATGAAAATTGCCTTGGCTCCGGATAGTTACATCATAGCATTATTTTGGGATTCCGAAAAGTTTCGCTTATTACCTTCCCAAAAAAATGTTAAAATCTCAAAATTGTACAAGAGCCCGCGCCTATGCCGAAAACCGTAAAATGCATAGTTGCGTATTCCACTACATATATGTTACAATGTTCATTAGGAATTTGTTCCGATTAACTGAAGGAGGGACTGTAAAATGAGTCCGGTGGCAATCACATTATTAGTTATTGTAATAGTACTTGCGATTATCATTGCAGTATTATATTTCTTAGGTAAGAAAGCACAGAAGAAACAGGCAGAACAGCAGGAACTGCTGGATGCCAACAAACAGACCGTATCCATGCTGATCATCGATAAGAAACGCATGAAAATGAAAGATGCCGGTCTTCCACAGATGGTCATTGACCAGACCCCGAAGATGATGCGTGGTTCCAAACTCCCCATCATCAAGGCAAAGGTTGGTCCTCAGATCGTATCCCTGATCTGTGACGAGAAGATCTTCGACAGCGTTCCTGTGAAAAAGGAAGTAAAAGCCGTTGTCAGCGGTATCTATGTACTGGATGTCAAGGGACTGCACGGCAAGACCGAAGCTGCTCCCGAGAAGAAAAAAGGCTTCTTCAAGCGTCTTGTAGCTACGGCACAGGAAAAGGCCGGAGCAAAGCCTGTAAAGTAAATAACTATTCAGACCCCATTGTGTGTCGTCTGACGCACATAAAAATAGCAGATGTTCGTTGAATGCTTGCATTCATAAGAGCATCTGCTATTTTTTATGTTTATCTTTCTTCTATTTTTCCCGAATATGGATCTTCAGGCAGCTTTCGCTCAGGGGTTCTCCCTCATGATCCAGCGTGTATTCCACCGTCACGTGAATCTGATCCTCCTGTTCCTCTACCAGTACCCTGCCGGTTTCGATCCCCAGCATCAATTGCCCGTAGGGTGTGTTATACGGGATCATATGTCTCTTATTTTCCTCGAAGATCATATGCGTCTCAGCTGTCCCCTGTCTGGTCAGTTCCAACAGATGATCCCGGAATTTGATCCGGCTCCTGCAGGGAGCTTGGTCTTTATCCATTTTCTCCTCATAGAGCAGATAATGACTGTCGTTTCTCTTAAAATATTGTGCCGGCTGCACGGTCTCCACCGCTTCGCTTTCCTGCTCCTGTCCGGAAGCATGCAGACCGGACAGTACAAGTTCTACCTCTCGATTCATTTTCTCTTCATCCTCTAATACTCATCGATCTTAATGGTCTTGGCCGACAGGATTCCGTATTTAATAATGGAATTGGCAAAGTGCTTGAACTTCTCCGCCCCATCGCTGACATAGAACTGGTACTTGTTCTCTCCCAGATGCGGCTCCTCATCATTGAGAATATGATAATGCTGTAACAGTCCCTTCAGCTCTCTGGCTGTCTCGTATGCCGGATTCACCAGCGTCACCTGATCTCCCATGACACGTCCCACTGTGGAACGGATCAGCGGATAATGGGTACACCCCAGAATCAGGGTATCGATGTCAATATCAATCAACTCTGACAGATAACGCTTTGCGATCTCATCGGTCACGGGATCTTCCCACAGGCCTTCTTCCACTAAAGGTACGAACAGCGGGCAGGCCTTGCCGTAGATCGTAACATCTTTATTCAGTTCCTGTATGTATTTGTTGTACATCTGGCTGCCGATGGTAGCTTCGGTGGCAATCACGCCGATGCGGCCGTTACGTGTCACCTCCGCCGCGGTTCTGGCTCCCGGCTTGATTACACCGATGATCGGAACATCGATCTCTTTTTCCAGTTCATCCAGTGCATAGGCACTCGCCGTATTACAGGCCACCACAATAGTCTTCACCTGAAAAGTCTCCAGAAACCGCACGATCTGCTTTGAAAAGCGGGTCACCGTCTCCTTGGACTTACTGCCGTAGGGCATTCTTGCCGTATCTCCGAAATATATGATCTTCTCATTGGGAATCTGCCGCATGATCTCCCGGGCAACGGTCAGTCCGCCGATACCGGAATCGAATACCCCGATGGGGGCATCCTTTTTCAGCGCAGTAACATTCTCCTGATACATGGGATTTCTCCTTTTATTTTTTTAACATCGTAAGCAGTCTGCTCTTGAACCGGATCTGCTCCGGATCCGCCTCCAGAATCTTCCAATAGATCTGGCTGTCGGAATTCCATTCTACCACTTCCGGACCGGTCTGTACAGTCTCTGCCTCCGTGGCTTCCGTCTCCTCGTATACGATCTCATAGGTGGACGGCAGCATCGTAAGCTCCGGGTAGATCACGCCCCACCAGCCGTAACATGCCAGTGCCACAGTCAGTATCCGGACTCCCTGCACCAGCCGGTGTAATATTTTCTTTTCTGCAATCATCCTGCGATATTTTTCATAACAAACATATAATCTATCCATCAGCATTCCTCTTTCCATAAATTACCGTTTCGGTTCTATGGAAATCATTACCGCTTTCCGGACAGATTATACTTTTGAAATCTATTTATTTTTCTCCCGTTCCAGACGGATCTGGCGGATGATCGCCTTTTTCTGATTATCTATATGCACCTTGGCCATATTGGATGCCGTTTCCTTATCCTTTTTCACGATGCTCTCATAGATGACCTTGTGTTCCTCCACCAGGCGCTCATGCTGGCTGAAATCCTTGATATACTCAAAACGATAACGGTACATCTGCTCGGACAGGTTGTTGACCAGCTGGATCAGGCGCTGGTTCCCCGTGGCCTGTACAATGATGTCATGCAATGCCACATCCGCCTGTGCGATCTGTTTAATGTCATCGGTCTTCACCGCCGCTTCAAAGGTATCGCAGGCCTTTTTCAGATCCTGTAATTCCTCCGGAGTGATCCGGTCACACGCCAGCTCCACGCAGAGCGCATCCATGGCCCTGCGGACCTCCAGGACATCGTTCATGCTCTTCTCCGTGATCTGAGCCACTTCTGCTCCTCTTCTGGGGATCATGGTCACCAGTCCCTCCAGTTCCAGCTTACGGATGGCTTCCCGGATCGGCGTACGACTGACTCCCAGCTTGTTGGCAAGATGGATTTCCATCAGTCGTTCTCCCGGCTTCAGTTCCCCCGTCAGAATGGCCTGACGCAAAGTATTGAACACCACATCTCTGAGTGGCAGAAATTCATCCATTGTCACCTGTAAATTATCCTGCATACCTCTACTCTGGCATTACTCACAAAATTCCGTCAGGAAAATCTGCTTTGCCAGCTGTTCCTCCTCTAATTTATCATATGCCCTGCGGGCCATGTCCTTCTCTACAAAAATACCGAATACCGTGGGACCGCTTCCGCTCATCAGACTGTTGATGGCTCCCAGTTCCTTCATACGGTCCTTGATCGTCTGGATTATAGGATATGCACTGACGGTTACCGTCTCCAGCACATTTTCCATCCGGTCCAGGATTCCCTGTAAGCTTTCCTCAGCGATGGCTTCCACCATACCGTCAATATCAGGATGTTTCACGATCTCCTGAGCATCCAGATGTTCGTACACGTATTTGGTGGAAACATTGATATCGGGCTTTGCCACCAGTACATAGCAGTCCGGTGCCGGAGCAAGCGGTGTCAGTTTCTCGCCGATTCCCTCAGCCAGCGCCGTTCCGCCCATGACGCAATAGGGAACATCCGCACCGATCTTCACCCCCAGTTCCATCAGATCCTTCAGTGTGCACCCAAGATCAAACAGACGGTTCATTCCTTTTAAGGTAGCTGCTGCATCCGTACTGCCGCCGGCCATGCCCGCTGCTATGGGAATATGCTTCTCCAGATGGATCTTCACGCCTCCACTGATAGGATAAGTCTCCATCATCAGTTTTGCCGCTTTGTAGATCAGATTATTCTCATCCGTAGGCAGTTCACCGGAATCTGTGGTTATCACGATCCCACCGTCTGTTCTCTCAAAGTCCAGCACATCATAGATTCCTACAGTCTGCATGACCATCTTCACTTCATGGTAACCATTCTCCAGTCTTCTGACCACATCCAGCCCCAGATTGATCTTGGCATACGCTTTTATCCGATATTCGTTCATTTTTGTCTCCAATACGTTAGGGCGCTATTCCAAAACTACATGCCTCTGAATAGCGTGTATACAATAATTGTACTTAATTTTATACAATCCTGCGTATTTTGTCAATGGAGTGCGGTTCTTTCCATAGATTTTTCCACTGTTTTTCTCTAAATCCTCTAAAGTATCCACTGTCCGGGGACGATATAACAGGTGAAACCAAAAACCCTCAGAAGGTTAAAACATGTATAGTCAAGGATGACAACAGGTACGGACAGCAGAACCGTACCGGAAAAGAGGAAACTATGAGCGTAAACGGAGTTACATCAACCCAGGCCGCTGCAGCCTACAGCTATAACAGTACAAGTGCAGCAAAAGAGAAAACTTCCGCAGAGGAAGCAAAAACTACAACTACCGCGGAAGATACCGGTGTCATCTATGAGCACAGCACCGCTGCCAAGACTTCTTCGACGAAGAAAACCTATACACCGGATACCAATCTGGTCAACAAATTAAAGGCAGATGCGGAAAACCGTGCCAGTCAGCTTCGTTCTCTGGTAGAACAGATGATGGGCAAGCAGGCTAACACCTACGGCAATGCCAATGACATCTGGTCCTTTTTACGTTCCGGTAATTTCACCGTAGATCCTGCTACCAAGGCACAGGCGCAGGCAGATATCGCCGAGGACGGTTACTGGGGTGTGAACCAGACTTCCGACCGTATCATTCAGTTTGCCAATGCTCTGACCGGCGGTGACCCGGACAAGATCGAGTCCATGCGCGAGGCATTCAAGAAGGGCTACGCACAGGCTGAGAAGACCTGGGGCGGTTCTCTTCCCGAGATCTCCCAGAAGACTTATGATGCTGTTATGGAGAAATTCGACAAGCTGGCAGCAGATGCCGGACTGACCACAGAAGAATAATGTCGTATTCTCGACAGACTTTCCTATAGAAAAACCATGTTGTACCGATGCCACAGAACGCATCCATGTACAACATGGTTTTTCTTTTCCGAACTGTATCAGGCCAGACCTTTTACCAGCAGCACCTTCTGCCCCGGGCGTAATTCATCGCTTTCCAGCGCGTTTAATTCTCTTACAGTCTTCACCGGCATATGATATTTCCTGCCGATGCTCCACAGGTCATCCCCCGGTGCCGCAATATAGATCACCGCACTGGGCAGTCCGGCCAGCACATTACTGTCGATTTCCTGCTCTTCCACCCCTTCGATGGCTTCCAGCGGAATATTCTTCATCACGGTCGTGGAAAAGGAAAGAACAGCCTTTACATCCAGTTCCTCTCCCTCCAGCAGATTCACCTGCAGCTGCTCCAGTTCACTGTGTACCTCTGCCTGATCCGTTCCCGTCACTCCCTGCACATTCAGGGTATATTCATACGGAATCTGCTCTCTGGTACTCACATAAGGAGTCTCATCATTTTCCGTAATGCACAACACTGTAAGATCAATGCTGCCCTGCAGGCGGATTCCTTCCTCTGTGGTCTCCTGATGATCGATCGTCACGATTCCCTCACTGTGCAACACCTGCAGTACCGGTGAGCCGATATCGGTCTTTCTGTGATCCGTCACTTTTGTCTTGCCTGTGATTCTGGCCAACAACTGACGCAGGCTGGCATCTCTGGTGTCCGGGATCACTTCTTTTGTCACGCCGTAAATATCTCTTAAAATATCGATCTGCTCTTCCTCATAGAGACGGATATTCAGCTCCAGAGCACATTCCAGCCCAAGGATTCTCTCTTCCCCGTCCAGATCCGGCTGGATCGTCAGCTCTGGCTGTCCGTGTTCCTGTCTTACCAGTGAATACCGGATATCCGGCAGCAGTTCCTCCCGACATCCCTGACATTCCAGAGTGCCATTCAGCGGAATTGTCGTCTCATAGGAACGAATAGACCGCTCCTCTCCCTCTGCCTCATAGAGAACGAAGACCTGAATATCTCCCTGCACTGCCAGTTTCTCTTCCTGTGGCTTGAATTCCACATCCCGCAGTGACACATTACTCCAGAGGATCTGGTAAATATTCGGATAGCTGGAGGGCAGCGGAATCTCCTCTTTTTTGCGAAAAATATCGTTCTTGCAGATGGAAAGCTCCGTCACCTCCATGGGCGAGATCCGGTATTCCACACCTTCTCCGGCGCTGCCTCCCTGGATTCCCACGGGCAGTTCTTCATCGTAAATCTCTTCGATCCGGGCCGTGAGAAGCAGCAATGCCTGCAGATTCAGCTTCCGGGAATTGATCATATTTACCGTGAAATCTTCTACGGTTCCATTCACCGCTACAGTATCTGACGGCAACGTTCCCTCCATATGAATTTTTTCTTCAAAGGGCAGTGCACCGCTTAAAAGCACCAGATTGCTCCCTGTCTCCTGCGTATGATACAGAATGGCATAGCCCAGTTTTCCCCGTACCGTCACCTCATCCGTACCGGGCCGGATCTCCTCGATGACAACTTCTCCCTTTTCCAGGTTCAGGGTACTGATGTCCGGTTTATCCTCTGGAAGATTCAGATCCTCCTCCACGGTAAACTGTATGACAGTGGATCGTTTTACCCGGTCCATATGTATATTTCTCTTGATCAGCTCCACAATAAAAGACCTCCATATATACAGATATATCTATATATATGAAGGTCTCTGTGTACTTATACCGTATTCTGTTCTCTGTATCTTACTGCACTGCACCGATCAGATCGGTCAGATTCTCCACATGGTAGGTACGCATGTAATCCTCGATGCCCTCCACTACTTTCACGGTAGTATAGGGATCCACAAAATTCATGGCTCCGACGCTGACAGCGCTGGCACCTGCCAGGATAAATTCGATGGCATCCTCCGCCGTGGCAATACCCCCCATACCGATAATGGGGATCTGTACCGCCTGTGCCACCTGATAGACCATACGGACAGCGATGGGTTTGATGGCAGGGCCGCTCATGCCGCCGGTCTTGTTGGCAATGGCGAATTTTCTGCGGTGAATGTCGATCTTCATACCGGTGATGGTATTGATCAGGGACAGGGCATCTGCGCCTGCTGCCTCCGCTGCCTTTGCCATCTCCGTAATGTCCGTTACGTTAGGGCTCAGCTTCATGATAATGGGCTGTTTTGCATGATTTTTCAGTTCGGAAGTAATATTGTACAGAGCATCTGCTTTCTGTCCGAACGCAATGGCTCCTTCCTTGACATTCGGGCAGGAAACGTTGATTTCCATCATCGCTATGTCCGTGTCCGCCAAGCGCTCTACGACTTCCAGATAATCCTCGACAGATTTGCCGCAGACATTGACGATGACCTTTGTATCAAACTGCTTTAAAAACGCGAGATCGCGCTCGATAAACACGTCAATGCCGGGATTCTGCAGACCGATTGCATTCAACATGCCTCCGTAAACCTCTGCGACACGCGGTGTCGGGTTGCCCGGCCACGGCACGTTTGCAACGCCCTTTGTCACCACCGCACCCAGACGGTTCAAATCTACAAATTCACTGTATTCCATTCCGGAGCCAAAGGTCCCCGAGCCGGTCATGACCGGGTTCTGAAAGGTTACTCCTGCAATTGTTACCGCTGTATTCATCAGATTTCCACCTCCCGTGCTTCAAACACCGGTCCGTCGGTACAGATTCTTGCGTTGTTTACATGGGAATGCGCGTCCTTGTGGGTCGTTTTACAAACGCAGCCGAGACAGGCGCCCACACCGCATGCCATCCGTTCTTCCATGGAAATATAA
>ERZ834798.2001-NODE-2001-length-15991-cov-2.745796_pt1 | contig 15991 bp, 9 predicted proteins | sample MGYA00519689_ERZ834798 | MGnify/ENA primary metagenome ERZ834798 (study PRJEB31850, sample SAMEA3708761) | human gut metagenome | biome: human gut; feature: human-associated habitat; material: faeces | place: China | collected 2014 ...
CCAAAGGACGTCTCTTCGAAGAGACAATGGCACTTTTAGGAGAGTCGGATATTAAAATCAGTACAACGAAGCGTACTTTGTTGGTGCAGTCTTCCAATTTTCCTATCGAAGTTTTATTTCTTCGTGACGATGATATCCCGCAAACAGTAGCTACCGGTGTAGCTGATTTGGGAATTGTCGGTGAGAATGAGTTTATGGAAAAAGAGGAAGATGCTGAAATCATCAAACGATTGGGATTCAGCAAATGCCGTTTATCCTTGGCAATGCCGAAAGACATTGAATATCCGGGATTGTCATGGTTCAATGGGAAGAAAATAGCTACTTCTTATCCGGTCATTTTGAGAAATTTCTTGAAGAAGAACGGAGTAAATGCAGAGATACATGTCATTACCGGTTCGGTAGAAGTATCTCCGGGCATTGGACTGGCAGATGCTATCTTTGATATCGTAAGTTCCGGATCTACTTTGGTAAGCAACCGTTTGAAGGAAGTGGAGGTAGTGATGAAATCCGAAGCGCTGTTGATTGGCAACAAAAACATGAGCGATGAGAAGAAAGAAGTACTGGAAGAACTTTTGTTCCGAATGAATGCAGTAAAGACTGCCGAAGACAAGAAATACGTGCTGATGAATGCTCCGAAGGATAAACTGGAAGAGATAATTGCCGTGTTACCCGGTATGAAGAGTCCTACTATTATGCCATTGGCACAAGAAGGCTGGTGCTCTGTTCATACTGTACTGGATGAAAAGCGTTTTTGGGAAATCATAGGCAAACTGAAAGGACTCGGAGCTGAAGGTATCTTGGTGTTGCCGATTGAAAAAATGATAGTCTAATAAGTTTGAATGATGAAACTAATCAAATATCCCTCCAAAGAACAATGGGCAGAACTTCTGAAGCGTCCGGCTTTGAATACGGAGAGCTTGTTCGATACAGTTCGTACTATTATAAATAAGGTAAGGGCGGAAGGTGATAAAGCTGTTTTGAAATATGAGGCGGCTTTTGATAAGGTGACTTTGTCTGCTCTCACTGTGACTTCCGAAGAAATACAGAAAGCCGAAGGACTAATCAGCGACGAGTTGAAATCTGCCATTACGCTGGCTAAACGGAATATTGAAACTTTCCACTCTTCTCAACGCTTTGTTGGCAAGAAGGTAGAAACGATGGCAGGAGTAACTTGCTGGCAAAAGGCGGTAGGTATTGAAAAGGTGGGGCTTTATATTCCCGGTGGAACGGCTCCGCTTTTCTCTACGGTATTGATGCTGGCTGTTCCCGCAAGAATTGCGGGATGCAAGGAAATCGTACTTTGTACCCCTCCCGATAAAAACGGAAATATTCATCCGGCTATTCTCTTTGCCGCTCAACTGGCAGGTGTCAGTAAGATATTCAAAGCGGGAGGAGTGCAAGCTATCGCTGCTATGGCATACGGAACCGAGAGTGTTCCTAAAGTCTACAAAATCTTTGGCCCTGGAAATCAATATGTAACGGCTGCCAAGCAATTGGTAAGTCTTCGGGATGTAGCCATCGACATGCCGGCAGGTCCTTCCGAAGTGGAAGTACTGGCTGATGCATCTGCTAATCCGGTGTTTGTTGCGGCAGATTTATTGTCGCAGGCAGAACACGGAGTGGACAGCCAGGCGATGTTGATAACAACCTCTGAAAAGCTTCAGGCAGAAGTAATGGAAGAAGTAGACCGCCAACTGGCAAAGCTTCCTCGACGGGAAATTGCTGCGAAATCTCTGGAAAACAGTAAACTGATTTTGGTGAAGGACATGGATGAAGCGTTAGAGTTGACGAATGCATACGCACCCGAACATCTGATTGTAGAGACTGAAAATTATCTGGAAGTTGCTGAACGTGTAATAAATGCCGGTTCCGTCTTCCTTGGCTCATTGACGCCGGAAAGTGCAGGGGATTATGCTTCCGGAACCAACCATACGCTGCCGACTAACGGTTATGCGAAAGCATACAGCGGCGTGAGCCTGGACAGCTTTATCCGGAAAATCACGTTTCAGGAAATTCTTCCTCAAGGCATGAAAGTTATCGGGCCGGCTATTGAAGAAATGGCAGCCAACGAACTTCTGGATGCTCATAAGAATGCAGTTACAGTACGATTAAATACATTGAAATGAAAACATTACAAGAACTTACCCGGCCGAATATATGGAAACTAAAGCCTTATTCTTCGGCTCGAGATGAATATAAAGGCGCTGTGGCTTCCGTTTTTCTGGATGCGAATGAGAATCCTTATAACCTGCCTCACAACCGTTATCCGGACCCCATGCAGTGGGAACTGAAAACACTGTTGTCTAAAATTAAAAAGGTTTCTCCCCAGCATATCTTTTTAGGAAACGGCAGTGATGAGGCGATTGATCTTGTTTTTCGTGCATTCTGCGAACCGGAAAAAGATAACGTAGTTGCTATCGATCCGACTTACGGTATGTATCAGGTCTGTGCCGATGTGAATAATGTGGAGTACCGGAAAGTTTTGTTGGACGAAAACTTCCAGTTCTCAGCAGAAAAGCTTCTTGCAGCTACAGATGAGCGTACGAAACTCATTTTCCTGTGTTCACCTAATAACCCGACGGGAAACGACTTGTTGCGTTCTGAAATAGAAAAAATACTCCGCGAATTTGAAGGATTGGTCATATTGGATGAAGCGTATAATGATTTCTCCGAAGCACCTTCTTTCCTCGAAGAGCTGGATAAATATCCGAATCTGGTTGTTTTTCAGACTTTCTCCAAAGCTTGGGGATGTGCTGCTATCCGTTTGGGTATGGCTTTTGCATCCGAAGCAATTATCGGAATCCTGAGTAAAATCAAGTATCCTTATAATGTGAATCAGCTGACACAGCAGCAGGCTATTGCCATGCTGCATAAATATTATGAAATAGAACGCTGGATAAAAACATTGAAGGAAGAACGCGACTATCTGGAAGAAGAATTTGCGAAATTACCTTGTACAGTCCGAATGTACCCGTCCGATTCCAACTTCTTTTTGGCGAAAGTAACGGATGCAGTGAAGATTTACAATTATTTGGTAGGTGAAGGGATCATAGTGCGCAACCGTCATTCCATTTCGCTTTGTTGCAACTGTCTGCGTGTGACGGTGGGCACCAGAGTGGAGAATAATACGTTACTTGCTGCCCTCAAAAATATCAAGGATAGTATATGAAGAAGAAAATATTGTTTATAGATAGGGACGGGACATTGGTCATTGAACCTCCCATTGATTATCAGCTTGATTCACTGGAAAAACTGGAATTTTATCCGAAAGTCTTTCGTAATTTGGGCTTTATCCGTAGCAAGCTTGATTTTGAATTTGTGATGGTTACCAATCAGGACGGGCTGGGTACATCTTCGTTTCCGGAAGACACTTTCTGGCCTGCTCACAACTTGATGCTGAAAACATTGGCCGGAGAAGGCATTACCTTTGATGATATTCTGATCGACCGTAGTTTTCCGGAAGATAATGCGCCGACTCGCAAACCGCGTACAGGAATGTTGACGAAGTATATTGATAATCCGGAATACGATCTTGCGGAAAGCTTTGTAATCGGTGATCGTCCTACTGATGTGGAGCTGGCAAAGAATCTTGGTTGCCGTGCTATTTATCTGCAAGAAGCAACGGATGATTTGAAAGAGAAAGGTCTGGAAGAAGTTTGCGCACTTGCAACAACAGACTGGGATCAGGTGGCAGAATTTCTTTTTGCCGGTGAGCGGAAAGCAGAAGTTCGTCGTACAACGAAGGAGACTGATATTTATGTGTCTCTCAATCTCGATGGAAATGGAAGCTGTGATATTTCTACCGGTCTTGGCTTCTTCGATCATATGCTTGAACAAATAGGCAAGCATTCCGGGATGGATCTGACCATTCGGGTAAATGGCGACCTGGAAGTGGATGAACATCACACCATTGAGGATACTGCCATCGCTTTGGGAGAATGTATTTATCAGGCTTTGGGCAGTAAGCGCGGAATCGAACGTTATGGTTATGCTTTGCCTATGGATGATTGCCTTTGTCAGGTTTGTCTTGATTTCGGAGGTCGTCCTTGGTTAGTATGGGATGCAGAGTTCAATCGTGAAAAAATAGGAGAGATGCCGACGGAGATGTTCCTGCATTTCTTTAAATCATTGAGTGATGCTGCAAAAATGAATCTGAACATCAAGGCTGAAGGACAGAATGAGCATCACAAGATAGAAGGTATCTTTAAAGCGCTTGCACGTGCTCTGAAAATGGCATTGAAAAGAGATATCTATCATTTTGAGCTTCCTTCGAGCAAAGGAGTACTATAATTTGCCTCATCATATTATATAATCTCATAGGATTGCTATATGATAATCAATAACAAACGAATTTGGCTTGGTTTATTTATCGGGATAGTGATGTCTTTTTCGGTTTATGGTCAAAACATAAACGCTGAAAAGATAACTGTTCCCGATAGTAAACTGACTAATTTGTATCAGATAGACTCAGGTGTATATCGTTCGGAGCAACCATCGGATGCTGACTTTAAGGCTTTGGAGAAATACGGTATTCGTGAAGTGCTGAATCTTCGCAACAGGCATAGTGACGATGATGAGGCGGCAGGAACAAAGATTAAGCTTTATCGGCTAAAAATGAAAGCGCATTCAGTCAGTGAAGATCAATTGATCAATGCATTGCGCATTATCAAGAACCGCAAAGGGCCGATCGTCTTTCATTGTCATCACGGTTCTGATAGGACAGGTGCAGTATGTGCTATGTATCGTATTGTATTTCAAGGAGTGTCAAAGCAAAAAGCTATTCAGGAAATGACCGAAGGAGGTTTCGGTTTTCATCGTATTTATAAAAATATCATTCGCACTATTGAGAAGGCTGATATAGAACGTATTAAAAGAGAAGTATTACAATAGTGCAATTGACCGTATGTTCTGTATGATTGATACACAGTTATGTGACATTTCTGTTTTACCCCGTATAATACTTAAGATAAATACAAAAATGTCACAGAAGAAAGATCAAAGAGATTATAAATCTTCTATTTCTTTAAGCCAGATAGTTGAACTTGCATCACTTGGCATTCGCCAGTCACCTCTGGGACTGATGGAAATACTACCTACCTTCGGACCATCGGGCAGACAGGAGCGCTTGAACTGCTGATTAAAGAAACGTCGGAAGAAAGTAGATAGCCATTTCTTTATTGTTTCTTTGTCATATACATCCTTGAAAGCTATATTAGCCAGATAGTAAATCTTGGAAGGACGGAAACCAAAACGCAGGAAGTAATAGAGGAAAAAGTCATGCAGTTCATAAGGCCCTACCAAGTCTTCGGTCTTCTGTTTGATTTCCCCGTTTTCGTCAGCTGGAATTAATTCGGGACTGATAGGAGTATCTACAATATCCAGTAAAGTCGCTTTAGCGTCCTCATCCATATCATTTTCCGCTACCCATTGCACTAGATACTTCACAAGTGTTTTGGGAATACTTCCATTGACACCGTACATAGACATGTGATCTCCATTGTACGTAGCCCATCCGAGTGCAAGTTCTGACAAGTCACCCGTACCCACTACCATTCCCCAAGTTTGGTTAGCGATATCCATTAATATCTGTGTGCGTTCGCGTGCCTGAGAGTTCTCATAGGTGACATCATGTACATTGATATCATGATCGATATCTTTGAAATGCTGGATACAGGCATCTTGAATACTGATTTCCCGGATAGAAATGCCCAATGATTTCATTAAATCAATGGCATTGTTATAAGTACGGTCAGTCGTTCCAAAGCCTGGCATTGTAACTCCCAGAATATCTTTGCGGGGTAAACCGAGTTTGTCGAAGGTCTTCACGCAGACTAATAATGCCAGTGTTGAATCCAATCCGCCGGAAATACCGACTACAGCTGTTTTAGCTTTGGTATGAACCAGTCGTTGTGCCAAGCCGGCTATCTGGATAGAGAATACTTCCTCACAATGCTCATTCAGTTCTGCTCCTTGGGGGACAAAAGGATGTGAATTGAAGCCTCGGGTCAAAGTAAGCTCTTTGCTATTAACAAACTCCGTTGCGATGGAGATTGCTTTTTTATCTCCTGGATTTCCCTGGCTGGCAGCAAAAGTGGTATTGATTCTACGTTCAGCCCGTATGCGTTCCACATCGATTTCGCTAATGATCAGTTGCTCCTCCATGCAGAAACGTTTGCTACGTGCCAGTAATGAGCCGTTTTCGTAAATCAATCCGTTTCCCGCAAATACTACATCCGTAGTAGACTCCCCAAACCCACAGGAAGAAAATACGTATCCTGCAATGCAACGTGCTGATTGTTGACTGATAAGAGAACAAAGATAATGATGCTTTCCGATTCCTTCATTATCGGCAGACATATTGAAAATAATTTCTGCTCCTTGTAAAGCCAGTGAGGAACTGGGAGGTATGGTAGCCCAAAGGTCTTCGCAAATTTCGATCCCAAAAGTCGTATCGGAAGTTTCAAACAGTAGGTTGGCACCTATGGGAACGATTTGTCCGCATAGGCGTACGGTATCTTCTGTCAGTTGAAGGGCAGAAGTAAACCAGCGCTGTTCGTAGAACTCCTTATAATTGGGGAGGTAAGTTTTGGCAGCAACACCTAGTACTTTTCCTTTTTGAATCACTACGGCGGCATTGATCACGGTTGAATTGACTACTACCGGCATGCCGACAATAGAGATGATGTCCAGTTGGCGGGTATTATTGAGTATCTGCATTAGCCCCATCTCTGCTTCTTCCAGCAAAATCTGCTGTCCGAATAAGTCACCGCAAGTATATCCGGTAATACTCATTTCCGGGAATACTATGATTTGCACACCCTTACCTTCGGCTATTGCGATTTGGCTTTCTATTCTCTCTACATTGAATTTACAGTCGGCCACTTTAACGTGTGGCACGGCTGCAGCTACTTTTACGAATCCGTAGTTCATCTTGTACCTTTTTATATATAGTGGGTACAAAAATAGGAAATAGTTTTGGATTTTTGCCTTTTTGACTCCGAATCCTCAAAATGAGGTGTTTTATGTCGTTTTAATGACTATTGCATAAACAACTAATAAGAATGTCAAATAGAAAGTAATATAGCCCTATTTTTGACTGATTCTATGGGATATATCTGTTTGTTTATTAATATTTTGTTAATTGTGCAATAAAAAGACATTTTAGGAAATTTGGTATAAAAAATGCGACTTTTTGTTTCTTCTATTTAACGATTATAATTATATTTGTAGCCAAATTAAATAATTTTATAGGCAATTTACACCTAAACAAACGATAAGCACTTATTAATATCTATAATTTTAGAGAGATGGACATACACTTTATTAGTATTGCAGCGACACAAGACATTTATTTAGACACATGGCGTAATATTAAAAATCAGCCGAGCTAATTTTCCTATTCTATATATTGTATAGACTATTTAATAGTCTGTCCTGGAACGATGATAAAAGTACACTTTTTAAAGTCGCTCCAAGGGAAGAAGTATATTGCTGTTTCATGCGTGAAGCGTAATATGCTAAGTTTTCGTTTTGTAGATAAATCAATAAAAATAAATCAATTCATTAATTTAAATTCAAGTATCAAAGATGAGAAAATCAATTCTCTTGTTTGTACTCTTTACTCTGACAAGTATCCCCCTGTTGCTTTTTGCACAGGGTGGATATCAGGTAACGGGACACATTATTTCGGCGGAAGACAATCAGCCGATGATTGGTGTGTCTGTTTTGGAGAAGGGTACGACGAACGGAGTAATTACCGATATGAATGGTAATTACAGTATCACAGTGACGAAATCCCCTGCTATTTTGCAGTTTTCTTACATTGGAATGAAAACGATGGAAAAGCAGGTGTCTGCTGCCACTCGCATGAATCTGAAGATGGAGAGTGATGCACAAATGGTAGAAGAAGTAGTGGTTGTTGCCTACGGTGTACGTAAGAAAGGTACGATTGCAGGTTCTGTATCTACGGTAAAAGCTGAAAAGATGGAAGATGTTCCTGCTCCGAGTTTCGATCAGGCACTGCAAGGGCAGGCACCGGGATTAATGGTGCTTTCTGAATCAGGTGAACCCAGTAAGGCAGCAACTTTTCGTATTCGCGGAACAAATTCAATTAATTCGGGGAAAGATCCTCTTTTTATATTGGATGGAGTGGCTATTTCAAGTTCAGATTTCAACACGATTAGTCCTAATGATATTGAGAGCATTTCAGTGTTGAAAGATGCTTCTTCTACTTCTATCTATGGCGCACGTGCTTCTAATGGCGTGGTAGTAATCACTTCCAAGCGTGGACGTATGGGGGAAGCTGCCAAGATTACTTTCCGTACACAACTAGGTTTTTCCCAATTAGCTTCAAAGGACTGGGATCAGATGGATACGAACGAACGTATTCAGTTTGAAAAAGAAGTGGGATTGGATAAAGGACAGGATTACGAGAAATTAAGTAAGATAAATATCAATTGGCTGGATAAGGTATACAATGACAAAGCACCCTTGCAGAATTACGAGTTATCAGTAAATGGTGGTACGGAAAAGTTAAATTATTATGTTTCGGGAAGCTATTATGATCAGGATGGTATTGCAGTAGGTTCTACATTTGAGCGTGTTAACTTCCGTGCCAATGTGGAGGCGAAAGCTAATAAATGGTTGAAAATAGGAACGAATACAATGTTTACTTATCAGGAGGTAGAACAGAGTGATGATGGTGAATATGCATTGTGGGCTCCTATTTCCGCATCTTTTTTCATGTTGCCTTACTGGAATCCTTATAAGGAGGATGGAAGTCTGGCTCTTCAGGATGACGGCAGTTGGAAAGGAACGACGGAGAATCCGTTAGCATGGATGGAAAACAATCCGTTATCAAATAAGAAGTATAAACTTTTATCTACTTTCTATGCTGAAGCTACACCTATAAAGAATCTCACAATTCGTTCACAACTAAGTGCAGATTATGGTCATACTACTTCTTTTTATCGAAGTTTTCCGAGTTATAAGCCAAATAATAATTATGGAGGTGCCCAGCGTAGTTCGTATGATATGCTTAATCTGATGATTACAAATACGGCAAACTACCGTTTTATGTTGAATGATGTTCATTCATTCAACTTTATGGTTGGGCAGGAAGGAGTCGATTATCATTATGAAGGTTTTCAGGTTACGACTCGTGGACAGACAAATGATATTTTGACAAACTTGTCTTCCGGTTCTACCGCTTCATCATGGGGAGATCCCGTTACGGAATATTCTTTTCTCTCTTTTTTTGGTCGTGGTGAATATAATTATGATGATCGTTACTATGCTGACTTTTCGGTTCGTGGGGATGGATCTTCCCGTTTCGGAACAGATAAACATTGGGGAGCTTTTTGGTCAGTCGGGTTTATGTGGAATCTCCGTAAGGAGAAGTTCATGCAAAAATATAAATGGCTTACTAATGCGCAAATAGCGATTAATACCGGTACATCGGGCAACTCTTCTATTAATAACTATGAACATTTGGCTTTAGTTTCCGGTGGATATAAGTATAACAATGAATCAGGTATTGCTATTTCCCAGTTGGGAAATGAAGAATTAAGTTGGGAGTCTACATGGGCTACTAATGTGGCACTGCATTTAGGTTTTATTGATCGTATAAATTTGGATGTGGAGTTTTATAATAAGAAAACTACTAATATGTTGATGGCAGTTCCCATTTCTTACACAACTAGCGGTTTTGGAACTCGTTGGGATAATGTGGGAGCTATGCGAAACCGTGGTGTAGAAATTAATGTCAGTGCAGACGTACTTCGCATCAAAGACTTTACATGGAATGTGAACGCCAATGTTTCATATAATAAAAATGAGATAACCGAGCTTTATAATGGGATAACAGAATATGTAGCCTCTGATACTGGTAGAATGGTTGCGGTAGGTCATCCGTTAGGTGAATTTTATCTGAACCGTTATGCAGGAGTCAATCCTACTAATGGAGATGCTTTATGGTATACCAAAGACGGTGAAATTACTACAGAATATAATGAAAGTGACAAAGTGATGCTGGGTAAGACACATGAAGCTCCTTGGCAAGGTGGTTTTGGTACTACACTTTCTTGGCAAGGATTTTCACTTTCCGCACAGTTCACGTGGGTGGCCGATCGCTGGATGCTTAACAATGACAGAGTTTTTCAAGAGAGCAACGGACTGTTCAGTGCCTACAATCAGTCAAAACGTATGCTTTATGATCGATGGAAAAAGCCGGGAGATGTGACTGATATCCCTCGTTATGGAGTTACTCCTCAATTAGATTCACGATTCTTGGAAGATGCTTCTTTCCTGCGTCTGAAAAATTTAATGCTTAGCTATACATTCCCACAGAAATGGTTGCAGCGGACTAATTTTTTAAGTAGTGCCCGTATTTATGCGCAGGGACAGAATTTGTTGACATTTACAAATTTCACGGGTATGGATCCGGAGTCTACGTCCAATGTGTACAAGGCCCAATATCCGATGTCACGTCAGTTCACATTCGGACTGGAAGTTTCATTCTAAAATTAATCAGTGATGATAAGAAAAATAAAATTATATATAGTTTTAGTTGCGGTATTGCTTTCGGCATCTTCCTGTCTTGACAAATATCCGCAAGATGCTATTCCGCAAGATGATGCTATTAAGACAGTGAGCGATGTACGCCAAGCTTTGGTCGGTATTTATGCACAGTTTAAAAATGCCAGCCTATATAGCGGATACTTGACTTTATTGCCTGATATTCAGACGGATCTGGTATACGCTGTTAAAGGATATACAAATATCTATGGTGATGTATGGCGTAATGAAATATTAGCTATCAATAAACAGGTGGAATATGTGTATGGTGGCTTGTATACTGTCATCGGACGTTGCAATTTTGTTCTTGATAACATTGCTGCTGTAGAGGCCAACACTTCAGATGATGAACAACTGGACAAGTTGGATACCTATAAAGGTCATATCTATTTTGCCCGTGCGCTGGCTTATTCAGAACTGTTGAAGTGTTTCTGTAAAGCTTATGAAAGTGACGAAGAAGCTGCCAATGAACTGGGAGTTGTACTGCAGTCCAGCTACGTTAATCCGGGGCCTGTAAAACGTGCTTCTTTAAAAGATTCGTATCAGTTTGTATTGGATGATTTGGCTAGATCGGCCGAATATCTGGCTACGGATGATGACACTGAGGTTATTTATAATTCTGCATATTTCACGATTGGTACAGTCAATGCTTTATATGCTCGTATGTACTTGTATATGCGGAAGTGGGAGAAAGCTGTTGAATATGCTACTAAAGTAATAGATAGTAAGAAATATATATTAGCTGATGCAACCAAGCATAGTTATTCGGTTACTTATAATGATTTTGCATACATGTGGCAGTATGATAATTCTACTGAAATCATTTGGAAAGTAATGTTTGAGGTAAATTCCTATGGAGGGGCATTAGGCACTGTATTCCTCAATTATGATTATACATCTTATAAACCGGATTATGTACCAGCTAAATGGGCATTGGATGCCTATGCCAATGCTGATTTACGCTATAATGCTTATTTCGCTACGGCAACGACCGGATTCTCTCATGGGTTGACTTGGCCTCTTTTGGTTAAATACATGGGAAATCAGGATTTTATAAGCCAAAGATTGCTGTGTGTATCCATGCCGAAACCGTTCCGGTTAGCGGAACAATATCTGATTCGTGCAGAGGCTTATTGCCGGATGGGAGCATCTTATTATGGAAAAGCAGGAATTGATATTTCTACTTTACGTATGGCTCGTTATTCTTCTTATGGTGGCTCTACTACGCTTACAGAAGAAAATTGGTTTAAAACTGTCAGTGAAGAACGTATGAAAGAACTCTTTATGGAAGGTTTCCGTCTTAACGACTTGAAACGTTGGCATGAGGGATTTGAACGTAAAGAACAAACTTCGACTATCTCTCCGGGTAATACGTTGAAGTTAGAGAAAGACGATCCTCGTTTTGTATGGCCTATTCCACAACATGAGTTGGATGCTCCTGGCGTAGATCTAGCACCTAATGAAAGCAATAAATAATGTATAAAGATAATATAGAGAAACAATGAAACGATTAATAACAGGAATAGTAACACTTACGACGTTGGCTGTCGGATTCTGGGGATGTAATGATCTTTCCCGGACGACTTACAGCGGTTCCGACTACGTGATGTTCTCCGATACATTATCTATGTATCCGGTGCAGGACAGCGAGAAATGGTTTGAGATTCCGGTAGTAGCTACGAATATATGCGATTATGACCGTTCTTTTGGTGTGGAAGTAGACGATAAGGCTAGTAATGCAATTGAAAAAAAGCAATATGTAGTTGAATCAAATACGGTAACCATTAAAGCAGGGGAGCGAGTTGCAAAGTTCCGGATGAAGGGTGTCTATGAAAATATAGGTAAAACTGACTCTTTGTCGGTTACGTTCAATTTGCTTCCGAAAGATGAAAATATATGGGATTTGTACGGTACACGTACTCGTGTTCAAATGCAAAAAGCATGTCCTTTCGAACTAAGTACTTTTGAAGGCTATTGTCTATTGACTTCTTCTTTCTTTAATGCATATATGACGGATACGGAACATCGGTTATTGCAGGCAGAAAGAGACAAGACGGAAGATAATACTATCATATTACATGATTTTTTCTACAAGAATTATGATCTTAAAATTAAGTATGATCCTTCCGATCCGTTGAAACCATTTGTAGAGTTTGATGATCAAATTATAGGTAGTACGGCAGAAGCCTTCGGAACCATTTACGGTAATGGAAAGCTGATGTGTACTCAGCCTGTTGCGTACGATTCTTATTATAATGTATGCCAGAAATTCGTATTCTTATATAGCACTATTTATGTGGTGGGTAAAGGTACAGTAGGTACTTATGTGAATATCTTGGAGTGGATTAGTGATGAAGAAGCGGAACAGTATAAGAAAGAGGAAGGACTCTAAACTATAATCGGAAATAAATATGAAAGATATAATAAAATATTATTTGCAATTGATTGTGTTGATGTTCTGTCTCTTCACGTCTGCTTGTAGTGATGATGATGAGACTGTAACACCTGTGTTTCCGGATTTGCAGAAAATAGAATGTGAAGTCGGAGATACCAAGACACTGACTTTTGAGGCTGCCGATAACTGGATATTGACTTCCTCATCGTTATGGTGCTATTTTGAACAGGATGGTGAGAGGACGTTCGTTTGTTCAGGCAATGCCGGAAAGCAGACAGTCACTATCCATATTAGTGATGATGCTACCGAACTGTTAAAATCTTATAAGGCAGAGCTGACTATGAAGCTGGCAGGAAGCCAGCAGGTGATAGCGGAGGTGACGCGTCCGTCTACTGGTTATGAAGTTCGGGCTTTCAATGCGGACAAGTCTGTAATGTACACAGAAAAAAATCCTTTTGTCATCAATTTTGATGGAACTGACATATTGGTGTTAGAAGCTAATGAGGATTGGGCTTTGAAAAGTAACCCCGAATGGATGGAATTCAATCGTAGAGCATCAGACAGCGAAGTTGTATCTGGCAATGCCGGAGATAATGTCAGCGTCATTCCACAGATGATAATGCAATATAAAAAGAATGAAATTACCGGCTTTCTGACAATTGAAAGTAGAAGCGGAGCTGTTGCAAAAGTTCCTGTGAAGTATGAAGGTATTCCTGCTGATAGAATTATTGGTACTCTGAAAGACAACATAGAAGTCTCGGTTGATGGAGAAAGTTATACTGCAGGCGATAATAGTTATGATAGCGAGGGAGTTCCTGTAACGGTAATGGCTAAGAATGATGAATATACCTTGGTATGTGTGGAATATGTGGCAGAACGGAATCAGATGACATGGGAGCTTGAATATTCTTATACAATAATGGATTCCTTTAATCGTTGGCTTTGGATAGATGATGATAAAGAAGGGAATATTAATATAGCAGCAAGCGCAAATAATTCGAAAGCAAGAACTGCGTATGTATTAGCATTTCCTAACGTTATATATGCTGAAATTAAGGATCATCTATCCGATCTTGTTTTACTTGAAAAGGGGATTCCAAAGGAATATGATGAAAATATAATTGCTGATATAAAACAGGAAGGAGTGGCAGGAGATCTGATATCTTTGGTTAAAGAAAGTGGTGAACCTATTTTGGATGGTACAGGCAATCCTGTGAAAGCTGTACCTTCGGATATGCCAGATGAACAATTAGAAAGTGAATATGGTACTACAAATGTATTTTTGGTTTCATCGTTGACTTTAGGTGTTAATTATGATCCATTCCATATTATTGTAAATGGCTACTCCGGTTGGAATTTGCAAGCTGAAACTAAGCATAATGGTCAGGATACCGTATGGGAAGGAATTGAAGTTGAGGGAAGGTATATGACAAGTGCATTTGTCAATGTTTCAGGCATGGACGAAAGCAAGAATGGAACAAAGCCTATGGTTATTAAATTAATGGATAATGAAACTATTTTAGGAGTATTGCTGATTCAACCCCGATATGAGGATTGATAACATGTAAAATTTAGCTTATATGAAAACTAAGATATTATTTATAAAAATGTTTGTCCTTTCTTGCATGTTGTTTACTTTAGGGTTTACAGCTGGAAGTTGCTCTGACGATGATGACGTACTTCAGGCAGGATATGGATATGCTCAGTTCAAACTTTATAAAGGTGTTTCGACAGGTACACGTGCCAGTACGAATGAGCTGGATTATTTGCGTGATGCGCAAAAAATGAAAATCGTGCTTATCAATCAGGAAGACGGTACTGAAATTGTACAGACTGTCGGTCTGGAAGCGATGGGCGACGATAGTGAATTTGGCTTGAGAAGTGACAAACTTCAATTGATGGTCGGAACTTATCAGATTATCGGTTTCTATCTGTTTAAAGCAGATGGAACTACGCAGGATTTGAAACAGATTCTTTCCGGCGAACCGGATAAAAAGACAATTTTGACTGTAGTAAATGGTGGGTTAGCTGTACAAGACATACAGGTGAAAGTAGTGAATCGAGGGATAGTGAAATTTACTATAACTAAAAATTTTCTACCATCCACTCGGGCAATAGGCGAAGATTATGTTTTCTCCGATATCAAATACATCAATGTAACGGTACAGGAACTGTTTACGAAAAAAGAGACGACTCTTGAGAATATTGCCGTAAAGTATACAGAGAAGCTGGATGATAGTGGAAAGAAGATATCCGTGGCTGTCAGTGATTCATTATTCCGTCTTTCTGCCGGTAAATATAAGATTAAAAGTTATACGACTAAAAAGAAAAATAAGGGATCTTTGGAATATGGAGAAGTAAACGGTGCTGACTTTGAAGTGCTGGATAATGTGACTACTGAAGTTAACGTTCCGATTAATTTCAGTAAAACTACCGGCAGTATTAAGGACTATCTTGTTCTGAAAGAAATGTGGGAAGCCTTGAAAGGCCCGTCTATTCCGGAAAAGAATCAGAAGGGATGGAGTTATTCGGGTACTACATATCCTTTAGGTACTAACTGGGATTTCAATAAAGATATTGATTTGTGGGGAGATCAACCTGGTGTCGATTTGGATGCCAAAGGACGTGTCACAGGTCTTTCTATCGGTGCGTTCGGTCCTGAAGGTGATATTCCTGAATCTTTGGGAGACTTAACGGAGCTTAGAACTTTATCTTTAGGTAATCATGCCGACCAAGTAGGTGATAATATCATTGAGAAGACGATGGGAACTGAATTGACTGAAGTACAGAAGAACTCTATAAGGAGTGATTATTATAATAAGTTTGTAAAGGTGGATATTGAATCGTATTTCTCCGAACCGATACAAGCTGCTTTGAAGTGGCAGAAAGAGGGGATACCCAGTCGTTTTTCTCAGCCTACTGTAAATAGCAAAGCCAATCGTCCTTCTTTGAAAGATGTCCCGGTCAATCGGTTGACAAATGGAATTCATAGAATACCCGCTTCTATTGGAAACTTGAAGA
>ERZ834798.2067-NODE-2067-length-15485-cov-3.531303_pt1 | contig 15485 bp, 14 predicted proteins | sample MGYA00519689_ERZ834798 | MGnify/ENA primary metagenome ERZ834798 (study PRJEB31850, sample SAMEA3708761) | human gut metagenome | biome: human gut; feature: human-associated habitat; material: faeces | place: China | collected 2014 ...
AATCCCGGACACCTCGCGTCGAGTCTGGGGGCTGTGGAGCTGGCCGCCGCCCTGCATTATGTCTTCGACACGCCCGCCGATAAGATCGTGTGGGACGTGGGGCACCAGACCTATGCCCACAAGATCATCACGGGCCGCCGCGAAGCGTTCAAAACCAAGCGCCGGCTGGGGGGCATCAGCGGCTTCCCGCGCATGTCCGAGAGCGAATACGACGCTTTCGGCGGGGGACACGCCTCGGTGTCGATCTCGGCGGCCTTCGGCATGGCCAAGGCGGCCGAACTGCGGGGCGAGAAGTATCGGGTCGTGGCGGTCATCGGCGACGGTTCGATGACCGGCGGCCTCGCGTTCGAAGGGCTCAACAACGCCGGGGCCAGCAAACGCACCAATATCCTGGTGATTCTCAATGACAACAACATGGCCATCGACCAGGCCACCGGCGCATTGAAGAACTACCTGCTCAAAATCTCCACATCGGTGCATTACAACCGTTTCAAGCAGCAGTTGTGGGGCATCCTTTCGCATACGCCGCGCCTGCTGCGCCTCTGCCAGAAGGCGGGCAACGCCGTGAAACAGGGGGTGCTGAACAAGAGCAACCTCTTCGAGAGCTTCAATTTCCGCTATTTCGGCCCCGTCGACGGCCACAACCTCAAGGAGTTGGTGCGCACGCTTCAGGCATTGCGCGACATCGAAGGGCCCAAGTTGCTGCATGTCATGACCGTGAAGGGCAAGGGCTACCTGCCTGCCGAGCACGACCAGTCCACGTGGCATGCCCCCGGACGTTTCAATCCCGATACGGGCGAGCGGATCGCCTCGCCGGGCGCTGCGGCGCGTTACCAGGATGTCTTCGGCGAGACGCTCGTCGAACTGGCCGGGCTCGACCCGCGGGTCGTGGGCGTCACGCCTGCCATGCCGTCGGGTTGTTCGATGAACATGCTCATGCACGCCATGCCGTCGCGTTGCTTCGACGTGGGTATCGCCGAGGGCCATGCCGTGACCTTCTCGGCCGGGATGGCCGCTGCGGGCATGGTGCCTTTCTGCAACATCTATTCGTCTTTCATGCAGCGGGCTTACGACAATGTGATCCACGACGTCGCGATCCAGGATCTGCCCGTGGTGATGTGCCTCGACCGGGGCGGCATCGTGGGCGAGGACGGCGTGACCCACCACGGGGTCTTCGACATGGCTGCATTCGGTGCCGTGCCGGGACTTACGATCGCTGCGCCGATGGATGAACTGGAACTCCGCAACATGATGTATACCGGTCTGCAATACGGCCATCCCTTCATGATCCGCTACCCGCGCGGCAACGGTGCGGGACGTCTGTGGCGGGGCGTTCCCTTCGAGGCGCTGCCCGTCGGCCGGGGACGGAGGCTCCGCGAAGGTACGGACGTGGCGCTGGTGACGGTCGGGACGGTCGGCAACGCTGCCGCCCGTGCCGCGGAACGCGCCGCGGCGAAGGGCGTGAGCGTGGCGCATTACGACCTGCGCTTCGCCAAACCGCTCGACGAGGCCCTGCTGGCCGGGGTCGGTGCCGAGTTCCGCCATGTGGTCACGGTCGAGGACGGTTCCCTGCGCGGGGGCGTCGGCGAGGCCGTCACGGCATTTTTCAATGCCCGCGGCTGCGAGGTGGCCGTACACTCGCTGGGCATCGGCGACGAGTGGGTCGAGCACGGAACCCCGGCTCAGCTCTACGCCCTCTGCGGTTACGACGAGGAGGGTATCCTGCGGGCGCTGCTCGCCGCGGGGAAATAAAACCGTCCAGCCCTGTTTGCCGTGCTGCGGCATAAAATCTGTCACATGCTCCCTGAAAACCGTTCGGGAAGTGAAAATCGCGATCGTATTATTGGCCTCCGCGCTGCTTGTCATCGGCGTGGCATACGGCCGTGCCGCCGACCGTACCGACCGCACTCCGGTGCCGTCGTTCGATCAGGCGTGCTACATGGGCTCTTGGCAGGAGGTCGCCCGCTACGACCATCCGTTCGAACGGGGGCTGGCCGAACGACGCGGTTACCGGACGGACAGGCTCCTGTTCGTCGACCAGGGGCAATGAAACTGAGCCGGAGGGTTCTTCTTCGGTTTCCTGCGGCCGTGTTACATCGTGAACGTCCAGTCGTCGCCCCGGCTGAGCGCGGCGTCGAACCGGAACCCTTCCCATTCGAATTCTTTGAGCATTTCCGGATCCGCAATCCGGTTTCTGATGAGGTGGCGCGTCATCTCTCCGCGGCACATTTTCGTGTAGACCACGATGGTTTTCAGACGGTCGCCTTCACGGATGCGGAATTCGGGCGTGATGATACGCGCTTCGCGGCGGATGCGTTTCCAGTCGAACAGGCGCTTCATCTCGCTGCTGGCGAGGTTGACCAGGATGCCGTCGTCGGCATGGATTTTTTCGAGGAAGGCCTCCGTCAGCCGTCCCTGCCAGTACCCGAACATCGTTTGGTCGTCGTGCCCCGGCAATACGGCGTCCCCTTCCAGCCGGTAGCGGCGGATTGCGTCCAGCGGCCGGAGCAGCCCGTAGAGGAACGACGTGATGTTGAGGTGCTGCTGTGCGTATTCGAAATCCCCGGGGGTGAATCGCTCCGGGGCGATATGCCTGAATACGACGCCCGTGTAGGCCAGCAGCGCGGGGAGGGCCTCTTCGCCGTGGAACTGCCGGTAACGCCGGCGGTTGGTCGCGGCGATCTGCCGGTTGGTGCGCAGCATGCGTTCCAGCTCTTCGGTGGTGAGCGTCGCCAGCTGCAGGGCCAGCTCCGCGGCCTCGCGGGCGTAACGCGGCAGGGTCGTTCGGGGGATTTCGGCCGGATTGTTTTCGGCCATCGTTTTGGCGCAGGAAAGGAGTATTTGCATGGCTGTGGATCAAAATTGGATGTCCTGCCCCTCTGCCGGCTCCGCAAAGCGGGTGAACGGGACGAACGGCGTCACCGTGAACTCGGCCGTGAGCAGGTATGGACGGTATGGGCAGGTCTTGTACACCTGTTTGCAGATACGGTAACGCGCATACCGGGCCGGGTAGACACGGGGTGCGAGCCGGGCTGTGAACCCGTAGGTGTATTCGGCGGCCGGTGCCGGATGCGGTACTTCGGTGCGGGACAGGTTGTTTGGCCCGATGCCGGTCAGCAGTGAGTTCCACGCATTGACGACGGGCAGCGTTTCCCACCGTCCGTGCTGGAAGCGGCAGACGGTGTAGTCGCTCCCGAAATATACCGTCGAATCGCCTTTGTGGCGGATCGTGAGCCGGATATGTTCGGTGCAGGCGGGATAAAATGCGTATTTGGCCTCCATCGTGAGCCCATCCGGCGGGGCAGCCCCTTCGGGTGCGGGCGGATAGGGTGTCGTGTCGGGGTCGAACCCGTGGAGCCGGATCAGGGGGCTGTCGTGCACGCGGCGGCGGAAGCGGGCTTTCATCGCCGTGTCGGCACGGATCATGTGTACGTCTATGACCCCGTCCGGTTCGTTGACCGCCGATGCGTAGATGGCGTTTGCGACCGGATCGGTAGCCTTGTTGTCTGCCGCCCACTGCCAGATGCTGTCCTGTAAAGCGGACAGTCCGCCCGTTGCGGGGCGCTTCTGTGCGGCGGCCGTACAGCCGGCCGCAAGCGACAGGAGCAGCAGGAGGTGTTTCATGGTGCGGTGCGGTTTATGCTACGGAACAGGGGATGCCGAGCGCCTCGACGCGGGTGGCGATGGCCTGCAACTCCTCGCGCGGCACCTTTTCGAGCGTCCGGCACGGGGTGTCGCGGTCAAGCGAGTAGACCATGACCTGCCGCGGGCGGATTTCGCCGATCAGGCGCAGCCATGCCGCGACCTCCTCTTCGGTGGTGTTGTCGACCCGCTGCCCGTCGAACTCCCCGCGCAGGAACATCGTCTGCACGGTCAGGTGCCCGTCGAAGCCTTTCATCTGATCGACGACCCTGCGTACGGAATAGACCGGGCTCTGGGGATTGTTTATCAGGCGTGCCGTGGCGTCGAAGGCCGAATCGAGCTTGAGGATGTTGTTGTCCACGCTGCGAAGGGCACGGCGCACGCCCTCGCGGTGGAGCTGCGTGGCGTTCGAAAGCACGGAAACCCTGGCCGAGGGGCACAGCTCGTCGCGCAGGGCGATCGTGTCGCCGATCACGGCTTCGAATTCGGGGTGCATCGTCGGCTCGCCGTTGCCGGCGAAGGTGATGACGTCGGGCGGGGTGCCGTCGGCCACCATGCGCCGCAGGGTGGCTTCGAGCTGGGTGCGGACCTCCTCGCGGGCGTTGAAACGGCGCGCTCCGGGGTGTTCGGCGTTCCAGCCGCATTCGCAGTAGATGCAGTCGAACGAGCAGAGTTTCGAATCGGTCGGCAGGAGGTTCACCCCCAGCGAAAGGCCCAGCCGCCGTGAGTGCACCGGGCCGAAAATGATGTCGTGAAATAGTGATGTCATAATGCAAAAATACAAAATCGTTCGGAATTATAAATTTATGGCATTTTTAAAAATTATCATTGATTTTGTTTTTTCTTTTTGAAAAAATTGTAACATATCATTATTCCAAATACAATAATCGTAATTATACCTATTATTGGGAGGTCTTCTTCTGGTATGTCATATTCCGAAAGGATTATGCTAAAAAGGAATATAATAACTAATATTAGGCATCCCATATTCATTGATTGTAAAAAGCAACCTTCTGTTTTGGGAAAGAAGCTGTGATTACTAATTTGATATCCGCATTTGGGGCAGTGAGGAGCCTGATCTGAAATGCTATTCCCACATTCTGGACAATTGATTAGTGCCATAATTAAAAAATCTATTTTGTTATAGTTAGTCGATAATATGTATAATGTTTTTCGTAATACTTGCTTTTGATTTTTTCTTGAGATAAATTGACTGTATATGTTGAAAATGTCCAGTGAAATGAATTTAGGGGTGGTTGCGAACCTAATATTTTAGATAAATGATTTTTGAGTAGAATAATATTTGATGTTTGAACTAATATTGTATCATCATATAATGGTTCGATTAACATCGATAAAGTATGTAATTTATTATTGACAAATTTGGGTTGAATATCAAAGATTATGGAAAACGATTGTGTGCTAGTAAAATTGCCAACTGAATTATCATGAACGGTTATGTTCTGGGTTTCAAACCAATGCATGCAATATGTGTTGTTATCCCATATCGACATTTTGCCACTGTTCTTATATTGTTTGATAAGTGAATTATATTCTAATTTAGACATTCCAAGATGAAATCCGAGAAGAATATTTGGTGAAATTGTAGATATTCTATCTTCTTGTTGAGTGTTTTGTTTTGACTCTGCGTTTTGTTGTGTTGGTATTTTTTTTTGTTTGTTTTGTGCAGAAAAAATAGTGATGGCACTCCCAATTATACAGCCACCCAAAAGGAATAAGAGGATTTTATTCATAAGATTGTTTTTTTGCGAGACCGCTGACTCCTTTACGATCATTTGTTAAAAAAAGAAGTGTGGAGTCTATTGCCTATCTGTTAGGAGGTTCTGGTAAACCTTGAGTCAAATAAACAATACTCCACACCTGCGAGTATGGAATATTGTTTCGCATACGATTGCAAGTGAATGAGTGTTATTGTTTTTCTTGACTCTATGAAATTTACCAGATTTCCTAACAAGAATAAAAGCAAAACACTTTCATCAAAATATGTCTGTCTATGAAGACAACACAAAGATACGAATTATTTGTTAATGATGCATATGAATTGAAAAAGCTAAGTAATTTTCCTATCTTTACAAAAATCATTCTCCTATGAAATTCAGGTTCGGACTGCTGCCGCGCGTCGTACTGGCCATCGGGCTGGGCGTAGGATGCGGCTTTTTCTTTCCCGAATGGGCGACGCGCATCGCGCTGACGTTCAACGATATTTTCGGGCAGTTCCTCTCGTTCGTCATTCCGCTGCTGATCCTTGGTCTGGTGGCGCCGGGCATCGCCGATCTGGGGAAGAACGCCGGGTGGCTGCTGGCCGTCACGGCGGCGCTGGCCTATGCCTTCACGCTTTTTTCGGGCTTCGGAACCTATTTGGTGGGGCGGGCGGTCTTTCCCGCGCTGCTCGAAGGCTCGCAGGCCGTGCTGCCCGACGATGCGGGCGCGGCGCTTACGCCCTATTTCACGGTTCAGATGCCGCCGCTGTTCGGCGTCATGTCGGCGCTGGTGCTGGCCTTCGTGCTCGGACTGGGCATGGCCTATACCCATAGCGTGACGCTCAAGGGGGTGATGGACGAATTCAAGGGGATTATCGAACGCGTGATCGGCAGCGTCATCATTCCGTTGCTGCCGTTCTATATCTTCGGCATTTTCCTCTCGATGACCCGGTCGGGGCAGGTCGCGGGCGTGCTGGGCGTCTTCGTGAAGCTGATCGCGGTGATCTTCTGCATGACCGTCGTGCTGCTGCTCGTGCAGTTCTCCGTCGCCGGACTCGCGGCGCGCAAAAATCCGCTACGGATGCTCCGCACGATGCTTGCGGCTTACGTCACGGCGCTCGGAACGCAGTCTTCGGCCGCCACGATCCCCGTGACGCTGGCGCAGACCCTCAAACTCGGCGTGCGGCCCGAAATCGCATCGTTCGTCGTGCCGCTCTGCGCGACGATCCACCTCTCCGGTTCGATGATGAAGATCGTCGCCTGCGCGCTGGCCGTGTCGATGATCGCCGGACTGGAGCTGCCGGCCGGAACGTTCGTGGGATTCATCCTGCTGCTGGCCGTGACGATGATCGCGGCTCCGGGGGTGCCGGGCGGGGCGATCATGGCCGCGCTGGGACTGCTGGAGTCGATGCTGGGATTCGACGAAACGCTCGCCGGACTGATGATCGCCACCTATATCGCCATGGACAGTTTCGGCACGGCGACCAACGTCACGGGCGACGGCGCCGTGGCGGTGATCGTCGATGCGATCGACCGGCGGCGCTGAAAACCGTTCCGGGGCCGCCGAAAGCGGCCTTTTTTCTTTTTATACCTGTGTAAATAAGTATAAATGCGTACCCGTGCCGAATAAAAAACGGCTAATTTTGATGGCTAAAAAGGTTTTTTTGTACTTTTGCGCGTCCGGAACGGAAACTAACATTAAATTATATACATTATGGTTGATATTTTTGCACGCCTTGAAAAAAATGCCGGCGGACCTATCGGTCAGTACATGTCGTACGCCCACGGATATTTCGCGTTCCCCAAACTGGAGGGCGAGATCGGTCCCCACATGGTTTTCCGGGGCAAAAAGATGCTCAACTGGAGTCTGAACAACTACCTCGGTCTGGCAAACCATCCTGAGGTGCGCAAGGCCGACGCCGAAGGCGCAGCCAAATTCGGTATGGCGGCCCCGATGGGCGCCCGCATGATGAGCGGTCAGACCGTTTATCACGAACAGCTCGAACGCGAGCTGGCCGAGTTCGTCGGCAAGGAGGACGCTTTCCTGCTCAACTTCGGTTATCAGGGCATGATCTCGATTATCGACTGCCTGCTGACGCCGCGCGACGTGGTTGTCTACGACGCCGAGGCGCATGCCTGCATTATCGACGGTCTGCGTCTGCACAAGGGCAAGCGTTTCGTGTACGGACACAACGACATGGATTCGCTGCGTCTCCAGCTGCAGCATGCCACGGACCTCGCCGAGGAGCAGAACGGCGGCGTGCTCGTGATTACCGAAGGTGTCTTCGGCATGAAGGGCGATCTGGGCAAACTCGACGAGATCGTGGCGCTGAAGAAGGATTTCCAGTTCCGTCTGCTGGTGGACGACGCGCACGGCTTCGGTACGATGGGCGAGGGCGGCCGCGGTACGGCTTCGCATTTCGGCGTGACCGACGGCGTGGACGTGCTGTTCAACACTTTCGCCAAGTCGATGGCCGGTATCGGCGCATTCGTCTGCGGTCCCCGCTGGCTGGTGAACCTGCTGCGTTACAACATGCGTTCGCAGCTCTACGCCAAGTCGCTCCCGATGCCGATGGTCATGGGCGCGCTGAAGCGTCTGGAGCTGATCCGCAACCATCCCGAATATCAGCAGAAGCTGTGGGAGATCGTCCGCGCGCTCCAGAACGGCCTGAAGGAAAACGGATTCGAGATCGGCGTGACCAACTCGCCCGTAACCCCCGTCTTTATGAAGGGCGGTATCCCCGAAGCGACGAACCTGATCGTCGATCTGCGCGAGAACCACGGTATTTTCTGCTCGATCGTGATCTATCCGGTGATCCCGAAGGGCGAGATCATCCTGCGTGTGATCCCCACCGCAGCCCATACGCTCGACGACGTGAACTATACGATCGCGGCGTTCAAGTCGGTGCGCGACAAGCTCGAAGGCGGCATTTATGCCCAGATGCCGATTCCGGTTCGCGCCGACGAAGGCTTCAAGGTCCGCTAATCGGGATTCGCTCTGTGGGCGATCCGTATATAGATAAGGCTGCCATTTCCGGCAGCCTTATTTTTGTTGCCGTTCGCTGCGGGGCGTTGGCGCCGGGCATGCCTGCGCGATCGCATCTGCACCGGCGTTTCTTTTTTTGCGTTTCGGGCGGCGCAAGAGTAATTTTGCGACAAAATTCGCCGGAAAATTTTGCAGAATAAATTTTTCGGTTTATATTTGCAGTCCCGAAACGCAGGTTTCGAAGCCCGGAGCCGAGGTGCGGATGCAGTTGTCCCGCCCGTCCGAAAACGATAATTGCGGAAATAGCTCAGTTGGTAGAGCGCAACCTTGCCAAGGTTGAGGTCGCGGGTCCGAGTCCCGTTTTCCGCTCTCGGTAAGTGGTTGATAATCAGTCGATTATCAGCCACTTTTCTTTTTTTTTCGGAAAATACGGAAGACGGGCGAGGTGTTCGCCGCGGCAAACTGAACGACGGATAAAACAAACCGGGCATTGGAGTTATAAACTGCTCCGATGCCCGGTTATTTATTTGATTAGTTTATTTCTTTGGTTCTTTTGGATAAGTCATTTCTCCGAAAAATTCTTTGAGGGATAAATTATAATATTTGCAGAATTTTATAATCGTCCCTAACGTCGGCAATTTTCGGCCATGTTCATAGTGGGAAAGATGCAGATGTGCATTTTCTGTCAGAAACTCCTGTGTATGATTGTGTTGCTCTCGAATCTCACGCATCCGACAAGCAACTAAATCTAATAATATTTGATCTGGAAGTTTCAGTATTCTATAATTTTTACAAAAAAATGGATTTATTTGTGAAAATAGTCGGTCTGTGTAGACCGACTTACGTCTTTTTTATTACATTTGTAAATGGAATATTAGAAACTGAATACAGAAATTATGCTAACTTTGCATTTATATAGCTCGGCATAGCCGACGGACATAATAAAGAGCAGCAACTCTTTATACCGTGCCAGTAAAAATTGGGAATTTTTAAGCGAAGGTATAAATGTTGCCAGCCCTTGTTTTGTTCCGTCCTTTGTGGACGGAACCTGCAAGGGCGCGGTGCATTTCTTCGCTACGGTATCCCAATGCCTTCTGGCCGGAATGTTATCGCGTCCCTTGCTTTTTTTATGCCCTTGCGGGACGCGGATTCACACCAACGAAAACCGAAGAAAATGTCCCGCCGCATCCGATTCCGGAATTACCCGAAGGCCCAAAATCCCCATTATATTTTACTGCTCTGGCACAATACGGGCCGGACGTTCCTGCCGTTCGATTTCGCGCGGCAGGACGTCCGTTTTTGGGCCGGGGAGCGGGGGAACGCCCTCACGCCGCACGATCCGGCGCGGCGGGCGTCATAAGGCTCTCTGAGCGACACGTACAATCCCGCATTCCGGATGCAGCCGGCAGGCATTGCGCCGGAAGCGGTCCCTGAAATCTGGCAGCCGGGGCGGTCTCCGCATTGAATTCTTCATTGAGTGAAGTTGCGTCACTTGTTCGGTCGGAGCCGCCCCTTTTTCAACCCCAAAACCATGCGATGAACGAAGACGACCCCGAATTCGAGAAGACCCTGCGGGCAATCAACCATTATTACATAACGCAGGTGGGCATCTGCACCGCGGCGCTGAGCAAACTGCGGTCGGCGGAGCTAAGCGACAAGAACATCATCATCCGGGCGATCATGTGCGACATGCCCGACTGCGGCGTCGAGACCGAAGCGTCGGCCGACGATTGCGGCGTCGATCTATGGGCCGACCGGGCGGAGTATGTGAACGAGACGTCGTTCAATCTCTACGTCACGCAGGCCGAGGAAAACGTGCTCTGGAACGCCGGGGAGAAAGGCCGGAAACCGGGGCGTCTGGCGGTTCCGCAGCAGCGGATCACGGTGCGGAGCGACGGGATGGGCACGGCGCCGGTCATTCCGCTCATCTACCTGACACTGCTGAGCGCCAAACTGCTGGCGATGGCGTTTCCCGACGGGTGCACGGACGCGGAATTGTCCGGCTACAACGACGAGCGGACGATGGCGGCCCTGACGGACCGTGTGATGACGGTACTGGAGCAGCTGGCCCTGCGGGACGGGGAGGAGGAGACCCGAAGCCCGGCAAGCTGAGCGGGGGGGGGCAGGGGTAGAGTGCGGAGCAGGCGACGGGGAAACGGGCCGGGCCGGAACGCAGGGCAGGGACGCAGAGCAGGGACGCAGAGCAGGGACGCGAAGCGGGCGGCCGGGAAACAGGCGCCGGGGCCGCGGATGCAAACGAGAGGGGCGCAAGAGGGCGGGCGGAGACGGACGGCGAAAGCGGACGGCAGGCGGGCGGCGAAAGCGGGCGAAATACGGCAGAAGAGATGAAAAGTGGGGTTCATGACCGATTTGAACCGCACTTTTCGTATATTTGCATCTTGTAAAAAGCCAATTCACCCCAAACAACAGCAAAAACAACCACCCATGTCGGAAACAAAAGTCTCTGCGGCGGCATTTGCAGATACGAAACCCCACTACAACATACTCGACGGATTGCGCGGCGTAGCGGCGCTGATGGTCGTCTGGTTTCACGTGTTCGAAGCCTTTGCGACAAGTCACGTCGATCAGAGAATCAACCACGGCTATCTGGCCGTCGATTTCTTCTTCATTCTGTCGGGGTTCGTGATCGGCTACGCCTACGACGACCGGTGGAAACGAATGACTGTGAGGGAGTTCGTCACGCGACGGTTCATCCGTCTGCATCCGATGGTGGTAATCGGCGCGGTGATCGGGGCTGTCATGTTCTACTTTCAGGGCTGCTCCGTATGGGACGTCTCGAAAGTCTCGGTGACGATGCTGCTGGCAGCGACCCTGATGAACGCCTGCATGATTCCGGCCACGCCCGGCATGGAGATCCGGGGCGTGACCGAAATGTTCCCGCTGAACGGTCCGAGCTGGTCGCTGTTTTACGAGTATATCGGCAACATCCTCTATGCGCTGTTCATCCGCAGGCTGCCGACCAAGGCGCTCGCGGCGCTGGTGCTGCTCGCCGGATGCGGACTGGCGGCGTTTGCCGTATGGGGTCCCTACGGCGACATATGCGCGGGGTTCTCGCTGACGGGCGACAACATAGCCGGAGGGTCTCTGAGGCTGTTGTTCTCGTTCTCGGCGGGACTGCTGATGTCGCGCGTATTCAGGCCCGTGAAGGTAAAGGGGGCGTTCTGGATATGCAGTCTGGGCGTCGTCGTCCTGCTGGCCGTGCCGCGAATCGGCGGAGAGGAAAACTACTGGATGAACGGGCTGTACGACACATTGTGCTTTGCGCTGGCCTTTCCGTTGCTCGTCTACCTCGGAGCGTCGGGCAAGACGACGGACAGGACGACCGCAAGGATATGCAAATTCATGGGAGACATATCGTATCCGCTCTACATGGTGCACTATCCGTTCATCTATCTGTACTATGCGTGGGTGAAAAACGGGAACCTGACCTTCGCGCAATCGCTGCCCGGCGCAGCGGCGCTGGTCATCGGGTCCGTGCTGCTGGCATACCTGTGCCTGAAACTGTACGACGAACCGGTGCGCAGGTTCCTGACGAAGCATCTCCTGCGCACGCAAAAGCCGGTACGGCAGACACCCTGAGCCACATAACACGAAACAGACCATGCACCGCATCCGCCTCGCCATCCTCCTGTTCCTGTGCGTCTCAGCCGCAGGCTGCCAGCCCGTTCCCGGCGTTCTGCTCGACGCCGAAGCGATCGTCATGGAGCACCCTGACAGCGCCGCACGGCTGCTGGAGGGCGTTCCGGCTCCGGAGAAAAGACTCTCCCGACGCAACTATGCGCATTATGCGCTGGTGCTGACCCAAGCCCGGTGGCTCGCGGGGGAGAACATGATCGACGACACGCTTTCGGACGTAGCCCTCGACTATTACCGCACCCACACCGACGATTTCGCCGCAGCGCACAAGGCCTATTATTATGCGGCCAAGATCGCCCATCAGCGCCGGCAGCCGGAGGTGGCGATGACGCTGCTGCTCAAAAGCCGCGACATGCTGCCCCCGAAAGGGGAGTGGAGGCGGCATTACGTCGTGGAGACATGGCTCGGCGTATTCTGCGGCCAGCAGCATCTCTTCGAGGAGAAGATACGTCACGCGCAGCAGGCGTACGCCTACGCCGACAGCATGGAGCGTTACGACTGGATGTGCATATCGCTCGGCGACATGGCGCACGCCTATATGGGGCTGGACAATTATGACAGCATGGAATACTATGCGATCAAGGCGCTCAGGCTCGCCGAAGAGAAGGGCATAACCGAAAACACCTCCCCGAAGTGGGCCATGCTGATCGAAAGCGCCCTGAAACGGAAAGAGTACCGCAAGGCCGAAGAGTATTGGGAAAAGGGGTTCGGGCACGCCCCGGCATGGACCCGGTATTCATGGCTGAGCACCAAGGCCGACATCTGCAACCGCACGGGCCGCTACGACACGGCGCTGGAGCTGACAGACAGTTCCCGCCGCATGTGCGCCGACACGACGCACCTCACCTCACGGGCATTATGGGCGCTCAACACCTCGAACGCATGGGAGGGGAAAGGCGACGCGGCAAGAAGTCTCGAAGCCCTGAAGCAGTACATCCGGCTCAAGGACTCGATCGACGAGAAGGTGCACAGCGCCGAAGTGCTCAATATCCGCAAACTCTGGCGTTACGAACAGCTCAAAACCCAGAACGCCGCCCTTCAAAGCCAGAAACAGCACTGCGAACGCATCGTCTACGAGACGATTCTGATATGCGCAGCGCTCATGCTGCTCGGCGCATGGTTGGGACTGCGCATGTGGCACCGCGCCAAATTGCGGGAATTCGCCCAGCAAAAGCGCATCCTGCGGCAGGAAAACGAACTCGACGCCATGCGGCGCAAGGAGGAACACCTGCGCACGACTTTTTTCCGCCAGCTCAACAGCCGTTTCATCGCGCAGGTCCGGCAGGGCGGGGAGAGCAGGAAATGCCGCATGTCGGACGAAGACTGGAAGACGATCTTCACCCATGCCGACGCCGTATTCGACAATTTCACGGTCCGTCTCCGCGGGCAATTCCCGGCGCTGAACGAGGAGGACATCCGCTATTGCTGCATGGTGCGCATGCACCTGTCGCAGGCCGAAATCGCGAGCGTCGTCTGTCTGGAAAAGGATTCGGTGAAAAAACGGCTGAAACGCATCCGCACCGAGAAGCTGGCTTCCGCGAAGGGTTCGACGCTGGAGGAAATCCTCTCGCGGCTGTAAAATATACCCCCGGCTGCCGCCCCCGACGAATGGAAACAGCAGGCGGTCAGTCTGTTGAAAAACGCCCCGTACATTGCGATATCCCCCTGCAAACCTCCGGAAATAGCCGCGGGGCGTTTAACTTTGCACACGAAACAAGCCCTGCAATCCGGCTCCCGCAGCAGACCCGGAGAGACATGCGGCAAGATTTACTAATCCCAAATTCATAGAAAAAATGCAGAAATTCAGCTACACCCCCAGCAACCCGTTCAGCGGCTCGGTCTCTTCGCTGGCCATCGGAGCAGGCATGGTCGTCGTACCTTTGGTCTATCCCTTCGGCATCCGCATCGGCCGCATGCGCATCCTCGGCCCGACGGCCGTCACAATCATCTTCGTGATCGGCGGTCTCGCGCTGCTGGCATTCACGGTCCGCGAAATCATGCAGGCCCGCAAACTCATCGCCCAAGGCGGCGAGATCACCGTGGAGGGCGGCAAGGTGACGATTCCCGTCGTCCGGAAAAAAGAGGTTGTCAACGAGTCGTTCCTGCTTTCAGAGGTGGAATACACCAAATTCGACGAGGAGGAAAACGAATTCAAAATTTCGCTGCCCGCCGATCATCACGTCATTCGCGGCGCGTTTTTCGAAAACGCGGAGGCGTTCGACGCGTTCAAGTCCATTTTCGACAAATAGCATTGCCGGCCGGAAATTCCGGCCGGTCTGCAAACACGACGTACGGAAACCTGCGCCGCTGAAACTTACCGTATAAAACAAAACTCAAACGAATATGACAATGCGCCCAATTATCAGACTCCTCGCCGCAGCCGTCGCCACTGCCGCAACGATCCAGTCCTGTTCCACCCTGACCGGTTATCCGACCGACGCCGAAGCCAGCTACGCCAAGGCCATCGAACTGACGAAAAAGAGCGTAGACACCGACAAATTCAAAATCTACTCGCTTTCGATCATGGAGGGAGAAACGCTCTCCGACAACCTGTTCCTCGTGACGGTGAAACTGGTGAACAAGGACGATCAGGCATTCAGCCAGAGCTACTACATGAACGGTCTGGAGCCTACCGACCTGCGCGACGTACAGAGCACGTTCGAAGCTCCCGAATACGAAACGACCGTCGGCATCGACCTGTCGAAACTCGATCCCGCCCGGATCGCCGCCCAGATCGCCCAAGCCAAAACGATGCTTCCCGAAGGACACTCCTACAAATCGGTAGGCCGCTACGAAATCGAGGAGGAGGTTCCGGCCGGCAATTCCGCATTCAACCGCAACCGCAAACCGGGCCAACAGCACACCTCGTTCATCGTCCGCTTCACCGAGGACGGCAAGGAAACGGAGAGCAGCGCCGGCAAAACCTCGTACATTTATTACGAAGCCAAAGTGACCGTGGGGCCGGACGGCACGCTCACGATCGAAGAAAATTGAGATTTCGATCCGAAAAAACGGGAAGTTTCCCGTTTTTTTTCTAATTTTATATCCCGATGCCCCGCTGGGACATTCCGATAATACCAAAACTATGAAAACTACACACTCATTCGTCGCTCCGGTACTGAACTCCACGCAGAGCAAAGTCAATACGGAGGCCTATGAGCAGGCTATCGACAACTATAACGAGGGCAAACACCTCGAAGCGTTCCGATTGCTGCTCGATCACCTGAACCCGGAATTCCGCACGAAATACGGCAACGCCGAAGGTACGGAATTCCATATTCCCCACGGTTCGATTCTGGTAAACATCCGCATCGGGGAGGGGAAGCTGCACATAAGCGCGGACTTTCTGGAGCTGCCCGAAAAGGGCCGCGTCGCCATGCTGCGTCAGGTCGCCGACCTGAACATCAACCGGCTGATGCTGCCGCGCTTCCGCAAGGAGGGCGACAAGCTGAAGATGGAATACGTGTGCCCGCTCTCGC